>PJTY01000248.1_pt1 | contig 32846 bp, 31 predicted proteins | sample 1512121 | NCBI WGS metagenome assembly PJTY01 (sample SAMN08177680, study PRJNA422409) | Soil metagenome, whole genome shotgun sequencing project. | isolation source: Soil enriched (2) on filter paper: alkali lignin treatment | place: USA: Madison | collected 2015-01-15 | reverse complement strand
CGGTCACTTGCTTGACCGCTTCGATCTTGAATTCTTCGGGGTAACGCTGACGACTCATGGCACCTCCTATTTGGGCCTCATTATGAGGCTTGGAGGTGTCTACGAAACCAGGGGCGATTCATTCACATCAATTTGGCAGGGCTTCCTGAACAACTGACGGATGAAAAAGGCAATACGCTTTGGAACAGTGATTACCACGGCTGGGGGAGCACACAAGGAGAATGGCACAGTCCACAGCAGGGGAAAAACCAAAACCTGCGGTATCAAGGGCAATACCTTGACCGAGAAACAGGCTTACACTTTAACACCTTTAGATTTTTTGATCCGGATGTTGGAAGTTTCACTCAAACAGATCCAATCGGGCTCGCAGGAGGTTATAATCTCTATGAGTTCGCTCCAAATTCAATAACTTGGACTGACCCTTGGGGATTCACATCAAAAGCACTTGCCGAAAACATGGCTTTAGATGGTCGTCCACTGGCGCCAGGCCAAACTGCACACCATGCCGTTAAAGAAAATCAAAATAGTGTATATGCGAATGGCTCCCGCAGAATTTTGGCTCAAGACGGTGCGACCCCAGACATCGCCGAAAATGGCGCACGACTTTGGGGAACGCACCCAAAACAACTAGCTCAACCTGGCCACCCAGGAAAAACTCTAGCGGAAACAGATGGCAATTACCATGCAGGGAAACATATACATGGAAAATACAACGACAAACTAATCTACCAAATTTTACGAAACGCAAAAAAGAAAGGAATCAACTCTATCCGAATCTTGAGCGACATCACAAGACGCATGGAGACAGGACAATGGAAAAAAAACTTTTACGCATGCGGTGGAAAATGAAAATTATAGAAAACCCCTTCATACAGAGCCAGATATTAATTCTAAAAGACGAATTTGACGAATACACCACAATGATCAGACCCACACTTGAAGCATGTAAACTACAGGTTACCGAATGGCGTCTCTCACTTGGCAAATCCCTAGAATTAATACCGTTTGAGCTTATAATCCCCAGTATACTTAATACGAAGTTCCGAGCAATTAGCAAACCCACGAAATCAGACCTGAGATCAAAGAACCTAATGAAGTACGGGCTTGACGCTACCGGAAAACCGATCCTCTCAATAGGCCGCCTGGATAAGGATATTGAAAAATTTGGCGAAATCGTGAGATTCAAATGTGACAACCTGATACTAAACTGTCAAATCTTTCCAGTAGACCACAAAAAGGATAGACTCTCATCTATCACAAAAATAATTCACCAAGAAAATATACTACACTATATAACCATAAACCCACCACACAACTGGAGCATTAGAACAAACCTAATCAAACAAAACAAAATACATAGAAGCACGATCATGGCCACAACTTGGCACAATCAATTAGATTATGATTTTATTTATAATACCGTAGAAAATCTCGAGAAGATCGTCATCGGAAATCATATACATTGGTCGCCCCCCCATGAAAACTCCGAACAAATTAGCCCGAGCGCTCAATGAGCAACATCTTGACGCCTTAGGGTGGATTTCTCTGACGTCAATTGCCTCAAAACCAGGGCTTCGCCCTGGTTCGGGGGTATCAGGGCAATGACGATCGCATCCACGAAGATCGCGCGCTTAGGGGTCGGTGAACAGTCCGTCGAAACCAGAAAACAGAGGTAACAAGTACAATTCCTTTGTACCATTCCAGAACTGACAAAAGAGCACTTTATTTCAAGCAGTCGTACAGAAAAGTCAGCGAAAAAATAAAGTCTACCTATCAGCCAAGCCCAAGCAAATCGAGAAAAATCGGAGCCTGTCCATGAGTAAACTAAAAACCTGGGAGTGGGAAACCAAGAAGAGAACGCTGCTAAAAAATATCCACCCTGGAGACATATTTTGCTTCGCAAAAGATTACGAGAAATATCATTTCGGAAGAATTATCTCAAAAACCATCGTCGGCCATATGGTCGAAATACTCAACCTCACCCATGATGCACCCTCGATTAGTCAGGAGAGCCTTGAAAAGGCAACACTTGCCATACCTCCGCTAGTACTGGATAGTTACGCGATTTTTGACAGAAAGATTGACAGCAGTTGTGAATGGCGAATGATATGGCATCTGGATGCAATGCAACCAGAAAGATATGCAGATCACTACTTTGTATATGGAACACACAATAACTGGAAGAAAACAAACAGCCTCAACGAACAACTAGAAATATCAAACGCGGAGGCGCTTGCATGGCCACTACTTACAGCATTGAACAATTACAATTTCTGGATAAAAATATGCGAAGAACCACAACTCAGGTGGTAGAATTGCGTCCCTCAATTACAAGCTGCCACTTCATTAGAGATATGCAATGCCCTAGGGACTCTCGGATCAAGTCAGCACAACCAGAGCAATGGAACGCGGTGAAGGCATGGATATGATGAATGTGGATCTGACCATTTGCCCACCTGATAAAAAAGGAAAAAAAAATGCGAGATTTGGACTTAGCTGAATTCATCGAGTGTTTTGGCGAGGCTACACAACAGATCCGAGCTCCAGAAAGCAGCCTTGCAAAATGGAAAAGCGTCCTCCCCCCTATATTAATTCAATATTGGAAAGATGAAGGATGGGCAGGCTATGCAAATGGACTATTTTGGACCGTCAACCCCCGATGACTACGAACACATTAAAGATGCCTGGCTCAAGGGAACGCCACTAGATCTCCTTGACAGATTTCATGTCATAGCCAGAAGCGCATTCGGAAATCTTTACCTGTGCGGAGAAAAAACCGGCCATAGTGCAACAATCATCTGTAACCACAATGGAATACTTGCGTTAAAAAACCGCCTAAAGCCTAAAGAACTAGCCACTCAAAACCTTACGATCCAATCGCTATTCGGCACCTGTGAACCAGATGACTACGACAACTCCGACTCAAATGGCAAACCTTTATTCAAGCGCGCCTTGAAGAAATACGGCCCACTAGCCCCGGATGAAGTGTACGGTTTCGAACCCACTCTTGTGGCCGGAGGAAAGCCACCTTGGAAAATCTTTGCAAATTAAAACTCGATCCCCATCTTCTAATTCTGCGTAGCTTTGACACACCGAAACTACCTTTCTAAATTGACAAAACCATTCAAATAGTTATTCGAAGTGGTGTCATTCAAACTCCGAGATGGATCAGCATGCCCTTCGAGTTGGAACTAATACTGATCAGCTTCGAAAACGATATCGACTTCGACTACCTGCTCGACAAACTCGTACTCGGGTATGATCGAGGATCATGCAACACCAAGAGTAAGACATTCACCATATCAAGCCAAGAGAATAAGGCGGTGACAATGCTTTCTGGAACTTAGTACCCGTACAGCGCAAGACGCAAGACGCACCCAGAACTCTTCAACACATTCTGGCGAAACCACAATGAACTCTAACAAATTAACCACTGTAATTAGCAGACTAAAAAACAAATGGGCATCACCACAAATAGCCTACCATCATAAAAAAAAGTGCCCATTCCTTCTAGCCTGCACTTTTTCAAGCGGACTCAGCGATAGAGAAATTTCTGACCTTACGCACAGTTCCCCCAATGAACTCTTAGCACTATGGCGACTCAGCAAAAAATCCGAACTCTTTAAAGATAACCTATATGGACAATGGGGGATCGAAATGCTCACCCCGGAAGAATCCATCACCGAAACTGAAAAACTGCAACATACCCGAAGCGATGAAACACTAGCAGGCGACATCGTCGTCGGCCGATTTTATGGCGACTTCGAATTATTAATACTTACCAAAAATGGTGAAATTTTGGCCTGCACACCTCTTGACCACAGACACGAATGGATAAAAGCAGCGGGATCATTATCGGAGTTTATGGAGAAAATAGCCGACGCAGAGGGCGCCAAATTTTGGGAAACCTCCCACTAAGCGAAAGGGCGATCAACAGACATCCAGCAGTATGTCTGTTGCCGCCAAATAAAACCACCTGCCCGCAGGAGAAAAACATGGAACTTCCTTTCGCAAAATTCCAAGCCCAATACACCAACATGCAAAGTGGTGCAATTAATAAAAATCCACTCTACGCAAAGATGAAGACAAATGGACAAGAAAAAGCTATTTGCCCATAATGACATTACGTTCAACGACTCACTGCCAAGATTGAGCATGAACTCACTAAAACAGACATTCCCTACCCATTTCCCTGGAAGAGACAGCCTAATATCATTTTACTCCAACCTATAATGGAGGATATTTTGATGGCGGCGCCTATATCTACAGAGAAGACATTTACACCTTAAAGCCAGACGACTACAACCTCCTAGAAATCGAAGCGTTCAATTTTATACCCGCGCACCCAAACCAGACACACTCAAGATTCATGTCGACAACAGAAAAACTAGACTTAAGAACAATTCATCACAAAGCTAACTCCTGCTTTCTCTCAAAAAACATCCCTTTCGCGGGTGACGCTGGCGACAACGACTTCTGGATTGACACAGCAACCGGAGTTATTAGATACACGAGATCAGAGCACCTATCCGATCCCTCGAGCGCAATACTTGTCGCTCCCAATTTCCGCACTTTCCTCGACGCCATAAGAGGATCGAGAAAACCATAATTATGTAAATATCACCATCTGCGTGGCGTTATAAACATTGACGGCGATTGCAGATAGATCTGCAACCACCGTCAAATCAATACTACTTTATGGTCAACCAAAGCAGGCGAACAACAGACATCTCAGCAGTATCTGTTGCCGCCGCTTCCGACCTAGGCGAGGAAGCACCTGAAGACCTGACGCGCAACATGCTGCGCTTTCGTGCTCGAGCACCACGTTGGTAATGGCGCGCAGCTCCGTCGCCAACGACAAGACTCTGGACCAAGCCATCGATGACCAACTGCGGATGCTGCGAAAAAAGTCCGGGGCAATGACCATCACACCCACGAAGATCGCGCGTTTGGGGGGCGGTGAACACTCCGTCGAAGCCCGCGAAATGGCCATTGAATTCAAGGTAGGGGACAAGCCCAATTTCCAGCTCCAGGCCGCCTGCCTGATTCCAGGTCAGCACCGGCTGCTAGTGATCAATTACAGCAAGCCAAGCCCTTTGAGCAGTGACCACATTGAGCACTGGCGCGGAATCCAAAGAACGGATCAACCGCGCATTGGGCGTGCTCAGCTCAGGCGAGCGCATCTTGCTAGCGGCAATAGCCATCTTCTACAACGCGCAACACGGCAGCAAGCTGCTGGGCAAAGTGGACGTTCAAGCGTAGGGCGGATCTGTGCAGGCTCGACATGAAACGCGACAGATCATCGCCACGCTGCTGCTCAGCTATGAAGGGTGGTAGACAACCTTGCTTCATCCCATAGAGCCCCGATTCGGGGCTCTATTTCGTTCTGCCTGCGGCTGCGCACCTCATCTATCAGGCAAGGTCCTGCAGTTGGAAAATTCAATCAGCCCCCTCTGGCAGTTGGCCAGCCCCCCTCTACACTGCGATCAATGCCGCTTGCTGGCCTGGACCTCGCGCCTGTGCACGGACAAAGAGCAGTAACCCTTGAAATGGTCCTCCCTACGTGCAGGTAGTTGGCATGGCGCTTCAACTCGACCTGGTGCGAGTTTTCTACGCACTGATATCACTCAAACAGAAACTGTTTCCTCGACCGTTGAACCAAGAGGAAGCCAGTCTGCTGGAACACTACCGCAGTTTGTCCGAACAGGACCGTATTGCAGTGCGCTATATGTGCACTGCAATACGGGAAACCTCCAAGCATCACCCCCGCCGCTGAAATCGGGAGCGCTGGAAGACCGATTAGGCCGGACGTGCTGAACCTCATGACGCATGCTCGGCCCATGCCCCCTGGCGTTGCCGTCACGCCCAAGAAGGGCGATGCGTTACTCGCTTGCGGCATCGCCACGCTGAATGGTCACAGCGGCAACGCCGAGTACCGACGGTCACAGGATCGTGCAGCCGCCGGGCTGGGTCACGTCATCTCAGTAATCGGTATGGACCATCACGTTGCCTTGCATTTCTCACCGAGAAAGCGCACGACCAGGCGAAGCGATGCCAACGTGTTGTCCAGCTCCTACCTTTTTAACGCATAGCTGCAGAAATGGGGCTCAAGGCATCGCAGCCCGGCATGCTCGATGAGTAAAAATTGTTTCATCCATTCAAAGCCTGATTAAACATTATGTTTATATCCTGCGTGATGGCTGCGGCACTATAGTTGACCCGATGACTCGGTTTTCCTGTGACGGGTTCTTGCGTGCCCATTGCAGTTGAGGTTAGGAAAGTTCGTACATGGAGGTTCGATGCTCAACACAGCTGCCCACGACCTGGCGCGTTTGCAAGAGCTGCCGGCATTACTGAACGCGCTGCCTGCCTTCGCAGAAGCGTTGGGATTTCACTTTTACAGTTTCAGTTACAATAGTCCGACCCACGAGGTCTACGCGAGCAACCTTCTATCGGGAGGCCGATGGCTTGTCCAGGCGGCACTTGAGGCGAAGCCTCATCACGACCATCAATACCCGTGCCCTCCCGTTCTTTGGACTGCTTTGTCGGGACGGCCTCACTGGTGGGACGTTGCGCAAGTGCTTGGTATGCGCCACGGCCTTATTCAGCCCATTTACGATGGCGAGTTGCAAAGCAGCCTGACCTTCTTGCGTCCACACGTCAGTCTTTCGGCCCAAGAGCTGTATCAAAAAGCGGCGCAGGTCATTTGGCTAGGTGAACATCTGCACCGTGCTGCCGTTTGCAGTGCCGCTGTCAGTGGCGGTCACGCGCCTTGCGCACCTTCTCACGCTATTCAAGGGCTAGCGGCGGGTAATAGATCCGGTGCAGCGGGTACGCCGGGAACCAGGCGTGCTTGAGCAAGGCTCCGCTGGCCACCAGCAAGGCCTGATCGACAACCATACCCGCTACCCCTTGATCCTGCACGGCCCCATCGAGATACGGGCCTGCTTGCACAACCAGTAGAAACGAAAGTGCCACTGCTTGGGGCCCTTGGCACCAACGATCAGTGCAAGGCCAGCAGTGTCTTTGAGGGTCTAGTTCTTGCCAGTAGAATTTGCTTGGCGGACAGCGGTTCTGCCATCAATCCGCTACGCCAACTATCCGAATCGCTGTACTTAAAAATGTAACTCAATTTCGTGGCTGCTGGTGGATTCAGGCAGACTGCGCTAAACGAAAAAAGACGCCGAAGCGTCTTTTTTCAATGATTTACAGACTTCCAAAAAACCCTGTAAATCTATATTTGGAGCGGGAAACGAGACTCGAACTCGCGACCCCGACCTTGGCAAGGTCGTGCTCTACCAACTGAGCTATTCCCGCGTCGTGATGGGTGCCATTCTAGCGATTTCCAAAACGGCGTCAACCCCTTGATTCAAAAAAACTTTTACTTCTGCTCAGAGCCTTCGCGCAGGTGCGGCCAAGCAGCCAGCAGGTAGTGCACCATCGACCACAGGGTCAGCCCCGCCGCCACCAGCAGCAGCGCGTAGCCGAGGATTACCCAGAAGGTCACCGCCGGCGGGTTGGCCAGCAGGATCACCAGCGCCAGCATCTGCGCCGCGGTTTTCCACTTGCCAAGGTTGGACACCGCCACATGCGCCCGCGCGCCCAGCTCGGCCATCCACTCGCGCAACGCCGATACCACGATCTCGCGGCCGATGATCACCGCAGCCGGCAGGGTCAGCCAGAAGTTGGCGTGGGTTTGCACCAGCAGCACCAGGGCCACCGCCACCATCAGCTTGTCGGCCACTGGGTCGAGAAACGCACCGAACGGCGTGCTCTGCTGCAGGCGACGCGCCAGGTAGCCGTCCAGCCAGTCGGTGGCGGCGGCAACGGCAAACACGCTGCTGGCGGCCATATAGCTCCAGTGATAGGGCATATAGAACAGCAGGATGAAGATCGGGATGAGCAGGACGCGTAGAACGGTGAGCAGGTTTGGAATATTCATCGGTACGACTGGCCGCAAGTTGAGCCCGCATTCTACTCGCTATGCAGGCTGGCATAAATCGACTCGGCAAGCTTTTTACTGATGCCGGGCGCTTTGGCGATTTCATCGATACTGGCGCGGTTGAGCTCCTGCAGGCCGCCGAAATGTTTCAGCAGGTCGCGCCGGCGCTTGGGCCCTACCCCGGCCACATCCTCCAGGCTGGACACCCGGCGGGCCTTGCCACGGCGGGCGCGGTGGCCGGTGATGGCGAAACGGTGGGCCTCGTCACGGATCTGCTGGATCAGGTGCAAGGCTGGTGAGTCGCCCTTGAGGGTAAACTCATGGTGCACGTCGTTCAGGTACAGGGTTTCGAAACCGGCCTTGCGCGTCACGCCCTTGGCCACGCCAAGCAGGGTCAGGTCACTGAAGCCCAGCTCCTGCATTACGTCACGGGCCATGTTCAGCTGGCCTTTGCCGCCGTCCACCAGCAGCACGTCGGGCAGCTTGCCCTCGCCGTCCTTGATGCGCCCGTAACGGCGGGTCAGGGCCTGGTGCATGGCGGCGTAGTCGTCACCGCCGGTGACGCCTTCGATGTTGAAGCGGCGGTAGTCGGACTTGAGCGGGCCTTCGGGGCCGAATACCACGCAACTGGCCACGGTGGCTTCGCCGCTGGAATGGCTGATGTCGTAGCACTCCAGGCGCTGCGGCATCTCGTCCAGGCCCAGTACCTCGGCCAAGGCCTCGAAACGTGCGGCCATGTGCTGGCGGTTGGCCAGGCGGGCATTGAGCGCCTGCTCGGCGTTGGTCACCGCCAGCTGCTGCCAGCGGGCGCGGGTACCGCGTACCCGGTGGCTGATGGTCAGCTCGCGGCCACGCAGGGTGTGCAGGGCTTCGCTGATGGCTGCGAAGTCTTCATGCACCACGTTGACGATCAGTTCGCCCGGCAATTCGCGCTCGGCATTGCCCAGGTAGTACTGGGAAAGGAACGCGGCCATCACTTCGGCCACCTCCTCCTCGATACCTACCTGCGGGAAGAAGTTCTTGCTGCCCAGCACCCGCCCGCCGCGTACGCTGATCAGATGCACGCAGGCGCCACCAGGGTTGACGAAGGCGGCGACAACGTCGACATCGCCGCTGCCGCCTTCGATGTACTGCTGGTCCTGGACCCGGCGCAACAAGGCGATCTGGTCGCGCAACTCGGCGGCCTTTTCGAAATTGAGGGCCATGGCGGCCTTCTCCATCTCGGCATTGAGCTCGTTGCCCAGTTGCTGGCTACGCCCTTCGAGGAACATCACCGAGTGGCGCACGTCCTCGGCATATTCCTCGGCGGTCACCAGGCCCGTGCAGGGCCCTTTGCAGCGCTTGATCTGGTACTGCAGGCATGGCCGGGTGCGGTTGGCGTAATAGCTGTCTTCGCACTGACGCACCGAAAAGGCCTTCTGCAGCAGGCTGAGGCTTTCGCGAATGGCTCCGGCGCTGGGGTACGGGCCAAAGTAGCGGCCCTTGGCCTTCTTCGCCCCACGGTGGATGCCCAGCCGCGGGAACTCGCCGTCGGAAAGGAACACGTAGGGGTAGGATTTGTCATCGCGCAGCAGGATGTTGTACGGCGGCCGCCATTCCTTGATCAGGTTCTGTTCCAGCAGCAACGCCTCGGTTTCGTTGGCGGTGATGGTGGTTTCGACCTGGGCGATGCGGGCCACCAGCGCGGCGGTCTTGGGCGCCAGGCCGGTCTTGCGGAAATAGCTGGCCAGGCGCTTCTTGAGGTTCTTGGCCTTGCCCACGTAAAGCAGCCGGGCTTCGCCGTCGAACATCCGGTAGACGCCCGGGCGACCACTGCAGGTAGCCAGGAATGCGCTGGCATCGAAAACTTGGGACATGAGGTTTTACAGGCTTGCGTCGACCATGCCGTGGCGAACGGCCAGCAAGGTCAGTTCGACGTCGCTGGTAACCGAGAGTTTTTCAAAGATCCGATAACGGTAAGTATTGACGGTCTTGGGCGAGAGGCACAACTTGTCTGAGATGATCTGCACTTTCTGGCAGCCGACGATCATCAGGGCAATCTGGATTTCCCGTTCCGACAAGGCATCGAACGGCGAACCCTGCGGCTGGAAGGGTTTCAACGCCATCTGCTGGGCAATCTGCGGGCTGATGTAGCGCTGGCCGGCGAAGGCCAGGCGGATGGCCTGGACCATTTCGTCAAGGCCGGCGCCTTTGGTCAGGTAGCCAGCAGCACCGGCCTGCAGCAGGCGCGTGGGGAACGGGTCTTCCTCGCACACGGTCACGGCAACCACCTTGATGTCCGGGTGGCTGCGCAGCAGCTTGCGGGTTGCCTCCAGGCCACCGATGCCAGGCATTTTCACGTCCATCAGCACCACATCCGGCTTCAGCTCACGGGCCAGCTTGAGTGCCGATTCACCCGAATCACCTTCGCCCACCACCTGCAGACCATCGATGTCGGCAAGCATGCGTGTAATACCGGTTCGTACCAGATCGTGATCGTCGACCACTAAGACCCTAATCAAGCACACACCTCGTCAGCAGGGCGATTGGATCCTGCCACCTTAACAAAATTTTTCACGGCGGACCTAACGCATTCCTTCCGTAAGAAACGCCTGACGTTCAACCGTAAGCGGCCTCATTGTCTGCCGGGATTTGTCGTTGTTGGTCAAACGCCGCAACAAGTGCCAAAGGGCCGCCTGGTCGTCGCATGACAACTGCCGGAAAGCCCCCAGCAAACCGGACTCATCGGTGCTCAGCCCCTCGAGCGGTACGGGGGTGCGGGTGCCGCTGAGCACATAAAGTGCATCCACGCCCCTGGCTGCCAAAGCTGCCAGGTAGTCGACCCGCGGCGAACGCTCACCACTCTCGTATTTGCCTTGGGCATTGGGTTCGACCCCGCCGATATCGCCAAACACGCGCTGGGTCATCCCCAGGCGTTCTCGCTCTTCCCGCAGCCGCGGACCGATTCCATCCATGGGGTTCTCCTTGTCCCTGATCACAATCATGTACGGCCTACCCGCCTGCAGGCAGCCGTGAACGCCTGGGTTCACTATGCCGATGCTCACCAGTCGCGACAAGCCATCATTAAGCTATTAGTCGATCGTGCGCTGCATGCGCACAAAGCATTCGTCCTCGCCCATTTCGACGAAGCCGTGGCGTTGGTAGAGCACGCGCGCCGGGTTGCTGCGAAACACCATCAGCCGCAGCAGCGGCAGGTGCCGCTGGCGGGCCCACAGTGCCAACTGCTCCAGCACCCAGCTGCCCACCCCACGCCCACGGTGCTCGGGTAGCAGATGCAACTCGCGAACGAACAGCGCCTGGCGGTCCTGGCTGAGGCTGCAGAAGCCGAGCACGGCGTCGCCTTCGGTCACCAGCCATTGCTCGCGCCAGCCCCAGGCTTCGTCGAAGGCTTCCTCTAGCCACAGCAGGTCGTATTCGCGGTAGTACGGCAGCATGGCGCGGCGCGTGAGGTCGCGGGCGAAGGTGCGGTGGGTGTCGTTGGCGGGGGTCAGTTTCAGGGACATCACATTTCGGACTCTTCGGTTTGCCAGGCCCGGCCCTATCGCCGGCAAGCCAGCTCCCACAGTTACAACGATAGCCTTGAAGGCAGCGCCGTACCTGTGGGAGCTGGCTTGCCGGCGATAGGGCCAGCACAACGAATACCAATCATGGGGCGTAGCACACGGGCGAACTGCCGGGCCCACGGCGATCCAGTTCGTCCTCCAGCCATTCGGCCAGCACCTGGGCATTGTTGTGCTCAGTATCCTTGCCCGCATAAAGCAATGTCAGCGTGCCCTTTCCGGCCAGATCGAGCAGCGGGTACCAGTGCTCGGGGTGCGCCGCCAGCTCCTGCCGGTAACGCTGGGTGAAGCCGGCGAAATCCACTTCTCCCTGGTGAAATGCCTTGCGCAACTCATCAGAGGGTGCAACTTCGCGCAACCACTGCCCGTGCAGGTCGTCCTTGCGTTTGTTACGCGGCCACAGGCGATCAACCAGCACGCGCTGGCCGTCGTCTTGCTCAACCGCATCGTAGACACGCTTGCAGCGAATCATGGGCTTCTCCTGCCACTACCGTCCGTCTTGAGCCTAGATAAATCATTGATCGAGGTCACGGCCGGGTTACGAATTGTTTCTATGCTCAAGGCCTTCGGCACCCTTGCCCACTCCAACCGGAGCCACCATGGCAACCCCTTCACTGGCCAGCCTGCCGCAACTGGCTCAACGCGATGCCCGCCCGCAACTTGCCCACAAACCCGGGCGTGCCACCCTGGTGTTGTTCTTCGGCCTGCTGCTGGCCGGCATTGCCTATACCGCCTGGAGCCTGAAGCAGGACGTGGCGGCCAGCGGTACGGTAATCACCACGGTTACGCCATTCCTGCTGCTGGGCCTGGCGTTGCTGATTGCCCTGGGCTTCGAGTTCGTCAATGGCTTCCATGACACCGCCAACGCAGTGGCCACCGTCATCTACACCCACTCGTTGCCGGCACCGGTCGCAGTGGTCTGGTCCGGGCTGTGCAACTTCCTCGGGGTGCTGCTTTCCAGCGGCGCGGTGGCGTTCGGCATCATCGCCCTGCTGCCGGTGGAGCTGATTCTGCAGGTTGGTTCCTCGGCCGGCTTCGCCATGGTCTTCGCCCTGCTGCTGGCGGCGATCATCTGGAACCTTGGCACCTGGTGGCTGGGCCTGCCGGCCTCATCCTCGCACACCCTGATCGGTTCGATCATCGGCGTGGGCGTGGCCAATGCGCTGATGCACGGGCGCGACGGCACCAGTGGCGTGGACTGGGCCCAGGCCAGCAAGGTCGGTTATGCCCTGCTGTTCTCGCCACTGATCGGCTTTGCCTGTGCCGCCCTGTTGCTGCTGGCCCTGCGCGCGCTGGTCAAGCGCAAGGCGTTGTACCAGGCGCCGGAAGGCCAGACACCTCCGCCATGGTGGATCCGTGGCGTGCTGATCCTGACCTGCACCGGGGTGTCCTTTGCCCACGGCTCCAATGACGGCCAGAAAGGCATGGGCCTTATCATGCTGATTCTGGTTGGTACCCTGCCGATGGCTTACGCACTGAACAAGACCATGCCCAATGAGCAAGCCTTGCAGTTTTCCGCGGTCGCCGAGGTAACCCGCCAGGCACTGGTGCGCAGCAACCCGCAAGCGGCACCGGCCGACCCGCGCCAGGTGCTGACCACGTTCATTGCCGAGCCACGGGCCAACCCGCAACTGATACCGGCGCTGGCAGCGCTTACCGGCATGATCGGCGAAGAGGTCAAAGGTTATGGCTCGCTCAAGCGGGTACCGGCCGAAGCCATGGCCAACGTGCGCAATGACATGTACCTGACCAGCGAAGCCATCCGCCTGATCGAGAAGAACCAGCTGGTAGGGTTCGATGCAGGCACACGCAGCCAGTTGCTGCTGTTCAAGACCCAGCTGGATGATGCCACCCGCTACATCCCACTATGGGTGAAAGTGGCCGTGGCCATCGCACTGGGGCTGGGCACCATGGTCGGTTGGCGGCGTATCGTGGTAACGGTAGGCGAGAAAATCGGCAAGACCCACCTCAGCTATGCCCAGGGGGCTTCGGCTGAAGTGGTGGCAATGTGCACCATCGGTGCGGCGGACATGTTCGGGTTGCCGGTGTCGACCACCCATGTGCTGAGTTCCGGGGTAGCCGGGACCATGGTGGCCAACGGGTCAGGGATTCAGAAGCGCACGCTGGTCAACCTGCTGATGGCCTGGGTGCTGACCTTGCCGGCAGCGATGCTTTTGGCCGGTAGCCTGTACTGGGTGCTGCACCAGATATTCTGAATCTGTACACCGTCCCCTGTGGGAGCGGGTTTACCCGCGAATGCGTCGGTAAACCCAACATCGCATTCGCGGGTAAACCCGCTCCCACAGGATCGGAGTCAACTACTCAACCTGGAATCCTCAGACCACGCTGCACGGCCGGCCGCTCGAGGAATGCCGCCAGCACCCGCTGCACTTCCTTGAACTGATCGAAGCCCACCAGATCGCGGGCGTTGTAACGCTCGACCAGGTTACGCACCCACGGGAAGATCGCGATATCGGCAATGCTGTACTCGTCGACCATCCATTCCCGGCCTTTCAGATGCCGGTCCAGGACCCCGAGCAGGCGCTTGGACTCGTTGACATAACGGTCGCGCGGGCGCTTGTCCTCGTATTCCTTGCCAGCAAAGAAATGGAAGAACCCCACCTGGCCGAACATTGGCCCGATGCCACCCATCTGGAACATCAGCCACTGCAAGGTCTGGTAACGCTGGGCCGGGTCCTGGCTGAGCAACTGGCCGCTCTTCTCCGCCAGGTACTGCAGGATCGCTCCCGACTCGAACAGCGGCAGTGGCTGGCCACCCGGGCCATTAGGGTCGAGGATGGCGGGGATCTTGTTGTTGACGCTGAGCGAAATGAACTCGGGGCTCAGCTGGTCATCGTTGTCGAAGCTGACCTTGTGCGGCTCATAGGCCAGGCCGATCTCTTCGAGCATGATCGACACCTTGACGCCGTTGGGCGTAGGCAGCGAGTAAAGCTGCAGGCGTTCGGGGTGTTTTGCGGGCCACTTGCGGGTAATGGGGAAAGCACTGAGATCGGTCATGATCAACCTTGCCTGGGGAATGAACCTCTCACTCTAGAGACATCCCCGACCGCTGACCATCACCGACCACTCATCAGCACGCTCGGCCTCAGGCTTGGCCGTGGGCCTTGAGCTTGAGCTTTTCGGTATCGACGCGGACGAACACCGAGTCGGCGGTCACCGTCAGCACATCGCCGGCCCAGACTTCGCAGATCACCCGGGTCTTGCGCCCGACCTCACCTTCCACACGCGCCTTGAGCAACAGTTCCACGCCCATGGGTGTGGGCTTGAGGTAGTTCAGGCCAAGGCTGCCAGTGACACAGTCGATGCGCGGCAGGCTCCCCGCTTCGCGACCTTCGTTGCGGTAGTGGTAAGCCATCGCCGTCCAGTTGGAGTGGCAGTCGACCAGCATCGCCAGCAGCCCGCCGTAGACCAGGCCGGGCCAGCCGATGAAGGTGCTGTCGGGCGCGTGCCGGCACACCAGATGGATGCCATCGGCGTCCCAATGGCTTTGCAGGTGCAGGCCGCTGGGGTGGGAGCAACCGCAGCCGTAGCAAGTGCCGTCGGGTGCGGCGAGGGCCTGGAGGGAAAGGGAATGGTCGTTCATACGCTTCCTGTGCTTATTGATATGGGGGGCGCGCAACGCCCCCACATTAAAGCAGAAACATCAGGCCGTCTGGGTAGCCACACTGGCGCGCCGCTGGGTCAGCGAAACCAGCAGGATGAACGCAGTCACCCCGGCGGTCATCAGTGTCTCGTAGCGGTAGGCATCGCTGAACAGCATGTAGCCCAGCACCATGACGATGGTGCCGATCACCAGCCAGGTCAGCCACGGGAACAGCCACATCTTCAGCTCCAGCGGCCGCCCTTCACGCTCGGCACGGGCACGCATGCGCAGCTGCGACACGGCAATCACCAGGTACACCAGCAAGGCGATGGCGCCGGTGGTGGACAGCAGGAAGCCGAATACCTTGCCCGGGAACACATAGTTGACGAAGCACCCGGCAAAGCCGGCCAGGGTCGAGAAGATGACCGCCACGGTCGGTACGCCAGCGCCGGAAATACGCTTGGTAACGCTCAGCGCCTGGCCGCGGGCACCCAGCGAATAGAGCATGCGCGACGCGGTGTACAGGCCCGAGTTCATGCAGCTGGTCACGGCCACCAGCACCACGATATCCACCAGCAGCTTGGCGCCCGGCACGTTCAGCACCTCAAGCACACGCTGGAACGAACCCACCGCTTTCAGCCCGGGGTCGTTCCAGGCCACCAGCGACACCACCAGGAAGATCGACGCCAGGTAAAAGATGGCGATGCGGTACACCACCAGGTTGGTGGCGCGGCGGATCTTGTCTTTCGGGTTGGCGGTTTCGTCAGCGGCAATGGTGACGATCTCGGCACCGAAGAACGAGAAGATGGTGATCAGCACGCCACCGAGCACGGTGCCGAAACCGTTGGGCATGAAGCCGCCGTTGTCCCACAACCGGCTGACCCCGGACACCTCGGCCAGCGGCCAGACGCCGAACACTGCCAGGCTGCAGACCACGATGAAGGCGATGATCGCCACCACCTTGACCAGCGCGAACCAGTACTCGAAGGCACCGAAGTTCTTCACGCTGATCAGGTTGGTACCCGACAGCACCAGCATGATCAGGAAGGCGAACAGCCACGACGGCACGTCAGGGAAATAGGCATGCAGGATATCGGCGCCGGCGATGGCCTCGACCGGAATGATCAGTACCCAGAACCACCAGTACAGCCAGCCGATGGTAAAGCCTGCCCAGGGGCCGATGGCTTCGGAGGCATAGGTGGAGAACGAGCCGCTGTTTGGGTTGGCGATGGCCATTTCACCCAGCATGCGCATCACCAGCAAGACCAGCAGGCCGGTCATGGCGTAGGAGATGAGGATAGCCGGGCCGGCGGTGGCGATGGCGTTGGAGGACCCGATGAACAGGCCGGCGCCGATGATGCCGGCGATGGAGATCATGGATACCTGACGGGACGTCAGGCCGTGCTGCAGGGAGCGCTGTTTGTTGTTGTGTAGCGAAGCCATGAAGAACCCTCGAATGGGTCGGCCGCAGCGGAGCGGCTGAAGACTGGAGCAGAATTCTTATAAATTTCTGATGTTCGTTGTTGTTGTTTTGCAGATGCCGGAAGCGGGTACTGACCTCCTCTTCGCACGACCGGTTGTAATCGTTGATCCAGGTCAGTATTAATCTATAGGGCGGGGTCAACAAACGACCTTTTCGAAACACATGATTCCATTACGGAATGAACTCCTTCCTTTTTTGCTCGGTATTTGCCCGTCATGTCCAAACGCCTGATGCCTTCGACCACCGCCCTTCAGTGCTTCGAAGCGGCCGCCCGCCACCTCAGCTTCACCCGCGCGGCCCAGGAACTGCACCTGACCCAGAGCGCCGTCAGCAAGCAGGTGGCACAGCTCGAAGACATGCTGTCGCACTCGCTGTTCCAGCGCATTCGCCGCCGCCTGCACCTGACCCCGGCCGGCGCGCTGTACCTCACCGAAGTGAACAAGATCCTCACCCAGATCGACATTTCCAGCCGTTACATCCTCAGCTACGGCGACGAGACCGAAGTGCTGCGCATTGCCACCCAGCCCACCTTCGGCGCGCGCTGGCTGGTGCCCCGGCTGAAGGGTTTTGGCGACCGCTACCCGCGTATTCACCTGGATATTCGCAATGAGCTGGAGCCGTTCGACCTGGTGCAGGCCAAGGCCGACATTGCGTTTTTCTTCGGCCAGGGCACCTGGCCCGGGGCAACCTGCATCGAGCTGTTCAGCGAAGAGGTGGTGCCGGTATGCAGCCCGCAGCTGTTGGCCAACCACCGTTTCGACAGTGCCCAGGCGCTGACCGAGCACCGCCTGTTGCAGTGCGTGTCACGCCCGGAGGCCTGGCACGAATGGTTCCTGGGGCTGGGGTTGCATAGCCAGAACAGCTACCACGGGCCGCGCTTCGACACGTTCTACCTGTGCATCCGCGCGGCCATTGCCGGCTGCGGGATCGCTCTGATTCCGCGCTACCTGGTGGCCGAAGAGCTGAGCGAGGGCAAGCTGGTGGTGGCCTGGGACCACCCGGTGGCGAGCAATGGCCGGCACTTCATCGCCCATGCCGAGCATGCGGCCGAAGTGCCCAAGGTGCGGGCCTTCGTGCAGTGGATTCGGGAGCGGGTGGCTGAGGGGGATTGATTCAACCTGTACCGGCCTCTTCGCGGGCTTGCCCGCTCCCACAGGGATCGCACAGCTTTCAAGCGTGGCGCCGTACCTGTGGGAGCGGGTTCTCCCGCGAAGAGGCCAGTGCTAGCAATACAAAATCAGCCAAGATCAAGAATCCAGGGAATGATCGCAATCGAATAATTCGTTTGCGGAATAACCCGCCAACACGCTTGGATAATAAGAAACTCGAACAAGGTCCGCGTGCCCCATGAACCAGGAAAGTATCAGCCAATCCATTGCCATCGTTCACCCGATCACACTTTCCCATGGCCGTAATGCCGAAGTATGGGACACCGACGGCAAACGTTACATCGACTTCGTCGGCGGTATCGGCGTACTCAACCTGGGCCACTGCAACCCGGCCGTAGTGGAGGCGATCCAGGCCCAGGCCGCTCGCCTGACCCACTACGCATTCAACGCAGCCCCGCACGGCCCATACCTGGCACTGATGGAGCAACTGAGCCAGTTCGTACCGGTCAGCTACCCCTTGGCCGGGATGCTCACCAACAGTGGCGCGGAGGCTGCGGAAAATGCCCTGAAAGTGGCCCGCGCTGCCACCGGCAAACGCGCCATCATCGCCTTCGACGGCGGCTTCCATGGTCGCACCCTGGCCACCCTGAACCTCAACGGCAAGGTCGCCCCTTACAAGCAGCGGGTCGGCGAACTGCCGGGGCCGGTGTACCACCTGCCCTACCCTAGCGCCGACACCGGGGTCACCTGCGAACAGGCCCTCAAGGCCATGGACCGCCTGTTCAGCGTCGAGCTGGCAGTGGAGGACGTGGCGGCGTTCATCTTCGAGCCGGTGCAAGGCGAAGGCGGGTTCCTTGCCCTTGACCCAACCTTCGCCCAGGCCCTGCGCCGCTTCTGCGACGAGCACGGCATCCTGATCATCATCGACGAGATCCAGTCGGGCTTCGGCCGCACCGGCCAGCGCTTCGCCTTCCCGCGCTTAGGGCTTGAACCCGACCTGCTGCTGTTGGCCAAGAGCATTGCCGGCGGCATGCCGCTGGGTGCGGTGGTCGGGCGCAAGGAGTTGATGGCAGCGCTGCCCAAGGGCGGCCTGGGTGGCACCTATTCAGGCAACCCGATTGCCTGCGCAGCGGCCCTGGCCAGCCTGGCGCAGATGACCGACGAGAACGTCGCTACCTGGGGTGAACGCCAGGAGCAGGCAATCGTGCGCCGCTTCGAGCGCTGGAAGGCCTCGGGCCTGAGCCCGTTCATCGGCCGCCTGACCGGCGTCGGCGCCATGCGCGGAATCGAGTTCGTCAATGCCGACGGCAGCCCGGCACCGGCGCAACTGGCCAAGGTGATGGAAGCGGCACGCGCCAAGGGCCTGCTGCTGATGCCCAGCGGCAAGGCGCGGCACATCATCCGCCTGCTGGCACCGCTGACCATCGAGGCCGAAGTGCTCGAGGAAGGCCTGGATATCCTCGAGCAGTGCCTGGTGGAGCTGGGCTCCTGAGGACAACCGGGGCTTAAAGACCCAGTTCCTGCGGGGTGAGCATGTCGGACTCGAAGGCAATCCAGCCGCCTTCGAGTTCGGCTTGGCCGTTGACGATCGGGCCGTAGTAGGTCAGGCCGTTTTCCAGGGTCACGCAGATGTGCGTGGCGTTCTTTTCGGGGGCTGCGAGCGTACCGACGAAATGCACCTTCTTCAGCGTTTCGGTCACCGCTTCCAGGCCAACGCGCATGTTGGGGTTTTCCGAGGCTTCGGTGTCGCCGCCACGGTCTTCGGCGCTGATGGTGATGGTGGCGATGTACGGGTACTTGGTGCTCAAGCGGGGTTCCCTCTGTGGGTGTGTAGGCGTATGGGCGCGTAGAGTACGGCAGGTGATCTCTATTGTCTCTACCGGCCTCTTCGCGGGCACGCCCGCTCCCACAGGGACTACACATTATTCAAAGGCTGTGTTGTACCTGTGGGAGCGGGTTTACCCGCGAAGAGGCCAGGCCTGCAAAAGGTGATCTGAAGGGCCCGATCTGTTAGGGTGCCCGGCGATGCAAGCCACACCACACGAGGATCCAGAGTGAGCGCCGAAGAACCCCTTATCGCCGACCTGTTCGAGGTCGACAAACGCCTGTCCCTCAAGCCCGTGGTGGACTTCAACAGCTACCTGCGCAACGCCTTCGGCGAAGGCCCGTGCCGTTGCCACCGCTGCACCGAAGGTGGCGACCAAAGCATCTACAGCCACGCCCACACCTTCACCTTCGACGGCCGCCAGTGGCACCGCCGCTTCGCCAGCACCTCCGGTAGCGACGTCGCCCAAGCCCTGAAAAAGGCCTGGCTGTCGTACACCAAGGCCGACCTCAACCTGGTCGGCAACCTGGACCTGACCACCCTCAAGACTTTCACCGAAGCCGCTCTGCACGCACGCCTGCTGGCGCTGTTGCCTGCCAGCGGCCTGGCCCGCGAAGTGGATGGCCAGTGGCTGCTGCAGGCCCAGGCCGACTGACGGCCCGGCGGTAAAGCAGGATTCTCCCGTTCTGCTACCGTGGGAGAATCCGCTCACCCGCAGGTAGTCCGCCATGGCCCGTACAACGCCCATCGAGCTGTACCGCAATATCGGCATCGTCGCCCACGTGGACGCCGGCAAGACCACGACCACCGAGCGGATCCTGTTCTACACCGGGGTCAACCACAAGATGGGCGAGGTGCACGATGGTGCCGCGACCATGGACTGGATGGCCCAGGAGCAGGAGCGCGGCATCACTATCACCTCGGCAGCGACCACTGCTTTCTGGCAAGGCTCGACCAAGCAGTTCGCCCACAAGTACCGCTTCAATATCATCGACACCCCCGGCCACGTCGACTTCACCATCGAGGTGGAACGCTCGCTGCGCGTGCTCGATGGCGCGGTGGTGGTGTTCAGCGGCGCGGACGGGGTCGAACCGCAGTCCGAGACAGTATGGCGCCAGGCCAACAAGTACCACGTGCCGCGCCTGGCCTACATCAACAAGATGGACCGCCAGGGCGCCGATTTCCTGCGCGTGGTCCGGCAGATCGACCAGCGCCTGGGCCACCACCCGGTGCCGATCCAGCTGGCCATCGGCAGCGAAGAAAACTTTCAGGGCCAGATCGACCTGGTGAAGATGAAGGCCATCTACTGGAACGATGCCGACAACGGCACCAGTTACCGCGAAGAAGATATCCCTGCCGAGCTGCAGGCGCTGGCTGACGAATGGCGTGCGCATATGGTCGAAGCAGCGGCCGAGGCCGATGACGAACTGACCTTGAAGTTTCTTGATGGCGAAGAGCTGAGCATCGAAGAAATCAAGGCCGGCCTGCGCAAACGCACCCTGAACAACGAGATCGTGCCGACCATCCTCGGCTCGTCATTCAAGAACAAAGGCGTGCCGCTGATGCTCGACGCGGTCATCGACTACCTGCCCGCCCCGTCGGAAATCCCGGCCATCAAGGGCACCGACCCGGATGACGAAGAAAAGCACCTCGAGCGCCACGCCGACGACAGCGAACCGTTCTCGGCGCTGGCCTTCAAGATCGCCACCGACCCGTTCGTCGGCACTCTGACCTTCGCCCGGGTCTATTCCGGCGTGCTCAGCTCTGGCAATGCGGTGCTCAACTCGGTCAAGGGCAAGAAGGAACGCATCGGCCGCATGGTGCAGATGCATGCCAACCAGCGCGCCGAAATCAAGGATGTGTGCGCTGGCGACATCGCCGCGCTGATCGGCATGAAGGATGTGACCACCGGCGACACCCTGTGCGACATGGACAAGCCGATCATCCTCGAACGCATGGACTTCCCCGACCCGGTGATTTCCGTGGCGGTGGAGCCGAAGACCAAGGCCGACCAGGAAAAGATGGGCATCGCCCTGGGCAAGCTGGCCCAGGAAGACCCGTCATTCCGCGTGCGCACCGACGAAGAGACCGGACAGACCATCATTTCGGGCATGGGCGAGCTGCACCTGGACATCATCGTCGACCGCATGCGCCGCGAGTTCAACGTCGAGGCCAACATCGGCAAGCCGCAGGTGGCCTACCGCGAGAAAATCCGCAACACGTGCGAGATCGAGGGCCGCTTCGTCCGCCAGTCCGGCGGCCGGGGCCAGTATGGCCACTGCTGGATCCGCTTCGCCCCCGGCGACGAGGGCAAGGAAGGTCTGGAGTTCATCAACGAGATCGTTGGCGGCGTGGTACCGCGCGAGTACATCCCGGCGATCCAGAAGGGTATCGAAGAGCAGATGAAGAACGGCGTGCTGGCCGGCTACCCGCTGATCAACCTCAAGGCGGCGGTGTACGACGGCTCGTACCACGACGTCGACTCCAACGAAATGGCCTACAAGATTGCCGCCTCGATGGCCACCAAGCAGTTGTCGCAGAAAGGCGGCGCGGTGTTGCTGGAGCCGGTGATGAAGGTGGAGGTGGTGACGCCGGAGGAGTACCAGGGTGACATCCTTGGCGACCTGAGCCGGCGCCGCGGGATGATCCAGGATGGTGACGAAACGCCGGCCGGCAAGGTGATCCGTGCCGAGGTGCCGCTGGGCGAGATGTTCGGCTACGCCACCTCGATGCGTTCCATGACCCAGGGTCGGGCCAGCTTCTCGATGGAGTTCACCCGTTATGCAGAGGCGCCTGCGAGCATTGCCGATGCCATCGTCAAGAAGAACCGCGGGGAGTAATTCGCTCTCCTGTGCTGGCCTCTTCGCGGCTAAAGCCGCTCCCACAGGGAATGCACAGTAGTCACTGGCTGTGTTGTCCCTGTGGGAGCGGCTTTAGCCGCGAAGAGGCCGGCACAGATAACAACATTCTCAGTGCTGCTCCCCAGCCCGCTTCAGCAGCTTCTTGCAACGCTCGGACAGATGCACCACCCGCAATTGCTTGCCAACCCTGGCATACCGCTCGCGCAAGGTCTTCAACGCAGCAACCGCCGAATAATCGACAAAGCTCAAATGCTGGCAATCCAGGGTCACCTTGGCCGGGTCGTTAGCCGGGTCGAACTGGTTCAGGAACACCGTTGTCGAGGCAAAGAACAGCGTGCCGTGCACCTGGTAATGCTTGCCCTCCTCTCCATCCTCATGGCTGTCGGCATAGAGCTCCCGCGCATGCTGCCAGGCGAAGTTCACCGCCGCGATGACAATGCCGAACAGCACCGCCACCGCCAGGTCGGTGAGCACCGTTACCACGGTCACGGCAATGATCGCCAGCACATCACTCAGCGGCACCTTGTGCAGCACCCGCAACGACGCCCAGGCAAAAGTCTGCTGCGCCACCACGAACATCACCCCGACCAGCGCCGCCAGCGGAATACGCTCGATCAGCGGCGACAGGAACAACACGAACAGCAGGACCATCACCCCGGCCACCACACCCGACAGCCGACCACGGCCATTTGAGCTGAGGTTGATCACCGTCTGGCCGATCATCGCGCAACCACCCATGCCGCCGCACAGGCCGGAAACCATGTTGGCCGCACCCAGCGCAACGCACTCGCGGTCCGGGTAGCCACGGCTCTCGGTGATTTCATCGGTCAGGTTGAGGGTGAGCAAGGTCTCCAGCAGGCCGACCATGGCCATCAGCACCGCGTACGGCGCTACGATTTTCAGGGTTTCGAGGTTCCACGGCACGTCCGGCAGGGCCAGGTGCGGCAGGCCGCCGGCGATACTCGCCATGTCGCCGAGGGTGCGCGTGGGCAGGTGGAGCACGTACACCAGTAGACCGACACCGAGGATCGCCACCAGCGCCGGCGGCACCGCGCGGGTCAGCTTCGGCAGTACGTAGACCACCAGCATGGTCAGCGCCACCAGGCCGATCATCAGGTACAACGGCATTCCAGTGAGCCAGTGTTCACCTTGCTTGAAATGCTCGAGCTGGGCCAGTGCGATCACGATTGCCAGGCCATTGACGAAACCGAGCATGACCGGGTAAGGCACCAACCGCACCAGCTTGCCCAGACGCAGCAGGCCGAACAGCATCATCACCACGCCGCCCAGCAGCACGGTGGCCAGCAGGTACTGGGCGCCGTGCTGCACCACCAGCGCGACGATCACCACCGCCATCGAACCGGCAGCGCCGGAAATCATCCCCGGCCGGCCGCCGAACAGCGCCGTCAGGGTGCAGATGATGAAGGCGCCATACAGGCCCATCAGCGGGTTCAGGTGGGCCACCAGGGCGAAAGCGATACACTCGGGCACCAGTGCGAACGAGGTGGTCAGGCCGGCGAGCAGGTCGGCGCGGAGTCGGGCGGGTTTCATGAGCATCCTGGGGTCGGTCCGGGCGGACGGGACAAAAACAAGGGTCGCGATGTTACGGAATTTGCCCGTCAACAGCCACCGTTCAACGCACCCGGTCGCGACTCTGCACGGCCAGGTCCAGCGCCCGCTGCATATCCAGCCGCGCAGAGCGGCCAAGGTCGGGGTGATGCAATTGCCCGTTGCGCTCCGATGGCAGAATCGGCGCGGTCAGGTCCTCGGCATCCATGGCTTCGAAATCCTGCTCGGGGCCCAGGGTCAAGGCGCTGCGCCGCAACAGCATGCGCACCTGCTGCGGGGTCAGGGCCGGGTTGATCGCCAGCATGGTCGCCACGGTGGCGGTCACCAGCGGGGTCGCATACGACGTGCCGCAATGCGGCTCGGCGGCTGGCGACGGGCGGATGCAGGCAGCCGCACTGATGTCCACACGCATGTCGATGTTGGAACTGTGGCGTTTGCGCACATGGCGCGGGTCTGCGACTGGCACCGGCCTGTCACTGCGCTGGTGGCCGCCCACCACCAGCAGTTGTTCGGTGATGAACGACGATGGCAGGCGATATTCATCGGTCCCCGACCAGGACGCACCGTTGCCGGCCGAGTTCACCACTACCACGTCAGGATGCTTGGCCCGCAACCAGAGGAAGAACTCTTCGAGCAGCTCTTCATAGCCGCTCATCGCCAGCCCGGAACGTACCAGCGAATCGACCTCATCGCCCTTTACGTTCTTCGCCCCGACCCGGTGAATCCCCCAGCTCCAGTTCAAAACCCGCGCGCCGTCTTCGACCAGGTTCACCGAGGCAGCGATGTTCGCCGTGATGCCGGCATCGGAGTTGCGCTCGACGATGACATCAAAGCCAGGGTTCTGCTTGCCCAGCCCCGGCAGAAAGCCGTCGCCCTGCGCTGCCAGGATGCCGGCCACATGGCTGCCGTGGCTGGTCGGGCGTCCGCCGTCGCGGCCGTACAGGCAGGTCCGGCCCGTGTCGCAGCGGCCGCGGTAGCTTTCGAACGCCGGCGCGTCGAAGTCGAGATCGCGCTCGATCACACCCACCCGCACCGGCTGTACCGGCACAGCGGAGGCAGCGATACGCCGCTGGTAGAAGTACAGGGCGTCCATGAAGCGGTTGGCGGCCCATTCATCCGCCTGGACGATGGCCGCCTGCTCGCGCCCGCCACCTTCCTCGCCGCGCTCCGGGGCAGACTCCTCGACAATCACTGCATCGACGCTAACTTCACTGCCCATGCGCAGGATCATCGCGTCGCGCTGCACCAGGTCGCCCACCGGCAAGCGCAACTGGTAGACATTCAGCGGCGGTATGGCACCCACGACCTGGGCGCCGTACTTCCCGGCGATCCGTCGGGCTTCGCCGAGGCCATCATGTTTTTCCTCGATCAAAAGGCTTACCAAGTCCACATAGGTGGTGAGGCCATCCATGTTCTTCGCCACTTCATCAGGCCCGGCGGCCACAACATGGCTGCGCTGGCGTGTCAGCCAAACCGGGTTGCTGGTGCGCTCGCCGTCCTCCAGCCACAGCGGAGCACTGCGCAGGGCTTGTTTGGCCAACTTCAGCGTAAGCCGGTCACCTTGCCGCTCGAAATCGGCTGTCGGCAGCCGCGCACCACCGAGCCAGACCGTCGGCAACTGCGCCCCGAGCCCCTCGGCGCGCAGGCACCATTGCTGCTGGCCATCGCCAACCAGGTCGCCGCAACGCTGCAGCTGCTTGATGCGCAACGAATCAGCTGCAGCCTCGGCACAAACGCTGCACAGGCACAACAACAAGATCAGAACACGCTTCATGCACTCAGCCCCACTCAATCCCTGTGCGTGCGACTGGTGGGGTAGATCAAAGGTTCAGCTGCGGCCCGCCGCCTTGTCCCGTGCAAGCCATTCAGCCATGGAAGCATCCTCAAGCGCGTACTCTCCGCGATTGGCCTTCCATACCAGCTCCTTGTCACGCAGGGCATCGAGGGCCTTCTGGACGCTGGTCGTGCTGGCGTTGATTTCCGCCCGGGCCTGCTCCAGCTTACGGTTCACATCCCTCAAGGTTTGCTCGGTAAATGGCGAAAACGGCTGCCGGCCCAACGTCCGCTCGGCCATTACCTCAAGCACTGCCTGCTGCAAGGCCGACAGGTCGTTCCAGGCGCTTTCGTAGTCACTCCACACGCCCGCCTGATGATTGAGCGCCCCTGTGCGCAGCAATTCACCCAGGTTGCCCGCCTCACCCAGGCCCACGCTCACTTCGGCCAACAGCTTGTTGAGCATTTCAGGGCGGCGCCCGACCAACTCGAACGCATACGCAAGGTCCTCGACCTTGAACTGGTTGCTGGCGGCCAGACGCCGGTTCCACAAATCAGTGATGAACTCGACATACTCACGCCCCAGCAAGGGGAATGGCGTAATGCTGGCCCCAAAGAAGGGTTGCTTGCTCTTGAGCACCAGGTTGGCCAGCTTGTCGCGGCTGGAGCCAGTGAACACCAGACGCAAGCCGTCCGGGCGGTCACCACGGTTGAGATGGTCACGCGCGGCTTTCAGCGCGAACATCGCATTCAGGCCATCTTCGCTGTTGAGGGCATGCTGGGCCTCATCGATGATCAGTACCACCATCTGCCCCGACACTTGATGCAACACGGCAAGTGCGTGAGCCAAGGTAGTCCCCTCAGGCAGTTGCGGGCGAGTAAAATCCCAGCTGAGGGTACGCAGCAGGTTTATCTTGTCGATACCGGCCTTTTTCGCAGCCTTGGCCAGCGCACCTTCGAAGCTGCCCAGCGCAGCACCGATGGCGCCACTGATGAGTTCTGCCGGCGCGGCGTCGCGGTCCGACCACAGGTCGACATAAACCGGTAGCCAGCCGCGCTGTACGCATTCCGGAATGAAGTCGTTGTTGAGGAAGGTGCTCTTGCCCGTACGTCGGGGCGCGGCGAGGAACATGCCCGAGCTGTAATCGACCAGCGACTCGCCGGCCAGGTCTCGGCCCAGAGCCTTGGCCAACTGATCACGACGTAGAAGCGGGCGGATGGGTGACATGCAATTACCCTCAATTATCTTGATGACTATAATTTATAGCCTACAAGATAGAACCCGATAAATCACCCACTCGGCCACAGCACCAACGTGATCCAGATCCGGCAGCCAGCCGCTAAATTTGCCATCATGTTGATTCCACCTGCGGAGATCATGGACATGCCGCTACGCCCCCTTTTCGCTTCCCTGCTGCTGGTCGCCAGCCTCAGCGCCCAGGCCGCCACCGAAGTCGTACCCCTACAACACCGCAGCAGCGCCGAACTGCTGCCCGCCGCCCAGGCGTTCATCGGCAAGGACGGCAGCGTCACGGCGTTCGAGAACAAGCTGATCGTCAACGCCAGCCCCGAGCGCATCGACGACCTGCGCACCCTGCTACAACAGCTGGACACCGCACCCAAGCGCCTGCTGATCAGCGTCGACAACAACGACAGCAACTTTCAGGACAACCGTGGCAACGCACGTGTCATCCACTACGGCACCAGCAACCGTGACGGCGGCATGCAGCAGATTCAGGCCAGCGAAGGCCAACCGGCGCTGATCCAGGTAGGCCAGAGCATCCCGATCACCAGCACCAGCACTGACGGCTACGGGCGCATTCAGAGCAACACCGAATACCGCAACGTGACCCAGGGTTTCTATGTCACCCCCAGCTTGAGTGGCGACACGGTTCGTCTGCAAATAAGCACCAATAATGACCGCATCAGCCATGAACGTGCAGATGTAGTGAAAGTGCAAAGCACCGACACGACAATCACCGGCAAGCTCGGCGAGTGGATCACCCTGGCGGGTTACAACCAGCAGAGCCAAGCCGACCGTAGCGCGTCAAGCCACAGTTACAGTACCCAACGGGGTGAAAACATGACTTTGCGTGTCAAAGTCGACCTTCTTGACTGATCCCAGGCAATTCAAGGCTTCGACCAAAGGCCTTGAAACTGACTGCCAAGTCGCATTAGACCAAAGATGTAGTAAGTGAAAAAAACCACTACAAAACATTTGACAGGGTCTTTTTCCCAAGGGCATGATGGCCTCGCTCCCGCTAATCAGGGGCCCTGGCAAGGGCCTTCGAGGCGCACTCCTCCCACCCTTGGAGGCGTCTCGTGTCTATACGGCCCACAAGGCGGTTCGACGGGATTGCGACTGCAACGAAGAAGTTGTCCCGAGGGACGGAAGCGCATCACCGCAGTACTGGCAATCGCGTAGCACCGCAGCAAGGCAACCACGAGCCGACCTGCCGGAGCACCCTTTCGCCTGGCCTGCACACCCTTCCCCTTCGAGCCTTCGCGTTCGCCGTCGCACTCCTGCGAACAGGACAGCCGCCAGCTCCTGATCTGCTCCGAGCATCAGCACAATTACCCCAAGATCGATGCGACGAGGTTTATTTCCATGGCACTGACACGCGAACAGCAAATTGCAGCCCTCGAGAAAGACTGGGCCGAGAACCCGCGCTGGAAAGGCGTGACCCGTACCTACACCGCCGCTGATGTCGTTCGCCTGCGTGGCTCCCTGCAGCCGGAGCACACCCTGGCCCGCCTGGGTGCAGAAAAACTGTGGAAGCTGGTCACCGAAGGTGCCCACCCGTCCTTCCGCCCAGAAAAAGATTTCGTCAACTGCATGGGCGCCCTGACCGGCGGCCAGGCAGTGCAGCAGGTCAAGGCCGGTATCCAGGCCATCTACCTGTCCGGCTGGCAGGTTGCCGCCGACAACAACTCGGCCGAGTCCATGTACCCTGACCAGTCGCTGTACCCGGTCGACTCGGTACCGACCGTGGTCAAGCGCATCAACAACTCGTTCCGCCGCGCCGACCAGATCCAGTGGAAAGCCGGCAAGAACCCGGGCGACGAAGGCTACATCGACTACTTCGCGCCGATCGTGGCTGACGCCGAAGCTGGTTTCGGCGGCGTACTGAACGCCTACGAGCTGATGAAGAACATGATCGAAGCAGGCGCCGCCGGCGTGCACTTCGAAGACCAGCTGGCCTCGGTGAAAAAATGCGGCCACATGGGTGGCAAGGTACTGGTACCAACCCAGGAAGCCGTGCAGAAGCTGGTGGCCGCGCGCCTGGCAGCTGACGTATCGGGCGTGCCGACCATCATCCTGGCCCGTACCGACGCCAACGCCGCCGACCTGCTGACCAGCGACTGCGACCCGTACGACCAGCCGTTCGTGATTGGCGAGCGCACCCGTGAAGGCTTCTACAAGGTACGCGCCGGCCTCGACCAGGCCATCGCCCGCGGCCTGGCCTACGCACCGTACGCCGACCTGATCTGGTGCGAAACTGCCAAGCCGGACCTGGACGAAGCCCGTCGCTTCGCCGAAGCGATCAAGAAGGAATACCCGGACCAGATCCTGTCGTACAACTGCTCGCCTTCCTTCAACTGGAAGAAGAACCTGGACGACGCGACCATCGCCAAGTTCCAGCGCGAGCTGTCGGCGATGGGCTACAAGCACCAGTTCATCACCTTGGCCGGCATCCACAACATGTGGCACGGCATGTTCAACCTGGCGCACGACTACGCCCGCAACGACATGACCGCCTACGTGAAGCTGCAGGAACAGGAGTTCGCCGACGCCAGCAAAGGCTACACCTTCGTCGCGCACCAGCAGGAAGTGGGTACTGGCTACTTCGACGACATGACCACCGTGATCCAGGGTGGCGCTTCGTCGGTGACTGCACTGACCGGTTCGACCGAGGAAGAGCAGTTCCACTGATAGTGGGTTGCTGTTGAAAGAAGGCCCGGGGCTTGTGAAAGCCCCGGGCCTTTCTTTTTGCGTGTACTGACGGGCAACAGGCTAGCGCCAAACATGTGGGAGCGGCCTTGTGTCGCGAATGGGCCGCAGAGCGGCCCCGGCAATCTTGCGACGATGCACCGATCGGGGTCGCTTCGCACCCCAATCGCGACGCAAGGCCGCTCCCACAGGAGAAATCGCGCCTGTCGGCACCTCAGTGCTTCATGCCCAGCTCTGCATCATCCATCAGCGCCTTGGCCATCGCACTCAGGTAATGGGCGGCCCATATCATCAATGGCTTCTCATCCATCAGGCCGGTGATGGTCAGTTCGCGTACATAGCCCATCAATTCCGAGGACTGCTCGCGGGCGTCCTTGCACGGAATACCGGGCTCGATGCGGAACAGTGGGTGGGTGCCGTTTTCGCCTTGGTAGAAGGTGGTTTTGCCGACGGTGAATTGGGTGTCTTCTGTTGTCATTGTTCAATTCCCTGAGAATTCTCTACTGCCTGGGCCGGCCCTTTCGCGGGCAAACCCGCTCCCACAGGTGCTGTGCAAGTCTTGGCGCTTGTGATGAACCTGTGGGAGCGGGTTCACCCGCGAAGAGGCCCGCCCAGACAACACATCAATCAAGCCTTAGTGCAAAGTCCGAGGCTCTGTGTGCATCTGCGCCTGAACCAATGCCGACTCCAGCAAAGCCCGCAACGTCTCCAGTTCATGCATCGACGTCATCATCAAAACCGACGCCGGCGACTTGGGCTGCAGCAGCATGGCCTGATGCACAACGGTCGCAGCGCACAGCGCATAATCCGTGGCCTGGATCAGGGTGTCTTCGAGGGAATGGGGGTTATGGGGTGGATCGGGAACGATTTTCAACATATCGACTGCCGTTGGCAGTGCCGCTACCCGTCTGCTGTCAAACAGAAGGGTGGCAGCTGTACGTGGGTTGACAGACCGGCGGAAATCGCAAAGTTCCGGCGCACGCAAGCGTGCCCGCACGTACAGCCACCATAACAGCGAGCCGCACACGATTTACCGTCACAGCCTGTCAAAGCTGTATCGTTGATGAGCAACGACAGGCCGAGACTAGAGCGCTGCCAGAGCAGCGGCAACGGAAAATGCGCGGCAGGAGTATGTTTGGGAAATGGCCTACAGGGAAGGGGCTAAATCCGACATGTCAGGTGTTCTGCGCCCGATTGCGCCAGGGCGGCGAGGTGCCTGCCTTGGTTTTTGCGGTGTTGCGTAGATCGAGCGCCGCCCGCGCGGCGCTTCGCGGGACAAGCCCGCTCCCACATTTGTTGCAACGTGGCCATGTCAGTTAGGCCATGGTTGTGAGCCTTGTTGGTCTGACTCAATTTCTCGACTGGCGCTGCCGCCGCCTCAACAGTCTCAAGACATGCACCAAGACAGGCAACCATGGCCTGACAGGTTCGGCACGTTGCAACAAATGTGGGAGCGGGCTTGTCCCGCGAAGCGCCGCGCGGGCGGCGCTCGATCTCACAGACACTGCATTCATTTCGCCATACCCATGGCAACCACCGCCCCTCAAAGACATCCCCCTCCCCACAATCATGTCTATGCTTGAGGCAACACAACCACCCACCGCTTCATCAGCCAGCCATCGCTCGATCGATAAAATATTGACCCAGAGCGGGGCGAACGGTGTCGGAAGCTGCTAGAACAGGCGTTTTTCGCATTTGCAAGTAGGGGGAATCGCCAGATGAACTTTACAAGACGCAGAACAGGGGAAATATCAGGCATCAGGTTAAATGATATTAATTATCATTACGAAACTTGCAATTCGTTACCCCCTGCAAGAAACATAATTAACAAAACCGCACGCAATGCCCGAATCTCAAGGCTTTCAGCCAGTTACGAGCAGGTTTTGTACTTAATCCTACGAATAAATTTGCGACAGAAATTTTACTTGCACCGGGTTTACCCATAAAATCAGCGCGATTGATTCAGCTGCGACATTTGGTCACTGCATGTGCGACACCAGGTCGCCGCTCTACACTTATTTCAGACTGCAGAGCTGGGTCTCTGTATAAGGATCTCTAGCATGTCCGATTCGGCAGGACTCATCGCCCACAACTGGGGCTTTGCCATCTTCCTCCTGGGTGTCGTCGGCCTGTGCGCCTTCATGCTCGGCCTGTCCAGCCTGCTCGGTAGCAAGGCCTGGGGCCGCGCCAAGAACGAACCCTTCGAATCCGGCATGCTGCCCGTCGGCAGCGCCCGCCTGCGCCTGTCCGCCAAATTCTATCTGGTCGCGATGCTGTTCGTGATCTTCGATATCGAAGCCCTCTTTCTCTTTGCATGGTCTGTGTCCGTCCGCGAAAGCGGCTGGACCGGATTCGTCGAAGCACTCGTTTTCATAGCAATTCTGTTGGCTGGTCTTGTCTACCTATGGCGCGTCGGGGCACTTGATTGGGCTCCCGAAGGTCGCCGCAAGCGGCAAGCGAAGCTGAAACAATGAGGCTTTGGCATGCAATACAATCTCACCAGAATCGATCCGGATGCGCCCAACGAGCAGTACCCGGTCGGTGAACGGGAAACCGTCACCGATCAACTGCTGGAGGACCAGGTCCACAAGAACATCTTCATGGGCAAGCTTGAAGATGTGCTGCGTGGCGCGGTCAACTGGGGTCGCAAGAACTCCCTCTGGCCGTACAACTTCGGCCTGTCCTGCTGCTACGTGGAAATGACCACGGCCTTCACGGCACCCCACGACATCGCCCGCTTCGGCGCCGAAGTCATCCGGGCCTCGCCGCGTCAGGCCGACTTCATGGTCATCGCCGGTACCTGCTTCGTGAAGATGGCGCCGATCATCCAGCGCCTGTACGAGCAGATGCTCGAGCCCAAATGGGTCATCTCCATGGGTTCGTGCGCCAACTCCGGCGGCATGTACGACATCTACTCGGTCGTTCAGGGGGTCGACAAGTTCCTCCCCGTGGACGTCTATGTGCCTGGCTGCCCGCCACGCCCTGAGGCTTTCCTGCAAGGCTTGATGCTGCTGCAGGAGTCGATCGGCCAAGAACGACGCCCGCTTTCCTGGGTTGTTGGTGATCAAGGTATTTACCGTGCCGAGATGCCAGCCCAGAAAGACCTGCGTCGTGAGCAGCGCATTGCAGTAACCAACCTGCGCAGCCCCGACGAAGTCTGATCCAGCG
>PJTY01000245.1_pt1 | contig 33157 bp, 28 predicted proteins | sample 1512121 | NCBI WGS metagenome assembly PJTY01 (sample SAMN08177680, study PRJNA422409) | Soil metagenome, whole genome shotgun sequencing project. | isolation source: Soil enriched (2) on filter paper: alkali lignin treatment | place: USA: Madison | collected 2015-01-15 | reverse complement strand
GGCTAGTTTCACCACCAAAATGCACCGTCGACGTGCAGTTCATATCATCCCGCAGGACCCAATTGGGATCGCACCGCGCAACTCGTCGGGGCCAGCAGCGTTCAGCACCATATTCTCTGCTTCCAAGGGCGGGGATGGGCCTTCAAACTGCAGGGAAACGTGTGACAGATTTCAATAAGGTCGACTTAACAAATTGCGATCGTGAACCGATCCACTTTCTCGGCGCCATTCAGGCCCCGGGCTTTCTGATTGCCGTCAGCGCGGACTGGATCATTGGGCGCGTGTCGCGAAATATCCGGGACCTGCTTGGCTTTGACCCTGAAGACATAATCGGCAACCCGCTCGCCGATTATGTTCCGGCTAAATTTGTCCATGATCTCCGCAACAAGATTTCCTACCTGTCTGAGCACGACATGGTGGAACGGATGTTCGGTTGCCAAATTGGCACATCGGGCCAACCCTTCGATGTCGCCGTCCACTTCTCCGCCGGCCAGATCGTGATCGAAGCCGAACCGGGAACTGCGGCAACCAGCGATTCGACCAACGCCGTCCGCGCAATGATGTCGCGCCTGGACCGCACCCAGGACCTGAAGGCCTTCTATCGTGAAGGTGCACGGCAGGTCCGCTCGCTCCTTGGATATGACCGCGTGATGGTCTACAAGTTCGCCTCGAGCGGCGCGGGGGAGGTCGTCGCGGAGGCGTGCAAGCCCGGTATCGGCAGTTTCCTCGGGCTCCACTACCCCGCAAGTGACATTCCGCGGCAAGCGCGCGCCCTCTACAAGCGCAACCTTGTCCGGGTAATCCATGACGTAAATTCAACTCCGGTCGGCATCACGCCGGAGGTCGATGCGCTGGGGCAGCGGCTGGACCTCTCGCTTTCCATCCTGCGGTCTGTCTCGCCGATCCATATAGAATATCTCAAGAACATGGGCGTTGCCGCCTCCCTGTCGATTTCGATCATCGTGAACGACGAGCTCTGGGGCCTGTTCGCCTGTCATAACTACTCGCCCCGCTCGCCCACGTTCGAGCGCCGGTCCTTGTGCGAGCTGTTCGCCGAGATGTTTTCGATGCGTCTGGAGTCTCGCGAACGGCGGCAGATCGCCGATTACGAACGGCAGGCAAGAGATATCTCCGACCAGCTTCTCGGGGCGGTGGCATCCGACGAGACTCTCTTGAACGACCCGGACTGGCTTGGCGACATACTGACGCGCGCCATTCCGGCTGACGGGGTCGGCGTTTGGATCAACGGAAACTATGCGTTCTCAGGTTCCACGCCGCCCACTGAAGAGTTTCGCCGCATAATTCGGGCGCTGAACGGCCTGGCCGCAGGACGCGTTTACACGATTGATCATATCGGCGGCCTTATCGAGGAAGCTGGAGCATTCGCGGCGAGCGCGGCAGGACTCTTGGCAATTCCGATATCCCGGTCACCGCGAGATTATGTCGTTCTGTTCCGCTCGGAACTTAAGCAATCTGTTCGATGGGCAGGCGATCCCCACAAACCAGTGGAATACGGGCCTAACGGGCCGCGCCTAACGCCCCGGGAAAGCTTTGCCGAGTGGCTGGAGAAAGTGGATGGTCACGCCGAACCTTTTACCCAGTCCGAGTTGAGGGTCGCCGAGACGCTGCGCGCGACCTTGATCGAAGTTGTGCTTCGCCTGGCTGACGAGGCTGCTGCGGACAGACGTCAATCCACGGCGCGCCAGGAAATGCTGATCGCGGAGCTGAACCACCGTGTCCGAAATATCCTGGGAGTCATCCGCGGCCTGATCCGCCAGTCGCAGCCCGACAGCGACGAGGTGAAGGATTTCGTGAAGCTGGTCGACGGCCGGATCCATGCGCTGGCTCGTGCCCACAACCAGATCACCGACGACCATTGGGGGCCGGCCCCGCTAGAAGCGCTGATTGATGCGGAGGCTGCGGCCTTCGCGGCAACGCGCCAGAGCGCGATCATAGCGACGGGGACGCCGGTTTTGCTTAATCCGCAGGCCTATTCCACCATGGCGCTCGTGATCCACGAGCTTGTGACCAACTCGACCAAGTACGGCAGTCTGTCTGGAAGTGGCGAAGTCCATATCAACTGGTCGCGCGACCACAAGGACGACCTCATCCTCATCTGGCAGGAGACAGGCGGCCCTCCGGTGGTGGCGCCGACGCGAAAGGGTTTCGGAACGACAATCGTCAACCGCTCTGTCCCCTATGACCTGGGTGGGCAGGCAAGCATCAGCTATGCGACCGAAGGTGTACGAGCGGAATTCTGTATCCCTTCCAGACACCTTTCTGAGTCAAAGGCCCACCGGGGCCCGAATATCCGTGTTGCCCGGCCGACTGTATCAAGCCAGCAGGTCATTACGCCGGATCTCCTTGGGAAGCGCGCTGTCCTGCTTGTCGAAGACAGCCTCATCATCGCACTAGACGCAGAAGACATTCTGGATCGCTTCGGCGCGGTGGTCGCGACCGCTTCTACCCCGGAAGCCGCGCATGACATCCTCGACAAGGGCACAGTTGATTTCGCGATCCTGGACATCAATCTGGGTGACCAGACCAGCTTCGGCGTCGCGGATCGGTTACGGGAACTCGGTATCCCGTACTTCTTTGCTTCTGGCTATGGGGAGCAGGCGAGCCTCCCCATGGAACACAGGGCAGCCACCGTCGTGCAGAAGCCCTACACGACCCACAATATCGCCAAAGCCATCGACGATCTTTTCGGCTGATCTGCGGCAATATGGGCGTTCAAATCCTACCGACGCCGCGGGGACCGCGATGAGTTGTATGCTCGCACGCGCCTGTGCGCTAACGATGATCCTGATGAGCCTGCGAGATTGGCAGCTGGCAGCTCGGAAACCCAATTTCTGAGTGTTAAAAAGATGGCAATCGCACGGGCGCACAATGACATCCTCACCCCCGACCTCGCCTTTCTGGCCGGCGGCGGGGACTGTGCGGACTTGATCGCGAAGAAGGACTGGTCCGCCACCAAGCTGGGGCCGATTGAAGATTGGCCCGCGCATCTAAAGACGGCGCTTTCCATTCTCCTGCGCTCCCGCGTCCCCATAGTCATGCTATGGGGCGAGGGAGGGATTATGCTTTACAACGACGCCTATTCGGGATTCGCAGGTGGCCGCCACCCGGGCCTGCTCGGTTCGGACGTGCGGGAGGGCTGGACCGAGGTTGCCGAGTTCAATGACAATGTGATGAAGGTCGGACTGTCTGGCGGCAACTTACATTATCGAGACCAGAAACTGACCCTTCACCGGAACGGCGCACTTGAACAGATATGGATGGATCTCGACTACTCGCCGGTGCTCGATGCCAATGGTGAGCCTGCGGGCGTGATCTGCTTCCTTGCCGAGACGACAGAACGCGTGGCCACCGAGCAGCGAACCGCTTTCCTTACAGCCCTGTCTGACGACCTGCGCGCGCTAAGTACGCCTGCGGAAATTATGAACCTCACCGCAGAGCGGCTTGGCCAGCTTATGGGGGCGAGCCGGGTCTTTTACGCCGAGATCGCCAACGGCTTGATGACGGTGAAGCGGGATTATGTCTGCGGCGTGGGATCGATCGTCGGAGAGCATTCTCTCGAAGCCTTCGGCCCCGACCTCTTGGCGGCCTATAAGTACGGGACGCCTGTAGTTGTGAGGGATGTCGGGCTGGACAGACGCCTGAACCCGGAGGCTCGGGCCGGATTGATATCGCGCCAGGTCGGCGCCTTCATCGACGTCATTCTGTTCGAGGAAGCGCAGTGGGTCGGACTCCTCGCCGTGCAGAGCGCCACCCCGCGGACATGGACTGAAGCCGAACAAACGCTGGTCCAGGAGGTCGGCGAACGGGTCAAGGCTGCGATCGAACGGGCACGAGCGGAGCGTGATCGGCTGTGGGATCTATCGCAGGACATGCTGGCGCGGGCCGACTATAGCGGCATGATGTCCGCCGTCAGTCCTGCGTGGACTCAGATCCTGGGCTGGACGGAGAGCGAACTTCTCACTCGCGGCTACGCAAGTTTCATGCATCCCGACGACATGGTGCCGACACTGGCGCAGATCGCCAGAATGGCAGAGACACGGTCACCGACAAGGTTCGAAAATCGTATCGCGACGCGGGCGGGCAGCTGGAAGCACATCGAATGGACGGTTGCGCCGGAAACCGACGGTATCAACTTCGTCGCCGTTGGGCGTGATCTGAGTGATGCGAAAGTTCGTGAAGCTGAACTCGAAATTGCCCGGGAGGCTCTTCGTCAGAGCCAGAAGATGGAAGCGATGGGTAGCCTGACCGGCGGGGTTGCCCATGATTTCAACAATCTGCTCACCCCGATCATCGGTTCGCTCGATCTTCTCGTGCGCAAAGGCGTGGGGACAGAACGTGAGCAGAGGCTGATCGGCGGCGCTCTGCAGTCCGCAGACCGCGCGAAAACGCTCGTTCAACGCCTTCTCGCTTTCGCAAGGCGTCAGCCTTTGCAGGCCGTAGCAGTGGATGTGGCACAGCTTGCTAGCGGAATGGTGGAGTTGATCGGGTCGACCATCGGGCCGTCCATCGATGTTCAGGTTGATCTGGGCCAGGATCTGCCACCTGCCAAGGCGGACCCAAACCAGTTGGAGATGGCTCTTCTCAACCTCGCGGTGAACGCGCGTGACGCCATGCCGGATGGCGGCAAGTTGACCATCGTCGCGAAGCTCGAAGCCGTGGAAGCCGGCGACCGAGGGTTGGCAGGCGGCGTGTACATCCGCTTGGGGGTGAGCGATACCGGGTCTGGCATGGATCCTGAGACCTTGAAGCGTGCGACCGAACCATTCTTTTCGACTAAGGGTGTTGGAAAGGGAACCGGTTTGGGACTGTCTATGGCCCATGGCCTAGCTGCCCAGCTCGGTGGCGGCCTTACGATTGAGAGCACGCGGGGGAACGGCACCACCGTTGAACTCTGGCTCCCGGTAAGTTCGGATGCCATCCAACTGGCGCGAACTACGGTGGGGCTCCCTGTTCATTCCAAGCACCGGGGAATTGCGCTTCTGGTCGATGATGACGCCATCGTCCGCATGAGCACGGCGGACATGCTGACCGACCTCGGTTATGTTGTCGTCGAGGTCGGGTCATCGGAAGAGGCATTGCAGAAAATTCAAGATGGGGTTGAGCCGGCCTTGCTGGTTACAGATCACCTCATGCCCGGGATCACAGGCACTCAACTCTGCCGAAACCTCAAGCGCCTTCGGCCCGAATTGCCGGTTCTCATCGTCTCCGGGTTCGCAGACGAAGAGGGAATCGATTCCGACATTCCTCGTCTCAGCAAGCCGTTCCGCAACTCGGAATTGACGGAGAGCATTTTGGCGCTGTCACCGGTCCGAGCAGCCATCTAAGTCGACTGCGGCCGAGACGTGGCCTTCCCGCGCGGAGGGGATCCCACCGTTTGCGCGGGGGGATGGTGAAACTGGGTCCGCTTTGCCTATTTCGCGCTGAATGTGTAGTCCGCCAGCAACGCCAGTTTCTCCGGAGACAGCAGAAACATGGCCAGCGCGCCCGCTGATGCCTCTCGTTGAAAAGCATTAGCGGTTTTCACGAGCGTCGTTCCACAGTCGGCGTGGTTCGCCAGCGCGCGTAAGAGCTCGACTTTATCGACGCTGGTATCGGGTGTTGTGCTGCGCGAGCTGCAATAGCCGATCAACACGTCGGTGCCGTCGCCGAGCATGGCTTCACGCTTGGATAGGGCCTCGGTTTGGGCAGGCTTAATCCTGCCACGCATTACCTGCCGTGCTCTGGATTTCAGCGCAGCAGTCGCGCCCGGTCAGACCTGCAGACGTTTCCATGCAAACCCGATCCATTTGATCTGCCAAGATGAAGCCTATCATCGGTCATCCACCGTTGTAACGCAGGTTAAGGGTCTTGGGAAAAGTTCTCCGCGTTCGTGTCCGACGGTGACCAAAGCGCATTTCGCGCGTTTGGGCTTGGACGGGCTGAATGTCTCGGTCCGTGCTTCGAACACCAACGGTGGATCGCCGGATGAGCAGCTAGACTGGCATCATGATGGCGGACTGGCGCGGGTGAGATCGAAGGTGCGCGCGTAGAGAGAACAGCCCGGCATGGCCAAGTCACCCAAGTCCAGCAACAAGCTCACCGGCGGCGAGACCCACCAAACAGCCGAGGATCTGGACACCGCCGTCCTCACCACCAATCACGGCGTTCCCGTAGGCGACAATCAGAACTCGCTGAAGAGCGGTTCGCGCGGACCGACGCTGCTTGAGGATTTCGTCCTTCGCGAGAAGATCTTCCACTTCGATCATGAGCGCATTCCCGAGCGGATTGTCCATGCGCGCGGCTCGGGTGCGCATGGTGTGTTCGAGGCGACCGACGACATCTCGGACCTGTCGAAGGCCGCGGTGTTCACCAAGGGCGAGAAGACGGAGGTCTTCGTCCGCTTCTCCACCGTCGCGGGCGGCGCAGGATCGGTCGACACGCCCCGTGACGTCCGCGGCTTCGCGGTCAAGTTCTACACCCGCGAGGGCAACTGGGACCTGGTCGGCAACAACATTCCGGTGTTTTTCATCCAGGACGCGCTAAAGTTTCCCGATCTCGTCCACGCCGTAAAAATGGAGGCCGACCGGGGCTATCCGCAGGCCGGTAGCGCTCACGACACCTTCTGGGACTGGGCGTCGCTGATGCCCGAGACGACCCACATGCTGATGTGGGCAATGTCCGACCGCACCCTGCCGCGTTCGTTCCGCACGATGGAGGGGTTCGGGGTCCACACCTTCAAGCTGGTCAATGCTGCCGGCAAAGTGAGCTTTGTCAAATTCCATTGGAAGCCAAGGCTCGGGATCCAGTCGACGATCTGGGACGAGGCACTGAAGCTCCAGGCCGCCGACAACGATTATCAGCGCCGCGACCTGTTCGAAGCGATCGACACCGGTGATTTTCCGCAGTGGGATCTTGGCATCCAGGTTTTCGATCAGGCATTCGCTGACGCCCAGCCCTATGACGTGCTCGACGCAACGAAGCTCATTCCCGAGGAGGATGTGCCGGTTCGGCTGATCGGAACGCTGACGCTCAACCGCAACGTCGACAACTTCTTCGCCGAAACGGAGCAGGTGGCGTTCCTGCCATCGAACATCCCGCCGGGTATCGATTTCTCGAACGACCCGCTGCTGCAGGGGCGGCTTTTTTCCTATCTCGATACCCAGAACTCCCGCCTCGGCACGACCAATTTCCATCAGATTCCGATCAACGCGCCACGCTGCCCGTTTGGCAACTTCCAGCGGGACGGCAAGATGCAGACTATGGTGCCCAAGGGCCGTGCCAACTACGAGCCGAACAGCCTTTCCGCGCATGGCGAGGATGGAGGACCGCGTGAAAGTCCGATGGCCGGCTTTGCGACGGTGGATGCCGCGACGGGGCCGGACGAGAGCGGGGAGAAGCTGCGGGTCCGCTCCGAGACATTCGCCGATCACTATAGCCAGGCAAGGCTGTTCTACCGCTCGCAGACCGAGAGCGAGCAGGCGCACATCGCGTCATCATTCGTGTTCGAGCTCTCGAAGGTCGGCCTGCTCGACCAGGTGCCGGGCCGCATGGTCGCAAACCTTCTTAACGTCGACGAGGATCTTGCGAAGCGGGTAGCCGGCGGCCTCGGCATCGCGCTGCCCAAGAAGGCTTCCGCTGCAAAGTCGCCGATCGACATGCCGCTATCCGATGCGCTCTCGATCCACAAGAACATGAAGGCGACGCTCGAGGGCCGTGCGGTTGGCATCCTGATCGCCGACGGAACCGACGCCAGTGAGCTTTCCACCGTCATGAAGGCGGTCAAGAAAGCGAAGGGCAAGGCGGTGGTGGTCGCTCCCAAGGTCGGTGGTGCCAGGCTGTCCGACGGGACGGTGCAGAAGGCGGATGGTCAACTCGCGGGGTCTCCGAGCCAAATATTCGACGCGGTGGCCATCATCCTATCGGAGGAAGGCTGCGCGGCGATGGTCAAGGAGGCGGCTGCGGTCGATTTCGTGATGAATGCGTTCGGGCATCTGAAAGCAATCGGCGCCAGCGACGGGGCACAGCCGTTGCTCGCCAAGGCCGGGGTGGAGCCCGGCGAGGGTGTGACCGGCCTGGACGGCGCGTTCGTGAAAGCCGCCGCGCAGCGCTTCTACGCGCGCGAGCCGTCGCTGAGGATGCTGGCATGAGTGGGGGCGGAATGTTCGATCCGTTCAGCGCCTGGTCGCGCATCGTGTCGGCGGCGCTCGACATGCAATCGACATGGCTGCGAAGCGCGGAAACCCTCCGGGCCTCCGGCGACGTCATCGACGCGCAGACCGAAGTGATGCGGGCGGCGACCGCCGCGCCGCTCACCGGCAACCACGCCGAGCTGTCTCGGATGGTGCCGGAAAAGGTCGCAGCGTTCAGTCGCAGCGCGGAGGTCATCGCCCGCGATACTATGGAGATGCATTCGGTCTGGATCGGGCAGATGCAGCGTGTGGGAATGATTCAGCGGCGCAGCAGTTCCTTATACCCACCGGCAGCCATCGCGCGGGCCTGACGGACCAGTCTCCGCACCCTTGAGCGCAGGGAATCGGAAGAGGCGCTCCAGTCGCGCTCCGCCGTCTCGCGGCCTGCAAGACAGGATGCAAGATCCCGGTGCGTAGCTCCGTCGGCGAGTGCGTCGTGGACGCGAAGCAGCAACGCGCCGCGAGCAATGGCCGGATCACGCGGGTATAGCATCCTGCCGAATCTTTGGTGCCGATGGAGCAGCACCAGCCGCTGCAGAGATAGGGTACCGGCTCCGACCGTCTCCATTCCATCCAGGCAGAAGCGCAGCCGCACCGCGGCCTCGCCCCGCAGCGTTCCCGAAAGGATGTCGAGCCGCAAGTGATGCATCCCATCGGAGAACACCGCGTGCTCTGCGCCGGAAGGACTGCAGACAATTGTCAGCCATTGCCTGAGGCGATCGACCACGAGACAGCCGGGATCCTCAACCCTGGCCGGCAGCGACTCGGCGCTCAGCGTTGAAGGATCTCGTTCGGCACGCCAGATGAGCCGGGCCGAGAGGCAATCCCGGTCCGGTTGTTCAGCGAAAGTGAAGCCCCCAGGCCGCTGGATCCGGGCATTTTCCTCCTGTTACTGCAGACGCTCTGGCATGCCAGTCGAGATATCCTGCATCCCGGCGAAGCCATTCCCACATGAGGCCAGCGCGGTCCGCACCAAGAAGATAGGCGTAAGCGGAGTCGTCCTTCCAGCAAGGCAGGAACCCCCGTTTCATTCTACTGATTGATATTGCTGCAATATGGCCAAGATCCGGTTTGCGATTAACAAACTTTCACCGTGGTTCGGACAATCTGTCTGAAGTTGGGCATACCCCAATCCCTGCAGGGGGTGATATGACACTTTCATTGCAAAATAAGCGGACCGGCAACCTGAGAAACTGCGGATCCGACTTCTGACGAGAGGAAGGGCGATAGTTGGGATAACGGCGACAAGCGGCGCCGCCGACGATCGCGATCTCAAATCGTGGACATGACAATAGAACGGATGATGCGGCTCGTACGCATCTTCAAGACCGTCACAAGCTGCGATGAATTGCATGAAGCCTTGAACGAGGCGACGAGGGAGATGGGATTCCAGCGATATGCGCTCTCCCATCACGGTGGCTTCTTCGATCGCGATGCCAAGTCGTTCCGCCTGCACAACTACCCTGACCAGTGGGCGGACTTCTATGATCGGTACGGGCTTGGCCTCAACGATCCCGTGCATCGGGCAAGCTGCGTGACTGCCTGTGGATTTGCCTGGGAGGAAATCCCCGGGATGATCTCCTTGACCGAGCGCGATCATCTCATCCTCGAGATGGCACGGGCGGAGGGCATCGCGCACGGGTACACCGTGCCCAGCTATGTCCCGGGAGAATCGCACGGCTCGATGTCTTTCGTCGGTTCCGCGCCGGCGATGATCGACGCACCGATTCTTCCGATTGCGCAATCGATCGCTCTCTTCGCATTCGATGCCGCGAGAAGCCTCCGGATGGAACGCGGGATGATTGAACGAGCAGAGCCGGTCAGGATCACCGACCGGCAGCGCGAGATCCTCGTCCTCGTAGCGCGTGGGATGGGCGACCGCCAGATCGCGGCATATCTGGACCGCAGCGAAGAGACGATCACCCTGCACGTCAAGAATCTGTTTCGGCTGTATCGCGTGAACAAGCGGACATCGCTGGTTATCCAGGCGCTATTCGATGGGAATCTGACATTCACCGATGTCCACCGGCGATGACATACCCCTTTCCGGGTATGGCGCAGGAACGGCATTCGGCGCGACCTTCCAGGGGTGATGACCAAACGTCACCGCGAAGGGAGAAGCCTGATGCTGAAAGTGCAAAACTATGGAAACCGGCAGCCGCCCGATGAAGCGCTGCGCGCCATGTGGGCTGCCCGCAAGTCCGTCTTCGTCGATCTTCTGAAATGGGATCTTCCCGTGCTTGCGGGCCGGTACGAGATCGACCAGTTCGACGACCCTCACGCCCGCTACTTGATCCTCACAGGACCTAACTGCGAACACTATGCCTCGGCGCGCCTGCTCCCGACGACCCGGCCGCATATCCTCGACAGCTTCTATCCGGAGTTCTGCGAGGGCAATCCGCCGCGCAGCGCTGCGATCCGCGAAATCACGCGCTTCTGCCTCGACCGGGACCTCCGCGCTGCCGAACGCCGCGAGGCGCGGGACGCGCTGATCTGCGCCTTGGTCGATCACGCCCTGGTGAACAGCATCGCCGCCTATACCGCAGTCGCCTCGGAAAGCTGGTTCCGGCAGGTGCTCCGGTTCGGCTGGGACTGCAAGCCCCTCGGCCCGCCGCGGTGGGATGGCAGGGAAATGCTTGCAGCCATCCGCATCGACATCGATTCCACCACCCCCGAGAAACTGGCGGCCGCCGGCATCACCAACCACCTCCGCGGTCCAGACCGCTGGCCGAACTGAGGAACGCGCGATGGACCTGTCGAGCCAGGTCGCGGTCCACGCCGCTGACCTTGAACGAGACGGCTACTGCATTATCGAGAATGCGATGCCTTACGAATTCATCGGCGCACTCGATGACGATCTGGCCGCGCGGTTTCGCTGCACGCCCTTCTGCGAGGGCGGTTTCTACGGAGAGACTACCAAGCGCTTCGGACGTCTGCTCGTGCGCTCGCCCCGCGCCGAGGCGCTCGTACGCCACCCGCTCGTGCTCTCGATCGCCGAACAGACTCTGCTGCCATGGTGCGACTGCCTCCAGCTCAACACGACGCAGGCAATTGCCGTTCACGGCGGCGCGCCAGCGCAGTTCCCGCACCGCGACCAGGACATGTGGGCCGCACCCAAAGGGACATTCGAATTCCTTGTCAATGTCATGTGGCCGCTTACACACTTCACGGCCGAGAACGGCGCTACGCTGGTATGGCCCGGCAGCCATGGCACCGCCGCCCTCGATCCTGAGCACGCCGGGACATCGATACCGATAGAAATTCCCCCGGGTGCCGCGCTGCTTTTCCTCGGTTCCACACTGCACGGTGCCGGACGCAACCGCACTCAGGACATTCGCCGGGGCGTCGTCATCGGCTACGCGCTCGGCTGGCTCAAGCCCTACGAAAACCAGTGGCTCGCCTACCCGCCGGACATCGCGCGAAATTTCGATCCCGAGCTTGCCGCCCTCGTCGGGTACCGACAGCACCGGCCGAACCTAGGAAACTACGAAGGGCGATGCCCCTCGGTTCTGCTGGACGCGGGGCACGATGCCAACACCCCGCTGGGTGCTGTCGATGCCCTGCGACCCGATCAGACCGAACTCGTCACACGGCTGAGCGAACGACCAAACCGCCGGCACGCACCGTAACATGAACTCGGGTCCCACTTCCGAGCGGATCTACGACGACACCCGCGATCTCGTAACCAGCCGGGAAACGCGGCCGGGCATCAGGCTCGATCCCGCAGTGATTGCACGGCAGTTGAACGCGAGCACGACACCGGTGCGCGAGGCTCTCAACCGCCTTGTCGGCGAACGACTGGTCGAAACCCGCACCAGCACGGGATATCACGTGCCGTTGATCGACGAACCGTCGCTAAAGGATCTGATCGGATGGTCCGCCGACATACTCACGCTGGCGCTGAGGCGGGTCACCGCCCTGCCCGCCGCAGACGGCATGGGTCTTGCCGACGCGTCAGCCTATCCTGACAGGATAGGTGCAATGTTCCACGAACTTGTCCGAGCATCCGGTCATCCGGAATACATCGCCGCCTTGCTTCAGGCGAATGCCAGACTGCATCCGGTAAGACACGGCGAGCCCGAGATCTTCGATGACCTGGAAGCCGAATTCACGGCAATCATCGATGCGATGCGCGCGGAAAACCTCACCGAAGTCAGAAAACTCCTCCAGGCCTATCATCGGCGGCGGCAACGCCTCGCGGCCGAACTGGTGCGCCTTCGCTACCGAGGGGAGTGATCTGAACGTACCTATAGATTCCAATCGGATTTGATATTCGCGAGATCAGATTCGTATAAATTTCGGATCTCGGCCTCTCCCACCTAGCCTTGTTCTTGCTGCCACTTCCGGCAGTGCAAGAAAGGAGCAAGACGATGGCACGCGAACTCAACGAAGAACTGATCGATCTCGGCGCCGCGAGCGAGGAAACCCATGGCACGGGCCCGCAGCCCAGCGATGAAATCCTCGGCCAGGTCGCCGGCCTTTCCGACGATTGACCGAAGAGCGGGCCGCGGCCGATCTCGTATCGGTCGCGGTCCGCCTCCGGCGCGTGTCTGACAGTTCTTCAGGAGGTCGGAAAACATGGGCTTCAAGCTACGCGGCGATCTCAGCTACTGCGAGGTGAGCGATCGCCTGGTCTTCCTCGATCTGCCCTCTGATCGCTACTTCTGCCTGTCGCCCCGGCTCGAGGCGGGGTTTCGCGCCGCGGTTGCAGGCATTCCCGACGTGGCCCCGGCGATCGAGATCGCCCCCCTGCTAAACGCCGGACTGCTCATGCCGACACGCGGGCCGGAGCTACCCACACCCTGCATCCTCCCCCAACCTCCCCGTGCCAGCTTTCTCGACGAGAGGCCCGCCCCGGCTCGGCCGATTGCGGTCGGGGTGCTTGCAGCTGGTATTGCGCTGTCGCGCCTGGCGCTGCGGATCGGACGTTTCCACCAGGCCATCGCGCGGCTTGCCGAACGCAAGGCGGCGATAGGCAACAGGCACGCCCCCCCGGATGACGCGATGCGCGACCTCGCCGCGCAGTTCGAACGCACCGGCGAGATAACCCAGGTGCACGACAGATGCCTGCCCCGCTCGCTTGCGCTCGCCAGCTACGCGGTACGCCGCGGCTGGCCCGTCGACCTCGTCCTGGCGGTGCAGCTCCGGCCCTTTGCCGCACACTGTTGGGTACAGGCCGGAGCACACCTCCTGAACGACCGCATCGACACCGTCCGCCCGTTCACGCCGATCCTCGTCGTATGAGCCTTACCGAAACGGTCTCGGTCGGTAGACGTGAGGCCGGCCCGCGCTTCCTCGCACTGCTGCGGCCCTCCCGCGAAGTGCTCGATGATCTCGCGGGCAAATTCAGGACCGATGTGCTTGCCTCCGCAGCCTGCGAACTTGCTCTTGATAGCGACAGGCTCACAGTCGCGGCACTGAACCACCCGGCGATCCGGTTGGGCGGCCGCGGCACGATCTTGGGCGAGATGTTCCGCAAAGACGATGGATCCCGGGTAACGGCGCTGACGCCCGAAGAAACAGCGGCGATCCTGGCCAGCGACCTCGGCGAATTGATGAAGCATTATTGGGGACCATACGTCGCCATCGTCCACGATCCAGAGCTCGGCAATACGTGTGTCCTGCGCGCGCCGCTCGGGGCGCTCCCCTGCCTGGTGGTGCCGGTCGGCGAAGCGCTGGCGATTGCCAGCGACATCGGAATCCTGCGGGCGCACGGGCTCTACGCGCCATCAGTGGACTGGAACCGGGTAGCGCTCCAGCTGCTCCATCCGGATCATGTCGGGACAGCGACCTGTCTCCATGATCTCGCCGAAGTTCGCGGGGGGTCAATGCGCATCCTCACCGCGACGCAGACACGCACGGTCACGAAGTGGTCCCCCGCAGGTCTGCCGTTACGCCCGTTCGCTGAAACGGCCGAAGAGGCCTCCGAGATCGTGTCCCGAGCCGCGCGCGCATGCATCACTGCCCGGGCTCGCCGGTTTGATCGGGTGGTCCTGCTCCTTTCAGGAGGGGTCGATTCCTCGATCGTCGCCGCAGCGCTTGTCGAGGCGGGAATCAAGATCGATGCCCTTACGCTTACCACGCGCGACGCTCTCGGCGACGAGCGTGACTATGCGCGCTCCGTCAGCAGCCATCTCGGTCTTGTCCTCCATGAGCGTGACCGCGACGTGAAGCGGATAGAGATCGCGCGCAGCACCGCGACCGGCCTACCGCGCCCCGCCGGCCGCTTCATGTGGCAGGAATCGATGCGGCACTGCTCGGAACTGGCCGATGCGACGGGCGCTGAAGCCATCTTCAACGGCGGCGGCGGCGACCAGGTTTTCTGCTCGCTGCACTCCTCGAATCCGGTTGCCGACGCGCTTCGGACGTTCGGCCCCGGCAGGACCGCCTGGCACATGGCGAAAACGATGAGCGCCATCACCCAGGTTCCGGTCGGCACGATCACGAAAGACGGCCTGGCGCGTGCCTGGCTCGGCAAGCGTTCGCCGCGCCGCACCTGCGACAGGAGCCTGTTGACCGGCGATTTCGAAGATCATGAAGCCGAGGCGCTCCTCGCCTTGCCGCCGCAAGCATGCGGACTACTACCCGGACAGGAAGCATTCTGCCGGCTTATCGCCGCGGGACAGAGCTATATCGAGACCCTTGATCCCTGCGGTGTCCCGCCGATCGTCGCCCCCCTCCTGTCCCAGCCCCTCGTCGAAGCCTGCTTCCGCGTTCCAAGCTGGCTGTGGTTCGGCGAAGGGCTGAACCGCTACCCGGCGCGTCAGGCCTTTGCCCCCGACCTGCCTCGTCACGCGATATTCCGACGCTCGAAAGGCACACCGGACAGCTTTACCGCCGAAATCTTCGAGACCTGGCGGAAGGAGGTCAGGGAGATTCTTGTCCGGGGAGAACTGGCGCGGCAGGGCGTGATCGACCTTCCCGCAGTGCTCGAAGTGCTGGACGACCCCCGACCGCCCCGTGACAACCGCTTCCGCCGGGTCCTGCAATTCGCCGAGGCTGAAGCCTGGGCGTCGAGCTGGAGCTGACCCAGGCCTGATCCGATCCAGCCCTCGCGCTTACGCCCCACGCCTGCAGTGCCGCAACGATCCGGCCACATTCACGCCGGTACCCGGCATCGTCAGGATTTGATATTCGCGAGATCAAATCGCTATATAGTTCGGATATCCGCCGCGTGACCATAACCTCGGTCGTGCTGCCGCTTCTGGCAGCGCGAATGAGGAGCATGAAAATGACCCATGAAAACCGGAGCCTCGAAGAACTCATCGAACTGGGTGCCGCGAGCGCTGTGACGCAGGGCGGCGGCCCCATGCCGCTCGACGAAGTTCTCGGCGGCAATCCGGCCGGCCTCACCGACGACTGAATGCGAACCGCGGCCGCCGAACGGCAAGGCGGCCGCGGTTCCTCACCCTCGGATCAGGGACTTGCCCGAGGGTGATCGCGCATCGCCTCCCAGCGCGCGTACTGTGCTTTCTTTGACGGCACGGGATCACGCCTGTCTTGTAGCCAGAATGCGAACCAATCGAGATTGCGCGCATAGACCGCAGCCCGGTGCACGGGCTGCCACTTGTTGTGATGCTCATCTGGAAACACGAACATCTCAACCGGGCGTTTCGCCGACCTCAATACGGCGAAAGTGTTGAGCGCCCCAAGGTATTCGTCGTCGGCAAGCTGCATCAGCAACGGCCGATCCACCCTCCTCGCATTGCGTGCCAGCGAGTAAGGTTGCCAGAACGCGCGATCCTCGCCGCCCGGCGGCGGGTAACCCATTTCCTCGAATTGCTTTTCGACCGCCAGGCCGTTGTAGATGAGCGCGTTTTCGTCGACGCAGCAGGTGCTGATCGCGGCCACCTTGAACAGGTCCGAATTCAGCAGCGCCCAGCGCGCCGACGAGGCACCGTCGCTGAGCCCGGTGATGCCGAGGCGCGCCGGATCGGCGATGCCGCGATCGACGACCATCCGCACACCGGTCTCGATGGCCGATTGCATGCTCCGCCGCTCCGCCCAATCCCGGGTCATTACCTTGAGAAATTCCTCACCGGTACGGATCTCGGGATGCAAGGTCGCGACCGACGCGGGGCGCTCGATACTCAGCACTGCGATCCCTTTTGCTGCCAGGGCATGGATCGGATACTCGTCGCCGGTACCGCCGCGCAGAAAGCCCCGGCTGCGGTACTGGACGACCACCATCGGCAGCGGCTTGCCCTGTCGATACCCAGGCGGCAGGACAAGATCGCCCCAAGTCTCGAGGCCGAGATCATTGCGCCAGCGAATGCGTTCGACTTTGCCCAGCGCCAGGCAGCGAAACTCAGGATTGGGATCGTAGATGCCGGTGATCCGTCCATTGCCGGTATCTACGCGCGCTATATGCCGGGGAGTGGTCGCGTTCTCGCGCGTGCAGAGCAAATCCGCCGCTGCGGGCACGCAGCCCAGCAGAACATCGCGCGTCTTGAGGATCGAGACCGGCGATTGGCCGGTTTTCCCGGACCAGCGATAGAGCGCGGTGATTTCCTTGTTCCAGCCTTCGCGCCGGAGGAACAGCACCTCTCTGCCGCCCGTGCCCCACCACACTCCGTTAAAGGTACCGGTACAGACGGGGTCTTCACAGTTCACCGACGGCTGCTGCGAGGAATATGATCCCGCCGAGGCGACCGTTATACGGCGCGGTGCATAGACATGGCCGTCAACGAGCGCGGCCGAAGCGACAGAGCCGTCAGAACGGATTGCCTTCGAGGCGTGGTCTGACGCATCGACAGCTTCGAGCCGGGCCATCTCGCCGGCATCGGCCCGTCTGGTATCGCTGCCGTCGGGTGCGATCGACATCGTCTCGATCGGCTGCACCGGCGCTTGCGGAACCGGCCCGCCGGTCGGCACGGATCTCTCGTCGTAAAGCCAGCCGGCCAAGCCCTCTCGCGCGACGGCGCGCTCCACCTCGGCAGCAGCCGGGCGAGAGGAATAGACGAGCCGTGCTCCATCCTCGCTCCAGACCGCAGCTTCCACGTCGACCGGCGAGTGCGTGACCGGGCGGGCACCGCCTCCGTCACTTCGCGCAAGCCATACCTGCACCTTGCCGGCTTCCCGGTCGTCGTCCCGCCGCAAGTAGGCGATCGACCGCCCATCGGGAGACCACTGGGGGGTAACGACGGCGGTGAAGCCATTTCGCAGCATGCGCCCGTACATCGGAAAGGCGTCGAACATGTAGTCGCCGCCGCTGCCGACAATCCTGGGCGGAGCCCCTCCCGCGAGCGCAACCACGACAAGCGCGCGGCAGTAGCGATTGCCGGCGGGATCGGCACGGCTGAGCACGAAGGCTACTTCCTTCCCGGTCGGCGAGACGGCAAGCGGGCTCGGCTTGGCCGTTTCCGAACCGTCGGCGGGGCCCAGGTCGCGTAGCCGCACGAGGTCATCGCTGGTAACCGGCCGCAGGCCCTTCCGCGCCGGCACGCCGGCGCGCGATGTCGTGTCTTGGACTGCCCCTCGCACGCTGGAAGCAGGCAAGAGATCCTCGCAATTCGCGTGAGCGGCCGAGGGGAAAGCGACTTGAGGAACAAGGGCAACGCCCGCCAGAAGCAACGTCCTGAGCGGTCCGGACCCGTGCAAGCCACGCGGAAAGAGAAGGCTTACCATGCCTTGGTAATTCCAAGGCCGATATAGCGGCCGATCCCGGAATAGTTCGTCGTGTCGAACGCGGTATCGTAGATCGTCGTCGTGGCAATCGTCCGGGGTTTGTCGTTGAGCACGTTCTGCATGGTCATCGTCAACACGAGCCCCCGAAGCGGGCCGCGGCCCTGCTGGAAGGCGTAGCGCATCGTGAGATCGACCAGCGTCTGGCCGCCGATCGCGACCGGGTTGACCGTCCGGGCATCTTCGACCCCGCCCGTCCGGCTCACGGTCGCGTTCAGCGAGAAACCGTCAAGGCTCCAGGTCGCGCTTGCGCGGCCACGCCAGTGCGGCGGATTGAACAGGCTGCCCGCGAGACGCGTCGGCGCCGCCCCCGCAATCAGCGTCTGGGTGCTGTGCAGGTAGCTGGCATTCAGCGAGAGCGCGAGCGATCCGGCCGTTTGTCCGAGATCGAGCTGGTAATCGGCCAGGACGTCGACGCCCCGGATCCGCTGGTTGCCCGCATTCACCGACGTGTTATCGGCAATCGCCACGACCTTGGAGGCATCGAAAGGCAGGCCCGTGGCATTGTAGAACGTCGCGGCATTGGCGACGGTCGCGGCAATGGTTGCCAGGCTCGGGTTCCATTCGACATAGGGCGCGTAGAGCGGATTGCTCAGCGCCTGAGAGAAGTAGGTGATCGGCGTGACGATCCTGTCCTGGTACTGCGTCGAGAAATAGCCGACCTGGATGCCGAGCCCCGGCACCTGATGGGGCTTGTACTCCAGCGTTGCCGTCCAGCTCGTCGCCCTCTCGGGTTTCAGGTTCGGGTTGCCGCCCGTGAGCATCAGCGCGGTTCCGCTCGTGCCGCCAAGCGAGGTCGCGTTGTAGTAGAGCTGGCTCTGCGTCAGGTACTGCTGGTAGAGCGTCGGCGCCCGGAACGACTTGCCCCAGTTTCCCTTGATCGCCAGGTCCGGGATCGGGGCATAGATCACGCCCAGTTTCGGCGTCACGACATTGCCGACACCCGGGTAGCGCTCGAACCGCAGCGCGCCGCTGAAGTTCAGCCGATCGATCCCCGCGATTTTCTGATCGGGTGAAATGACCGGGAGGCTCAGTTCGCCATAGCCGTAATAGCTGTCCTGCGAATAGCGGCCGGTCAGGGGTGCCCCCTCGCCCCGATCGATGAACAGCTGGTTGTAGCGGTAGCCAAGTCCCATCGCGATCCGGGCAAGCCCGCCGGGAAGCGCGAACAGCGGACCGTCGGCCGCCAGTTCCGCCGAGCTTCCCTTGTTGCAGTAGCAAAGCGCGATCGTGCCGGTCTTGGTCTCACCCAGATAACTGTCGCTCCAGAGATGGACGTCTTCGGTGCCGTAGACCCCCGACAGCGCGAGGCGCCAGCCGCTCGGGAGGCTGAGCTTCAGCGAAGGCGCGATCGAAAACGACTTGCTCTGCGAGACCTTTTCGGTCCGGCTGATCGCGAGGTTACCGGCCATGTTGTTGGGCTGGAGCAGCACGCTGTCCCGGTTGTTGAACAGGCCGTCGACCTCGAAGCTGAGCGAGCCGGTGACGTCCTGATGCGCGGCGCCGGCAAAGGCGTTGCGCTTCTGCGCCGGAATCAGCGTATTACCCGGCCGTGATGCGGCGAAACTGCGGTCGCCGGTCAGGATGTCCGTGTTCCTGGCGAACTCGTAGGAGCCGACGAAGCCGCCAGAACCCCAACGCCGGCCCGCAGTCAGACCGTATTGCTGGCGGAAGTTCCCGCCTTGCGTCGCCGCGCCCAGATTCGCCGAGGTCAGCAGCCCCTCATAGTCGCGGCGCAGGATGATGTTGGCGACGCCCGCAACCGCGTCGGAGCCGTAGAGCGCCGAGGCCCCGTCGGCGACGATCTCGATCCGCTCGACCATCGCCGCCGGCAGGGCCGAAATGTCGACGCCCTGCCGCGAACCGTTGTAGGCGAGGCGGTGGCCGTTGATGAGGGTAAGCGTGGCATCGCTGCCAAGACCACGCAGATTGACCGTGGAGGCCCCGCCGACGTCCACGCCGCTGGCGGACGGGACGTTCGAACCCACGCCGGGGTTTTGCCCCCCTCCGAACGATTGCGGAATGCTGCGCACGACATCGCCTAGATCGACCTTGCCCTCGTTCAGCATCTGGTCGGTGGTGACGGCAATGACCGGCGAGGTCACCGGCGCGCCCCTGATACGGGTGCCGGTAACCGTGATCGCCGTGTTCTCGTTTTCCGGAGTTACCGTATCGTCGCCCGAAGTCCCGGCACCGGTTTCCGACCGCCCCACCGAATAGCCGTCTCCGCTAGGCACGGCGGCAAGACCGCTGCCGGCGAGCAGCATCCCGAGAGCTTCGGCAAGCGTATAGGTTCCGCGCAGAGCGGGAGCGCGGCTCTCCGCAAGGCTCGCCTCATCCGCAAGGATCGTACGGCCCGAAAGCAGCGCAAGAGCCCGAAGCGAGTCCGCGAGGCGCTGCTCTGGAAGATCAATGGTTAGCTCGGCAGTTTGCTGCGCCATGGCAACCGCCGGGCAGCTCGAAATGGCAATCAAGGAAACGGACGCCAGCCCCAGCGTCACGCAGTAAGCACTCTCTCTCATTTTTTGTCTTTCCACCTGAACCGAAATGATGGCGGGTTCAGAGGGGAAGACTGCGGGGCCTGAAACTGCCCCACGACTTTTTTCAGAATTTTCGAGAGCTGCTTCTGCCTATTTTGCCGAGAGCACGATTTCCGCAGCGCTTCGCTTTGCTATCCGCAGGTTCAGGGTTTTGCCGGCCGCCTCCGCGAAACCTTGCGGGTCGGTCGCCCGGAACGCTCCGGCCATCTTCAAGCCGCCGAGCGCCTCTCCGGACAATCGGACTTTTACGGTATTGTAGCGGTTGATCGCGTGAACCGCCTCATCGAGGCGAGTACCGTCGAGCGCGAGCATGCCGGATATCCACTCGACATCCTGACGCGCTATCCGGCGCGCTCCCGGCTTGCCTCCGATCTCGACTTGCGAGCCCGAAGGCACCTCGCGGGGCGAAGCCGTTTCCGTCCCGGTGCCGCTCAATTCTATTCCACGCACGGGCGCGCCGATCCGCAGCACTTTCCCGGCGAGCGCAGCATCGAAGGCGCCGCCGCTGACGGTCACCGCCTGCGCGCCGCCCAGGACCTTCGCGGGCGCTGAGCCAACAGCTCCCTCCAGCCGGATCCTCCCGCGCGAGAGCGCAATCTGACGATTGCCACCGGACAGCGTCACCGCAACGCGGGTGTCGGTATCCAGCGTGATCATGCTCGCATCCGCCAATCGAAACGTCCGGATTTCGCCGATCTTCGTCTCATAAGTCGCCGCCCGGGCCGGTGCGATCCATTCGGGAAAAACGGTTTCCCCGGCAATCCATATCGACGCAAAGCCTGCCAAGGCGATCGCCGCAGCCACAGCCAGACCGACATGTGTGCTGCGCCGTTGGTAGAACGGAGCCTGCATGAGTACGCCGTCAAAGCCGGCGTCACCTTTTTGCAGTATTCCGGTTTCCGACCAGACGAGCTCCGCATGCGCGAAGGCCTGACGGTGGCGAGCATCGGCTGCCAGCCACGCCGCAAGCCTGGCTTCAACGCCATCCTCTCCGGCCTGGCGCCTTTCGAGCCAGCCACGCGCTTGATTCAGGAGCTGCAGAGGAAGCCGATCATCAGTCATGGCTGCGCAAGTGCCGTCCAAGCTTCTTGATGGCAATGCTCATCTGCCGCTCGACCCCCTTGATGCTGAGACCCGTCTGTTCCGCTATTTCCGAAAGACTATAGCCGTAAACCCTGCGCGCGAGAAAGATCTGCCGCGTCAGAGGCTTGAGTTTGCTTACCGCCGCCTCGACCCGGGCGAGCCGATCTCGCGCTTCAAGCCTCGCCTCCTGATCGAGGCCGGGAAGCTCGAGGATCTCCTCCCCCAGGATCTCCGACACCGGATTGCGTCTGACCGCACGAGCGTTGTCACGCATCAGATTGATCGCCGACTGGCGAAGATAAGCAGCGGGGTTTTCAAGCGGCTCCACCCTGCCGCGAGCCGCAAACCGCGCGAAAATCTGTTGAACCACATCTTCCGCGTCCTCGCGCCGCGATTTTCGCAGCACGAACCGAAGCAATCCCGGTCGCTCTTCCCGGTACATACGTTCAAGCACTCCACTCGAAGCAGCCAGAAGGTCGTGCTGAGGTGGCACCGGATCATCATCGTCAAGGGGAACGCGCGAAATGCCGAGATTCAACCGCATTTGGGCCACTCAGCGTGTGCAATTCGCTGCATTGAAAGCATCTACCGGCTCCGCTCGACTGGCGAGGCGGAGCCGGCAGGACCGGGTATTGAGAACATACAAGCGCATGCGCCAATGCCTTTGGCCGCAAACGCGGCTTGGACATAGCGTAGGCTACCCGGTCTCATCCCTGTGCGGGACGAATTCTGTCTGCTTGCAAGGTTCTCACGCCTCGGCATCGCACCCAGTACGATGCACGTGAAGAATATTGGAAATGACAAATAATTCAAGAATGAAATTACATCTTTGTCACATAAAGCACAATCAACGATTGCTGCATCTCAAATTGGATTGCTTTTCCGGTCGCAACTTCGCGCTATAGATCGTTCTATAAAGCCAACCACCATAAAATAATCGATTGAAGCAAAAAATTTCGTAGGGGAAAGCGCCATCGAAACGTCGATGCTATTTATGATTTATGCAAGACGCTGCCTCACGATCGACGTTGCAATTCGGGACCAGTGTGTCGCCGCCGTCGCAACACGGGCGAACCACTGCCATACTCAAACCATGGAGGGCCGGAGAAATGGGAACTCGCATCGCCAAAACCATCGACCTGGGGCCGCCATCACAAGACTCGGCGCGGTACGCATCGAGCTTGATGGTTTCATCCTGGACGCCAACTTTCAGAACGGCTTCCGACGCGTTGAGGCCATCAACGCACCACTGGTTTGCAAGGCCGATGTCGATCGGATCGCGGTGATGAGCAGTGTCGCCTCGAAAAGGCCCTAAATGCACGCATGGAAACTTGGGCAGTAGCCGTCGCCGCGTATTGCGCTTCGAGGACGGCATTCAACATGCTGGCGGAGGCGACTGGCCGAAGGGACCCGGTCGCGCCAGAGCTGCTCCTTTAGGCGAGTACGCGGCGCGCGAAGTTGATCAAGGAACGAGCCTTTCTCCGAGGCCTGTGAAGCTTTGCCGTGTGGTAGATTTCCGTTTCAGTTTTTGGGGGCTAGCAAAGGGAGCGGCCATCATCAGAATAGGGGGGATGAGCTCTCTTTGAGTATTGCGGGCTCGCGGTCGAGTTGGTCACACTAGCAAGATAAACATGAGCCGCGCCAGGTTCAGTGTTGGCATGCATCAAGACCTTGCATTGCCTCCGCCTGCCCCCCATCGGCCTACAGAATGCTCCGCCACGTTCGGTCACGACCACGGTTCCTGCTGCGGATTGTAATGCCATGAAATGTTTGCAAGCTTGAATCCCGCAGTGTCGATGACGGTTGGCGGCGGTCGGGAGAAGATATGAGCCAAGGTATGGTAGAAAAACGGAATTCCGAAACAAGTCACCCGGTGCGCGTCTATACGCGGTGGCATCAGCTTGCCGTTCCGCTGGGTTTTTCATTGGGCATTTTCATGGGAATCTTCGCGGTTTATCAGTACCATTTGGTGTTTGGCGCCATTGGCCTGGCGCTCTTGGGTATCGTTGTCCCGCCGATGATCGCAGGCCTCGGCTTTCCGACCCGCGACAGTTTGACGATCGGTTCGCAGGGGCTGCAGTTCGCGCGTCGGGGGCCGGTCTCGTTCGCAGCAATATCCGGATGGAGCGCGGAGGACTATCTGAGGCTCGGTCGCAGGAAAGGACCGACGCTGGTCATCGTCGCTCAGGATGCTCCCGCGCGCAGCCGGCTCCACGACGAATTCCGGACCGGGCTGCGACTTTGGCAGACAAGTCTAACGGCCGGCGCCTCCAGGGCCGGAGAAGCGCGTTTCCATGGCGGTTGGTGTGGACGTGCGGTGGGAGCGGCGATCGTCGCGCTGTCGCTGGCGGTTATCGTGCTGTCGCTGGCAATGCAAGAGCCTGCCTATCACCTCGTCGCGGTCGGCGGCCTGGGCGGAGCATTCGGCGGCGTCATGCTGGCTGGGATCAGGCCTTCCTGAGCGAGTTTGTAATAACCGTTTGCAATAAGAGATCGGCGAATAAAAGAACGGACCCAGATATACGTTCTCATGACCGCCATCCGAACCCCTGACCAAGTTTACTTTGATAGGAATAAGCGGGCGTTAGCCGCCAACCTCAAAACGCGGGATGATCAACGGGTCCCGTTTTTGGCTATGGCCAAAAACGGCCAAAAGGCTCTGTCTGCCGGCGCCGATGCGTTCTTCGCCAAGCCAGTGGACCCCGATGAGCTGCTTCATTTCATCGGGGCGAATTGAGTGCCACTGGCGGCGCGATCGTATCCTTCCAGAACCGCAGGATCGTTCAAGACAAAACGTTGCTGGCCGGAAGATAGCTAAGGGCTCATAACCCTTAGGGAAAGCCTCGTGCCCGTTCTCCAGCTCTTTCGTCAGCCACCGACGCTCACTGCGCGGGTTGGACCTATAGACTGCCAACGTGGTGGCAAGGGCCATGTTTGATCGCATCGGTAGCGCGATATGGGAGTTCGATCAGAATTTCCTTCTGGCTACCCCTCCAGGCGATCCAGTTTCGGTCTTGTACCGCCCGCTCCCGTCGACTGGTCTGGTGTCGAGCAATGAGCGCGCGCGCAGGTTGATGGAGCAATTTGCCCATGCGGGCATGGCCGATGATGCTGGATACGCGCTCCCACTCGATCATGCGATTGTCGCGCGAGCAATCCAGGCATTTCAGGCGGGCGAGCAATGCTTCGTGGATGGCATCAGGCTTGATATCGCGGGAGAATTGCGCTGTTTCCATATCGCGCTCTCCTTTCCGATCGCCGGGGTGAACTCCGGCACGGTCGTGATGAGCGCGACGGATATTACCCAACAGCGGCGTGAGGAGGCAGATCTGCAGGCGGCTCGCCGCCATCTGGAGCATGCTTCACGTGCCATGAATATGGTCCATCTGGCTCGCAGTCTGACTGATGCTGTCAGCCAGCCGCTGACCAGCATCCTTTTCAGCGGGCACGCCGCGCTTAACTGGCTGGACAAGAGTGCGCAGGAATGCCCCGAGTTGGCCGCGGACATCAACCGCATGGTCGTTGCGGCGTCCCGTTCCGCAGATATGATCCGTCAGGCTCGGGAATACGCCGATAGCCGGGAAAGCCAGCTTGAAACCCTGATCCTGAAGGATGTTTTTCAATCCATTTTGCCGCGGTTGGAAGGAGAGCTCACGGCACGGGGATCGGGCGTCATCGTTGACGTAGCAGACGACCTTCCAAATGTGACCGCAGATCGTGTGCAGATAGAGCAGGTACTGCTCAACCTTATTTTGAACGCGATCGAAGCTCATGACGACGCGGAAGTTCGGTCATCGATTAGGGTTTCTGCCCGTGTCAGAGAGAGCGCGGAGGTGATGGTCTCGATCGAGGACGACGGCGCCGGCATCGCTGCCGAATTCATCGATCGCATCTTCGAGCCGCTATTCACGACAAAGCCTGGCAGCATCGGAGTAGGACTGGCCGTATGCCGCACCATCGTGGAGGCTCATGGAGGGGAGATCTGGGTTTCTGAATCCCGGAAATCCGGTACGACATTCAATTTCTCGCTGCCTGCCGATGGTGCTATCGAGGCAACGGAACCCGTGAAGGGCTGGCGGCACAACGCAGCGAGCGGCAGGCTTCAGTGATGTGTTTTGTCGTCGCGCGCGAGCCGTGCAGGCAGGGAAGCTGAATGGATCAATCCTCATCCTCCAACCGAGATCACAGCTTCATCCCATCTCTTGAGTCGCGCTCGATAACCATTAACGGCATTGGGGGCGGGGTTCTTGGCGTTACGCGTCTGCAGTCCGGCAAGCCAAATGCGGGGCTCACCGCACCGCATCTTCTGGAGGATGCGTTTCAGCTTGGGGTTCAGCTGCGCGACTATACCGGGGACATTTACCTTCATGGCCGCAAGCTTGCCTTCAATCGGCAGGCCGTCGGCGAAATGATGCTCTACGATTATCGGGAAGAATGGCAGGCTGAGCTGCTGTCCTCATTTGATTGCGTGAACTTCCACATTCCGCGCACCCTTCTCAACGCATCGATCGAGGACGATCGGCGATCAACCTTGCAGGGGTTGCGCTATACGCCGGGGGCGGCGACCAGCGACCCCGTCATCGTTGGCCTGGTGCAGGCCCTGCTTCCCTCCCTCAGTGCGGGCGCCGAGCTAAACCAATTGTTTGTCGATCACGTCGGACTGGCACTTACCGCCCATCTATCCCGAAACTATGGCGATCTCATCTCGCTGCGCTCATCGTCGGGTGGGGGTCTCGCACCCTGGCAGGAGCACCGGGCCAAGGAATTCATAGAAAGCAACATGGCGACTGGGATTGCCCTGCCCGTCCTAGCTGCGGAATGCGGCCTTTCTACCAGTCACTTCGCCCGGGCTTTCCGAGCCTCGACGGGGGTCGCGCCATACCAATGGCTGCTGCAGCGCCGCGTCGAGCGAGCACGGAAATTGTTGCTCGAGACCGATCTCCCAATCGCTGAAATCGCGGCCGCCTGCGGTTTCGCCGATCAAAGTCATCTGTCCAAGGTGTTCGCCAGGGAAAACGGTGAACCTCCGGCCGCGTGGAGACGCAGAAACACCTCCTGAAACCTTCAATGTCGCGTGCATTGACGAGATGCGCTGCCTGGCCCTCCGCCGACCAGGGTCTGTAGGTCAGGGCAAGCGCCCGGCATCTGGATGCATGTACCCTCCACCGGAATGACAAAACGGCCAGAAACACTGCCCTCTCGGGAAGTGCCTCTGGCCGTCCGCCTGATGTTTCGAGCACGGTTCGATGCGCCTCGGTGGCGATGCTCCGCGGTGTCCCTCGATACATGCCGGGCCGCCCAGCCAAGGGTCGACGGCGCGGGCGATCAGTCCCGTCGCCCCCTAGCGATGGGGGAGATCAGGCCGGGTTCGGCTGACCAAGCGCCTTGCGCGCGATGCTTGCCGCGAAGAGCGGGGTCTCGCGTTTGTTGTGATCGCCGCCGGCAGACTGCCGCGCAGCCGCTGCATCTTCGTAGCTCACGCCGTGCTCGGCGATGAAGGCCATGAAGGCGTCGGTCGGATGGGCCGTCACGCTGTTGGTGTAGCGGGTGCGCCCACCTTCGATCGCCTCTGCCTTCAGTTCCCAGATCACGTTGACCTGGGTGCGGCCATTCGCGGTGAAGACGTCGGAGATCGAGTTCATGCGGCAGTACGTCGGGCCTGCTTCCTCGGCGACGTAGTGCTGGACGACAAGGCCGGTGCCGATCATCTCGACATTGATCGACATGCGGCGACCATCATCGGTCACGGTCGATCCGGCCGCGATGTGATCGGGCGGGCAGCAGCGCTGATACTCGGCCTCGGCGAGGTTGAACAGCCAGTCGGCGATATCGATCTTCTCGATCGGAACATCGATATCGGCGCTGAATGCGGACTTCGACAGGATGGTATCGGTAAGAACCTTCATGGGTATTTCCTTTCTGAGAGGGTGCTGGGTGGAGTGATCTGGGGGTAATGAATTGTGAGTTGGCCGGGTTCGGCCTCAAGGGATCAGTCCCGGGTCGGTTTGCCGTCCACGAGGCGCCACAGACCTTGCGGGTTGCCGTCCTGGATGGGATCGGGGAGCAGGGTTGCAGGCAGGTTCTGGTACGAGATCGGGCGCAGGAAGCGGTCGATCGCCGTCGTGCCTACCGAAGTGAAGCGGGGATCGCTGGTGGCCGGGAACGGACCGCCATGAATGGTCGCGTGCGAGATCTCGACCATGTTCGAGAAGCTGTTCGCAATGATCCGGTTGGTCCGCGTCTCGAGGATCGGGATCAACTCACGAGCAAGATCCATGTCCGGCTCGTCGATCTGCAGGGTTGCGGTGAGCTGGCCGCTCATGCGCGCCGCAAACTCCAGCATCTGGCGAAAATCGGTGCAGCGCACGAGCATTGCCGAGGGACCAAACATTTCCGAGGCGAGGTCCATGTCGTCGAGCAGGTCCGACGCATCGATTTCGAGGATATGGCTCTGCCCCTCACCGGGCTTCGAAGGGGTACTTCCCCCCACCAGAACCTTAACCTTGTCGCTGCTGATCTCGTTGGCGACCTCGCGGTTGTAATTGGCGAGAATGCCTGGGCTCAACATGGTCGCGGCTGGAGACTTCGAGATTTCCGCGCTCAGCGTCTTGCGCAGCACGTCGTAACTTGCGCCGTCGAGAGCCAGGATCATGCCCGGCTTCAGGCACATCTGCCCTACGCCAGCCGTCATCTGCTGAGTGAACCTCGTCGCGAATTCCGCTGCACGGCTCGCTTGGGCCGACGGCAGCAGGAAGGTCGGATTGATGCTCGTCATCTCGGCAAAGACCGGGATCGGCTGCGGTCGGGCCAGGCCTCGGCGCACCAGCGCCATGCCGCCGCCCTGCGAGCCGGTGAAGCCCACGGCCTGGATCAGATGATGGTCGACCAGAGCCTCGCCCAGTTCGTTGCCCGCACCGATCAGGAGCGAGAACACGCCTTCGGGCAGACCATGGTGGGCGACAGCTTTCTGGATTGCCCGTCCTACCAGCTCAGAAACGCCCATGTGCGAGCCGTGAGCCTTGACGACGACCGGGCAGCCGGCCGCAAGCGCAGAAGCGGTGTCGCCGCCAGCGACCGAGTAGAGCATCGGGAAGTTGCTCGAGCCGAAGACCGCCACCGGTCCGATCCCGATCTTCTGCATTCTCTGATCGAGACGCGGGGTGGGCTTGCGCTGCGCATCGGCGGTATCGATAGTCGCACACCGCCAGCGGCCCTCCTCCGTGAGGTCCGCGAACATGCGAAACTGCGCAACTGTGCGAGCCGTCTCGCCCTCGGCCCGGGCTTTGGGCAGGCCCGTCTCGAGAGTCAGGCGGTCGTAGAGGACATCGCCGAGCGCCTCGATATTGTCCGCTGCGGTGCGCATGAATGCTGCGCGTGCAGCCGGCGAAAGGTTGCGGTAGGCGGGGAAGGCCTCAGCCGCCAGGCCGCACGCGCGATCCACCTCCCCAGCGCCGCCGCCGTAGAAGACCGGTTCGATCTCGGCATTGAGGACGGGGTTGAAAGCACGGATCTGCCCGGCGGTGCCACGCACCGACGATTGGCCGATCAGCATCTTGCCAGTTACTTGCATGTTGAGCTCCACAAGGTTCGCGTGTCGCAATGATGAAAGAGGGAAGTCATCGCTCGTCTCAGGCGACGTCGAGCGGCCCGAGGGTTTCGGCCGCGCGCACCGAGGCGGAGATGGCTGCAGGAAAACCCGCGTAGAACGCGAGGTGCGTGATCAGTTCGCTGAATTCCTGCTTGGTGACGCCATTCTCGATTCCGCGGCGAAGATGGGCAGGCATCTCCTCGACGGCGTGCAGTGCGACAAGGGCAGCCACCGTGACCAGACTGCGATCGCGCTTGCTGAGCCCCTTCTCTTCCCACACCTTGGAGAAAAGTGGGTCTTCGACATAGCCGGTGAGTTGGGGTGTGAATGCCCGGGCCGCTTCGCGAGGGCTCTTCATCTCCGTGCCTGCCATTTTCGTAACTCCGCATCACAATCGGTGAGCAGCGGATTGGCGAGAGTATCTGTTCGCGCCGCTGCGTCACCAATATCGACACTGGAACGGCGTCTAACAGGCAAACGATGGTTTAATGATTTGCCGCCTCGGCACAGGTTGCTCCTGCCTGTCCGTTCTTTCACGACCAGAGCTCCTCGACGGAGCGAGCAGAACTGGTCCAACAGCTACGCGCCCATAACAGTCATCTACAGCGGCCCTTCGGCGCCTGGAAGCGGACATTCAAATGGCCACTTGATCTGGTGGCCAGAGGGCGTGCCAAAGTTTCCCTTCTGCGCGAATGATCTGATGTATCATCGGGACGGCGAAGATGAACTTCGCCGTCCCGGTTGTGCATGTAGGCACTCGCGATAATGGCCTAATTACCGAACGGAATAAGGCAGCTCCATGCCGTCCGATAGACAAACTCCAACGGATTTCTCGATGCTCGCGACCGAACGCCTGATTTTACGCCCCCATTCGATCGAAGACCTCGATCACATTTTCGAGCTTGCCCGCGATCCTGTAGTACACGAATTCATTCGCGGGCTTCCGACATCGCGCGAAGAGGCATGGCACAGGCTCCTGCGTTACGCCGGTCACTGGAGCCTGCTCGGATACGGCATGTTTGCGGTGTTCGAACGGGCAAGCGGCACCTTCATCGGTGAAGTCGGCCTTGCCGATTTCCGGCGCGGGCTTGGCCCGGATTTCGACGGCAGCCCTGAAGCCGCATGGCTCTTCGCGGGCGCGTCGCATGGCAAGGGCTATGCATTGGAGGCGATGGCGGCTTTGCTCGGATGGTTTGACCATGAACATGGCTCAAACCGTACGGTCTGCATCATCGATGTTGCGAATGCAGCGTCGACAAAACTTGCCGGCCGCCTCGGCTTCCAGCAATATGGGACAGCCGTTTACCGGGAAGCCCACGTCGCAAAATACGAGCGTTCCGGTTCCTGAGGCGACCATCTCTTCAAACCGCAAACTCGAGAGGGGCCTGTCTGCATAGTTCCGTCGATTGCCGAACGGCGAGCCGGTCCTGCAGGACCAACTCGCCGGACGCTCGCCGGACGTTTGATCAGATGGCAATTCCTGCGACACTGCGTGCGAGCGGTTCCAGTTCCGCCATAGCCGCGATCTCAAGCTTCATCGAGGCTGCGGCCACATTCTGCTGAAGACGCGAACGATTGCGCGTTCCGGGGATCGGCGAGACCGCCGCGCCCAGCTCCCTGGCTTTGGCATAGAGCCAGGCGATCGCGACTTGCGCCGACGTGGCGCCCTGCCCTGCAGCGATCTCTTCAATCTTGGCGACGAGGCGCATGTTTGCCTCCCGGTTTTCGGCAGAGAAGCGCGGAAAATAGGATCGTGCGTCGCCGGCACTGAGATTTTCGGCAAAGGCTTGGCCCGTCAGCATCCCTCGCCCGAGCGGCGAATAGGGCACGACCGTCACGCCCAAATCCACCGCGGCAGGCACGATTTCGGCCTCGATATCGCGCGTGAAGATCGACCACTCCGACTGAAGCGCGGCGATCGGGTGCACAGCATGCGCTTCGCGCAGGTCCTCTGCGCTGACCGCAGAGAGGCCCAGAGCGCGCACTTTGCCCTCGGCGACGAGATCGGCCATCGCGCCGATCGATTCCGCGAGCGGCACATCGGTGCTGCGACGATGCATGTAATAGAGATCGATCACCTCGATGCCGAGCCGCTGTAGCGAGTTCTCGGCTGCCTGGCGGATGAATTCGGGGCGATTGTCGAGGCTCCAGTCGTCCGGGGTCTCAGGCGTCCGGGCATAGCCGAACTTGGTGGCGATCACCGCCCGGTCCCGGTTCGCCTGAATGAAGGGCGCAAGGAAGCGCTCGTTCTCGCCCATGCCGTAGACATCCGCAGTGTCGAACATCGTGACACCCAGTTCGAGCGCGAACTCCAGCGCGGCGCGGGATTCGGTTTCATCGGTATCGCCGTAGAATTCACTCATGCCCATGCAGCCCAGGCCCTGAATGCCGATGGTTGGGCCGCCATTGCCGAATGCGATCTGAGGAAGACGATTTATGCCAGTCATTGAACAACTCCGGATATTGACAGGCAGGACCTATAAGTGTGGAGTATGGTCCATGGTCAAGGCTCTTTCATGCTGATTTCGCAGTTCGCCAAGACGGCCGGACTTTCGGTCGACACAGTGCGGTTCTACATCGCCAAAGGCCTCCTGAAGCCCGAGCGCAGTGCAAGGAAAGGCGGAGCAAATCCCTATCACGTGTTCAGCGCGGACGACGTCACCGCTGCGCAAATGATCCGGCTGCAACAGTCCCTCGGCTATTCGCTCGCAGAGATCGGCGCGCTCGCAGAGGAATACCGCCGGGATGCCGGGTCGCCGGAGCGGACCGGGGAAGTCCTGCGCAAGCAGATCGTCAGGCTTGAGGAACGCCAACGCGAACTCGATGCCGCACTGGCGTTCCTCAAGGGCAAGCTGGAATGGATGGAAGCAGGCCAGCCCGGCACAGCCCCCCAGCCCAACGCCTATTTCTGCTGATCTCCGCCGGCGGAAGCGAGGCGCTTCAGTTCCGCCATGCCTTCTTCCACTGAAACTACCGGGACATATCCGAGATCGCGTTTGGCCCTGGTGATGTCTAGGGTCACTTCCACGGCCATCGTCGCCAGATCCTGCCGGGTGACCGGAGGCCCGATCCGGCCCCCGGAAAGCCGTGCCGCAAACTCACCCACACGGGCTACGGTGCCGACCAGCCAGGATGGCACCGCCTTTTCGGGGGGAGCGATCCCCTGCGTTTCCAGCAAGCGGGAAACAAAGCTGCGGAATGTCGAGGGTTCACCATCGGTGATGAAGTAAGCCTCGCCCGCCCGGCCCTTCAGCAGCGCCAGTTCGATGCCATGACAGGCATTGGCGACATGCGTGGCTGACGTCAGGTATTCACCGCCGTTGATCCATGCCATCTGCCCCGAACGCGCGGCTTGTGTCAGGATCGGCAAGGCGGTCGTATCGTCGCGCCCCCAGACGAAGCGCGGCCGTACGATGACAGCCTCGAAGCCATTGCCGCTCTGCGCGCGTACGATCCGCTCCGCCTCGGCCTTGGTACGCGAGTAGGCGCCGGGAAAGCGCGAAGGCATCGCCCGGTTCTCATCGACGTTGACCAGAGCCCGGCCGTCCAGAAGAACCGATTCCGTGCTGACGTGCGCCGCCCGCCGCACACCTGCCTGCCGGGCCATGGCAAATATGGCGCGGGTTCCCTCGACATTGACCTGGACATGCTCGGGCGTCTCGGGACCGTGGCTCGTATGGGCCGCAGCGTGGACCAGCGAGCGACACCCTTTCATGGCCTCGGCCACGGCCGGACTGGAAAGCTGCGCGACAATGGGCCTTGCGCCAAGCGCGCGGACCACATCGGCGGACTTCTGCGAGCGAACGAGGGCGACAACCTCGAAGCCCTTGGCGACGAAATGACGGATCAGGTTCCGCCCGAGATAGCCGCTGCCCCCGGTCAGGAAGAGCGGAGACAGTAGTTCTGGATCGGAGGCGCGTTCGCCTCCGATGGCTTGATAGTCGTTCATGGGATTTTCTGCCTTGTAGGTTACGGGCAAAGGCCCGGCACGATCAGCCCGGAGGGCCGGATGCGAGCCAGCGGATATCGTCGAGCAGCGCTTCGCGCTCTTCGTCGGACCATTGGTGGTAATC
>PJTY01000244.1_pt1 | contig 33382 bp, 30 predicted proteins | sample 1512121 | NCBI WGS metagenome assembly PJTY01 (sample SAMN08177680, study PRJNA422409) | Soil metagenome, whole genome shotgun sequencing project. | isolation source: Soil enriched (2) on filter paper: alkali lignin treatment | place: USA: Madison | collected 2015-01-15 | reverse complement strand
TCCCCTCGCCCAACTGGCGCTGCATCACGAAGACGTCGAGCCACTTGCCATGCTTCCAGCCTGCACCGTCGAGCGTGCCGACCGGCCGGAAACCGGCGCGGGCATGGAGCACCACCGAGATTGGCTCGCTTTCGGCGATGACCGCGAAAGCCTGCCGGAAACCGCGCTTTTCGCATTCCGCCAGCAAAGCCCCGAGCAGGCGTCCGCCGATCCCGCGCCCCACGCAGTCCGGAGCGACATGGATCGTGGTTTCCACGCTGTAGCGATACCCCGCACGCGGACCGTAGCGATGGGCGAAGCCGAAACCGATCACCCGTCCGCGATCTCCGTCCCGCATGACGAGAAACGGATAGCCCGAACCGACGATATCGCCAATCCGGCGCGCCGTTTCCGCCAGGTCCGGCGGCTCGGTTTCGAACGTCGCGGTGCTTTCGAGCACGTAATGCGCGTAGATTTCGGCAATGTCCGCAGCGTCTTCGAGCGAAGCGTCGCAGATGATCAATTCCTCGGTCATTGTCATGACAATGCCGCAAAGCATCGGTCCTGCCAAGTTGCAGCAAACGGAACCTCTCCCTACACGATACGGTCATGCCGACATTTTCCTCCAATCTGGCCATTCTGGGCGGCGGTCTCGCCGGATCGCTGATCGCGCTTGCAATGGCGCGGCAGCGCCCGGACGTGCGCGTCCTGCTGGTCGAACGGGGCGAGCGGATCGGCGGCGATCATGTCTGGTCGTTCTTCGAAACCGATATCGCCCCCGCCCACCGCGACCTTGTGGAGCCGCTGATCGCCCGCCGCTGGAGCGGCTACGAGGTCCACTTCCCCGGCCACTCGCGCCTGCTCTCGACGCCTTACGCCAGCGTCACCAGCAAGCGGCTGGACGCCCTGGTCCGGGCCACGCTGGGCGCGGAATCTCTGCTGACGGGCGTATCCGTGGCCGAAGCAAGCCCGCAGGCGGTCCTGCTCGCCGACGGCCGGAGCATCGCGGCCGACGCCGTGATCGACGCGCGCGGCGCCCATGGCCTGCCGCACCTGACCGGCGGCTGGCAGAAGTTCCTCGGCCGGATGCTGCGCCTCACCACGCCGCATGGGCTGGAACGCCCGGTGGTGATGGACGCCCGCGTCGACCAGCACGACGGCTACCGCTTCGTTTATTGCCTGCCCTTTTCCGAGCGCGAGATCTTCGTCGAGGATACCTATTATTCGAGCGATCCCGGCCTCAACCTGCCGGTCCTGCGCCAGCGCGTCGGGGATTACGCCGCGCAGATGGGTTGGCACATCGATTCCGTCACGTATGAGGAAACCGGCGTGCTGCCGGTCATCGCGGGCGGCGATTTCGAAAAGTTCTGGAACTCCGGCCCCGAGTCCAACGCTTACTCCGGCGCTAACTCCGGTATTGCCCGTGCCGGAACGCGGGCCGCGCTCGTCAACCCGATGACATCCTATTCCTTTCCCGATGCTGTAAGATTTGCCATGCACCTGACCACTCTCGACAATCTCTCCGGCGTCAGCCTAGGAAGGAGGAGTCATGCATGGGCAGCAGATCACTGGCGCGGGGGGCGCTTCTACCGAATGTTGACGCGCATGCTGTTCGGAGCCGCAAGGCCCGAGGAACGCCGGGCCGTAATGGAACGGTTCTACACCCTGCCCGAGGGGCTGATCGAACGCTTCTACGCCGGTAACCCCCGCCTGGCCGACATGGCCCGCGTACTCTCCGGCAAGCCGCCGGTGCCGGTGGGCGCGGCGATCGCCAGCCTTGCAGGGCGCGGCTATCCGCTGAGCGATCTTGCCCCCAAGGGCGCGAACCGATGAAGAAGGTCTGCGTCATCGGCGCCGGTTTCGGCGGCCTCGCTCTCGCCATCCGCCTGCAAAGCGCCGGGATCGAGACCACGGTGGTCGAGGCGCGCGACAAGGTCGGCGGCCGCGCCTACGCCTGGGAGCGCGACGGCTTTACCTTCGATGCCGGTCCCACCGTGATCACCGACCCGGACGCCCTGCGCGAACTCTGGACGCTGTCCGCGCAGGACATCGCCGACGACGTCGACCTGATGCCGGTCATGCCGTTCTACCGCCTCAACTGGACCGACGGCGTCACCTTCGACTATTCGAACGACGAGCCATCGCTGCGGCGCGAGATCGAGCGGGTCGCCCCCCGCGACCTCGCCGGGTACGACGAATTCCTGCGCTATGCCGCCGGGGTCTACCAGGAAGGCTACGTCAAGCTGGGGCACGAGGCGTTCCTCGACTTCTCCAGCATGATAAAGGCCGCCCCGGCGCTTGCCCGCTACCAGGCTTGGCGCTCGGTCTATTCGATGGTCAGCCACTACGTGAAGGACGAGCACCTGCGGCAGGCGCTCTCGTTCCACAGCCTGCTGGTCGGCGGCAATCCGATGACCACCAGCGCGATCTACGCGCTGATCCACAAGCTGGAGAAGGACGGCGGCGTCTGGTGGGCGCGCGGCGGCACCAACAAGCTGGCGCAGGGCATGGCCCGCCTGTTCGAGCGGCTCGGCGGCACGCTGCGCCTCGGCGAGAAAGTCGCGCAGATCCATACGCTCGGCGACCAGGTCACCGAAGTCGAGACGGAAAGCGGCTGGAAACAGCGGTTCGACGCGATCGCCAGCAACGGCGACATCATGCACACCTACCGCGACCTGCTGTCCGGCAACCAGCGCGGGCAGGACATGGCGCACAAGCTCAAGAAAAAGCGCTTCTCGCCCAGTCTCTTCGTGGTCCATTTCGGCCTCGAAGGCACCTGGCCCGGTATTCCGCATCACACGATCCTGTTCGGCCCGCGCTATCAGGGCCTGCTCGACGACATCTTCGAGCACGGCGTGCTGCCGCGCGACTTCTCGATCTATCTCCACCATCCGACCGTCACCGATCCCTCGATGGCACCGGCGGGCAAGAGCACGTTCTATGCGCTCGTCCCCGTCGCCAACATGGGCAAGCTGCCGATCGACTGGGCGGAAGTCGGCCCGATCCTCGAACAGCGCGTACTCGCCGAAGTCGGCCGCCGCCTGATCCCGGATATCGACGACCGTATCGTCACGAAATTCCACTACGCCCCGCCGGACTTCGAAAGCGATCTCGGTGCCTACAACGGCAACGGCTTCAGCCTGGAGCCGCTGCTGACCCAGAGCGCGTACTTCCGCGGCCACAACCGTGACGACAAGCTGAAGAACTTCTACCTCGTCGGGGCGGGCTGCCATCCGGGCGCGGGCATTCCCGGCGTCGTCGGCTCGGCCAAGGCCACCGCGAAGCTCATGCTGGAGGGGCTGAAGTGACGTTCGGCGGGACCGTCGTGACCGAACCGGCGCGCGCGCTCAATGCGCTGCGGCAGGCCTGGGGCTGGACCCATGTCGATTTCGCCGAGATCGTCGGCCAGAGCCTGATGGGCCACCTGCTGGTGATCGACCGCACGGGCACCTACCATTACCTCGACCCCGACCTCCTGAGCCTCGCTGCGCTGGGCGACGAAGCTGCCGCGCAGGCCTATATGGCGCAGGACGAGACAAAGCTGGTCTGGCGCGCCGACGCCCTCGTCGATGCCGCCACCGAGCGGCTGGGCTTTACCGCGATGGGCGAAGTCTATAGCCGGACGGTTTCCGCGCTGCTGTCCGGCGACTACGGGCATGAGCATCTCGTGAGGATCAGCCTCGTCGAGCTGATCTACCTGACGGGCGATCTCGCCCGGCAAGTCCACGATCTGCCGGACGGCGCCGAGATTCAATTGAAGGTTATCGACTGATGAAACGTATCGCCGTCTACTGCGGCTCCGCCACCCCCGCCGATCCCCGCTACGTCCAGCTGGCCCGCGATGTCGGTGCCGCCCTTGCCGCGCGCGGCGTGGGCGTCGTCTATGGCGGCGGACGCCTCGGCCTGATGGGCGCCGTGGCCGCCGGCGCTCTGGAACAGGGCGGCGAAGTGATCGGCGTGATTCCCGAGGCGCTCACCGGCAGCAATGGCAAGGGTGGCGAAGTCGCCAACCACGACTGCACCGAGCTTTACGTCGTCAAGACCATGCACGAGCGCAAGGCGGAATTCACCCGCCTGTCGGACGGCTTCCTGGTCCTGCCCGGCGGCGTCGGCACCATGGACGAACTGTGGGAAGCGGTGAGCTGGGCGCAGCTCGGCTACCACGACAAGCCGGTGGGCGTGCTCAATTCCTTCGGCTTCTACGACGGCCTGCTCGCCTTCAACCGCCACATGGCCGAAGTCGGCTTCGTGCGCCCGGCGCATCAGGGCATCATCCTCGCCGAGACCGAACTCGACCTCCTGCTCGACCGCATGGCCGCGCACGAGCCGATCGTTCCGATCGTCAGGATGGACCCCAGCACGCTGTGAGACTTGCGGGTGCCGACTGAGAAGCTCCTCGAAGCGGCCCAGCGCGGCACCGCCCTCCGTCCCGGATCGCTGGATCGTGCGCATCTCATCAGGGAGGCGCACCGGTCCATCCGCAAGGGATCGAAGAGCTTCGCGGCGGCCAGCCGCCTGTTCGACCGCGAGACGCGCGAACGGGTCTGGCTGCTCTACGCCTGGTGCCGCGCCTGCGACGACATTGCCGACGAGCAGGATCACGGCCACGCCATCGGCCCGGTCCGGCTCGGCACCCGCCTCTCGCCCGAGGACCGGCTGGCGACGATCCGCACGCTGACCGAACTGGCCATGGCGGGCGAGAGCACCGGCACTCCCGCTTTCGACGCGCTGGGTCAATTGATGCGCGAAGTCCCGCTGACGGCGCAGATGATAGAGGACGTACTCGCCGGCTTCGCGCTCGACGCGGCCGACTGGCGCCCGCGCTCCGAGGCGGACATGCTGCGCTACTGCTACCATGTCGCCGGAGCGGTGGGAGTGATGATGGCGGCGGTCATGGGCGTCGCGCCCGACGACGACGACACCCTCGACCGCGCCTGCGACCTCGGCATCGCCTTCCAGATCGCCAATATCGTGCGCGACGTCTGGGAGGACGATGCCAACGGTCGCTGCTACCTGCCGGTCGAATGGCTGGTGGAAGCGGACATTCCGCCCGGCGAAGTCACCAAGCCGCACTATCGCCACGCCCTGGTGCCGATGGTCGCCCGCGCCTGCGCCCTGGCGCGGGACTACGAGGCCTCGGCCCGTATCGGCGCGACGCGGCTGGCCTTCCGCCAGCGCTGGGCGGTGCTTTCGGCGGCCAATATCTACGGCGGCATCGCCCGCGAGGTCGAACGGCTCGGCGCCCATGCCTGGGACCACCGCGTCGGCACGACCCGCGGCGAGAAGCTGGCCCATGTCTGGTCGGCGCTGGAAGAAGCCCGTGCGGCGGGCGAAGAGGGAGACGAAGCGCCGCGTCCGGCGCTGTCGCGACGGGAATTACGCGCGCTGGCGCAAGTCTGACCGAACGGCGAAGGCTCCCGACTTACGGGAAAGGAGCGCGTTGCAGACCTGTTGTGCGGCTCAGCAACGCGACATGCGGTGGACCCGAAGAACTCGCGGCGAGATGCGCCCAAGGGCGATTCGCGGTCGCGCGCCGAGAATGCCGCGGCTCGCGGCAAGCGGCAACCGAGCCGGACGCATCGATCTACCGCCCGCTCTCTCGCTGAGACGAACCGTTGCGGAGCGATCCTGCCGCGAAAGATATGAAAACTACGGCGAACGGATGGGAGCCTCCGGCGCTACGAGGCGTTTCACACTTCGTAACAATAAGGGAGAACCATCATGCTCTTCACCATTGCCGCCGTGCTGCTGGTGCTCTGGCTTCTCGGCTTCGTCGTGTTCCACGTGTCGAGCGCGCTGATCCACGTCCTGCTGGTGATCGCGATCGTCGTCGGCCTCGTCCAGCTCTTCCGGGGTGGCCGGGCGGTCTAGCAGACAAAGGGGGGCTTCGCGGCCCCCCGTTTTCTATTTAGGGCCGCTTGCCGGGCGCGTAATAGCCCGGAGGATAATTGAGGCGCCGGAACAGAATGCCGCGCTCCGAGTAGAGCACGAAGATCAGCGCGGTCAGTCCCGCGATCACCATGGAGGCCAGGATCGGGCGCGGAGTGCCGTCATAGGCCTGCCCGATCATCGCGCCGAGCACCGATCCCATCACCATGCGCACGAACGACATGATCGACGCCGCCGCCCCCGCCGTGCGGGCGAAGGGCTGGATCGCGATCGACTGGAAGTTCGAGCCGATGAAGCTCATCATGCACATCGAGAACGTCATCAGCGGGATGAAGACCCAGATCGTCTCGCCGTTCAGCGCGAGCACGAAGTGCAGCACCGAACTGGCGATATAGCCGAACAGCGCCGTTTGCGAGACGCGCCGGGCGCCGAAGCGCTGGACGATCCGCGCATTGACGAAGTTGGTCGAAGCCATGACCAGCGCCATGCCGCCGAACACCATCGGGAAGAAGAAGCCCGCGCCGAAGTGCTCGCCCACCAGCTGCTGGGCGCTGTTGATATAGCCGAACATCGCGCCCTGCACAAAGGCCACGCCGAACAGGTAGCCCACTGCCTCACGCGTGCGCAAAGTCAGCGCCATGTTGGCGGCGATGACCTTGGGGCGGATTTCCTGGCGATAGTCGGGATGCAGCGTCTCGGGCAGGCGCATGGCGGTCCAGACGCAGACGCAGGTGCCGAGCACCGCGATAAGGCCGAAGATCCAGCGCCAGCCCGCCACCAGCATCACGCCCTGGCCGACCATCGGTGCGATCATCGGCACGACCATGAAAGTCATCGAAACCAGCGACTGGGTGCTTGCCATCTTGTCGCCCTCGAAACGGTCGCGGATGACCGTCATCGGCATGACCATCAGCGCCGAAGTGCAAAGCCCGGCCACAGCGCGGGCTGCCAGCATCATCGGGAAGCTCGTCACCAGCGCGCAGGCCAGCGCGCTCAGGACATAGGCAGCGATCGCGAAGAGCAGCACCGGTCGCCGTCCGTAACGGTCGGCGATGGCGCCCGGGAACAGCGAACCGAGTCCCGTGCAGATCAGGAACACCCCGACGATCAGCTGACGCTGGTTGGGATCGCTGACCGACAGGTCGCGGCTGATCTCGCCAAGGGCGGGCAACATGATATCGATCGAGAGCGCCTGAAGAGCCTGAAGCGCGGCCATGAGGACGACGAACTCGACCCCCCGCATCGGAAACGGCGCGGGATTCGCTTTGTCGGAGGTCATGCCCCGGCGCATGCAGCACTTGAGCGGCACTGGCCAGCCTTTTCGCGCTTCGGAGCGCGCTTTGGCGCAAGGAATGCCCCTGCGGGCCGTTCAGACCTCGCGCACCAGCACGACTCTTGCGCCGCCCTCACCCGTGAGGCGGTCCACTTCCCGATAGCCGAGCTTCCCGGCAAGTCGCAGCGAGGGCAGGTTCGCCTCGGCGACGATGCAGGCGGTGCGCCGGGTCCCGCGCGCATCGAACCAGTCCAGCGCGGCGCGGCCCGCCTCCGAACCGTAGCCCTGTCCGTGAAAACCGGAGGCCAAGGTCCAGGTCATCTCGATCTCGGCCTGTGCCTTCGGCCCGAGATCGCGCAGGAAACGGGCATGGCCGAGCTTGCCGACATAGCGGCCGGAGGCCTTCTCCAGCACCGTGAACTGGCCGAAACCCTCCAGCATCCAGTGCCCGACATCGCGCTGGAAGCGGCCCCAGGCATCGGCGCGCGGCAGCGGATGGGCGCCGATATGGGCGACGACCTGCGGATCGCAGAACATCTGCCGCATCGGCTCGAAATCCGCCGCGGACGGCGGGCGGAGCAACAAGCGGTCGGTCTCAAGGCGCGGCGCCTCATCCCTCATAGTCGGCCAACCATTGCCGCAGTTCGGCCGGAAGCCGGGCCGCCATCCGTTCCGGCAGATCGTCGAGCGCGAAGAACCGCGCCTCGACGATCTCGCGGCCGTCGACGCGCGGCCGGTCGTCGGTCCGTCCCGCAACGACATGGACATGGTTGCTCGCCCCGACGAGATCCTCGGTGGCGATCGTTAGCAGGCGCGCATCGGCGAGCCGGCAGCCGGTTTCCTCCAGCAGTTCGCGCCGCGCTGCCGAAACCGGCTCCTCCGCGCGATTGAGGCCGCCACCGGGCGGCATCCACTTGTCCGAACCATAGGAATGCCGCACCAGCAGCACGCGCCCTTGCGCATCGATGGCGAGCACCCTTACGCCGTCAAGGCTGGGTCGCCACAGGCGCCAGACCTGTTTGCGCGCCCAATGGGCCAGCCGATAGAGCCTGCGATGCAGCGGCGGGGGCAGCATGTGCAGCCCCCTTTTCACCAGGGCGCTCAGCAGAAGCACGTCACCTTGTGCCGGGCCGTGCGCAGCAGACGGGCGATCGGCAGGTCGTGCTCGCCCTTCACGGCGGCGTCGAACACCGCGCGCTTGTCGGCGCCGCGGATCACGAACAGGATCTCGTCGCTGTCGGTCAGCGCCGGAATGGTCAGGCTGAGGCGGTCGAACGGCGCCTCGGGCGGCAGCGGATCGGGGGTCAGGCGGCGAACCGCATGAGCGTCGTCCACTTGCGGATCGGTGTTGGGGAACAGCGAGGCAATGTGCCCGTCCCCGCCCATTCCGAGCCAGGCGATCGCGAAGTGCGGCGGCTGGGCATCCTCGGTGAGCGGCACGATCCGCGCGCCCACGGGTTCCAGCCGGGCGCGGATCTTGCCGACATTGCTGGCCGGATGGTCCTCGTCGACGATCCGGTCATCGCCCGGCCAGACCGCGATGCGGTGCCAGGGCAGGTCCATCGCCGCCAGCCGATCGAAGATCGGGAACGGCGTGGAGCCGCCCGGCACGGTCACGGCGATGTCTTCGGGGCTGGTCGCCAGCGCCGCCTTGAGGCGCTCGGCGAACCAGGCGGCAATCGCGCCGTCGTCGGCGCCTTCGATCAATTCGAGTTTCGGCATGGCCGATACTTAGGCCGGTTTTGCCGATTGCGCGAGAGGGCGCGTCGATGCAGCAGCCCTAAAAGGAACGGCGCCGCCTCCGTTTGGAAACGACGCCCTCCTGTACCGAAACGAAACCCGCAAAGGGACAGCGCCTCCGTTCCGGTGAAAAGTGCCTTCAAACCGTCAGGCGATGATCTCGCGCAGGAACCAGGCGCGCTGCTCGGCCTGGTCGGTCCAGTCGTCGATGATGCCGTCGGTGGCATTGTCGCCCGCTTCGCCTGCCAGTTCCTTGGTCGCCTTGAGCGCGGCGACATAGGCGGTGTTGTCCTTGAACAGCTCCTTGACCATGGCCTGCGCGTCGAGACCGGTGTTGTCCTCGTCCTTGATCGAGGTCTTGGCGGCAATCGCGCCGATCGAGGTCAAGGTGGTGCCGCCCAGCTTGCGGACGCGCTCGGCGATCAGGTCGGTCAGGCCGAACACTTCGGTGGCCTGGGCATCGAACAGCAGATGCAGATCGTGGAACTGCGGGCCGCGAACGTGCCAGTGGAAGTTCTTGGTCTTGATGTAGAGCGCGAACGTGTCCGCGAGCAGCCCGTTCAGGCTGTCGATCAGAGCGGCCTTGGAATTGTCCTTGGAAGTCATGACGATGGTTCCCCTGGTTACTGGCTGGTGTGTCTGTCTGCTGACTTATGTAGAAGGGTGAACGCGGAAATGAACCCCCGGTTCGCGATCAATTTCCGATCAGAGTATCGAAAATTCCCGCAGGAACAGAACCAGCGCCGCCACGACGAGCAAAAGCCCGACGATCCGCCGCACCCACCGCGCTGCGGGATTATCGAGAAACTGCGGGAAAGCCCAGGCCATGGCAGCCAGAACGGCAGCGCCCAAGCCCCCCGCTGCGCCAGAAGCGATAGGGGCAGCCATGCCGACGCCCATGCCGAAAATGAGGAAGCGCGGTGCGTCGGTTACCTGGCTCGTCAACAGCACCAGCAGCAGCGCCCCGAGCGAATTGGTCGGCTCGGCCGGACGGCGGCGCGGCACGAGGATCAGCGATTCGAGGCCCGCCAGCCCCAGCGCGATGGCCGCGAAGATCGCGCGCGCAGGCGGCGGCAATTGCGCCAGCATGATTCCCGCCACCCAGGCCGCGAGAGCCGCGGTCAGCCCCGCACTCAGCAGCGCGACCAGCAGGACGCCCGGCCTTTGTCCTTGTCGAGCGGAGAGACCGGCGATCGTCATCTGGTCCCGCGCGCCGAAACCGGCGAGCAGGACCGCGATGAGCGTGAGATAGAACGCGGGCATCCGTGCCGCGTCCCGGTAATCAGCCCGCCTTCTGGCAAGCGACGATGGCCGCGATGACGTTCGCGGTATCGGCGGGATCGCGCACGCAGATCGTGTCGAGACCCATGGCCTTGGCCGGATAGTCGTTGCCGCCGGGGAAGATGGCGTCGCCGATGAACAGCATGTCCGCCTCGGCCACGCCGCTGCGCTCGGCCAGGCGCTTCAGGCCCCAGGCCTTGTCCACGCCGGGCTGGGTGACGTCCACCGAGGTCGCGCCGCCGAGGTTCACCGAAACGCCGGGAAGGCGCTTCACCAGATCGGCCTGGATCACCTTGCGCTTGGCGAAGTCCGGGTCCCAGACTTCCTTGGCTTCGAGCGGTGCTTGCTGGCCGAGCGCGGAGAAGGTGATCTGGCTGCCGCGATCCTCGATCCGCTCGCCCCAGGTCTCTTCCGGAGTGAAGCCGGTGGCCGCGAGCGAGGCATCGAAGGCCTCCAGAATCTCGCGCTTCTGCTCGTCGGTGAACAGCTCGGCATAGACCGGGGTCCAGACGTCGCTCTTGTGCACATAGAGCTTGGCGCCGCTGGTGGGCATCAGCCAGAGCCGCGAACGGTCGGCACGGGCGGGCAGGCGGCTGGCCACCTGCTTGTCGAACTGCGGCCAGTCGCCGCCGGAAATCACGGCGACTTGCGCCACGTCCAGCAGGTCGGCCATGAGCTGCGCCATCTCTTCGGTCAGCGGCTGCTTGCTCAGCGCCAGGGTTCCGTCGAGGTCGAACGCTACGATCTGCTTCATTTCCTGCCTTTTCGCATTTGCGTGTGGAGGGGCCCTGCCATCATCGGCGAAGGAAGGAAATCGTGTTCCTGCGCCAGCATGATGACAATTTCCGCGAAACGTGCCGAAAATTCCATGGACTGCAATGCGTTGCCTCGGAAACGGGGATATTTCCCCTCACCCGGAAACGTCGGCGCCACGGGCGCTGGAACGGGGCGGGGGAACCGGGCGCGGGACCGTTCGTTGCACTGCGGTATCCGGCCCGCCCGGCGCGCGTTTCGCCGTGACAGGGGTGGCCATCCTCCTGCGAAGGTGCAAGACTGACCGCAATGACCGATCCACGCGAAACCCCCTCGCTGGCGGAACATGCTGCATTTCCCCGCGATCTGCCGCCTCCTCCGTTCCTCTCTGCCCCGGCGGCCGAGCCTGTCGCGCTGTTCCTGGATTTCGACGGCACGCTCGTCGAAATCGCCGACCATCCGGACGGCGTCACCGTACCGCCCGAACTGCCCGCCCTGATCGCCCGCCTTTCCGAGCGCCTCGACGGCCGTTTCGCGGTGGTGACGGGCCGTTCGCTGGACGCGCTCGAAGCCCTGCTCGGCCCGCTCGACGTCGCGGTGGCCGGCTCCCACGGCGGCGAGTTCCGCCCGGCCGGAAGCCGCATGGTCGAGGCGCTGGCGCAGCCGCTTCCCGAAGACGTCACCGCCCGCCTTTCCGCTTTCGCCAAGGCCCATGGCGGGCTGCTGGTCGAACCCAAGCCGTTCAGCATCGCCGTGCACTATCGCCGTCATCCAGAGGCGCTCCCCGCCCTGCTCGCCTGCGCCGAGGAAACCGCAGCCGTGTTCGCGCTGAAGCTCAAGCACGGCAAGCAGGTGATCGAACTGGCCATGCCCGGCTCCGACAAGGGCAGCGCGGTCCGCCGCTTCATGGAGGCGCCGTCTTTCGCAGGCGCGACGCCGCTGTTCGTGGGCGACGACGTGACCGACGAGGATGCCTTCGCCGCCGTCTCCGCCCTCGGCGGTGCCGGCATACTTGTCGGCCCCTTGCGCCAAACCCACGCCGCATGGCGGCTCGGCAGCGTCGCCGAAGTCCACGCCTGGCTCGCGGCGATTGCAGACACGAATTCACACAAGGAGAACAGCCCCGCATGAGCGCGCTCGAACTCTGGCCCATCGGCAATTGTCAGGTCTCCGGCCTGATCGACACCAGCGGCGCCCTCGTCTGGGGCTGCGTGCCCCGCGTCGACGGCGACCCCACGTTCTGCGCCCTGCTGCGCGGCCCCGAAGGACAGGACGCCGGAACCTGGCGCTTCGAACTGGAAAACCAGACCTCGGTCACCCAGCGCTATTCGCGAAATACCCCGATCCTCGTGACCCGGCTGGAAGACGACAAGGGCGGCGCGGTGGAAGTGATCGACTTCTGCCCCCGTTTCGAACGCGCCAGCCGCACCTACCGCCCGGTCGCCTATGCCCGCATCGTCCGTCCGGTGGCAGGCTCGCCCCGCATTCGCACGGTGCTGACACCGATGAGCGGCTACGGCGCCCAGCTTGCCCCAACCACGCGCGGTTCCAACCACATCCGCTACCTCGTCGAGCGCAATACCCTGCGCCTCACCACCAATGCCCCGGTCGGCTACGTGCTGGACGAGCGCTATTACCGGCTGGAAAGCGCCCAGCACTTCTTCCTCGGCCCGGACGAACCCTTCACCGGCGATATCGAGCACGAGCTGGAATCGATGCTGCGCCACACCGGCGACTACTGGCGGCTCTGGGTGCGCGGCCTCGCCACCCCGCTCGACTGGCAGGATGCGGTGATCCGCGCGGCGATCACGCTCAAGCTCTGCCAGCACGAGGAGACCGGCGCGATCGTCGCCGCGCTCACCACTTCGATCCCCGAGGCGCCGGGCAGCCAGCGCAACTGGGACTATCGCTACTGCTGGATCCGAGACGCCTATTACACGGTGCAGGCGCTCAATCACCTCGGCGCGCTCGATGTGCTGGAGAAGTACCTCGCCTACTTGCGCAATATCGTCGACGATGCCGAGGGCGGTGCGATCCAGCCGCTCTACGCGGTCAGCGGCGCGCGCGAGATCATCGAGTGGGAGGCCCCGGACCTTGCCGGCTATCGCGGCATGGGGCCGGTGCGTATCGGCAATGCCGCCTATTATCAGGTCCAGAACGACTGCTACGGCCAGATCGTCCTGCCCGCGATCCAGGCCTTCTCCGACCGGCGCCTGCTGCGAATCGCCACCAAGGAGGACTTCGCCAGCCTGGAGCAGGTCGGCGAGATGGCGTGGAAGACCCACGACCAGCCCGACGCAGGCCTCTGGGAACTGCGCACGCGCACGGCGGTCCATACCTATTCCAGCGTGATGAGCTGGGCCGCCTGCGACCGCCTGGCCAATGCCGCCGAGTTTCTCGGCCTCGACGAACGTGCCGCCGTCTGGCGGGAGCGGGCCGGGACGGTGCGCAAGAACATCGACGCCCAGGCCTGGCACGAAGTGGAAGCGCCGGAATTCGACGACAGCGGCGCGGGCGGCCACTATGCCGCCAGCTTCGGTGGTTCGCAGCTCGACGCCAGCCTGCTCCAAATGGTGGAGCTTCGCTACGTCGAGGCCGACGATCCGCGCTTCCGCGCCACGCTCCAGGCCGTGCAGAAGGCGCTGCGGCGCGGCGAACACATGCTGCGCTACGACAGCGAGGACGATTTCGGCCTGCCCGAGACCGCCTTCAACATCTGTACCTTCTGGCTGATCGAAGCGCTCCACCGCAGCGGCCAGGACGAGGAAGCACGCCGCCTGTTCGAAGCCATGCTCGAACACAGAACCCAGTCCGGGCTGCTGTCCGAGGACATGGATTTCGAAACCGGCGAGCTGTGGGGGAACTTTCCGCAGACCTATTCGCTAGTAGGTATCATCAATTGTGCCGGGCAGCTGTCCCGGTCTTGGCGGGACTGGCGCTAAGCCGGTCCCGCAAAGCGTGTCTGCCATCAGTTTCGGGACACGCCACAGGGGATTTGAAATGGGTAGATTGATCGTCGTCTCGAACCGAGTCTCGGTTCCCAAGGCGGCCGGGGCCGCCGGGGCGCAGGGAGGGCTTGCAGTGGCGCTCAATTCCGCGCTGCGGGAGCATGGCGGCATCTGGTTCGGCTGGTCGGGTCAGGAAACCGAGGAGTTCACCGGCCATCTCGACATGCAGCGCAACGACGGGATCACCACGGCGACGATCGATCTCGAACCGCAGGACATCGAAGAATACTACAACGGCTATGCCAACCGCACGCTCTGGCCGCTGTTCCACTACCGCATCGACCTGACCGAATACGATCGCAATTTCGGCGAGGGCTATGAGCGGGTCAATGCGCGCTTCGCAGATTCGGTGCTGCCGCTGATCGAGCCCGAGGACCTCGTCTGGGTGCACGACTACCACCTGCTCCCGCTCGGCTCGCAGCTCCGCGAAAAGGGCGTGAAGAACCGCATGGGCCTGTTCCTCCACACCCCCTGGCCGCCGACGCGCCTGCTGGTATCGCTGCCGTTCCACGAGCGGCTCGTCGCCTCGATGCTGGAATACGACGTGATCGGTTTCCAGAACACCGAGTGGCTGGAGAGCTTCCTGCACTATGTGCAGAAGGAAATGGGCCTGAAGGTGGGTCTCGACAATTCGATCGAATACAAGGGCCGCAAGGTGATCGCCCGCGCCTTCCCGATCGGCATCGACTTCGCCGAATTCACCGAAGCCGCGCAAGGCGCCGAAGCCAAGGAAGCGCACGACCGCCTGAAGTCCAGCGTGCGCGGCCGCAAGATCCTGATCGGGGTGGACCGGCTCGACTATTCGAAGGGCCTCGGCGAACGCTTCGAGGCCTTCGGGCGCTTCCTGGCCGACAATCCCGAGGATTCCGGCAAGGCCGTTCTGCTCCAGATCGCCCCGCCCTCACGCGGGGACGTCGCCAGCTACCAGCAGATTCGCGAGGATTTGGAACGCAAGACCGGCCATATCAACGGCGCCCATGCCGATGTCGCCTTCGTGCCGATCCGCTACGTCAACCGCGGCTATCCGCGCGCACAACTCGCAGGCTTCTACCGCGCGGCGGACATCGGGCTGATCACCCCGCTGCGCGACGGCATGAACCTCGTCGCCAAGGAATATGTCGCGGCGCAGGATCCGGAAAATCCGGGCGTGCTGATTCTCTCGCAGTTCGCCGGCGCCGCACACCAGCTCAAGGACGCGCTCCAGGTCAATCCGCACTCGATTGAGCACGTTGCCGAAACCATCCGCAAGGCGCTCGACATGCCGCTGGCCGAGCGCCGCAAGCGCCACGCCAGACTGCTCGCCTCGGTGCGCGAGAACGACGTACAGCGCTGGCGCGAAGACTTCGTGACGGCGCTTGAGGGGAAGGCATCCAACAAGGCTGGCGCAACAAAGCATAACGAAGCTGCCTGATTCGCAGTCCGGACAGTATTTGTCCGGATTCCCTGCGGGCCTCTCTCACGTTACCTCGAAAGAGAGCGCGTTCATCAGGAAAACCCCCATGAAAACGTCCGTTATTCGCAAAATGTCACTCGCCTGCCACCAATCTGACCTCTAACGTCGCTAAGAAGGGAAATGCGGAAGTAACACTCCGCAAGGTCACGCGGCAAAGCCGCGGGCCGCAGGATGACCAGGCAGTGCCCGGAAAACCGGGCCTGCCAAGAACAGGCTTTTGAAAGATTATGAGCACGACCCTCTATGGCGAATGCGTGAGTGCTGGCGGATCGACCTCGGTCCGCATTTCCGACCTCGCCAGCCTCGGCTGCGCGGTGGAAACCGATGCACCCGCTACGGCGATCGAAGGCGACCTGACCTTGTGGATCGGCGCCGTCGGCCCCTTTGCCGCGACCGCAATCCGCAAGGGCGCACGCAGGCTCGCCGTTCGCTTTGCCGAACCGCTGGACAGCCAGATCGTCCAGCATTTTTCCCTCGCATGATGCAGGAAGGCCCGCCGATGGGCGGGCCTTCCAATCCACATTCTTGACGATAGCGATTCAGGCCAGAACCGGCCCTGCCCCCCGCACCCTTTCCTTCGCCGACGTGCCGCGCCCTACCGACAGGTAGGTGAAACCGGCCTCGCGCAAATGTTCGGGCTTGTAGACGTTGCGCAGATCGATGAGCACCGGCGCCTTGGCGATGGCCTTGATGCGGGCGAGATCGAGCGCACGGAAAGCATCCCATTCGGTCACGAGTACCACTGCATCGGCACCCTCGATCGCGGCGTAAGTATCGGGCTTCATCTCCACCTCGGGCATCAGTGGCTTGGCCTGCTCCATGCCCTCGGGGTCGTAGGCGGCAACTTTCACCCCGGCATCGGCCAAGGTCTGGGCGATCGCGATCGCAGGCGAATCACGCATGTCGTCGGTATTGGGCTTGAAGGTCAGCCCCAGCATGGCGACCCGCTTGCCCCGCGCCTCCTCGACGCCGCCGAGGGCATCGACGACCTTGCGCCCCATGGCGCGCTTGCGAGCATCGTTGACCTTGACCACCGCCTCGACGATGCGGACCGGGCTGTCATAGTCCTCCGCCGTCTTGAGCAGGGCCAAAGTGTCCTTGGGGAAGCAGGAGCCGCCATAGCCCGGCCCGGCATGGAGGAATTTCGAGCCGATACGGTTGTCGAGGCCGATCCCGCGCGCCACGTCCTGCACATTGCCGCCGACTTTCTCGCAGAGATCGGCCATCTCGTTGATGAAGGTGATCTTCACCGCGAGGAAGGCGTTGGCTGCGTACTTGGTCAGTTCCGAGGAGCGGCGGCTGACGAAAAGGATCGGCGATTCGTTGAGGAACAGCGGGCGGTAGACCTCACGCATAACCTCGCGGCCGAAATCGTCCTCGGCACCGATGACGATGCGGTCAGGCCGCTTGAAGTCGCCGATCGCCGCGCCTTCGCGCAGGAATTCCGGGTTGGAGACGACCGAGACGCGGTGCGCCGGATTGCAGGCGCGGATGATGCGCTCCACTTCGTCGCCGGTGCCGACCGGCACGGTCGACTTGGTGACGACCACCGCGTCGCCCGACAGATGCTCGCCCACTTCCTGCGCCACCGCGTAGACGTAGGACAAGTCTGCATGGCCATCCCCGCGCCGCGAAGGGGTGCCTACGGCGATGAAGATCGCCTGCGCCCCGGCAATACCTTCGGCAAGGTCGGTGGTGAAGGACAGACGCTTCGCCGCGACGTTGGATTCCACCAGTTCGGCCAGCCCGGGCTCGTAGATGGGCATCATGCCGTGGAGCAGGCGCCGGATCTTGCTCTCGTCCTTGTCGATGCAGACGACTTCATGGCCGAAATCGGCGAAACAGGCACCCGAAACGAGGCCGACATAGCCCGAGCCTACCATCGCAATCTTCATGGCGCTTCCAGTCCTTCCGAACGAGGAGATGAACGGAGGGAAGGTATCCCTGTCCCCCACACGCTCGGCAAGTCAGCCATTCGGGCAGGGCCTTAGCCGAAATCTCTCGCGTTCCCGCCGGAGCGGCCCATCGGAGATCCCCGCTTAACGGGGAACGATCTGCAGGTTGCCGATCTCGCCTTCGCCCCGGCCGGAGAGGAAGATCAGTTCCTGGCTTTCGCAGAGCGTGTCCGGAATGAAGAAGGCGGTGGCGCCCGCGTTCATTTCCCCGTCGCCCAGCCGCCGCCCGCTGCCGTCCTTCGCATAACAGATGATCTGGAACACGATGGGCCGGAAGCCCGCCTCGGCCCGCGCCGCGCCGTCGAGATGCGCCGCATAGTTGCCCGGCTTCAACAGCGCGTTGCGCTTGGCGACGACGCTGCGCAGCGGTTCGCGGTTGCGATAGTGCAGCACGATGCCGCCCTTGGCCTGGGTGAAGGTCCGCTCCAGACCCGGCTCCTCGGGATATTGCCAGTCGAACGGGCCGATCGGCGCGTCGTCGCCGAGGTCTTCGCGGAAGGCCAAGGCGGTGGGCTCCGTGAAGCGGCCGTTCGCGCAGAGGTCCCGCCACAGGATCGAGGCGGCTTCGGCGCGACCCATGCGGACGAGAGCCAGCGTCCGCGGCGACAGCGCCGCGCAGTCCACCCGCGCGCCCTTGCGGGCCATGGAGTCGGCCACTTTCCGCAGTGCATCAGGCCCGATCGCCAGGCCGGACCAAGGCAGGAAGGCATTGGCCCAATACTTCTCGCGGCCTACTTGCGCCGCGAAGGCGTCAGCGCCTTGGGGGCGCGAGAGCAGTTCGGCGGTCATCGCCCGGAGCCGGTCGTCGCTGATACCGATCCGCCAGAGCGCGACGGTGCGCTGCGCCGCGACATCCCATTTGCCCGCCTGGAGCGCCAGCATCACCAGCATCTCCTGCGTGAAACGGTCGCGCCAGCCCCGGTCGCCGGACAGGATCAGCGATCGCAGCGCCGCGTCCTTGTCGCCCTTCTGAAGCTGGCCATAGGCGAGCAGCCCCAGGCCCTCGGCAGGCACCGGACGACGGCGCACCATCGCCTTGGCAAACGCCAGGCCCTGATCGACATGCTTGCCGCCGTAAGCCGCCTGGGCGAACGGCTGCAGCGAAGACGAGCGGAGCGGTGGGGGAACCAGCATGGCGGCGCTCGGATTGCGGCGCCCTTCGCGGTCCAGTTCGACGCCGATCGCCAGCAAGGCGGCCAGAACCAAAATCGCGAACCATGCCAAGCGGCCGAAGAGCGAGGTCATCCCGGCTCAGTCCTTTTCGCCGTAGCTGTAATAATTGGCGGCGTAGTAATCGTAGTCCTCGCTGCCGACCTTCGGTGCGAAGCGGTTGAGCACGACGCCCAGCATGTTGGCCTTGATGAGGGCCAGGCGGCGCAGCGCCGACTTCACCGCACCGCGATGGAAGTTGGAGGCATCGACCATGAACAGCACCCCGTCGGCATGGTTGGCAAGCAGCGCCGCGTCCGAAAGACCCAGCAGCGGCGGCGCATCGATCACCACCACGTCGAACTTGCGGCGCGCCTCCTCGATGAAGTGGCCCACGCCTTCGCCCGAGAGGATCAGCGCCGGATCGGGCGGTGCAGGCAGCGCCGACATGTAGCTGAGCGTCGCGACTTCGGCTGGCTGGAGCGCGGCATCGAAAGTCTTTTCGCCGGTCAGCACGTCGGTCAGCCCGGTCGCCTGGCGGTCGCTCATGAAGTTGTGCAGCGTCGGCCGCCGCAAGTCCGCGTCCACCAGCAGCACCCGCTTGCCGAGCACGGCGATGTCGTGAGCGACGGCGCGGGCGGTGGTCGACTTGCCTTCGGACTGGCGCGAACTTGTGACCATCAGCACTTCCGGCAAGCCGCTGGCGGTCGAGTAGCGCAAGTTGGTGACGAGCGAGCGATAGGCCTCGCTGACGCGTGAGCGGCGGTCGTCGAACTGGTTCGATACGTCGCCGCCCTTCTCCAGCGGGATCAGGCCCAGCAGCGGCATGCCCAGCTTGCGCTCGACATCCTCGGGCGAGCGGATCGCGTCGTCAAAGATCTCGCGCAGCAGCACGGCCCCGGCGGCAAGGATCAGGCCCAGCACCAGTGAAGCGACGATATTGACCAGCAGGCGCGGCGAATAGGGCTTGGCCGGCACTTCCGCGCGGTCCACCAGGGTCAGGTTGTTCGACGAGGCGCCCGCCGTCGCGTTGAGCTGGTTGAAGCGCGAAAGCAGCGTGTCGTAGAGCGTCTTGTTGGTATCGGCGATGCGCTTGAGCACCGCCAACTGGACGCCGCGATCCTGCTCCTTCAGCGCCTCGCCGCGCAGCGAGTTCACTTGCCCGGTGAACGACTTCTCGCGCTCCATCGCCGCCTGGTATTCGAGATAAGCGGACTTCTTGATCGAATCCGAGATGGCGGCGATCCGGCTGTCGTACTCGGCGATCTCGGCCTGCTTCGACTTGACCGTGGCGAAGTCGTCGAGGTGGCGGGTGCGCTCTTCCGCGAGGCTGGCCTCGACCTTGGCCTTTTCGGCCAGCAGGTTGGAGACCGCAGGATTCGCGTTGACCTCGGGAATGGCGAGCGGTGCAGCCTTGGCCAGGGTCAGCCAGCGATCCTGCGTGGCGATCCGGTCGGCGGTCGCCTTGGACGCCGCGTCGTTAAGCTGGACGAGACTGTTGTTGGTGACGGAGAGAACCGATTCCTGGTTGCCGTCCTGCCCCTGGCTGGTCACGCGGATCAGCCCGGCAGCGCTGGCGTACTGGTTGAGATCGCGCTCGGACTGGGTAACCTTGGCGCGCGCCTCGTCGAGCTGGTCGGCCAGGAAGCGGCGGGCGTAGGAAGAACTGTCGTACTTCTGGTTGAGATTCCGCTCGATGTAGCGCTCGCCGTAAAGCTGGGCCAGCTTGGCGGAATAGACCGCGCTGCGGCTGCTCATGCTGATGCTGGCGATGCGGCTGTCCGGCGGCAGCGCCACGGTGAGATTGCCAAGCAGCGCCTCGATCGCGGCTTCCTTGCGGATCTGGTCGAGCTTCTTGGTGCCGCCGGACTTGAGCACGTCCTCCTGCGTCGGCATGTCCTTGCCCATCGCTTCGTAGAAGGCGGGATCACGGTCGAGACGGCCGCTCTCGACCACGCTTTCCGCCAGCGAGCGGCTCTGGATGATGCCGAGCTGGGTCTGCAGGAAGCGCTCGGCGTCCTGAACATTGGTGGCTTTCTGAAGTTCGCTGCCCTCGATGATCTGGTCCGTCTGGTCTTCGATCATGACGCGGACTTGCGCGCTGTAGCGCGGGGCGATCAGCAGGGTGGCGATCACGCCGAGCACCAGCGTCGCCGCCACGATGGCCGCGATCAGCGCCAGATTGCGGCGCACCATGCCCATGATGGTCTTGAGCAGCGCCGTCAGGTCCGGGCCGGACTCCTCACCATAGGGATCGCCCTGGGTGGGGCGTTCCAGTTCGACCCGATCGAGAAAAGCATCGTTCAAGATATGTCCCGCCATCCTGTTGTTTCCACGCGAGCGGTGATTGACCCGAAGTTCGTTCATAAGTTCAGGGAATCCCTAAAGATGGGCGGAAGGACGGCTGCCGTCCTTCTGTCCCTGTCGCCGTGCTTCGCTGCGCGGCGTGGGGCGGGCTTCCGGTTCCTCCCGGCCCGCATCGGCCAACAGCGACAGCATGAGCGCGAAAAGGCAGAGCATGGTCTGGCTGCGCAGGGGGTAGTCGGTGATCGACTGGAGCGCGACCAGAGCGAACGTTCCGGCCGCCGCCAGCCCGGTGCTGCCGCGGCGCAGCGCCTGCAAGCCGAAGCGCCCGAGCACGACCGCCCAGCCCAGCACCAGCGCGATGCCGACCACCCCGGACTCCAGCGTCGCCTCCAGGAAATCGTCATGCGCGCGCTGGGCACGGCCATAGCTGAGGTTTTCGAGCGCTTCGTCCGGCTGGAACACGTCGTCGAACGAGCCGATGCCGCTGCCGACCGGCCAATAGCGCCCAGCGGCGACCACGGTATCCTTCCAGATCAGCGGGCGCTGCTCGTCCTCCACCGTATCGAAGCGGCCGAAAGCGCTCTGCACCCGCTGGTTGCTCGCGAGCAGACTGGCGCCGCCTGCCAGCACCAGCACCAGAGCGCCTGCCAGCAGTACCGTGCGCCGGTTGAGCGCCGGACGGCGCCAGCGCAGCCAGCGCCACAGCGCAAGCGCGGCGGGCACCAGCAGCAGCGCCATGCTCGACCGCGAACGGGTGAGCACCACGCCGACGACCAGCAACAGTACCGTCGCCGCACCGCCAAGGGTCCAGATCGCGCGGATCTGCCGCAAGGGGAACACCGCCACCAGCGTCACCAGCGCGACATTGAGCATCAGCCCGCCGGTATTGCGGTTGGCGAACGTACCCTGAAGGTCGGCCGAACCGTAAGTCTGCGCATAGAAAACGAGATGGCGGTTGCCGGTCGCCAGCTGTTGGGCGCCCAACAGGACGACCGCCAATCCGCAAGCCACGACGAGAATCAGCAGCCCGCGCTTGTCCTCGCGCGAGAGCTGCCAGGCCGTCACGAGGATCGCCAGTGCCGGAATGAGGGCAAAGAAGGCGATCGCGGTGCGGTTGGGGTCCAGCGAGAAGGGCTTCCAGACCTGGCTGCCGCCGGTCAGTTCAAGCGATTGCACCGCGAACTCGCGGCCGGGCAGCGCCTGCCAGATCGCCGGCGGCAAGGGAACCACCTGCAAGAGCGGCAGCAGCAGCGTCGCCGTAACCAGAACGACCAGCGCGCGGGGCGCGGTGCGGAAGAAGGCGAAGACGGCCGGGCCGTTGCAGGCCAGCACGGCAAATCCCGCGAGCTGCACCACGAGATTGGCAAGGCCCATCGCCGATCCGCCGCCGCCGAACAGCAGCGCGACCAGCACCAGGAATCCGGCCTGTACAGCAGGGTTGCCCGGTCGGATTTTCGGCACGATGGCACCGCGTTTCTCAGCTAACGACCCAGACAGAGCTTTTTCCTTTTGATTGCAGTTCGGGATGCAAGACCCCTGCCCTCGATCGTTTCGCTCGGCAGGTATCGGAAACTTCTCGGCCTATCCGTTCATACGGACAGAAACCCTGCCCGCCATGGCAGGACTAATTCAGACCTGTTCCAGTATTCGATAAAGAAAGACTGTCGTACAGGAGGCCTAACGACCGGCGACCGGAGCGAAAGGAACGCCAACGGCGATCGCCGAAACCGGCACGTTTCTCTGCTTCATGAGTCCTCCTGGAACTGCGCTATACAGGTCAATCGTCTGGCCTGGACTATACCGCGCTGCACAATGAAGGGCAAATCCACGCGGGGGCGTTGATCTTCGATCTGCCCCCTCTCGTCGTACTTTCAAACTCTTCCGTCCGTGCCGCAGAGGAGAGGTCCGAATTGTGCAACCGATAAAACCGATTGCATCGATCGATCCGCTTCAAGCCTCCCATACAGAAGTAAAGTACATCAGCTAATAAGACTATTCACACAGTCCGAATACTGCTGGCGGAACCGTTCCTCGCCGAAGCTGGCGGCATTGGCGATGCAATCCTCGGACTGAATATCGCTCTCGCCTTCAACGAAGCGGTCGATCGCCGCGACGAGGCTCTCGGGCGTCTGCTCCTCGAACCAGACGCCGGTTGCCGCGCTGCCGCCGAGTGGCCGCACGGTCTCCGCCGTACCGCCCTTGCCAAGACAGATCACCGGCGTTCCGCAGGCCTGCGCCTCGACCGGAACGATGCCGAAATCCTCCAATGCCGCGAAGACGAACGCCCGCGCGGTCTGGAATTCCGCGATCAGTTGCTCGAACGGGATGTGCCCCAGAATCTCGATATTCGGCCCCGCGATCTGGCGGACCTTCTTCATGTCCGGCCCGTCGCCGATCACCCGCAGGCGAAGGTCGGGACGGCGGTTGAAGGCCTCGACGATCATTTCCACCCGCTTGTAAGGCACGAGACGCGAGGCAGTGACGAAGTGATCGCCGCGCGCGGCGGTGCCCGGCACGAAGTTGCCGGTATTGACCGGCGGATAGATCACTTGCGCCTCGCGGCGGTAGATCTTCCAGATGCGCCGGGCGATGAACTGCGAGTTCGCGAGGTAGTGATCGACGCTCTGCGCCGTGCGCATGTCCCAGAGGCGGAAGCGGTGCATCATCTCACGCGCGACCGCGCGTTTCAGGCCGCCCAGTTTCCCGCCGACCGTAGCGATGTATTCGTGAGTCAGGTCCCAGGCGTAACGAGCGGGACTGTGCACGTAACTGACATGCAACTGCCCCGGCCCGGTAATCACCCCCTTGGCCAGCGCGGCCGAGGAACTGAGCACCACATCGTGTTCGGACAAGTCGAAGCCTTCGATCGCGCGTGTCGATTGCAGAAGAAGGAAGCGGTAATACTGCTCGACCAGCGGCAGATCGTTCAACCCGGACGTATGGATCTTGTGATCCGCGCCGAAGACATCCCGCGTGACCTCCTCCGGCAGGAAGTTGAACAGGGTGTAGATATCGCTTCCCGGCGTGCACCGCGCCATCTGCTGGAGCACCCGCTCGCCCCCGGCGACCACCGGAAGCCAGTCGTGGACTAGAGCGATGCGTTCGCCGCGGATCGCCGCTTCCGAAGCTGCTACAGGGGCCTGAGCGACAGGAACACTGTGTTTCATGAGGCTGGTGGTCCTTCGAATGGGATCATGGCGCGTTCAGCGCGCGGCCATAGGACCGCCGGGAGACTGCGCTCCCGCCGGTCCGGCGCCACGTCGGTTATGGAGGGAGGCCAACCGAGCGTCCCGAGGAGACTCAACCGAAATGGTCCAACGCTGAACTCGGAAGCCTTGAAAGATAGACATAAGTCCTGCCTCTTCCTTGCCCGCGCTGAACCGATTTGCAGTTACTCGATAGGCTAGTCGGACCCGAACAGGTCGCGCGAGAACACCTTGTCCTTCACGTCGTCGAGTTCGGGCAGAATGCGGTTGGTGACGATCACGTCGGCCCGCCGCTTGAAGGTTTCCAGATCGGATTCGACCGGCGTGTTGAAGAAGCTCGCCTCGGGGAAGCTCGGCTCGTAGAGCACCGTTTCGATGCCCTTCGCCTTGATCCGCTTCATGATGCCCTGGATCGAACTCTGGCGGAAGTTGTCGGAACCGGCCTTCATCACCAGGCGGTAGAAGCCGACCACCTTGGGCTTGCGCGCCAGGACCGCATCGGAAATGAAGTCCTTGCGGGTGCGGTTTGCCTCGACGATGGCACCGATGATGGTCTGTGGCACGTCGTGGTAATTGGCCAGCAACTGCTTCGTATCCTTGGGCAGGCAGTATCCGCCGTAACCGAAGGACGGATTGTTGTAGTGCGTGCCGATGCGCGGATCGAGACCGATGCCTTCGATGATCTGCCGCGCTTCCAGTCCGCGCGACAGGGCGTAGCTGTCCAGCTCGTTGAAGTAGGCGACGCGCATCGCGAGATAGGTATTGGCAAATAGCTTGATCGCTTCGGCTTCGGAAGGATCGGTGAAAAGAACCGGCACGTCCTTCTTGATCGCGCCTTCCAGCAGCAGTTCAGCGAAGACTTTCGCCCGCTCCGACTGTTCACCGACTACGATTCGACTGGGATGGAGATTGTCGTGAAGCGCCCGGCCCTCGCGCAGGAACTCAGGGCTGAAAATCAGGTTCCGCGTTCCCATCGCCTGCGCGGTCGCAGTAGTGAAGCCGACGGGGATGGTCGACTTGATGACCATGACCGCGTCGGGCGCATGTTCCATGACTTCGCGGATCACGGCCTCGACCAGCGTGGTGTCGAAGCGATTAGTCACTTCGTCATAGTTGGTCGGCGCGGCGATGATCACGTAATCGGCGCCCGTGTAGGCCTCGACAGGATCGAGCGTTGCGCGCAGATTCAGGTCGTCGCGGCGGAGGAATTCCTCGCACTCGGCATCGACGATCGGCGAGCGACCGGCATTTATCATGTCCACCTTGGTAGGCACGACGTCCTTCGCCACGACTTCGTGGTTCTGCGCCAGCAGCAGCGCATTCGACAGACCGACATAACCAACGCCTGCAACAGCGATCTTCATTTCTGCTCCTCTGACCGGCCCGGCGGGCAGGTTCGGCAATTTCGTGCCGGTAACAGCGACCGGAACTTCCGAAGGGGGGCATATCGGAAAGTTCCGGCCGCTGAAACTGCTACCAATGGGCAAGCAAGCTCTGCCGAGGAACGCCTGACGGTTCAAGCGCTTCACGGAAATATGGGATAATCGGGTGCAGTAACGCGACGGAATCCATTTGCCGCCGCAAATCGACGCCCTGAAGGATGTTGCGCCGCACCCAAGAGCACCTCGAAAAGGAGACAAGCGGTCAGTTCAAAGCGATGCCGGGTACTCTCCGAGCATCCTGCCGATTCGCATCATGGCCAACCCGAAGCCATCGGGATCGCCGTTCATCTTGCAGACATCTTACTGATAGAAAATAATAGTTTCAGCATAATTTACCAACGGCTCACCGCATGTGCTCACCCGACAGGAGGAAGCGGCCAGGCCATGGTCGTGAGCGATCACGTCAAACGGCAGAATGCTGCGACGCAAAATGATTCGATCGCCGGACACTCTTGCGCCCGATCCGTTTTGTAGGATGGCATGGCCGCCGTCGAAACACGCTCGACTGCAAACAACCGGTCTGCAAACTGTCGGCCACCCGTTCCCCACTTCGGACGCCTGCCCCTAAAGGTCACTTGCCAAGACTTCACCGCACCTGCACAAAGTGCGGACATCTCCACAAAATCTGGACTTTAGCATGACTGATGACGTCGTCGGCAAGGCAGCCCCCCGCACGGCTTTGATTACGGGTGCCGCGGGTTTTATTGGGTACTACCTCTGTCGCAGACTGCTGGATGACGGTTTTCGCGTGATCGGCCTCGACAGCCTTAACGATTACTACGAAGTAGCCCTTAAAGAGCGCCGCCTGGCGATGCTCAGCCAGAACGAGCATTTCCGCTTCATCAAGGGCAAGCTGGAAGATCCCGACCGGCTGATGCAGCTTTTCGCGGACGAGCAGCCGGACATCGTCGTCAACCTCGCCGCCCAGGCGGGCGTGCGCTATTCGATCGACAATCCGCGCGCCTATGTCGAGGCGAACCTGATCGGCATGTTCGAACTGCTGGAAGCCGCGCGCGCCTATCCGCCGCAGCACATGCTGATGGCCTCCACGTCCTCGGTCTACGGCGCCAATACCGAGATGCCTTATGCGGAGACGCACAAGGTCGATACGCAGATGTCGTTCTATGCGGCGACGAAGAAGGCCAACGAAGCGATGGCGCATTCCTATGCCCATCTCTACGGCCTGCCGATCACGATGTTCCGCTTCTTCACGGTCTACGGTCCTTGGGGTCGTCCGGACATGGCGCTGTTCAAGTTCACCAAGAACATCCTCGCCGGCAAGCCGATCGACGTCTACAACCACGGCGACATGAAGCGCGACTTCACCTATGTGGAAGACCTCGTGCAGGGCATCCGCCTGCTGATCGACAGCGCCCCGGTCCGCCCCGAAAGTGCCGAGGACATTGCCGAGCACGACAGCCTCTCGCCGGTGGCGCCGTGGCGTGCGGTCAATATCGGCAACTCGGATTCGGTGCAGCTCATGGACTTCGTCCGCGCCATCGAGACAGCGACCGGCGTGAAGGCCGAGATCAACATGATGCCGATGCAGCCCGGTGACGTGCCCGCGACCTGGGCCGACGCTTCGCTGCTCCAGCAGCTTACCGGCTACCGCCCGACGACTTCGGTGAAGGAAGGCGTGGCGAACTTCGTGGACTGGTATCGGGATTACTATCAGGTCTGATCCGCGCCGCTGGAAACGAAAAAGGCCGCCTCATCGGGCGGCCTTTTTTGTGTCGGAATCAGCCCGCCGTCACCGGAACCGCTACCGCCACACGGCGCTTTCGCAGCGGTTCGAAGCCGAGCACACCCGCAAGGCCGAGACGCCGGGATAGATCGAAGAGGATCAGCGGCAGCACCACGCCTGCCGCGGTCGAAACCAGCACGACCGTCGCCACGTCCTTCAGCCCAAGGCGGGTCAGCACCACGCGCATGCCCGCGGCAAAGATGATATGCGTGAGGTAGATCGGCATCGTCCGCTCGCCAAGCTTGCGCACGAGCGCCGAGCCCTTGAGGCAAATGCCGAGAAAGCCGACACAGGCCACGAAGCCGCAGAGGTAGGCAGGCACGCTCTCGAAGGGCGAGACGGCAAGCGCCCAGGCGACCGCCTCCGCCAACACGAATGCCGCGAGGCAGGCCGCGAGCGGCAGGCCCTTCTCCAGCCAGCGCGTACCGGCCAGCAGTCCGACGAAAAAGAACGGCGCGTGCTGGACGATCTGGCCAGTCAGCCCCTGCGGCTGCGCCAGCACGACCACCGCCACGCTGCCCACCGTGATTGCGGTTGCCGCGACCCGGCCGCGCAGGACCATCGCCGCCGCCTGGAACAGGAACAGCGCCAGCAGGAACCAGAACACGCTCTTGGGCGGGAACGGGTAGGTCAACACTTCGAAAGGCGAGATGCGGCCCTTGTTGCCCGCGCCGGTGACGAGATGAACGCAGCCCTCGACCCAGGCCCAGAGGCACATCGGCCAGAGCAGGTTCACCGATATCCGCGAGAACCCGCCGAGCAGCTTCTCCGGCGCCTTGAACAGCATGCCCGAGATCAGGAAGAACACCGGCATGTGGAAGAGGTAGACCGCCCTGTCGATCGTCTCGAACAGACGCGGATCGACCAGTCCCTGACCGTCGAGTCCACGCCAGACGTGGCCGAACACGACGAAGATGATCGCGGCGCCGCGCGCGGCGTCCAAACCCTTAATTCTCATGCCTTCCTCGGGTAAGTCATCACAGCGTCCGGGGCTGCCACGCACCCGCAGCCGGGCGCGGTTTCGGGAGCATGCGGATCGCCTTGCGCGCCGTATGCCTCGCGGTGTTCGCCAGCGCCGGATAGGCCCCGAGCGAGGCGGCGAGGCCGATCAGCACCAGCGGCGCGGCGCCCTGGCAATTGATCGTGGCCGAAAGGATCGCGATCACGAACCCGATGTGGCGGTCCGGCCGGGGAATGCGCACCAGTCGGCGGATCAGTTCCACGCCCATCAGCAGCCCGAACAGACCGAACTGGTAGAGGATGTAGAGGAACAGGTTGTCCACGGCGCTGAACGGCGAAACGTAGACCCCGGTGTAGAACGCCGCCGGACCGACCGAGCCGAAGCCATGGCCGAGCAGCGCGGTGGCAGGACCGCCGTCCACGATCATGTCCCAGACGCCCGGCCAGGTGACGTGGAGGCGCACGACCGTGCTGCTCATGCCCACGGAAATTTCGCCCACGCCGTCGATCGCCAGCAGCCACAACCCCGCGATCGCGGGCAGGAAGAAGCAGATCGAGAGCAGCCCGCCCAGCGACTTGCGGCCCGGCCCGAGGTTCTGGAACCAGTGCCAGGGCCAGAAGTCGACCAGCATGGCAACGGCGAGCGCAATGAGGTTGGTGCGCGAAGTCGTGGTGTTCAGCGCCCAGAGCGTCGCGACATAGATCAGCAGGCGCACATGCCAGGCGCGGGCCTGTCGCAGCACGATCAGGGCGAGCAACAGCAGGATACTGGCCGAGGCACTGCTCGCCGCGCCAAGTCCGGCGATGCGCTCCTGCCCGTGAATCCACCATTCGCGGCCCGCCTCGCGCTCGACGCCGAACTGCGAGACCGAATAGCCGGTCCAGGGCATCGTCATGCGCGTATCGGCGGCGATGCCCGCAATGCCCAGCACCAGCAGCACGAGACAGGCCGTGCGCCACCACTTGGCGTTGATGTAGCTCGGCGGCAGCATGAGCACGGCGATCACCGGGCAGAGCAGCTTGAAGCCGGAAAACACCGCGACCGGGTTTTGATAGACCACCATGCCGACCGCCATCTGGACGATGGTTGCGGCGAAAAGCCAGATCAGCGGCGTCGGCAAGCGCAGGGTCACGGCGGCGAGCAGCAGCCGCATCAGCACCACCGCAATCACCGCGAGATCGGGAATGAACCAGAGCGGGCCTAGGCCGAAGCGGTCGAAGTAATAGCGCGCCGCCCCGCCGAAGACCTCGCGCGCCATGATGAGCAGCACGGCGGCGCCGGTCAGTCCGGTCAGAAGCGTCGCGAAGCTGCGCTTGCCGGGTTCACGCGGAACGGGTCGAGGTGGAGTGTATCGGGGCTGGGCGTCCGCCTTCATGCCATGCTCCAGCTCTGGCTGTTGCGCATGATCCATCCGCGACCGCGCCAGATCACCAGGCAGTAGACGAGGCCCGCTGCGCCCAGCAGGCCGAGGCAGGCGACCGGCTCGCTGAAGCCCCGCAGCGGCACCAGCGCCGCGCCGAGCGCCAGCGAGAGCACGACCACGAACAGCGAGGACCGCGTCAGCAGCGGGGTGCGGACATGGCGGCTCACCACCAGGTAGAACAGCGCGAAGCTGCCGATCTGCGAGATGGCGATGCCGATCGCCATGCCGGTGAGACCCGCCAGCTTCACGCCCAGGATCCCGCTCGGCACCAGCAGCGCCAGATTGACGGCGGGTGAGATGATCAGCAGCCGGGTCTTCTTGACGAGTTGCAGCGCGACCGAGAGGTGGAAGGTCGTCAGCGCCTTCAGGATCGCCGCGATCGCCACATAGGGCAGCAGCATGGCTACCGTGTCGCGGAACGAAGGGCCAACGAAGAGCCGTGCCACGCCGGGCGAGAGCGCCGCGAGGATCGCCGCCGCCGGGGCGCCGATCATCAGGTAGATGATGAAGTTCTCGGCCAGGATCTTCTCGCCCGCCTCGCGCCCGTCCTTCTCGAAGGCACGGACGATGGCAGGATAGGCCGACAAGTTGACCGCCAGCATCAGGAAGATGACGGTCTTCTGCATGAGGTCCACCGAGACCGAATACTGGCCGACCGCCGCCTTGCCGAGAGTGGAGGAGACGATGTAGCGGTCCGCCACCGCGCTGGCATAGCCGAGGCCGGAACTGACGATCAGCGGCGCGCCGTAGCGCATGATTTCCTTGAGATCGGCACGGCGGGCGCGGAAGGGCCGAAGCTCTCGCCAGGCGGCATCGGTCAGGTTGCCGAGCACCGCGCAGCCGATCTGGGCGCCGAGGATGCCCAGGGCCACGCCCAGCGCGCCCATGTCGAAGAACCACACGAGCACCGCGCCCACAGCCAGCGAGAGCGAGGAGCGCAGCGTCATCATCGCGAAGAAGCGCCAGCTCAGCAGGCGCAGGCGCGCGGTGACGGTGCTGATCGCGAAGAGCATCTCCGAGAACAGCCAGAGCCACATGGCCGGCCACCAGTCCGGCGCAACACCGAGGAAGTGGATCTGGAACGCGCGCAGCGACAGCGCCACCGGCAGCAACAGCAGGATCAGCCCGAGGCCGACCATGGAGAGCGCATTGGCGATGTCGGGGTTGAGCTGGTGCTCGGCCTCGGGATCATAGAGCAGGCGCGAGGCGGTAAGGCGCAGCCACTCGAAGATCGCGGCGTTGAGGAACAGCACCGTCGCCGAGACCAGCGCGTAAGTGCCGAACTCGGCGGGGCTGAGCAGGTGCGTCCAGACGATCAGCGAGAGGAAGTTCAGCCCGCTGGAAATGCCGAGCGCCGCCGTGGTGATCGCGCCCTTGGAAAGTTTCATGCGCCCGAGCTTCATGCGGAAAGGCGATCCTTGCGCTTCGGCGTCACGATCCGCGCCGGCGCGCCGACCGAAGTGGCGCCTTCCGGCACGTCGCTCAGGACCACGGAGTTGGCGCCGATCCGGCTTCCCCGGCCGATGCGGAGCGGCCCGACGACTACGGCTCCGGCATAGATCACCGCATCCGCGCCGATCACCGGATACCCCTCCCCACGCCCGGACTGGCCGAGCGTGACGTTCTGGTAGATCGTGGCGTTCTCGCCGATCTCGACATTATGGCCAACCACGATGCCTACCGGATGGGGCAGGTTGATCCAGCCCGCCGGGCGCGAGAGCGGGGAGATATGGCAGGCATAGCGCCAGTGGATGTAGCGCCGGATCGCCGTCGCCATGACCCGGCTTACGCCGCCGCGTCGGTGGAGGCGGCACATGCGCAGCCACAGCGAGACGAGGCCCGCGCCTTCCATCGCGCGAGGGCCGCTCATCGCACTGCCTCCACGCGCGCCGCCGGTCGCGGCGGCAGGATGCGCGCGGGAACGCCCACGGCGATGTGCCCGGCCGGAACCGACGTCTTGACCACGGCATTGGCGCCGATCACCGCGCCCGCGCCGATCTCGATATCGCCGATCACCGTGGCGCCCGCGAAGATCGTCGCCCCGGCGTCGATACGCGGGCAGCGCCCGGCTGCGCCGTCCTGACCGATGGTGACGTTCTGGTAGATCGTCACACCGTCCGCGATCACGGCATTGTCGCCGATCACCACGCCCACCGGGTGCGGCAGGTAGACCGCCTCGCCCACTTTCGTCGTCGGCGCGATGTAGCATCCGTAGGCGCGGCGGATATGCCCGCGGATCGCCCGCGCGAGCACACGCCCCGCCGGTCCCGAGGCCCATAGCGCGCTCATGCGCTGCCAGGCGCGCAGCACGCCGCTGCTGGGGCTCATGCGGCCTACCGGCAAGCGTGTCGGCACGGGAAGAAGCGGCGGCGCTTCTCCAAAGGTCACGGCCATTTCGCGCTCAGGCCGCATCGAACAGCTTCTCCAGATGGCTTTCGTAGCGGTCGATCACCGCACCCGAGGTGAAGACGCCGCCCATGTCGAGCGCGCCTGCGCTGTAATGCGCGTAAGTCTCGGCCGGGAGAGTGCGGAAGTGCTGGATCTTCTCGGCCAGTTCGGCCGCGTCCTCGCCCTCGTAAAGCTCGCCGGTCTCTCCGGGGGTCACGACTTCGGGATTGCCGCCGACGCGCGAGGCGACGACCGGCAGCGCGAAGCCATAGGCCTCGTAGATCACGCGGGGCAGCGGCTCGTTGTAGACCGAGGGGCAGACCACTACGTCGACCGCGCCGTAGAAGTCTTCCGCCGCCTGCCAGCCGAGGAACTTGACGCGCGGATCGCCTGCAGCCTGCGCTTTCAGCCCCTCGACATAGCCGGGTTCGCCGTCGCCGGCGATCACCAGCGACCAGGGACGACCGCCCTGCGGCAACTGGCGGACCGCCTCGATCAGCTTCTCCACACCCTTGGTCGGGGCGAGGCGGCCGATATAGCCGAAGACCATCGGCGCGCCGTCGGCCAGTGCCCGTGCCTCGGGCACCAGCGGCCGGTCGTTGACGTTCCACTGCACCGCGCAGGGCTTGTCGTCCCCGAAAGCGCCGTGGCGGCGATGAGTCTCGGCCACGAAGGCGCTGTTGGACAGGAACATGTCGACATTGCGCGTCTGGCGGCGATTGACGCCGGCCACCACCTTGCAGCCCGAGCAGAGCGAGGTGCAGTTCTCACCAGCGCGGTACATGCCGGAGCGGCTGCAGATCAGGTAGTAGTCGCGCATCGTGTGGATCAGCCGCGCGCCGCTGCGCTTGGCCTCGCGCAGGATCGCGGTGGAGAAGCCGTCGATGATGCTGGTGTTGACCACATCGGGGCGGATGATGTCCAGCATCTGCCGCACGTCGCGCGCGGCGCGGAAGTTCCAGAGATCGAGCGTGTGCCACACCGCCTTCATCGCCGGGGAACGGCGGCGCTTGTCGTAGGGCCAGTAGATGTTGCGGATCGGCAGGACGTGGAGCGTCGGCTTGCCCGGTCCGGTCACCCCGGCTTCCATCCCGGCGCGCAAGGTGGCGGCTTCCTCGCCGCGCGGGGCGAGGCGCAGGATGTGGACGTCGTGGCCGCGCTCGACGAGGCCCTCGGCCAGCGTCTGCACGGACTTGGCGCCGCCGCCCACCTGATCGGGCCGGTAGGAGCGGATGATGAAGAGAATTCGTCGGGACGTCATGGACGTACTGTCTCCGTTGCAGGGTGCAGTGCTCATATCGCTCGTGCTCATGCGGGTTTGGGGCAGGTCAGCGCCGGTCGCGCGCCATCGGCGGCGGGGCGCAGGCGCAAGTAGACGGGGGCATTGCCCAGCCGCTGATCGCCGCCGGGAAGGGCCTTGCCGGTCATGGC
>PJTY01000243.1_pt1 | contig 33386 bp, 49 predicted proteins | sample 1512121 | NCBI WGS metagenome assembly PJTY01 (sample SAMN08177680, study PRJNA422409) | Soil metagenome, whole genome shotgun sequencing project. | isolation source: Soil enriched (2) on filter paper: alkali lignin treatment | place: USA: Madison | collected 2015-01-15 | reverse complement strand
GCCCCACAGTTCCCGCGCACATCCCTGAGCCTCCATCGGATCGAACCCGGCCGGCCCTTCTTTCGAATCCTTAATACCGTTAAAACAAAAAAGCCAATCTTGCGATTAGCTTTTCTCTTGTGATCCCGCTGGGATTCGAACCTAGTCCGAAAATCAACGATTAACAATATTTTGAGGGACTTTTGTTATTGGACTCCCCTAATAACTCACCTTTTTTCTAATACATTTTAGCTGCAAATGCTATACCCAAATATAGCAAAACAAACAGAGTACGACAAATAAAATACTAATTTTTAACGTATTATGCTGTTAAAGAATCACCCATAGCAGATATTTCGATCAGAATTTACGCATTAATCATTTATAAACAGTTTTGTATAATAAAGGTTGTTTTCAAAGAACCTTTTTAGCTTTTTCAGTTCTTTATTGAGGTATTTCCTTATAGGTTTTGCGCCATACGGCTTTTTTGTCTCGATTTTGTAAATGGCATTGTAGTAGATGAGTTTAGCTACAATGGCAGGTTTCTGATATTTGAAAAAGCGGATTTCTTCATCAGTATTCTTAAACCCTCTTTTCAGGACATACCCTTTCATTTCGGACAGGCATTCAAGAATATGGTGTATAACGGTTTCTATCCGTTGTATGGAACAATCGGCTTCAATCTCGAAGTCATTGATGACAGTTTCTAGTTTGTGTAACTTATCATTGTAAAATTTATCCATTTACTCGCATTTATTCTCCTATTGAGTTCCGACCGGAGCGTGCCGATCTGCTCTTACGTTAGTATTTGTTAACCCATTAGCATAATTTTAGACGGTTCCCTATTGGTTGGAGAATAATTGTTTAGAATGCAGAAATAAGGCATTAACAAAATTATTCTTCAAGATTATTTAAGATGGCTGAATATTATTCAGCCATCATTGAAAACTACTTCACATGGATTGTGGGTGTGTTATTTATTATTTTCCAATGCTCATTATCCCGAATGCATATTATCAATGAATGAAAGATAAGAAACTCACTTTCCAACGTCGTGTGTGCAATAGCCATATGGTCTGATTGCTTTATGCTGTTTATCACCAAGCTCCTTGGGCTTCCTCCGAATCGCTTGGTACGGATGAGTTCGATATAGTCAGATTTCGAGAATACAAAAATCCCGTTTTCATCGAAAAACCCGTCCTGTATATTCTGAAAGCTGGGATGTAAGATCCTTTCCAATGCTGCTAGATCACGATTGTCGCCAGCTTTTACAAATGCTTCGATTGCTTTTTCTGCCTGTTCCATTTTTATTTGTTTAAAATGTTTGTAAATAATTCTTTTTGATGGTTTAGTTGTTGTTTGACAGATTCTTTATCATCCGTTCCGTCCAATGAATAATAGTAAATTTCCCTAATGCCAATAAAGTTCAATATCTGCTGTAGATGCAATTCCACTAGATTGGGCAAAGCTGAATCCGGTTCCCCCATAGCGGAGAGAACGTATGCTTTTTTATTCTGAAGCAATCCGATTGCTTTGTCCTCGTCGTATCTGAAAGTTTTACCTGTCCGCAGCACAAGGTCGAAATATGCTTTCAGCGAAGAGGGGATACCAAAATTATACATAGGCACTGTGATAAGGATTTCATCACACCCGAATAGTTCTGCTATCAACTGATTAGACAATTTTAGGCGGTCTGAAGTATCCCCGGCAGTATAAAATTTTTCAAGTACTTCCTGCTTAAGATGAGGAATGTGGGAGGTGCCTACTTCCCTTATACTGATGCTCCCTTCCGGATTAAGTTCTTTCCATGCCCGTACAAAATTGTCTCCCGCATTGCGGGAATAGGAGTTTTTTACACGTAAGCTACTGTCAATTCTCAATAATGTCTTCATCTTTTTTACTATTTCTATGGAAGACCATTTGAGTACTAAATATGTGACAGCTTGGTAATATTTTTTAGCTTATCCGGGTCTACAATGGAATATATTTCCTGGATCAATCCATCTTCACTTAATTGGAGTATATGACAGTTATGGAGCTTTTCATGCTCCCAAAAGCAGATAGCAGGTTGATGATTGAAAATTTGAAAGGTAAATGTTTTTCCCATCAGAAAATGCTGCTGTACATAAACCAATAAAGTGGCCGTAGCTGTTTTCCCTATTTCCGAACCGCTCACTACCTGCACCTTCGTACCTCCGTCGGCACTGAGTTTTATGTCGTCTACCAATAAGTTCTGCAATTCCACGATGTCAGCCTGAGCCAACGCTTTCTGATACCTGCCAACAGTCTCAAATGAGTGCCCCAAATGTGGACTATAACTTGAGTATTTACTGTCCTTCAATTGTTTGTTGGCCCTGCTCAATAGCTGACGTGAATTTTCGGTGCTTATTTCAAGCAGTTCGGCTATCTCAGCATGTGAATAATTGAAGCCCTCTTTCAATATGAAAGCCGCTCTTTCTTTTGGATTCAGGTACTCGAACAGCACGAGCATGGTATAGCTTGCCGTTTCGTCCCTAATAAGTTTTGCATCGGCATTATCAAACGAAACAGGTTCGGGGAGCCATTCGCCGAAAACTTCTTTTTTACTTTGGCGGGTTTTAAAATTTATAGCATGATTAATCGTGCTTTTAATCAGAAAGTTGGATTCGTGGCGGATGCTCGATTTATCCAATGTAATGTATTTTTCCAGTACATCCTGTACCAGATCTTTCGCATCTTCATAAGAACCGACAATATTGTAGGCATAGGTCAATAACTTATTATAATGTTTCTCCATCTTTTTATTCTATTTTTGATATTAGCAAATTTCAGGCTTTATGTTCCTTTATCGGCCAGAACTTCCTGCACCATAATCCTATTAAATTTTTCCGGTTCTACAAAAGCTGCATAATGCCCTGAGTTTTCAAACCAAATGAATTGTTTTTGAGGCGCTTTTAGTTTCCTGAAAAATTTATAAGCAAGTGTGGAGGGGGTATTATAGTCACACCGCCCTGCAATAAAGTAAACGGGGACTTTTACTTCCCGAACCGTTTTAAATAAATCTACCTGCATTACTTCATCCCACATGGCATTCATTGTGAAGGCTTGTCCCTTAGCTATCAGGCTATCTTTATAATATTGCTTGGCAAAGGAATCCATATTTTTATAGAGCTGGCCAACATTGGTACCTTCACAAAAATCACCATGAAAGTGCCGGAGCCATTTTCTTGATAAATACAGTTCTGATAATTCATTTTTTGAGCGGGACGGGTAATGCTTACGGAGTTTTTGCAATTGAGCCATTGCTACGCTGTCTTTTTTTAACCTGGCCTGTTGAATTGAATAATCGAGCGAAACCTTTTCATTCAAATACATACTGGTAACCTGTCCCACGCCAATATAAGCCTGAAATAGCGATGGATACTTTTGAATCAGATGCATGCCCATAATTGAACCAAAAGAATAACCAACCAAATATATTTTCTCTTTCTTAAAACGCTCTTTAAGAATATGTATTAAAGTTAGCGCATCATCTTCCAGCTGTTCAATAGTGATGCTTCCGGGAGGCAGGGTATCGTTGTAGGATAAACCCGTTCCCCTTTGGTCGTATGTAACCACCGTGAAGCGCTGTTCCAGTTCCTTATTGTGTGTTTGCCAAAAATAAAAATCAGAAAACCCAGGGCCACCGTGCAATATGAGCAAAACAGGGTTCAGAGCATTTTCCCCTTTAATAAATACGCTGTGCTTGACACCATTTAATTCAATACGGTTGTATTCATTGATGGAATTAATTTGGGCTGTACAAAACTGCCAGCTGATTGAGGTAATTATCAAAGTTATGAGGAATTTTTCTTTCATCTTATTTATATACAATGCAAATAGAAGCATAATCGCATCGTCCTGTTTTGTTAATCTTTACTGTTTTGCCGATTTCCTGTGTCTTATACAGGCTTTTGATTAAATAGCCATTCCGCTTCCGCCAACTACTTTTATGCCTTCGGGAAACTTTTTCCAAAAACGGATATATTTATATTTAGCTTCAAAAGGCTCGTTATTATAATTCCCTTTTAACTCCATCTGCAAAGTAATGATAGCCAGATCCGCTATGATATGCAGTTCTTCTACTTTGGGAGTGATTTCGTTTACTTTTAAGTTTCCCTCACGATACGTTTGCAGATCCATTTCTTTGGTTATCGTCTGACCGCCGGGAATTATAAAAAGCAGATCAGTATGCAATAGGTTGTCGAGCACTTCCGCATCCCTATTTTGGATGGCTCCGTAAAGTGTGTTCTCGAGATTTAAAATTTCGTTCTTTGTTATCATTTCTTTGTCATTATTTTGGTTTTCACTAAACTTTCTCTTGTGCTGATTTCCTGTCGTGCGTATTGTATAAAATTTCAGGAATTTCTGCGAGCGTCGATTCATGTGCTTTATCTCCAAGTGTATAAAACTTCTGAAAGCTCATAATGAGTGGTTTCCACTTGTCGGGATCAACCCGGTTTGGATGATTGCTCATTATGATTGATTTGTCGAGATATATCCTGTTTATTTTAAGTTCAAATGTGATAATCTTCCCCTGTTGTGATGGTTCATCCTCTGCCAATTTATGAATGGCCATGACAACAGCTTCCATTTGTACAGGGCATTCGTTCACCCGGCAGGCTTTGATGGTTTCGGACGGGGTTCCTGTCAATCCTGCTATTTCAAATTTATTTTCTTCGAAACGATACCCCTTTAACATTTTAGATTGGGGCACGGGATTAGAACCCGTGGTTCTGGCCAGTAGGTTCACTGCCTTTGCCTCGTTTACCGAGGGCAGGTTTAATACGGCCTCTTTGGTTACCAAAAGGTTTTTGGCAGTTTGGGAGGAAGTCCCAAGACCAATGATGCACCGCCACCCCAACCAGAAAATCGAAGATATAGGTGCAAGATTATCTGTACCATTTGGATTTTTGGTACTGATAAGTACTACCGGTGTGCCGAAGTACAGAATGGAAGGATAACTTTTAATGTGCATATTAGCGTACCTTTTATGATTTCTTTACTCAACTTTGCTGTTTCTTTTAAAATTAACGATACCATGCATCTATTGAAATCCGTTTCTTGCGGAATCCGGCCAAGTTCTCTTATAGATCTTAAGACATCACTGTTTTATACTTTCTTGAAGATAATTATCACCTCTGGCTGGTATAAATTTATAAGACTTACTCCTCGACCATCTGATAAATACCCCTTTCCATCGTAATGCCATGTTGTTCTAAAAAGGCGGGCATTTTAATCCCTGCTTTTTGCATTGCCTCCCGTATGACCACTCTGGCATCGTCCATCCGCTGTCGGTCTGCCCAAGTGGCAACTGTAATAACCCGAAGGTCTCCACTATCGCCTGTCTGTTGAAAGATTTCATATTTTACAAAGCCGGGCTGCTGCCGAAGTGTATTTCTGATGAAAAGAGATTTTTGGGAATACTCCGCGATAGCTTTTTTGGGAATGCTGATTTTATCGATGACGGCGACATGTTCCGTAACAGTACGTTCTTCTCTGTTATTCTGTTCCATTTTTAATCGATTTTGATGTTGACCAAAAGTATTCACCGCCATAAGAATGGGGATGATAAGGATGATGGTTTTTAATGTCTGTTTCATAAGACTTGAGTTTATTGTTTCCAGTTCAGCTTACCGTCTTTGTCAAACATTTCGATGGACGGGTTGCCCACACTATCAACCTTTAGAATAATTCTCGGTATTTCATTGTGATCCTTCATTACCAAAGCCGCATTCCCGTTTTCCGTTATCAGGTTGATACGGTTGATATTATGTCCGGGTTTCCCCGACAGGTCTTTGTCATTTATCACCAGCCCAGCCCTGAAATAATTGTCGCTTTTATTATCCTGTGCGAGAATTCCAATGGCATCTGCATTCTGGTAATCGAATGATAGGGCATTTAAGTTAGTCTGCTCATTATCGGTAATAGCAAGACCGCCTCTTTCGTCGCCGTTCTTGTCATAGAATATAAGACCTGCTGGGGCGTAAGCTCTTTTATACGTTTTTCCATCAATAATGGGCTCGGGAATATGGTCTGTGTTTGCAATAACGACACGATTTTTTCCCGAAGCATCATTGATATTTATTCTTTCTGCATTAAAGTTTGGCCTGTTATTTAAATGTAGGTAGACAATACAAATCATCAACACGACATTGGAAACTACAAGGACAGATACCAGGATTTTGAATGGTTTAGGAATTGTTTGCATAATTGAGTAACATTTTTAGTTCATTATACTACTGTTTTCTTGGTGCTGATTACAATCCTATTCCATGCATTTATCGTAACAACCGCCATTATGATCTGTGCAATCTGGTTTCCATCAAAAAGTTGTTCGGCCTGTCTGTACGTTTCATCGCTTAACCCGTTTTGGCTGATTAAGGTTACTTCCTCGGTTATGGCTAAAATTGTTTTCTCTTCCTCGGTAAATAATCCGGTTTCTTTCCAGGCGTTGAGCAGCAAAATTCGCTGTGCGGTTTCACCCTGCTTTAATGCATCCGTAGTGTGCATGTTGATACAAAAAGCGCAACCGTTGATTTGCGAAGCACGAATTTTAATCAGATAGAAATGCGTTCTAGATAGTCCTGAATTGTGCAAGTAATTTTCCAGAGCGAACATTGCCTTGAATGCATCCGGCTCCAGCTGTTGTATGTCTATTCTGTTTTCCATATTTATTTTTTGTTTGTCATTATTTAGCTTTTGAAAGCACCATTTTTATTGCTAAAAAGTCAATACACTGGCCATAAACCATTTTTGCGTCCTTACCCAAAGTGGATTTTTTGTAAGAAAAGCAGCCATTTTTGCAGCGGTCATTACAATAATAAAATTGATAGTGAAGCTGATAAAAATCTGTGTAATACCCAATGCCATACTCTGACCTAATATTGATCCATATTCCGATTTGATAAATTGAGGAAAAAAAGACAGATAAAATACAGCCATCTTGGGATTCAACAAATTGGTTAAAAAGCCCATCAGGAACAGTTTTCTAGGCTTGTCTTTGGGGATATCCTCCTTCACTTCAAAAAATGTTTTGCCATTGGGTTTAATGGCCTGATACGCCAAATACAACAAGTAAACAGCACCCGAAATTTTCAGTATCCCGTAAGCAAAGGGAACCGCCAGTAATATAGCCGTCAACCCAAATCCTGCCAGGACGATATGAAATAAAAAACCACAGATAACGCCAACTAGTGAAACAAGCCCGGCTGTTTTACCCTGCGTAATGCTTCTTGAAATAAGATAAATCATATTCGGCCCCGGGCTGATAACCATCAGGAAGGCAGCCAAAGCAAACCACAAAAGTTCATGAATCGGAATCATCGTTGTTTAAATTTAAGCTGTGTGTTTTTTGGATATTAAATTGTCCAGTGAATATTTTCCGCTGCCCTGAACGAACAGCGCCAGGCATAAGCCAATCATCAGCAAGTGATATTCGAATCCTTCACCTTCCTTATCGCCAAACCAGTTCATGAAAAAGCCATGCTCGAGATGTCCGCCAAATAAAATTATTCCGATAAAAAGTCCACCCAATGCAATTGCCCAAAAACGGGAGGCAAAGCCTGTTATTATAAAAATGGGTGCAACGAACTCTATTAAGATAACTAATAGCCCCACCAGCCACGGATGTCCCATCTGTTGCAACCCCTCCAATGTTTGGGTAAACCCATAGCCACCAAACCAGCCCAACATAGCCCGTGCCCCGTGTGGGAACATAACGATGCTTATGGTCAGGCGAATGATCAGTCCTGTATAATCGTTGTGCGTATTAAAAATTTGATTTTTCATGATTTCTTTTTTATCCTGTTTAAATTGTCTTTTTCACGAATTATTGCGTGTAATGCTCGTAATTGCTATTGTTTCCCCAATAGTTCGAATAGACTTGAAAATCCCTGATCGCCATGCCCACCATCTATCCGGCGGTCCATCAGGCTTTTGATTTCCCGCATCCGAACCGTTTCAACATTTTGCGATTCACGGTGGCCAATTAAGTCATCAAACATAGCGGCCTGAACCTGAAGTGGCCCCAAGTCGGGCTTGTAAGTACCCAACTGAATTTCATTGACCATTAGGGACAGTAATGGGCCATACCCCTGTAGGGTGCCCGCAACCCGTTGTGCAAAAGTGGTTAAATCCACACCTTCTGTATGCACCAATTGAAGGGTATGCAAAAAGCCGATTAAAAATTCATAGCCAATAGTTACCTGAGCCAAAAATTCCACCGCTGCTGCGCCGTACTCTTCGCCATAGTAGGTAATAGTACCCAATTTTTTCAAAATGTGTTCTTGGGAGATAAAAGCACTTGACTTCCCGCTGAACATAAACTGAGCCTTTGGTGTCCCAACATCGGGTGGGTCGGCCAGGATTTTTCCGTCGATATAGGAAGCGTTATGGCTTTCTGCCCACTCCGCAAAAACACGAGCCTGGGCAGGAGTACCGCTCGTTAAATTGATGAATACTTTTCCGGCAACCGCGCCAGTTAGCTGTCCAAGCACTTCATCTACCGCAGTATTGTTTAACAGGCAGATAACAATTTTCTTGCTGGCAGCAACTGCTCCATCAAGGGTTTCCACAGTTGCAGCACCTGCCTGAATCAATGGTTTACATTTTTCAGTATTGCGATTCCATACAACAGTATCATAACCTTGATTGATAAATGTATGGGCTATAGAGGCTCCCATATTACCCAATCCAAGTACCGTTATGCTCTCCCTTTTGTTGCGGGGTGTTTCTGTTTTGAGTTTATCTATATTCATATTTAATTATATTTTAAAAGTTCTATTAGAATACTCTTCGCACAAAAAGTCCAAAGTTGCTGTAGTGTTTGGTATTTGGCCCGTATTGGTCAAAGTTTATACCCAAACCATATTGTATGCCTTTATTGTCCACTCCTAATCTTGCATATTGCACGCTCTTTAAGTGCCCGTTCCAATGCATTGAAGTAATATATTGAAGCTGCAAACGCGCATAAAGATTGAAATCCTGATTTTTGCTGCCTTGATATTCCACAGAACCGAATAGCTCAAGACTGGGTTTAGACCAAACATCCATTCTCGTAAAAATGAGATACGATAAGTCATTTTTTTTATTGAAAAACCAAACAAAAGCCGAAGGCACAAACCGATTTCCCGGTGCATAGATAGAACCCAAACCGGTTGCCCAGCGTTTATTTATTTCGTAAGTAAGATACGATTGGCTCATCACTTCAATTCCGCGTTTTTTGTCGTAAGGAAGCAAAATAGAAGACGTATTAAAAAATCCAAACGGCTTTTCCGCTATGATTTTACCGGAAAACATATGCTGATAATAGTAACTCGAATGCCCTGCAGTGATTTCTACAGGAACTTGCGCCCGGCTGTGCAAGTAGCACATGCTGAAAAACAAGCAGGCCAACAAGTGTTTTATTATCGTTGTTTCTTTCATCGTTCCCTTCAAATTTCTTTTTGTTAGGCTGTGGTCGCATAATTGTTACAGTTAACCACTGTTTAATATATGGACACATGAAGTGCAGAAAACGTGACAACCTATTCAGGATATTTTCTTCCGTTGGTGATTTGTCTTGTCTTTTCGTAACGAAAGAAATACTGATATGCTGGGAAACGGGCATTTGTGATAGCATTTACCTTCCCGATAGAACATCTTATCTAAACTTCATTGTACGTTTTCTGTAATACCATACGAAGATACGAAGGAGCCTAGCCGTCAATACTGTAAGTATGACGGCAAAAAATGTAGTTTTTTCTGTTTTTGATGTAGAACCCGCGATTATGCAGGAATTTCAATTGTATTTTTGAACTCAGTGGGGAGCTGACCTTCGTAGCTTCTGAATGAACGGGAAAAATGAGAAGAATCTGTGTAGCCAAGTTGATAGGACACTTCCTTGACAGACATATTCCAAAAGCTTAACAGGTACTTTGCCTCCTGCATGATATGAAACTCAATCCATTTTTTCGCCGAAAGCCCGGTGTATTCAACTAATATTTCGCTCAGGTATTTTGGTGATATATGTAACTGTTCCGCATAAAAAGCAACATCTTTATACTGCGAGAAATTCTTTGAAACTAATTCTCTAAACTTTACAACGGTATGTTCTTTACCGTTGAGTTCCTTTTTATTGCCCCGGTAAAGGTTCCAGAAATATTTCTGTGAAATGATCAGGATCGAATATAGTATTCCCGATACTGCTTGGGGCTTATCAGCTATTGCCCGAAGTGTGCTGAAAAGCTGCTGCATTTCCTCAAATTGCCTGTCGGTGAGTTGCATTACACTCTTTTCATCGGGGCAAAAAAATTCGAGGGAATAGAAAAACGACCTGCTGAAATTATTTACAAAAATATCATCATAAAAAAATAACGTGTCATTTGAGGGAAAACTGGTATTGAGCCATTGACAGGTCATTCCGGGGCCAATCGTCAACAGGCTTCCTCGTGTTAAATCATAATCGGTAGTGCCTATCCTGATGCGAGCTCCCTCACCATAATACAGACCTATAGTATAAAAGTAGTTTTTAAAGGGATTGGTGATTTTCAAGTCTTCAAGACACGTTTTTGATGCCAGATAATAAGGCGCTATATGTCCATCATTTTTTTTAGACCTTAAATATCTGAGCAGATCAAAGTTATCTGAATGTTTTTGTATCATAAGGAAGATGTCTAAAAATTAGTATAGTCCTGGGAATGCTTTTCCGTCCAGATTGAAAAATGATAATTATGAAAGGTGAAGTTTATTCTCATGTCAAACTTAGTATATCAGAAAATACTAAAATACGCAATTATTATCATTTGATAATGTATGGTTATTTATATAGCGTTGAATATAAATATAACAACCTGTCCGCTAAGGATATTACCGACGAAATTTTGCACAACCCTATTCCATTGTTAAATACGAATAGCCTTGGATACCAAAAAGTGACGACATCCGATTTGCACCTCCGTGACAATAGAATTTTTTCCGATGCTACCTATTCCTGCGACTGTTCTTTGCTCCGCCCTGTCATACATCCATGAAAAGCTGACATTTGTTTTTCCAGTTGGGGATATGAAGTAAGTATGGTGAACATGTCTGTATATTATTTATTAAGCAATTCAGTAAAACAGAATATAATTTGGTAAAATTTTAATTAAAATTTTAAAATAAACACAGTTCATCCTGAACGTAGTGAAGGATCAAAAAATCATATCTTAACAAGACTTTAGATGCTTCGGCAAGCCTCACCATGAATAGAGGCACTTCTGTATCAAAATGCACAACGGGTTCTACTTTCAATATTTTTACATTGTATTCAACGTCGGACGAATTTCGTCATATCGGTTTTGGGCTTCGCAAAGGAACGTGAATAGAAACACGAAGTTTCAGTTATTCCTAAACGTTACATAAGCCATGTTCTATTTGCTGAATTAGAAAAAGGAAATGAAAATGGCTTATGCGGCAATAGAATTGCTGTCGTTGAATTTAGCACTTAACCCGCTCTTTTGCAAATCCGATATTACCCGTTGCTCTTTTTTCAGTCGGTGAATCATCGTCTGTCGGTATGTTACGAAGAATCTTGTAATCAATATAAAACGTACCGAATGGAATAAAACACGCAATAAGAACTTTCCAGGTGGTTTCTTTGAATTTCCATTGTTGTTCTACGCCTACACGCAAAGCATTAAATACGAATAGCAGGAAAAGTGCGCCGTGAATGGGGCCAAGCGACTTTGATAAGCTGGGAACATCCCAAAAATGCTTCAGGGGTACGGCAATAAAAACCAGGACAAGTAATGATATGCCTTCTAAGATAGCCAGGAGTCTTAAACGCCCGATAGAGGTGGTAAAAAGTTTCTTCATCATTAAAATATTCTGAAATAAGGTCTGCCTGATAAGGGTGAAAACGGCCAGGGAATGGCTACGAAAATGAGGATTAAGCCAATGGTAAACCAAACAAGCATTGTTTTGAATTTCTTCTTGTCCGAGGGCTGTCGCTTTGCCTTTGCCGAGCCGATTGTTACCACCACAATAGCAGTTAGCATTAAAATAATATGAATTAAACCGTAGAAAGTCAGCTCTAGGTTTTGAAAATTACTCTCCTTTTCTTTCCAAAAATATTTGACCATCGGGCTTTGCGTGTAAAGGATGATGCCGATCATTAACTGAATATGTGCAGCCGTAGCCGTCCAATGTCGGAAAGCGTTGTCCGTTTTCGAAAAAGCCCTGTAGTTGACCAAACCGACAAAGGCCCTGTAAATGGAATACAGTAAAAAAGCTAAAACAACCCAACGAATCAAAGAGTGAAAGACTAATAAAGTGGAATACATTTTATGCCGGAATTGTTTTTTGTTTTTTGAATACGTTCCAAATGGTAGGTGCACCAAAGAAGAACCAGATTGCCAGAACCGCGTCGCACACGGCACAACCGGCGGACGAAAGTGGTGCAAAGTGAATGATGGGATCACCGTATAGATGATGCATAATGTCCCAGCCTGTGTGCAACAGCCAACCGATGCCGATGAAATAATAGTGATGGAGGGCTTTGAAAGCGACGAACAACATAACAGCACCAAAAACATATTCCCAAATGCCTAATCCGCCACTCCAATAAACCCCGCCTGCACCGGCAATAATCATGGCGTTGATTTTCTGTCGGGAGGGTTCTTTCACAAACGACATGATGATGATAAATACCAAACCAATCAACGCTGCAACGAATGCATGGGTGGTTGTAAATTCCGGAATGATGTGATGATGTGTATGCATATTTCTTGTTTTTATGTTTGCATGCAAAGTTAAATAAAAAAACATACTAATTGGTATGTTTTTGAGTAAAAAATATTTTAGGTTGTTTGATTGAGTTATAAATTACTCTTAATGAGGTAGATATGTTTTTAAAAAGTTCACAGGCAGGTGCAAAACAACCACTGCGCATTTGTCAACAGGGATTGAAACTTTCGTGACTTCCTTTGGGTCAGTGAGAATGCTGCGCTAAGTTGCGATGAAGCTTCGTGATGTTGGAGTCTTATAGGCTGAGGTCGGCAGTATCATCACACGAACTTCATCGGATACCTTGTTTTTATTTGTCCTCGGGCTATTTTTTTGAGTTTCCCTTCCAACAGTTTTTTGGTCAGCGGTTTCAAATAGTCAAGGTATAATATCCCTTCTGTGTGGTCGTATTCGTGCTGTATCATTCTTGCGGTGATTCCGCTGAATGTCTTTCTCTGCAGTTCAAAATCTTTATTGTAATAGGCTATCGTAATCGTCCAAGGTCTTTTTACTTTTTGGGATAATTCCGGAATACTCAAACAGCCTTCATCGTCTTCCCAAAGCTCTGCCGAACGTTCAATGATTTTTGCATTGATGAATATTTCCTTTATGCCGCTATCATTTTTCTCAAAATAGATTCCTTGGTCTTGTTCATCGAGATTTTCGAAAGTCGTTTTACTGTCCACGATAAATAGTCTTATGGGAAGTCCGATTTGGGGCGAAGCCAAACCGCATCCATTGGCATTTTCCATCGTTTCCCACATATCGGCAATCAGTTTATCCAATTCAGGATAATCCTTTTCGATGTCGTTGCATTTCTGTTTCAAAATGCTGTGTCCGTATGCTAAAATGGGTCGTTTCATTCTTTTGATTTTATTGCAAAGTTCAAAAGAATAAACCAGGAAGGCAATGAACCGATGTTAAGTAATTACGCTGTTCATTGATTTTTTAGCGGTGATTGCTACGCAATTTGTCTGCGGATCCGACTCAGGCCTTGTGGGGTGATTCCGATGTAGGAAGCGATGTATTTTAGCGGGATAAATTTCAGAATATCGGGCTGTTCTTTAAACAGTCTTAAATAACGCTCTTTTGCATTGTATTTCAATAAAGATAATTCGCGTTTGCTTTTGGCTAAAAATAATTTCTCGGAAGCAAAACGTCCCAAATAATTCCCGACTTTGGTTTGAGCATAGACTTTTTGTAAATCCTCAAAGGAAATCTGCCAAACCACGGTTTCTGTCAATGCCTGTAATTCGTATTCGGATGGCGTTTGTGTCAAGAATGAGTCGTAGGCACAAGTAAACTCTTTGTCAAAACTGAAGTTGAAAGTCAGCTCGTTTTCATCATCAGGAATGTAGAACCGAACAATGCCGGTTTCGATGAATGAAAGGAAATTTTCTGTTTCACCTTGTCGTGTGATGATTTGGTTTTTGGCAAACACTTTTCGGCTAAAATGGGAAGAGATGAATTTCCATTCTGTTTCCTGTAATTTTATTATCCGTTCGTAGTATTCTCTTATATGCCCCATAAAAATATTCTCTCTTTTAATCTGTGTTTCAATACAAATTTAGCGTTATTTATAATAACCGTTTTTGTGCGGATTGGTTCATCTATGGTAAAACACCGGCCCAAACATTGCTTTCAGCCGTTTTATATCACTGTACATCACGGTTGCAGGAAAAAACTTCCTTGCACAATTTATCAGGTCTTTGCCACTAAAAAAACTTCTCCACTTGCTGGTAGAAGATTGTCGGTTCGTTTCTTAAAGTATCTTTCCGTCATCTCTTTTGTGGAAATGGTTTGGATTTCCTTTAAACCAGCTTTTTCGGCGAGTTTTATAATTTCTTCTGCACTGAAAAAACTCACAAACGGTGTGCCCGAAGCGGCTGCACCTTTCATTGCGATTTCCTGCATTGGTTTGTCTTCTTCGTCAAGTTGTTCCAATGGCAGATAAAAGGCGATTGCAATCGTTGAACCGGATGCAAGCAAAGTCATTTTCTTCAGTGTGTCGGTAATGGCTTCTTTTGTCAAATAAAGGGTTACGCCTGTGCAAGAAACAACGGCTTTTTTATTAATGTCAAAACCTTTGTTTAATAGCTCATCCCACCAAGATGAGATTTCAAAATCGACAGGTACAAAGTGGAGATTGCCGGGGATTTTATAGCCGTTTTCAATCAGCTTTTCTTCTTTCCACGTTAATGTGTCGGGTTGGTCAATTTCATAAATATCAACTTGCGAACTGATTTCCGTATTTCGTTGGGCAAAAGTATCCAATCCTGCACCAAGTAAAACGTATTGTTTTATGCCTTTTGCGATTTGCTCTTTAGCTATATCTTCAATAAAACGTGAACGGGCAACGATAGAAGCTCGCAGCCGTTTGGTATATTTCATGTCAGGACGTTCCTGCCAATCCTCATCAGGTGCAATCAACTTGAATCCTATTTCATCTTCAAGTATATGAGGTTTTGCATCTGCCCGAACGTGTAACGCTCTCCATAATGCGGTTCTTACTGCGGTATTATCCGGCTTTATGATTATATCTCTTCCCATTTCTTTGTTTTATGATTAATATCAAGTGCAATGATTATGAAGCTATTATTTAGTCTGTAATGTCATTTGCACGTTGTTACCATTTTGAATAATACTATTAAACCAATTTCCTTCAAAATTATAAAATCGTATACGGGCAACAAAACAATTGGATGAGTTTTAAACAAGTTCTTGCACTTCCTGAAACATATTTCAACAAGCAGCGTAGCCTGATTTTTGAGTTTTTTCTAGAAGCAGGCAAAGAGGGATATAAATGGAGTCTTTTCGCTTTTTAATATTTAAAATTTGAAAATCTTTTATCAAGGTTATTTAACCATTTCACCCGTTTTTCGTGGCTCACGCTCTTGACCGATGTAAAGCTGAGCCATTTGACGTTTTTGTAGCCCATTGTTTTGAAAACACTCCGTATCATCACTTTGCGAATCAAGTTTCCGATAAGTAGTGAGTACATAATTTTAGGTTTGTTCATGGTGGTGATGACGGTGATGCTTTTCAGGTTGTCTAAAAGCGGTACCAATCCAAAACCTCTCGGATGATGGTCATACGCCAATCCGGGCGACAAAACCCGGTCGATAAATCCTTTGGTGGCGGCAGGCATAATGTCCCACCAAATCGGGAAAATAAAAATCAGGTGGTCGGCTTTTTTCAATATGCAGTAGCCGATAACCTGGGAATCCACCGCACGATGTTCCACAAAGGCTTTTAAATCGTCCGATGTCATTCGGGGGTGAAACTGGTCTTTGTCCAGGTGCATCAAATCCACTTCGTGTGCGGAATTTTCAAGCCCTTGCGTTACTGCCTTCAAAATGGCGTTGCAGTAACTTCCTTCATAAGGATGGTTGAATACGATGACGGTTCTCATTTTTTGACTGTTTAAATAACAGTACAAAATTGAGCAGCAAATCAGGTGTCGGACGATAACAATTGTTAATAAATCCGTTTTATCTTCTGTTTCGGATTCGGCTCAGGGAAACGGAAGTGATGCCCAGATACGAGGCGATGTAATGTTGCGGTACACGCTGCACGATATGCGGATATTGCGACAATAACTCTTCGTAACGTTGTTGCGGTGAATTTTTGAGGTAGGAAAAAAACAATTGCTGTGCCTGGAAAAGGCGTTTGAACAAATGTTCTTCAAACTGCTTTTTGATGTCGGGCGATTGCTCTACAATCCTTTGAAATTCCTTTTGTGTGATGGTTTGCAAAACGCAAGGTTCAATGGTTTCGATGCTGTACAAACTCGGTTGGTTGGTTCGGAAACTTTCGATGGAAGAAACGCTGTCGCCCTCAAAGAAAAATTGGGTAGTGATTTCTTTGCCGTCGTTGTTCACCCAGGTACGCAGGCAACCTTTTTCAATAAAATACATCGTTTTGGAAATTTTCCCTTCCTGCAACAGGATGGTTCTTGCCGGAGCTTCCACCTGTTTGAAAAAAGGTGAGAAGATGGTCCAAGGGTCTTTATTTTTAGTTTTTTGCTTCACTGTGCGGTATCGTTTTTGGAACTGCTGATAGCTATTTGGCTGTTTGCATAGTAACAGAAAAAGAAGTGCAAATTTTCAATTCTATACAACAGTATCATAAACCATTTTCAATTTGCTGAATTAGAAAAAAGGAAATTATTACGACTTGTGCGGTGATAAAATTACAGACAACTCAACGGCATGAAGTACATTCCGTCAAATCCCAAGGTCTTAAGCGTAATAATAGTAGCATCATTAAATCCATCTCAATCTTTGGGCGGGGATTTTTAAAACTAAGAAAATGCCTTCATAAATTCCTTATAAGCAATTTTCCCCTGAGTGAATTTTTCTAAGGCCATGTACTGTTTTTCCTCTGTTGTGTTCTCTCTATTATTGCACCTGTCAACTAATTCTAGTTCATTTACTAACGGCTTATGTATATGTTTTCTTTTGAGAAATGCCTCATAATATCGGATGCCGAATATTCTCTGAGACGCAGCATTGATGTGAATGCCGTCCGGGTTGGCTGTAAGTCCCTTGGCCGTAACATAGTAACAATTCTCTTGCTCTTGGGCATATTTTTGAAGTTCTTTATCCACTAGCTGATGTTCTGTGCACCCGGCTCCGAATGCTACTTTACCTAAATATTCACCTAAACCGCCTACAATAAATGGAATTTCGGGTACTGATAATGTCTCCCTAATTTGATTAAATATTTTTGATAATTTCTCGTAGTATTGTTTGAATTTTCCGCCTTGGCTATCACTTTCCCCTTGATGCCAAAGCACACCAGATAGTTCGCTGTTTTCGGTTGCAAATTGAGCTTCGCTTATTGCATGACGAAATAAAATTCCATCTGTTGACCAATCATCAATGGAACTACCACCTTCTGCGCAGGGAATAAGGCCGATTTCTTCTTCCTCATTGTCCCAACACCAAGCTTCTGCAAATGACGCAGCAAGCCCGATACCCGCAACAGGTCTGTCATAATGAACAGGTTCGACCATCATTTGCCATCTGCCGTTTCGCAGCATCATAATCCTTTTATTGTATATCGGTTTCACTTCAGGAGCAAACCCGCGACCTGCCATATTCGATTGTCCAATCAATAAAAATGATTTCATTGCCCTTTTCTTTCTACATTTCAGAATAATAAAATAACTGGTACTACCTAAGATTCAAAATATACCACCGACTTACTTGTTCAAAAATTTACAACCGAGTTTTATCCAAAACGTTGTTTCGATTTTTTAATTCCAAATCCCATTCATTTCGGTTAGTATGATTGGTTTCCCGTCGGTAACAACGATTGTATGTTCGTGTTGCGCCATAAAACCGCCTTTGTTTCCCACCATTGTCCAACCATCATTTAACTCTGTTGCATAGGTTGAAGTTGTGGTAATAAACGTTTCAATAGCAACCACTGAATTTTTTCTAAACCGCCTTTGGTCAAATCGGCTTTTGTAGTTCATTATTTCATCGGGTTGTTCGTGTAAACCCCTTCCGATGCCGTGTCCACCCAAATTTTTAACAACCTTGAATCCTCTTTTTTTGGCTTCGGTTTCCATGATGTGCCCAACTTCAGAAATCTTAACCCCTCCTTTAATATTACTGATGGCTTTTTGCAGGATTTCTTTGGATGCATCCACTAATTTTTGATGTTGGTTGATGTCTTCTCCAAGCACAAATGAACCTCCGTTGTCCGACCAAAAGCCGTCAAGTTCGGCGGAAACGTCAATGTTCACCAAATCGCCCTCTTTCAATATTCTTTTCTCGGACGGAATGCCGTGGCAAAACTCATTGTCCACACTGATACAAGTCCAACCCGGAAATCCATAAGTCAGATACGGTGCTGATTTTGCTCCGAAGCCCGAAAGTATTTTTGCCCCGAAGTCGTCCAATTCTTTGGTTGTCATACCGGGCTTTGCATAGTTGCGCATTTCCTTCAATGTGTAAGCAACCACTTCGCTCACTTTCTGCATTCCGATTAATTCTTCGTGTTTTGTTATTGACATTTTTATTTAAATTGTTGCATTTACACTGCAAATTTAGTAAATATTAACCTTTATAATCCTTTTTTGCCTTCTAACCAATAGCCATGCAGATATACTTTGCACTTCGTTGTATCTTTAATAACTTTTCTAAAGGTTTGCACTGATTTTACATTTCCTGTGAGGATAAACTTGATATGATCTTCATTTTGAAGAGGAAAAACGGGCAATTTCTTTATCCATTCCTCGTTTTTAAATAATCCTGTTTTGGGAAAAACGATAACCGACTCCAGCCCCAAAATTTCAGGAATTTTTAGATTTTCTTCGTCTAATTCAAAAATAAACTGAAATATATGATTGTTTTGCTTTAATACAGGAGCAAACGATTGTGCCAATCCCAAAGAAGACTCATCTCCAAAAATAATATAATGCTGAAAGGATGAAGCATAATATTTTATCATCGTACTGGGTTTATTTAAAGATAGTACGTCGCCCGGTTGCAAGGCGTTCATATAATCAGCGCCACAACCTTTGCCATGAAGGTGAACGATAAACTCAATACTTTGTGTTTTCTTATCAAAATTTGAAACCGTGTAGCGTCTGACTTCGGTTTCTGTTACTCTGAAATCAATATATGCGCCAACAGTAAATTTTACTTTATCAAAGACTCCGGACATCCGAATTTTCTTTACTGATGGAGATAAGAAAACGATTTCTTCTACTTTTACCTCGGGAAGTTTTGTCGTAAGTAAATCAACGGTATCAAATAACCATTTGGGAGCTCTTGGCATATTGTTATTTATTTTAGTTATGCAAATAACTGAAGAATTGATAAACCGAGAAAGTATACAATAGAGGTAAGCACTGGACTAAACGTGGTTTTTGTTCCTGAATGCCAAAGCAGTCATTCCGGCAACTTTAGAGAATAATCTCGAAAAATACGGATAATCATCATAGCCCAATTCGTTTGCAATTTCTTTTACGGATTTGTCGGCATAGTACAGCAGGCGCTTGGCTTCTAAGACAACCCGCTGTTGAATGTGATACGAAACGGTAAATCCAGTTACTGTTTTTACGCATTCATTGAGATAGGCTACTGAGATGTTTAATTTTTGAGCATAATCGGAAGGACGTTTCCATACTTTGAATTGTACTTCCAACAGTTTTAGAAAGTCATTGTATATGCGCTCAAATCTGGAAAGCTGTTCTTGTGACTGCAACGTTTTTAGATAAAAAGAAAGGTATAGACCGATGAGGGCATTGCAAGCATTCTTTAATGAATAGAAATAGAATTTATCCTCCTTTTTATCATGAAGATTAGCACACAATAAGAAAGCCTGTCTTAAAATATTCATTTCATCAGAACTTAGGTGCAGGGGATGTGGCGTAATAATTTCCTGGAGATGTTTATAGAGGTTTTTATCAATAAGTTCTTGCTCGATTCCCAATAAAAACATTTCTATTTCATCGACATTCAGTATTCTATGTACCTGATTGGGAGACTGATACAAAACGGACGGATATTTTATTTGGTATTGTTTAAAATCCAGTTCCATAAGAGATATTCCTTTTAAATGCAATCCCAAAAGATGGCTGTTATGCCGATGTGCTTGACCCGATTCAACATTTTCATTAAAGGTTTCCGAGGTTATTTTGGTTACAAATATTCTGGAATTCTCTTCCATATTAAAAAAATGCGTTGGAATGTTATTTATTGGAGCTTCCATTTTATTGACACGAATTATTTGTAGTTATTATAACTTGAATATGAGGAAAGGCTGCGGTAAGGTAGCGAAAAGCATTGTCCATTTTGGACAATGCTCCTGTTCGTTCACATATAACATGATGAGAAATTTGGACCCGAAAAGCGCTGTACCCAATGTATTGGTTACTGTAACTTAAGAATGATGTATGCAGGCACATTTTATCTGACTTGCAAAATTAAATTTTTAAAATACTAATCGATATGTTTTTTTAGGGAAAAATTATTTCAAACTATCTAAATAGATTTTAAGTTGTTTTAAATAAGAAACATACACTTTTTTGCTATTCTCTAATTTTCCCAAATTCCGAATGCCCCAATAGCCCGACAAAACGAAGATGGTTACCTGTTTCGCATTTACGTCCTCGCGGATTGCGCCGTTTTTCTTGCCTCTTTCGATGGTGGCGGTTATTGCCTTTGTCCATTCCTGGGTTAATTCATTCAAAGCCTTATTAAATTCCGAATTCCACGGTGTCATTTCTTGTGTAAAATTGGATGCCGGACAACCATACTCGACTTTCAGAAATTCATTTTCCATCAATAGATTATCCATTAGGTAGTAAATGGCTTGTAGCGGATTTTCTTCTATTTGAAGCGGTTCAATAAAACTGTTTGCCAGTGTCGGTTTTAGAATTTCGTTTATGATGGCGACCCCCATTTCGTCTTTGGTTTTGAAATGGTAATAAAATGCGCCTTTCGTTACTTTTGTCGTGGCGATAATGTCGTCAATGCTTGTCGTTTGGTATCCCTTAACATAGATTAGCTCAAACGCTTTCTGTAAAATCATCAACCGTGTTGCTTCTGCCTTTTTCATCTATTTGTCGTCTATTTATGCTCAGATTGAATTGTTCAAACTTTATAAAGATACCATTTAGTACTTTCACAAAGGAACGAAAAAATGTCGGATGATTATCAGAAATTCTAGCCCTTACTATTCAGTGAATTACTTTTGAATAGTCGATTTCATTTTTCTTTTCTTTGTTATCCAACCCATATAAACTGACGTTTAGAAAAAGCGAAGCGGAATTATCAATAAAATTCTAAATCTGATTTACGCCAAAGTGATTAGTGAGGAATTGGATAAGGCGGTGGAGGAGTATTTTTTAGTTCACAATAACCCTTTAGCAATTCTCCCCAACTGTTTCAGTTTGTTATCTATCTGTTCCGACCAGCGTTGTCCGTAGCTCAACCGCATACAGTTAGTAAACTGGTTTTGCAATGAAAACATCCTGCCCGGAGCAATACTTATTTTTTGACGGATAGCCAGATCATACAATTCCGTAGTATCAATTCTTTTGTCCAGTTCTACCCAAAGCATAAATCCGCCTTGCGGTTGGCTTATTTTGCTTCCTTCCGGAAAATACTCGGCAACAGCCCTGGCAAATTGCAGACTGTTGGCGTGCAGCTCAGTTCTCAATTTCCGAAGATGATGTTCATACCTGCCTTTTTCAAGGAAGTTGGCAATAGTTTCCTGTGTGATGGTCGTAGAAGAAACGGTATGAATGAGTTTCTGATGAACTATTTTATCTTTAAACTTTCCCGGAGCTAACCAGCCCACACGATAACCCGGAGCTAATGTTTTTGACACAGAGCCGCTCCAAAGAACCAAACCTTCCTCGTCAAATGCTTTACAAGGCTTAGGGCGGCTGTTCCCAAAATATACATCGCCATACAAATCATCTTCTATGAGCGGAATACCTCGTTCCGAAAGCATTTTTACCACTTCCATTTTATGCTCATCGGGCATACAGCTTCCCAACGGATTGTTGAAATTAGAAACCAGAATACACGCTTTTATTTTGGACAGGACTTTTTTTAGAGCATCAGGCTCAATTCCGGCAACAGGATGTGTTGGTAATTCAATAACTTTTAATCCCAAACTTTTAGCCAGCTGCAATATGCCGAAATAAACAGGACTTTCAACGGCTATCGTATCGCCTTTCTGTGTAAGTGCCATCAACCCGAATGAAATGGCATTCATAGCCCCGGCAGTCGTAACAATATCGTCTTCACTTAAATTTCCGTTCCAGGTATAAGTCAATCGGGCAATATCCCTGCGTAATTTTCGGTTTCCCTGAATTTCTTCGTATTCCGTACCGCTTCCTGTGAGGTCACGCATCGCATTAACTAACTCTTTATTGAGCTTTGCAATAGGAAGCAATTCGTTTTCGGGAACGCCCAAAGAAAACCTGGTAACATCTTTATTACTTAAAGTTGAATATACTTTGGAAATCAGTGTTTCTACACTTTCAGATTTTGCCTGATTAGAAGGGGTACTCACGGAAGGCACAGACAAATATGCAGGCTTGTAACTCACATAGTAGCCGGACTGTGGTCGGGAAACAATCAGGCCATTGGCTTCCAACTCCAAGTACGCTTGTATGGCTGTGTTCATACTCACACCATATTCTTTATGCAGCGTACGTAATGACGGCATCTTATCACCTGTTTTCAGTGTGCCGTTTTTGATTTGTTCCGATAGAGAAGCGGAAATTTTTTGATACAATACTTCTTTCATTGCTTAATAACTGTATCCTGCAAAATTACAAAAATTGTATCTGTAACCATACGTTTTTTCTTCCTTATTTTGCATTATAAATTATCAGATTGCTATGAGCAGTAATAAAAATATGTTGGCTTACGGAGCTCTTTTTGTCGTTTGTTTGGTATGGGGAACGACTTACTTTGCTATCCGTATCGGAGTGCAAACCTTTCCGCCATTCTTATTTTCGACAATTCGGCAAGTACTAGCCGGAGCAATTTTACTGTTTGGACTAAAGCTCACAGGAAATCTGAATTTGAATAAATCGGATGTATTATATCAATCTGTTCCGGGTGTATTAATGGTTGCTTTGGGAAATGGTGTTATCGGTTGGTGTGAACGCTATATTTCAAGCGGACTGGCAGCATTGATATTATCACTCATTCCTGTTTTTGTGGTTGTCATCAGCTATTTGTTTGGGTTTGACAGGAGAAAACCACATTTATTAATTATCGTGGGATTGATATTAGGCTGTTTGGGTATTGTACTGATTTTTCGGGACAATCTAAAAGACCTTGCCAATCCTGCCTATTTTAAGGGAATGTTAATAGCCTTCGGAGCTTGTCTGGCCTGGGCTTCGGGGAGTGTATTTGCAAAATACAAAATCCCGAACAGTAAGAACGTGTTACAAAATGCTGCATTGCAATTGTTTTCGGGAGGAATGGCCTTGTTTGTATTCAGTGCTTTTTTGGATGATTATTCAGAGTTAAAAACTGTAACGACATCCAGTATTTGGGCTTTGGTTTACCTGATTGTAGTGGGTTCTGTCATTGCGTATTCTGCTTTTGTGTATGCGCTGAAACATTTGCCGATAGGCATTTCATCCCTGTATGCATATATCAATCCGTTCATTGCCATTATGCTCGGATTTCTATTCCTGAATGAGAAACTAACCGGTATCACTTTATTGGCTTTGGTCGCTACTTTAAGCGGTCTGTATTGTGTCAATAGAGGTTATCAGAAAATGTCAAAAAAATGAGAATAGAGCGAACGGTTATAGCCGACATTCCAAAGGTGGAAAAAATATACAGCGAAGCAAGAGCCTATCAATTTCAGCAAAGCGGATACGGTTGGCCTGTTTTCAGTAAATCATTTATTGAAAAGGAAATTACAGAGAAAAGGCACTTTAAAGTCTTAGATAAGGATGATGAAATGGCAGGTGTATTTTCCATAGTAAAAGCCGAACCTATTATTTGGAACGACAAGGACGGAAAGGAAGCCATTTATTTACACCGTATGGCGATACGCAATTCATACAGAGGAAAAAATATAGCAAAGAAAGTGGTGGATTGGGCTATGGTTGAAGCGTGGAAAAATAAGAAGAAATTTATCCGGATAGATACCTGGGCAAACAATAAAGCATTGACCGGTTATTACCAAAAATTAGGATTTGAATGGATAGGTAAAAGACAGTTGCCGCCACAGAGTGATTTGCGGGAACACTATAACAATATTGAGGTCAATTTATTTGAGATAAGATTATGAAAATGATAACCATAGAAAATTACTGTCCGGAATGGCAAACCTATTTTGAAAAATTCAACCGGGCGTGGATTGAAAAATATTTTGTGTTGGAAGATATTGACGAATACGTTCTTTCCAATCCCGAAGAAGCGATATTAAATGACGGAGGAAAAATTTTGTTTGCCGTTTATAGAGGTAAGGTAATCGGAACTGTCGCCTTGAAAAAAGTAGATACGGATACAATGGAATTGACCAAAATGGCGGTGGGTGAAAATTATCAGGGCATCGGAGCAGGAAAAATGTTGTGTCAGGCAGCTATTGACAAGGCAAAATATTTGAGCGTAAAAAGACTGGTACTCTACACACAATCCGCATTGAAACCGGCGTTGGGTATTTATAGAAAATTAGGCTTTACGGACGTTACTATTGAACAGGGAAAGTACAAGCGGGCAGATACTAAAATGGAAATGATTTTAAATGATAATCTTCTAAACAACCAATATCCCATTCGAAAATACAAAGAGCCAGAAGTAATCACCGAAGAAATGTGCGCATCATACATTGATGTTATTGCATTATTTCCCGGAAATATAAAATCAGCGGTAATGGGTTTAGACGACAAACAATTAGATACACCCTACAGGAAAGGAGGTTGGACTGTCAGGCAGGTTGTTCATCATTTAGCGGATAGCAATATCAATTGTTTTGCCCGCATCAAATTTGCATTGACGGAAGATAATCCGATTATTAAACCGTTTGCAGAAGAAAAATGGGCGGAGTTACCAGACGCGAAACATATATCCATTTTGCCGTCATTAAGCATTTTAGAAGGCATTCATGAACGTTGGACGATACTTTTAAAAGGTTTAGAAAAACCATATTGGGACAGAACGTTCTTTCATCCGGAATTGAATAATTGCCAGACTATTGCTGAGGCTATGGCAAAATACAGTTGGCATTGCAATCACCATTTGGCACAAATCAAAAATCTGAAAAAACAAATGCAATGGAAATAAGCAATCAGGTAATTGAAATAAAAACGGGCTTTGAAAATATGGATATTAATGCCGTCCATCAGTTTTTGAGCAAGGAAAGTTATTGGGCAAAAGGCATTCCGTTGGAAACTGTAAAAACGGCGTTGCAAAATTCTTTTTGCGTAGGATTATTTGAAGATGAAAAACAGATTGGTTTTGCCCGATTGGTAACGGATTATGCCACTTTCGGCTATTTGGCAGATGTTTATATTTTGAAAGAATACAGAGGTAAAGGATTATCAAAAATGATGATAAAACATCTATTGGAATTGGATTTTGTGCAAGGGCTAAGAAGGACATTATTGGCAACATTAGATGCTCATTCGCTTTACCGTCAGTTTGGATTTGAATCTCCTGAAAACCCGGAAAGATTGATGGAAATAAAAAGAAATAACCTATATAAAGACGCTTAGACTATGAACGATGAAAGAAAGACACAGCTATTGGAAAGTTTCAAAACAGTCAATCAAAATAAAAGGATATGAATACAGACTTTGCAAAAGAATGGCTTGAGGCCTGGAACAGCCACGATTTGGATAAAATAATGGAACATTACAGCGAAAACATTGATTTTGTTTCTCCAATTATTCAACAAATGGGAATAAACGCAGAAGGTAAAATTTCCAACAAAACTGATTTAAAGGATTACTTTTCAAAAGCCCTGCAAAAATACCCCGACCTGCACTTTGAATTGTACCACGAACTCAAAGGAGCTAATTCAACCGTATTGTTTTACAGAAGTGTCAATAATTCCTTTTCGGCAGAATATATGGAATTGAATAATGACGGGAAAGTAAGTAAAGTGAGAGCACATTATAAGTTTGATGAATAAAAACGTTGTCTATGGAAATGAATTGGAACCGTTCGGCTTTACTGATTATCGATATGCAAAATGATTTTGCAAAGCCTGACGGTAATGCCTATATCGACAGAACGAAGGATGTGATAGAAAATGTGGCATATTTGGCTGACACATTCAGGAGAAATCAATTGCCAGTTCTACATATTGTGAGATTATATCTTAAAGACGGAAGCAACGCCGAACTTTGCAGGAAAGAAGTCATCCGACAAAGTAAGGCAATGGTCATTCCGGGTAGTTCCGGAGCTAAAATCGTACAAGAGCTTTTGCCTAAAAATGTCGAAATGTATGAGGATAAAAAATTATTGACCGGCAGTATTCTACAGCTTGCTCCTTTTGACTTTGTGGCTTACAAACCACGCTGGGGTGCATTTTATAAAACAAACTTAGAGGCTTGGCTGAAAAATCGCAAGATTAATTCATTGGTAATTGCAGGTTGTAATTTCCCGAACTGTCCACGCACAACAATATTTGAAGCAAGTGAAAGAGATTATCGTTTGGCTATTGTTCCCGAAGCGATTTCGCAGATCTATCCCAAAGGGATAGATGAATTAAAAGGAATTGGAGTAAATGTATTGGAGCATAGTGTTTTGAAAAAAGAATTGGAAAATGGAAAGTAAGCTATTCGTTATAACCGGTGGCCCCGGAGCAGGAAAAACAACCTTATTAAATGCTATGAAGTCAGATGGATATAATATCGTTCCGGAAGTAGCCAGAACGATTATCCGCAAAGAAACAGCACTAAACGGTGATGCTTTGCCTTGGAAAAACAAACAACTTTATACCGATAAAATGATAGGAGCTTCCCTTTTAGACTACAACAGAGCAACAGCAAGCCAGCCAAATGAAATTTGCTTTTTCGACCGGAGTATTTTGGATGCCGTGTGCTATGCGGATATGATTGGTTATGCACTTTCAACAGAAACTATGAAAAAAGTGCTGAATTGCTCATATAATCCTAAGGTATTTATCCTGCCACCCTGGAAAGAAATTTATCAAACAGATAATGAACGGAAACAGGATTGGCAGGAGGCAGTACACACCTATTTCCAAATGAAAAGCACTTATGAAAAGTACGGTTATGAAGTTATAAACGTGCCGATAGGTAATATCAATAAAAGAAAAGAATTTGTATTAACCCAAATAAAATAGAGAAATGGACAGCTATTTAGAAAGTATCAAAAAGCAATTCCTGTATTACAAAATGCTTGGAGAAAAAGCAATGGAACAATTACAGGAAGAACAATTATTCTGGCAGTATAACGGGGAAAGCAATAGCATTGCTATTCTAGTCAATCACATTGCTGGAAATATGCTATCCAGGTTTACCGAATTTCTGACCACAGACGGAGAAAAGCCCTGGCGAAACCGGGATGCGGAATTTACCAATCCGTTTCAGAACAAAGCTGAATTAATGGAGCATTGGAATAAAGGTTGGGATTGTCTGATGAATGCTTTAAACCAGCTTACGGAGGCAGATTTAGAGAAAATCATTTACATCCGAAATGACGGCCATACGGTTACCGAAGCCATTAACAGGCAATTGGCTCATTATCCTTATCATATTGGACAGATGGTTTTCATAGCCAAAATGCTGAAAAATGAAGATTGGAAAACCTTGTCCATAGCAAGAAACAAATCAGCAGATTACAACAGCCGCAAGTTTTCGCAGGATAGAGACAGGCGGCATTATACAGATGATTTATAAAAAAGAAAGTGATATGATTATCAATACAAAGAATACAAAACATTATCAATGGGGTAATAATTGTCAAGCCTGGACTTTTATACAATCTGAAAACGTTATTGTCAAAGAAGAATTAATGCCACCACATACGGAGGAACAGCTTCATTTTCATAACGAAACGGAGCAGTTTTTCTATATCCTTGAAGGTAAAGCCACATTCTTATTAGAGAATGAAAAGGTTTCTTTATTAAAAAACGAGGGGATTAAAATTTCAGCAAAGCAAATACATAAAATAAGTAATGAGAGTTCCGGAGAATTACGTTTTTTAGTGATGTCTTTTCCGGGAAATATGAATGACCGAGTTAATATCCAACATTGAACTTGATTGAATGATGCCAAAACGTTATCAAATAAAGCAAGTTGTTCAATTTCCTGAACTCACGACCGTTCCAAAAGAGCAGTTCGAGAATGCTTTGTTTGATATTTTGCAGGAAGATGTGGTGGATAATGCTTACTGTCAGGTACTCCTCAATACCTCACACTAAAGTAATCAGCGAGGAATTGGATAAGGCAGTGGAGCAGTATGTGAATTAAAACTAAACGGAAACATTTATTGCTAACTTTGTGACATAGAAAATTGAATATGGACAATCGTTTTACCGACATCATAAACCTAATTCAGAAATCCCGAAGCAACGCAATAAAGGCGGTTAATATTGAGCTGATAAACCTGTATTGGAATGTTGGGGCATTAAACAAAGATTATCCGTTGCAGATTGGGGAGATAAAACGGTTGATGAATTGGCAAATTTTATTCAGCAAAACAATCCCGAACTGAAAGGATTTAACCGCAGAGGGCTTTACAGAATGATACAATTTTATGAAAGCTATGCCGAAACGCCAATTGTGCCATCAGTGATGACACAATTGCAAAATACTGAAAATCAATTAAATAAGATTGTGTCCGCAGTTAGGACAGAATTTCAATTTCAACCCCAAGACATTAGAAATACGCTCTTGGCTCAAATCAGTTGGACACATCATCTTACAATTTTTTCACGCTGTAAAACCGAAGAAGAGCGGGAGTTTTATTTGCGTATGACTGCCAAAGAACATTACAGCGTTCGGGAGCTTGACCGCCAAATTTCCGCAAGTCTTTTTGAACGCACAATAATAGGTAATACAAAACTCTCAACACTGTCGAAAGAATTAAATAACCCGTTGTGCATTATAAGCGCTATTTTGTCATCCTGAACGTAGTGAAGGATCTAAAAATCATATCTTAACAAGATTTTAGATGCTTCGGCAAGCCTCAGCATGACAATAGAGGCACTTCTGTATCAAAATGCACAACGGGTTTAAATACTAATATAACAAACACTTTCAAAGATAGTTATGTGTTTGAATTTCTAAACCTGCCCGAACCACACAGCGAAAGCGATTTACAAAAGGGCTTAATCAAACAGATGAAAAACTTTATCTTGGAGTTAGGTAGGGATTTTCTGTTTATTGATGAAGAATACAAAGTTCAGGTAGGCAATAGCGATTTCTACATTGATTTATTGTTTTATCATCGTGGTTTGCAATGTCTGGTGGCATTTGAATTGAAAGCCGAAAAATTCAAACCCGAACATTTGGGACAAATCAATTTTTATTTGGAAGCATTAGACCGGGATGTAAGAAAACCCAATGAAAATCCGAGCATTGGGATTTTGTTATGCAAGGGCAAAGACAGTGAAGTGGTGGAATATGCATTGAGCCGTTCCATTTCGCCGGCATTAGTTTCAGATTATCAAACCCAATTGCCCGATAAAAAACTACTGCAACAGAAACTACACGAGCTGTTTGAAAATCATTCCATCGAAGAATAAATATTATTGTTCTTGTTGCAATTACTCAGATTTATGCCAAAGTGATTAGCGAAGAATTGGATTTATAGGAGGTTAGTTTCTTTCAGTTTAATAGTAGCGATTAAAAGTAGTATATCATTTCATAAAAACGGCTTATCTGGTTGGTAAGACATTTTCTATTTACAGCGTATGCTTAGGAGCATTTTACTGGCTCATCAATATTTCTTAAATTTATACTTGTGAAATTAAAAATGTGAGGATATGGTTGCATCATTGGTTATAGGGATAATATTCTTGGTTGCAGGCTTGGGACTTCGTTATTGGATTAACCGGAGAAAGTTTTTCAGGCGCAGCCCTATGGGAGCAGAGGGTTTCTCATCTTATGAAAGTTCGGTTTTCATTAAATTGATTGAAAAGGTTGGCAAATGGATAGCTTAGGGCCTGATAATATTCGGGCTGTTGTCGTTGTGGGTTTATTCCCGTGAGAAAAAAGATAATGAAACAAAAATAGCACAGACTGAAATACCAAGATAAAAACTGACAGGTAAACGTTTCCTGAAAGCTATTATTTTATAACAAAAAGGGTTGGTTAATTTTTACCAACCCTTTTTTAATTGAAAAACTGTTTTACCAAGGAATTTCTCCTGTTGCCGGATTAGTTTCTTCACTAAAAAATTTACCGGTCGGGCCATCATTATCAATCAGGACGTATTTGATTATTCTATTGGCAGCAACACTGACTTCTCCACCATTAAAGAATGTAAAATCGGTTTTCGTAAGTCCGGGACAAATGGCATTTACTTTAAAATTAGTATCACGCAGCTCATATGCTAACTGGATGGTGTACATATTTAGAGCCGCTTTTGATATTGCGTAAACTCCGTATTTAGCATAGCTGTAGGCAGGCCATTCTGGATTACTTTGCAATGAAAGAGACCCTACGCTGGTACTCAAGTTGACTATTCTTGGTTCTGAGGATTTTTTGAGCAGATCTATAAAAGCTTGTGTAACGTTTGCTGTACCTGCCAAATTTGTTTTAAATGCATTCAGGTATTCGTCACTTGTGGCTTCCAGTACGGTGTAAGGATCACTTCCTCCATTGATACCTGCGTTATTGATAAGTACATCCAAAACCGAAACCTTGTTGCCTATTTCCTCTCGTGCCGTCCGTACCGAGGCAGGGTCAGTAACATCCAGTTCTACGGCTTCTACATTTGAAAATCCTTCTGCATTAAGTTTCTGAACTGCCTGTAAACCGTTCTCGATATTACGGCTTCCAATAAATACGAAAAATCCCTTTTCTAAAAGCTGTCTGGCAGTTTCAAAACCGATGCCTTTGTTTGCTCCTGTAATTAATACTGTTTTCATATTTTGTAATATTTAAATTTCAATACAAAATTGAGGTATTAGACAATGGCATCATTTACCAAATGGTAAAAAGTGCATCAGCGGATGTTTTTCCGTATTCTGCTAAGAGATTGTTGTGTAATTCCTAAATAGGAAGCTATGTATGATAATGGAACACGGTTGGTCAATGAAGGATAATTTTCTAAAAATTCAAGGTATCTTGTTGTAGCGTCCTGCGAAATTACCGGGCCTTTTCTTGATTTTTGGTACATGCACAGCTGCACCATTTTATTTTTAATATTGTCCCAACCCACGATAATATGGGATAGTTCTTCCCAATTCTTCTTTGAAAATACGATAAGACTGCAATCTGTAACGGCTTGCAAGTACTCTGAAGATGAAGCATTCGCCTCGAAGTTGACATAATCACATACCAGGCTGTTTTCGCTTATGAAACAACGGGTAATTTCCTCGCCTTTATTATTGTAATAACAACCGCGAATAACTCCTTCTACTATAAATCCAACCTGCTTTGGAATTCTCCCCGCCTCAGAAAAATAATCCTCTTTTTTTAATTGCAGGATTTCTCCCTTACTTATTACAAGATCAATTTGCTGCTTGTTAAGATTTCCAAATTGCAGAATATATTCAATCATTTCTTCCATGTATGCAAATTAAAAATAATATTATTTGACATATTTACCATTTGGTAAAAAATGGACTTTAAGAACTCATTATCACTTGGTAAAACACTGTCAATAAGTACTCTTGTTCAGCCAAACAATGCCTTCCAACGCCAATGAGTACAACATATAAAAATACAGCAAAATCCCTTCATAGATTAGACTTCCTTAGCAAAATGAAGCAAAATAATGGAAGGAATAGGAATACAAAAATACGTACCGGAAGGAATGAAGAATAAGCTGAAAGCAATTTTGGAACTAACCGAAAATGCAACGCAAAAATATCTTTCCATTTTCAAAGAAGAGCAATGGCTGGACAACCAAGAAGTGTGCCTGATGATGAACATTACCAAGCGGACTTTACAGACCTACAAAAGCAAAGGACTTTTACCGTATTCAAAACTGAACCGCAAAAATTATTATAAACGCTCGGATGTACAGGCTTTGCTCGAAGCCGGACAGTACTACCCAAAATGGATTTATTCACGAATGATAGTGACGAAATCGTTGCACATCAGGAAATGATAGCGCAATTGCGAAATCGTATCGAACAAATATTAAGAAACTACCGTCCTGTAATGAATGGTGAAATATATCTTTCAGGCGAAGACGTGTGCAAGCTGTTACATATCAGCAGACGGACTTTTCAGCAATATCGTGATGACCAAATACTCCCATACATCCAGATAGGCGGCAAAATCACTTTTAAGCAAACCGACCTTTTACGGATACTTGAACAAAACTATGTCTGCAAATGGACAAAAGAACAAGTAACGGATTTCGAGCAATCATATTTCTATATCGAAACGAGTTTAGTATCTTTGCTTTTAGAAAATATAAAAATACTTAAAGTGTTTTTGCTTTAAGTCTCGATACTAAAAACTGGTAATTTTTAAACCCCGAGACAATAAGTAAGGACGCTCACGTTATGGCGTGGGCGCTCGCTTATTCGGGGTTCGGCGTACCAGTGCCTTAGTATCGGTAAGTAGTTGCCTGCGCTTTTTTTATCATAAGCGCAGCCCTTTTGAAAATGCAATGGAGGAAACTGCAGGGTGCGAGCATTTGACAAAGGGGTTCTTCCATTTTTCTCAAAAAAGACTGTTCAGACCCGGGGAGGATCTGTCTTTTTTGCTCGACCGAATTTTTGGAATTTGACGGAATACAACATCGAACTCCAAGACTAAATTCTGCCATTGCTCTTATCTATCAGAATAACAGCAGATTACAGGGTAAAAAAAATGGGACAAGTCTATCGTTTTTAGACTTGTCCCAAGAAGTGATCCCGCTGGGATTGGCTCAGCCCCACAGTTCCCGCGCACATCCCTGAGCCTCCATCGGATCGAACCCGGCCGGCCCTTCTTTCGAATCCTTAATACCGTTAAAACAAAAAAGCCAATCTTGCGATTAGCTTTTCTC
>PJTY01000241.1_pt1 | contig 33695 bp, 28 predicted proteins | sample 1512121 | NCBI WGS metagenome assembly PJTY01 (sample SAMN08177680, study PRJNA422409) | Soil metagenome, whole genome shotgun sequencing project. | isolation source: Soil enriched (2) on filter paper: alkali lignin treatment | place: USA: Madison | collected 2015-01-15 | reverse complement strand
TTTAGATATTTACCAAACTTATCAACCAACTCAAGAACCCAACCATTTTAGCCAAATCCTTGTTTCTCAACAAGTTTTTATCTGCATCACCGCCGATGGATGTGCATTCTACAGTATTTCAGACCAGACGCAAGCACTTTTAAAAATTAAATTATTCGGTTGTTTTATTTTTAAACTTTAACTTATCTAATTTACTGATTTATATAATTTAAAATTTATTCACTATCTTAAAAATTAATTTAGCCAACATTTAAATCACCCAAATCACTGTTATCTATAAATTTTTATCTATATTTGTTTTAATTATCAGCGAAAATCTTTTTAATTTTGATCATTTCTTTCTCACAGGCTCACTTTTTTTATCAATAAACCGGGTTCCAACTAAAAATTTTATTGAAAAAAATATCTCCAAAAAGCAAAATACCGGTTCTGAGGTGCTCAAAACCGGTGTTGTTATTGTTTTCAGTCGACATCCCCTGTTAGGACGATGTGCCTCTTACAATATTCAAGAAGTAAAGATGACGTTCATATTGATCAATAATGTCCTGAATCAAGTCTTCCTGAGTCCAGTCCATAACATCATAGTTTTGTCCGCCTTCTCTCAAGAATACTTCAGCCTGGAAATATTGCGCTTCATCGGCATCGCCCTGCCCCAGCATAAAACTTGGCGGTACGGTTTCATGCGCATAGACCGTATAGATGAAGTTAATCTCATGATGATGATCAACACGCAATTGTAAACCTTGTTCGGTATTCTCAATATTCACTTCCAGATGACGGCGTTTAAACTCTTTCTGAATACTTTCAAACGCTTTTCTGACCTGTGTCTCTATATATTCCCTGACCTCAGCTTCAGTATGCGGGTAATGCATGATTAGCCCCAAACGTTGCTGCCAACTACGAGGATTATGGATTGCTCGCGGCGTAATTCGTGCTTCCTGAATGGCTTGCATTTTCGTCACGTCAATTTTTAAGGCTTTCAATAAGCCCCAACTCATTAGCAACATGACGAATGTAAATGGCAAGGCACTCATGATGATTGAGGCTTGCAAAGCAGCCAGACCACCCACCAGAAGTAGAATAATTGCCAGTGCTGCCATCAATACGGTCCAGAACAGTCTTTGCCAAGCAGGCGAATTTTCTGTTTTAGCCGTCAGATAATCTGTGACCAAGGCACCCGAATCGGCAGAGGTGACAAAGAACAGCATGACCAGTACAGTTGCCAGCAAGCTCATTACACCTGAAAACGGCAAATGGTTCAGGAATTCAAACAAGGCAACCGAAGAATCATTCTGTACAGCTTGAATCAAAGTTACATTGTGTTCTTGCAAAATACTGAACAGCGCTGCATTTCCTAAGAAGCCCATCCAGATAATGGTAAAGCCAGTTGGAATCAGTAATACACCGACGATAAATTCACGGATGGTTCGACCACGTGATACACGTGCAATAAACATCCCTACAAATGGTGACCATGAAATCCACCACGCCCAATACATAATCGTCCAACCGCCAATCCAGCCATTCGGTTGGTAGGCATATAAGTTAAACGTCATGCTAAACAGGTTGGAAATGTAGGAGCCTGTGTTTTCAATGGTGGTTTGCAGTAAATAAATACTTGGACCCGCAATAAATACAAAGGCTAAAAGGACCAATGCCAGAATTAAATTCAGCTCTGACAGGCGTTTAACGCCTTTATCCAGCCCTAAAAACACAGACAAAGAAGCCAAAATACTCACAAAGATAATCAGTCCAACCTGAACACTGCTACTTTGCTCAATCCCGAACAGATAGTGTAAACCCGAGTTAATCTGGGTAACCCCGAAACCGAGCGAGGTTGCTACACCAAAGACGGTACCGATGGTGGCAAAGATATCAATACTATCGCCCAAGGGACCATAAATCTTTTTACCAATAATAGGATATAAAGCTGAACGGGTTTTTAACGGGAGATTATGGCGATAGGCAAAATAAGCCAGCGCTAGCCCGACAACCGCATAAATGGCCCAAGCATGTAATCCCCAATGGAAGAAGGTGATACGTAAGGCTTGTTGAGCCGACTCTACACTTTCAGGGTCACCACTGGGCGGGCTGACATAATGCATCACTGGCTCTGCCACACCAAAGAACATCAAACCAATCCCCATCCCGGCCGTAAACAGCATGGCAAACCATGAACCATTACTGTATTCAGGCTGACTGTGATCAGGCCCTAACTTGATTTTTCCGCTGGCGGAACAGGCAATATAAATCAGTAAAATCAAAAAGACGGCGACGGATAAAACATAAAACCAGCTAAACGAATCAGTGATCCATTGTTTAAGCTGTTGGGTCAGAAGTTCAAAGGAACTGGGTGCGACAATGACGATTGCGAGAAAAATCGCAATAATAATGACCGTGCTTAAAAACACGTTTGGATTCACATTCGCAAACTGCGAAGATGGCTTGGAAGGCATAATTCCCTCACGTTATTTTAATGATAGTGGATAGACCGCAAGGGTCAAATAAGACATTCACAGCGTGAATAAAAGCGAGCTCATGCAATGTAAAACTCGAGCTCTAGTATAAAAAACATCAACAATAACGCAGTTGTAATGCTGTAACAGGATATGAAACAAATTATAAATATTTGATTTAATAAAAATAAAGTTTGAATTCTTGGTCATCGGAATCACTTTGGGCATTGTTGATCAATGCCCAATCACACCTTGCTCGGTTAACTCCGCCAAATGCTCTGTGGAACAGTATTGTGCTAAGACCTGTTGGGTATGTTCTCCCAAACGGGGTGGTGCAAGACGGTATTCCACAGGTGTGGCAGACAACTTTAATGGCGAGGCAATCATTTTAAATTGACGATATTGTGGATGTGGAATCGACACCACCATTTCTCTTGCTTGTACTTGCGGTTCCTGTAATGCCTCATCCACATTATTGATCATGCCGACTGGCACTTTGACCGCATGAATGCGCTCTACCCAGTATTGTGCAGATTGCGTGAGAAAATGCTGGTCCATTAACGTGGTCAATTCACCCCGATGCGCAATCCGGTCCTGATTGAATCTAAACTTGGGATGCGCTGCCCATTCCGCTTGACCAATGGCCTGACACAAGGCTTTAAACTGGGCATCATTGCCACAGGCAATAATAAAGTCCTTATCTTTTGCCTTAAAGGTTTGATAAGGCACAATATTGGCATGCGCATTGCCCCAACGCTGCGGTGCCTGGCCGGTAATCAGATAGTTCATGCCATGGTTGGCTAAACCCGCAACCTGTACATCCAGTAAGGACAGATCAATATATTGTCCTTTGCCTGTACTTTGACGCGACCAGAGCGCTGCCTGAATCGCAATGGTGGCATATAATCCGGTTTGTAAGTCCGTAACTGCAACCCCCACCTTTTGTGGGCCGCCACCCGGCAAATCATCCTTTTCACCAGTAATACTCATCAATCCGGCCATGCCCTGAATGACAAAATCATAACCCGGCTCAGACGCACGAGGTCCGGTTTGCCCAAATCCGGTAATCGAGCAATAGACCAGCCCCGGATTGATCTCACGCAGGCTGGCATAGTCCAGACCATATTTATGCAGTGAACCGACTTTATAATTTTCAATCAGCACATCACTGTCCTTGACCATTTCCCGTAACAAGGCCTGACCCTGTTTTGAGGCAAGATCAATGGTGACCGAGTATTTATTCCGGTTGGCAGATTGATAATAGCCCGCCTCGCGCGTGGGCTGTCCTGCATCATCCTTCATCCACGGCGGCCCCCACATCCGGGTATCATCGCCGGTTTGAGGACGCTCAATCTTGATCACTTCAGCCCCCAGATCAGCCAGAATCTGGCTACACCACGGTCCTGCCAGCACCCGGCTCAGATCCAGTACACGTAAGCCTGTTAATGCACCCATGTTCCATCCTCCTTGCTTATGATTGTTGTGGATCGTATTGGCGATCCCGTATAAATAGTCCCGGTAATACACCCGCAATAAAATAAGCGGCACCCATGACAATAAAAGCCATGCTGAATGTTCCGCCAGAGGCTAAAAAACCGATGGTGGCCGGTGCAATCGCCGCCCCAACCCGACCAATGTTATAGGCTCCGCCAATGGCAGTACCGCGAACATCCGTTGAAAAAGATTCCGCCATATAGGTGGCATTGACCCCATATGGAATCCCATAAAGAAATCCAAAGGTAATGAGTAAATACAGAATATTGTCAGGGGTATTAAAGAAGATAATGATCGGCAGGAAGATTGCGCTGGCCAGCGTTCCAAACACGAAAATGGCACGGCGATTAAATTTATCTGCCAGATAACCCGCCAGAATCTTGCCTAGAATCATTGCCGTATACGACCCCACCATATAACTGGTCAGCGACTTAAAGTTCATATTCACTTCGGTTTCCAGATAACTCGGCATCCAGTTGTTAATGCCGTAATAACCGAACTGTAAAAAGAAAGCTGTCGTCATCCAGAGCAGGAACATTTTGCGATGTTTGAAATTGGCAAAAATCTGTTGATAGATACTTTGGCTTTTCGGTTGCGGTTGCGTCGTAATAACTTGCTGCGTTTGCGGAGTTAAACTCTTCATTTTCGTCAGCTGCCAGGATTTAGGCTCAGGCACAAAGCGCTGTAAGATGATATTGATCGCTGCTGGAATCACGGTAATGAAGAATAAAATACGCCAGCCATGTTCTGGAATGATGGCACCAGCCAGTAAAGTTGCCACGATATAGCCAACCGTTTGTCCGGTTTGCAAGGTGCCCAATACTGTGGTGCGATAGGAGGTCGGAACATACTCCGCCATTAAGGTATTGCAGGCCATATAAAGGGCGCCAATCCCTAAAGCCCCAATAAAACGTAACGACATAAACTGTTCAAAGCTTTGGGTAAAACCCAATAGACAGGTGGCAATTGAAAAGAAAGTCACGGAATGGGCAATGGTTCTGACCCGTCCATATTTATCACAGGCCCAGCCACCCAGAATACCGCCAATTCCCATCCCGGCGAGAGAGGCACTCCCCAGCGCACCCGCCTGAAAGGTCGTTAATCCAAATTCTGCCTTTAAACTGGTGAGACTGTATGACAGCAGCATGATATCGATGCCATCTACCACCATGGCGAAGTAGGCAAACAGCAAGGCAAATTTCCATGTGTGTGGCGTAATCCGCGCATAGGTTCCCAGATTAGAAGGCCATTTGCTCATCGCTGAGCTTGCTACCGTTTGAACATCATTGTTCATTTGACACCTCATTTTCTCAAATGGGTCTGGTCTTTCATCAGTCATTCAAGTGATGAATCCTTTGCGACAGTACTATTTATTGTTTTGGCAAAGTGTCATTTTCTACCGGAAATGTGCTTGATGAATCCTTGACGATTTTAATTGGTATAAGTCAATTTTTTAGGCATGAATTTGCCCGAAGATACGCCCGCAAGCGTATCTTTGCGTTTAAACAATGCAGAAGTTTTAGTTAGAAAATGCAGCGATACCGGTTTGTGCACGCCCGAGAATCAGGGCATGTACATCATGGGTGCCTTCATAGGTATTCACCACTTCCAGATTGACCAGATGACGGGCCACACCAAATTCATCACTGATGCCATTGCCGCCCATCATGTCACGCGCCAGCCGGGCGATTTCCAAGGCCTTACCGCAGTTATTGCGTTTGATCAGGGATGTTCCTTCCACTGAAGCAATCCCTGCATCTTTCATTTGCCCAAAACGCAAAGCCGCTTGCAGGCCCAGCGCAATTTCAGTCTGCATATCCGCCAGTTTCTTCTGAATCAGCTGATTGGCTGCCAGTGGTCGACCGAACTGTTTGCGGTCCATGGTGTATTGATGTGCGGTATGCCAACAAAATTCAGCGGCCCCCATTGCGCCCCAGGCTATGCCATAACGGGCACTGTTCAGGCAGGTAAATGGCCCTTTTAGGCCGCGCACTTCAGGGAAAGCATTCTCTTCCGGCACAAAGACCTGATCCATCACGATTTCACCGGTAATCGATGCTCGCAGCCCGACCTTGCCATGAATGGCAGGCGCAGACAGCCCTTCCCAACCTTTTTCCAGAATAAAACCACGAATCTCCCCGACATTGCCAGTCTCTGAGACTTCTTTGGCCCACACCACAAACACATCTGCAATCGGACTGTTGGTGATCCACATTTTGCTACCACTGAGGCGATAACCGCCTGCAACCTTTTTGGCACGACACAGCATACTGCCCGGATCAGAGCCATGATCCGGCTCGGTCAATCCGAAACAGCCAATGTATTCACCTGTCGCCAGTTTAGGCAGATATTTCTGTTTTTGTGCTTCGGTACCAAATTCGGCAATCGGCACCATCACCAGTGAACTTTGCACACTGGCCATCGAACGATAACCCGAATCTACGCGTTCAATCTCGCGTGCAATCAAACCATAACTGACATAGTTTAGCCCCGCACCACCATACTGCTCCGAGATGGTTGGGCCTAATAGACCTAGCTCACCCATTTCCCGAAAAATACTTGGATCGGTTTTTTCATGACGGAATTGTTCCAGTACCCGTGGCATGAGTTTGTCTTGACAATAGGCCTGAGCGCTATCCCGAATCATGCGTTCTTCCGAGCTGAGTTGCTGTTCGAGTAAAAAGGGATCTTGCCAGTTAAAAGAGACACGCTTTCCTTGATTTGCCATGACTTGTTATCTTCCTGTTGATTAATCTTGATCTATGTTATGCACTTGATGCTAGGCCAGATTGTGCCCTCAGGCAAACGATGTTTTTTCATACAGCTATGCGTTTTATGCATAGCTTAATTGCAATCCGTGGCATGCTTCTGTTAAAAATAAAGCAGAGAATAATCTACAAAGCTTGAGCTATCCAAACCTCATTGCCGATTTTCGCACGCAACACAAGGACGCTGTTATGCGACGTATGATTCCTTCACTGCAATCATTGATCTGTTTTGAAGCCGCTGCCAAACATAAAACCTACACCCATGCGGCGCAGGAACTGAGCATGACCCAAAGTGCCGTTTCCCGACAGATTCAGCAACTGGAAGAGTTTCTGAATCTGCCGCTGTTTCATCGGGTACGACATGGCGTCGAACTGACCGTTGCGGGTGAACAATATCTGAAAAATATCAAGACGCATTTGCTCGGGCTGGAACACAGCACACTCGACCTGATGTCGCATCAAGGTTTAGGCGGTACACTCAAACTGGGCGTAGTACCCACCTTTGCGACACGCTGGCTACTGCCACGCCTGCATCGTTTTAATGAAAAATATCCAGAAATTACCATCCATCTGGAAACCAGCACCAAACCTTTTCTGTTCAGTGAGCAGATTTTCGATGCTGCCATCTATGCAGGTACACCCGCTCAGGTAGAAAACTGGCCTGGCACGACTGCACATTTTTTGATGCAGGAAGACGTGGTTGCCGTTTGCTCGCCCACACTGATTAGAAAGTTCTTCCCTGATTTGATTCAAAATCAATCGCCCTCGACACTGGATTTGTCTCCGGAACAGCTTTCTCAACTGCCCTTATTACAACAGACCACTCGTCCTGCAATCTGGAAAGAGTGGTTCGACAGCCTAGCCTATAACGCGCCTTATGCGATGGAAGGTCAACGCCATGAACTGTTTTCCATGCTGGCCGTGGCGGCAACCCACCATCTTGGTGTGGCCCTGATTCCACAAATGCTGATCGAGAAAGAACTGAGTCGAGGAGAGTTGATGATCGTGTCATCACATAAACTTAGTGGTTCACGTTGCTACTATTTTGTTTATGCCGAACAGCCGCATAATCCGATTATGCTGAAATTCATCGAATGGCTGGAACAGGAAACCACAACCCGTTCCAATGCCACCACGAATTACTGATTTTTGGGTAAATGCGCAATATATTGCAGTGCAATCAGACGCGAGACCACCACGGCCAGATACATGACCCCACCAAACATTTGCAGCATGGCAAGCACGCGGGCGGCTGGGCTCATCGGCATCAAGTCCGATAAACCAGTTGCCGATTGCAAACTAAAACTCAGAAACAGCAAATCCAGCCAGCTTTGCAGCGCTTGGGGCTGATTGGGATTCAGGAAACTGTTTGGCAAAAGTAGCTGACAAATACTGTATAAAAAGGCAAAGGCCCAGGCGATCAGGGTAAATACTGCACCTGCAGCAAACAATTCGTCTTTGGTGAGATAGCGGTCGGCAAACATATAACGAAGCAAGCCATAAGCGGCATAGAAATAGGCCATCGCTTCAAAACTGTAGGCCATGATCTGGATGGTCGGTGTGCTATAGCCATTAAACAGCATAATCGAAAAGACAAAGGCACCACTGACAAAGATGAGTCCCCAAAAGGTAAATACCGGGGTTTGCCGGATCACCTTGGCAATAATTAACAGCGCCAAAACACCCAATGACCAGGTCAAGGCACGATATTCACTATCGCCATAGGTCAGCATATACAGAATTAATAAGGCCAGTTGAACCAGCAACAACCATGCGGATGGCAGCAAACGAAAGGTACGCCAGAATTGTTTTAAGCTTTGCATGTGCTTTTCCTGAATCTTGTTATGCTTTTCATTTTTGTTGAGTGCAACATACTGCATCTAAAAAAGAAACAATCATTTTAGACAGTTCTTGTTGCAGACGTTGTTCTTCGATCAGAAAAGTATTTTTACTGGCATAACGCATCATGGTAAATAAGGTACTGTTAATAATCACAAAAGACTTATGTTTTAAGGTTTCAAAATCCCAGTGCGGATAATAACGCCCGAATAAATACATGCCGACTTCTAAAAAGTGCTGCTCTAACACTTGTGCCGCTTCCGAGTCACTATAGGCATGCCAGTTTTTTAAAATTTCGATAAAAAAACCCTGATCAGATTTTAACGACTCAAAGCCAAAGGCAATGCTTAATGTGATGATGTCCTGAATAGTAGTTTGCTGTTGTAGCATCACCAGTTGCTTTACCGCCTGTCCCAAGTTTTCGCTTTTACGTAGCAATAATTCCGCAATGATTTGCTCTTTATTTTCAAAATACTGATAAATCGAACCAACACTCACCCCTGATTTTTCAGCGATTTTAGGTGTGGTCACCTGCAAAACCCCATGTTCAGAAATACATTGCTGTGCCCCTTCCAGAATACTTTCGACAATCATTTTGGCACGTTGCTGTTGCGGTCGTTTTCTCATGCTCAGCCTCAATTGAAATGCGAATTGAATGCGAATAATTATTCATATTAAGCTTTGATTAAATAACAATCAGGGACTTTATGCAATGCACGGCATCGTTAAACCTAAACGCTTGGCGGCGTTTGAAGATATGACCCAGCGTAATCTCAAAACCAAGATTCTCGGTTATATGACCCGACAGGAGATTCAACCGAGTTATCAAGACTATCAGGCCTTGAATACGGCCCTGCAAAGTGGTGATGAAGCGATGGATCAGCTGCTGCTATGGGTACTGCAAAATCCGAAACAGCATCGACAATATTTTGAAACGGCGCTGTATCAAGGTTTAGATAAATTACCGCATGAGATTCCTGAACTTACGATTTTCTTCCAGCAGGTGGAGCAGAAACCGGTCTGGTATGAGCAAGCCAAAATCGATGAGGCGCTTAAATTCACCTATCGTCTCGGCATCAATAATGGTCTGATCCTGCGGGATTTATCCTTAATGACCGGCTACCTGTATCCGGGTTTCAACCAGCCTTTGATCCTGACCGGCGCATTAAAAAAACAGGCTGGCACACGGCTGGCAGAAACCACCAAATGGTGGGTCGATATTACTGAATCGGATGGTTTTTCCCGTTTTAGCAAAGGCTTTACCTCTACCATTTTTGTCCGTTTTATCCATGCCTTGGTTCGTCACCAATTGCAAAAATCCGAGAAATGGGATGCCGAAACTTGGGGAATCCCGATTAACCAATATGATCAGGCCATGACCAATATTGCCTTTAGTGGTGTAGTGCTGATCGGCATTCGCGCTTTGGGAATTTTTCCAAGCAAGCAAGAAGTCGACAGCTTTTTACATTTCTGGAAATATGCGGGCTGGTTAATGGGCATTGAAGAGAAATGGCTGGTTGATCAGGAGGCAGAAGGCTGGAAACTGATGTACTGGATGCAATTTGCCCATCCACAGTCTGATGCCAGCAGTATTTCACTTGGTTCAAGTCTTTCCAAGGAGCCATTCGAACGCAAATACCGCTATCTCCGCACTTTCCAGCAAAAACTGGCCTATAAGCAACATCTGGAAATTACCCAGTTCTTTATTGGCCGTAAGAACATGCAAAAGCTTGGTTTAACGCCACAATCGGCTTCCTGGTTTGCCTACTATCTGATTGGTCGAAATTTAGCGCTGTATACCAGCGCCAAACATATTCCAAAATTAAACCGTTTTCTTGAACAAAATGGACGTCATTTACAACGTATTGGCTTGTCGCTCTATCGCAATCAGTCACAGCAACTGGCGAGCATGCATCAATAAGCCATAAAAAAAGCCCTCAATCAATGAGGGCTTTTTTTAGCTCAAGCGAATTAGTGATCTGACGCGCCAGACGCACCGATCCCGGTCATTGAGCGAACAAACTGAGCATCAAAGGCTTTACGCTCTTTCTCTGCACGTGCTGACTTGTCCGTTACAGAGAAGAACCAGCAGCAGAAGAATGACAGTGGCATTGCAAATAATGCTGGGCCATTGAATGGGTTTGGCGCCGTTTCAGAAATCGCCAGCGTATCTACCCAAACCGCTTTCGACAGAATGATCAGGCTGACTGCACCAACCAGACCTACGACACCACCGATCACTGCACCACGTGTGGTTAAGCCTTTCCAGAACATGGATAACACCAACACCAGGAAGTTTGCACAACAGGCTACCGAGAATGCCAAGCCAACCATGAAGGCAACGTTTTGTTTCTCGAACAAGATACCCAAGATCATGGCAAAGATCGCTAAACCTAAAGTTGCGATTTTTGACATTCTTAACTCAGATGCAGGGGTGGTTTGGCCTTTTTTGAATACGTTGGCATAAAGGTCATGTGAAATTGCAGAGGCACCTGACAGTGTTAAACCTGCCACTACCGCAAGGATCGTTGCGAATGCTACTGCCGAGATAAAGCCCATGAACAAGTCACCGCCCACCGCATCACTCAGGTGAACCGCGGCCATGTTGTTACCGCCTACCAACTCTAATTTGCCTGTTACCGCTGCTTTGGCAAGATCAAGGAATTGCGGGTTGTTGGCAACAAACAGGATCGCACCAAAACCAATGATGAAAGTTAACAGATAGAAGTAACCAATAAAGCCTGTTGCCACCACAACTGATTTACGTGCTTCTTTGGCATCTTTCACCGTGAAGAAACGCATCAGGATATGCGGTAAACCTGCAGTACCAAACATCAAGGCAAGACCGAGTGATAACGCATCAATCGGATTGGCGGCAAGTTTACCTGGCCCCATGATCTTAGCAGCCTCATCCCAGCTCATGCTATGCGCCTGGCTATACACTCCAATCGCCTGGTTAAACATATTGGTGAAGCTAAAGCCAACCGCTTTCATCACCATAAAGGCCATGAAAGTTGCACCGCTGAGTAGCATCACCGCTTTAATGATTTGTACCCAAGTGGTTGCCAACATACCGCCGAAGATCACATACGCCATCATCAACAGGCCCACGATCACCACCGCAATGTTGTAGTTCAAACCAAAGAGTAATTTGATTAGCTGACCTGCACCGACCATCTGTGCAATCAGGTAGAACGCCACCACAACCAGTGAACTGAATGCTGCCAAGGTACGCACGGGCTTTTCTTCCAGACGGAACGACACCACATCGGACAGGTTATATTTACCCAGGTTACGTAAACGCTCCGCAACGAGGAACAGTACGATTGGCCAACCGACCATGAAACCCAGTGAATAGAGCAGGCCGTCAAAGCCCGAACTGAATACCAGTGCAGAAATACCTAGGAACGATGCGGCAGACATATAGTCACCAGCAATCGCCAAACCGTTTTGGAAACCGCTAATCCCGCCACCAGCGGTATAGAAATCTTGTGCAGACTGGGTTTGCTTGGCTGCCCATTTGGTAATGAACAAGGTAAAACCGACAAAGATCGTAAACATGATGATCGCATGCCAGTTGGTCGCTTGCTGTTCAGCGGTACCTAGATCCGGACTGGCGAATGCAATACTTGTGCAGCAAAAGCTCAACAGTGTGAACAGTACCGCTTTGAATGAGGTCCCTTTCATCTCAGTGCATCCCTTTTTCACGTGTAATGGCCTCAACTTCCTTGAGGGCTGCTTCATTCAACTGGTCAAGCTTGTTATTGGCAATGTAGGAATACACACCACATAACACAAATGACAACACAATAATGCCTAAACCGAGGGGAATACCCCAAGTGGTCACACCACCGCTAAATGAACTTGCTAAAAATTCTTTGTTATAACCAACCAAAAGCATAAATCCAACGTAGATAAACAGCATGATTGCTGTTAATGTCCAACTTAATGTACGCTTTTTGCTGACCATTTCCTGAAACTTTGGATTATGTAGAATTCGATCTACCTGAGAATCATCCATAATCAACTCCTTATTTTTGTGTCCAACCATGGACCCCTTTTTACGTGGGATTTTTCATTATCCAACTTAACAAGATTATGATTGACTCGTAACTTAGACTTTGGTCTCTAAATGCAATTCTCTACTCCTTGCTGTACCTGTGCTTCGGGTATGATTAAAAATGGAAGTTGATCACGTGAGCAATATGAACAGTTGGCTTATTCTCGGGGTATTGGCCCTGTACATCGTGCTGCTATTTGGCTGTGCCTTTTTTGGTGAAAAGCATGCCAGCCGTTTAAGTATGCGCGGTCGGATGCTGCTGTTCAGCTTAACCTTGGGCGTATATTGCTCTTCATGGACCTTTTATGGCGCCACCGGTGCTGCGGTTCGCCAAGGCGTGATTTTCCTGCCGATTTATCTGGGGCCATTACTGTTTATCTGGTTTGGTTATGACATCTGGAAACGATTGGGTCGTATCCGCCAGCATCATGCCATTTCATCAATTGCCGATTTCGTCGCTGCCCGCTATGGTAAAAGCGGAAGTCTGGCCGCCTTGGTGACCATTCTCGCCGTGATTGCGATTGTGCCCTATCTGGCGTTGCAACTACGCGCCATTGCACTGAGTGCCTCGGTGATTCTGGAGCAAAACGCGCATATCCATACCACCACCAATAGTGTTCTGGTACTGACTGCGGTACTAGCCATTTTGGCGATGATTTTTGGGACCCGGCATATTGCCCATACTGAACAACACGGCGGGTTAATGTTAGCCGTGGCCTTTGAGTCCTTTGTGAAACTGTTTGCCCTGCTCTGTGTGGCAGCCTTCTTCCTATTACAGTCCCCCGACAATATTAAACAGGTCAGTACCGATGTACATCAGCATTTTCATGACCTGCAACAACTGGGTGTGCCTGAAACTTTCTGGGTGCAAACATTACTGGCAGGTCTCGCCATGATCTGCCTGCCACGCCAGTTCCATGTGGCAGTGGTGGAATTACGCGATGAAAAACATATTCGTGGCGCACGGCGCTGGTTTGCGGCCTATCTGATCCTGACCGTCATGGCAATTATCCCGATTGCCAGCTGGGCGCTGCATTCTCTACCCGAATCGCTGGGCACACCAGACATTGCCGTACTGGCCTTACCGATGAGCTATCAGCAGGATTGGTTAGCGCTGTTGGCCTTTCTTGGAGGCTTTTCCGCATCAACTGGCATGCTTTTGGTTGCCTCAGTGGCCTTATCGATCATGCTCAGTAATGACCTGATCATGCCAGCTCTGTGGCGTTTTAAAATTATTTCCCGTCATGACCAGCATTTACCACGCGTGCTCAAACTGACCCGGCGCATTAGTATTATTAGCGTGATGTTACTGGGCTTTTTATTTTTCCATTTCTTTAATGATATTAACCAGCTCTCGGTATTTGGCTTACTGGCCTTTAGCGCCGTGGCACAGTTTTCACCAGCCTTGATTGGCGGTCTTTACTGGCGTGGTGCAAGCCGTCAGGGTGTTTATGTCGGGCTATTGATGGGCTTCGCCATGTGGAGTTACACCTTACTGTTCCCAACGGTCCTGCGTAGCCTGCCCGACCAATATCAGGATTTAGCACAGCATATTTTACTGTTTGGACCGTTTGATATTAATGGCTTGCGTCCAGAGGCCTTACTGGGTTTTGAATCCTTTGCTCCACTGACACATGGGGTATTGTGGTCATTAGGTTTGAATGTGGTGCTGTATATCTGGGTATCGCGTCTGTACCGACCCAGCGTGGCGGAACAAATTCAGGCTGAAAGCTTCTTTTATTATGAAAGCAAACCGCTGCCATCAGCCCAGTCCAATACCGATCTCACTGATCTGCACCTGAATGCCGCCCGCCTAAAAGTCGGCGACTTACTAGCGCTAGCCAAACGGGTCACAGGCGATAAACCGACGCTACAGGCCTTTCAGCAATTTTGTGAACAGAATCATGTGGTTTTAAATGAAAATCATGTGGCCAATGGCATGTGGTGGCGCTTTACCGAGCAATATCTGGCCGGGATTATTGGAGCAGCCTCTGCCCGTACCTTATTGACCACTGCCATGATTAACAATGGTCTGGCATTGGGACAAGTCGCCAATATTCTCGACCAGGCCTCGCAATGGCAGCGTTTTAACCAGAACCTGTTAATGACCATGATCGACCATATGACCCAAGGCGTCAGTGTGGTAGACAAAAATATGTGTCTGGTGGCCTGGAACAATCAATACCTGAAACTGTTTGATTATCCAAAAGATCTGGTTTACGTCGGCTGCCCGATCGCAGACCTGATTCGCTATAACGCGGAACGTGGTGAGTGTGGTCCGGGCCCAGTCGAAGAACATGTGCGTAAACGACTGCACTGGATGAAAGTGGGTAGCGCCCATGAGTTCGAGCGAATTCGTAAAGATGGTCTGGTGATCCAGATGCGGGGGAATCCTATTGAAGGCGGTGGTTTCGTCACCACCTTTGCCGATATTACCGCGTTCCGTGAAAATGAAGCGGTGCTGGAAGAGCGCGTCAGTGACCGCACCCAGCAGCTTGCCAATGCCCTGACCGAACAGCAACTGGCACTGGAACAGGCGGATAAAGCCAATCAATCGAAAAGCCGTTTCCTGGCAGCCGCCAGTCACGATTTACTCCAGCCCATGCATGCAGCACGTCTGTTTAGTACTGCGCTAGAACAAAGTGTCCATTCGGCAGAAGATCAACAGACCTTACAACAGCTGGATCGGGCACTGTACGGCGCGGAAAGTATGCTCTCTGCCCTGCTCGATATTGCCCGTTTAGAAGGTGGCACCATCCAACCCAAACGTCAGGCTTATTCCTTACACGATCTTTTGAATGATCTAGAGTTACAGTTCAAATCCATTGCAGCCCAGCGTGATATTCAATTGTCCGTGCACGATACCAAGTTCTGGGTCGACACCGATCCGCAGTGGATGCGACGGATTATCCAGAACTTTGTCAGCAATGCTTTACGCTATACCGCACGGGGGCGTGTCGTGGTCGGTGTGTTGCGGTCAGCCCAACGACCAAACCATATTCGCATCGGGGTCTGGGATACCGGCCCGGGCATTCATGAACAGCAACGCCTAAAACTGTTTCAGGAATTTGAGCGCTGTGGGCACACCTCACCTTGGGGTGAACAGGGCCTAGGTCTCGGACTGGCCATCGTACAACGGATGACCAGCCTGCTGGATTTCCCCGTGCACGTCTATTCCGAGCTGGGCAAAGGTTCCTGTTTCATGATCGAAGTCCCTTTAGCCGAAGCACCCAAAATTCAAATGGCAACACCTCAGGTAACGGCATTGCAGCATACGGCCTATAAAGTGCTATGTCTGGACAATGATGAAACCATTCTGGAAGGCATGCGAACCTTGCTGAGCAAATGGGGCTATCAGATCTTCACTGCAACCGAACCGGAAGAAGCGCTACGTTTGATTGAGCAGGAAGACATTCAGGTCTGGCTGATCGATCAGCATTTGAATCATGATCAACGGGGTCTGGACTTTATTGAACAACACCGACCGGCCCATATTCCTGTGGCATTAATTACCGCAGATTCTGATCCGGAGTTACCGCAATACTTAAAACAGCAGAATATTGTGTTGCTGAAAAAGCCGCTCAAGCCTGCTGGTTTACGGGCCTGGTTATCCGGTTTAAAAATCATGCCAATGCAATAAATGACCAAATATTTTGCAGCCATAGGCAAAAATCATCAAAAAGCAGCACTTTGAGTGCTGATAAATTGACCAAAATGCTCAAATGATTTTTGACTATGGCAAAAACGTTCACTTACATTAGTGAACGTTTGTACACTTACTTACAATTAATTAAGCATTTGTTTTTATTTATAAATTTTACCCTTAAAAACCTGACTACAACTTTAGTCGTATTCTACTTGCTTTGTTGATCCCGCATAAATTGATCAATAAATGGAAACCTGTGTCTCATCGTGTTGGGTTTCTTGCAACAGACTGTCGAAAAGGACATTGATCATGAATAGTAGTCACCCCACCACCGACCATAGCTCGCAACAGTTTTATCGCCAATACAGTGCCAACGCCTTATTACCGCAACTGGACTGGCAACATATTTTTGTACATAGCAAACTTGAAGATACACATTTACGTGCTCTGGATGCGCTTTATCAGGCGGCGGTCCCGCTGGCCCTGAATGTATTCCATGAACTGAATTTTGACGTGTTTACGCCTGCGGCCTACCATCCACAAGGGTTGGGCTTATTTGAAAAACTGGCTCAACAAGAACAGAAGTTTTTAGATGTACTTGAGGCAGAGTCTGCCCATCTCGACCATGAAACACGTCATCAGATCTGGAGCATGCTATTACGTGGCGGTGCTGTTCTGGTCTTTAAAGCCTGGTTAAGCCATGTCAAAGGTGATGCAAACCAACTGGACAAAAGCCAGTTTGATGAACTTTCCGATTTACTGTTTATCAAGACACGTCCTGAGCAATTGGCGCAACGGTTAAAAGTTGAGGTCAATGCACCATTCACCCACATTTTCCTGATGCATGATAATGATGTCTTCCTCGATCATTTTAATAGTCTGGAAACCGCTGCTTTATTTGTTGATTTAGGCGTTTACGATGCCGCCTTTTTAAGTCTGCGTGACGATCGCGTGGCGGAATACCTTAAGAGCAAAGCTTATGTCACCCAAGAACAGATTGATGATCTGCAATGCGCATTAAATCCTTTATATTGCGATAGCCTGATGCCAAAACAGGACTGTCTGGCCTAAGCAGTCGAAGCCACAATCAAGATTGTGGCTTCGCTTTGATATTGAGCTTAAGAAGCATTTTTTTCTAAACGCTGTTTATGAATCTGCATCACCACATCACTAAATTCATTTAAAATATAATGCACCCATAAACGGCTATACCAGTTATATTCGGTGGATAACCGATAATCAATGCTCAGAATCAATCTGGTGGTGTGTGCATCGATTTGTTCCAGTTGATAATCTGTTTTCAGCAAATCGAAATATTTCCCGCCCATTTCCAGATGATCATCCAAGGACCCCTTCGGAAACGAATCTGGCGCAAACCGATATGTCCAGGACAATAGATACGGCGCATGCGATGCGGTCACCTGTTCTTCAAACTTGATGCCACGTTCCCACTGGATGGTGCGAACCAGCTCACCATGACGCTGCTCGGTCATGCCAAAAACAGGTTTGGGAAAGCCCATGGTAAAAATAAAACTGTCTTTGACTTCCTCGGGTTGGATCGTGCCAATCTGGTTAATGGCCTGAAATACTTGCTGTGCTGGCGCATGAATCACAACCGAGCGCTGGGTTTGACCATATTCGGTACGACTAAAATCAGGTAATAACAACCATAAAATCAACGGCAGCAGTGCGAAAGAATAGATTTTGGCGCTGGGTTTCCATAAATAATGACAAATCAAGCGCATGAAACCTGCACCCAGCAGCAGGCCGATCAGTAAAATCGGGAGCAGCATGATCAGACAGATAATCCCTTCTCTTAACACGATCACGCAAAACACAATCACGATCACAAAAACCAGCGGCTGAATCTTGAAAAGCTTGGTCAGGAAAATAGGATTGGGCTGTTTTCGAATCATAAAGTATTCGAATAATGCACCCAATAGTGCAGGAATAACCAAGACAATCACAAAGGACATCAGATCTTGCGAATAACTGCTTAACAGAACTGTCACCGCAATCAGGCCCATCGCCACAATTAAAGGCAACATCATGACAAAAGACGTTCTGGATGGATAAACTTTTTCTAACTGATAAGGAAGCGGGGTGTCAGTGCCTTTGCGTACAATCAGATAATCGTATGCTTCATTCTTGATTTTATGTATTTGATAATCTTGAATACCCGCCTGCAACAAGCGTTGCTCCAGACTATCACGCGTCTGCTCTGTCCATTCAGTGACCTGAATACGGACATAACCTTGTTGTTGTAGTTCTTGAATAATTGTATTGGAATCCTGAAGATGATGCATGTAAGCCTCGTCAAAACGCAATCAGCTCAATGCAGATCATTGAGCTGACTGATTCTAACTCAGCTTAGAACTTCATGCTCATCCGCATCCAGTAGTTGCGACCGGTATTATTGAATTGCTCTTCACTGGCAAAACCAAAACCTGAACTGCCCGCTTTATTGAGGTGTTCGGTATAGGTTTTATCGAGCAAGTTATCAACGCCCACTGAAAGATCGACATCTTTACTCAGACTATAACTGCCATTCAAAGAAATGGTTGAGAAACCTGCACTTGGCTTCAGGTCATATCCCACAATATTGCCCTGATGCAAACTGACACGATTTTGTTGATCCACCACACGCCATAACATACCGAGTGTATATTTATCAGCAACATAACGCAGATTCATACGGCCTTCTAAAGGTGCAATTTGTGGCAATGGCGTATTGTCGCTGGTATTTTTACCCCAGGCATACATCGCACTGAGGTCGGCCTGAATATGATCGGTAAACTGATAGCCAACGCCAGCCTCAGCCCCTGCAATGGTGGCATCGACATTCTTGGCACCTGCGGTAATTCCGCCGCTACCATGCCCGCCATGTCCACCTGCATGTAGGTGGCTATGATCGTGGTAGTTCATCAAGATATAGTCATCGATCAGTCCAGCATAAGCAGACACCCATGAGTTAAATGCACCCTGTTGCTGGGTAAAACCAAGATCGAGCTGCAAGGTTTTCTCGGGACGTACACCGTTAAAGGTATTGCTCGAACCGGCATTGCCGTGCTCAGGACTGAATAGCTCCCAATAATCAGGCATACGTTCGACATAGCCCAGTCCGACATAGCTGTTGAGGCCATGCTCGGCATTTTCATTTTCCAGACGCACAAAAGCACTCGGCAAGGTTTTTTCCAGCTGGGTATTGAAACCTTGGGCCTTAGAGTCAGCACGCTCATCATCCACCTTGACCTGGTCTAGTCGAGCACCTGTCACGATCTTGTTTTGCGGATTGAGTTGATAGCTCAACTCACCAAAAGCACCATAAGACTGGAAACGCATATCCTGACGGAATGGCATGTTCATTTTAGGAGAAGTCATACTGCCGCCATGTTTATTGAACTGCGAGTCAACCCCGGTGATCAGGCTCCACTGATCCCATTCAGAGGTCATGGCCAGACGTGAGTTCAAGGTACGCCGCGTCACTTGCATAGTAGACTTATCTAAATACATTTCATGAGTTTCATGGTCATGCTTCATTTTCGGGGTACGCAGGCTAAAATTATCCATGATGTGATCGTTATAGCTATAGTTCACCTGACCTTCAATTTTCTTGATCACATCGGTGATATTTTTCTTTTCAAAGCGCAGACCTAAACTTTCACGCGCGAATTGAGCACCGTCCATCTCCCGGCCTGCATATTCAGACTCGCCATCTGCCTTGCCGCCGGTCAGTTCTACCCAGGTATTTTCATCCGGTGTCCAGCCCAATGCCACATCGGCATTCCAGCGTTCCCATGAAGACGGCACGGTTTTACCGTCACCATCCTGATAGCTGTTGGACTCGGAACGATTGGCATTTAAACGGATATATTTTTTTTCATCCCCCACCGCAGCTTCAACATTCTGATCTAAACGCCCAAATGAACCCCACAGTACACTGGCTTGTCCACGATACGGTTTGGCCTGAGTCAGTTTCTCAGGTTGACGTTCAAAGATCACGGTTGCCGCTGAACCGGTATTGGCATATTGAACAGTTTGTGGTCCTTTAATCACCGAAATACGGTCATAGCTTTCAGGTGAAATATAAGAAGTCGGTGCATCCATACGACTTGGGCAGGCACCTAGATTTTCCGTACCATCGGTCAGGATCTTGATGCGTGAGCCAAACATGCCACGGAAGGTCACATCACTATTGGTTCCGCCACTCTGTATGGCATTAAAGCCCATAATACTTTGCAGATAGTCGGCACCATCCGTTGCAGAAATCGGCTGAATCGGTTGTTTGGGATCGGCTTGCACCACCAGACCATTGCGCTCATTCGGTTGTTGAGCTGTCACGACAATCGGTGCCAGTGACACATGGGCATGTGCAGATACAGACGAATCGACTGGATTTGCCCACACCATTGCAGTATTTGAGGCAGCAAGAATCGCAACCGTGAGCGGTTGTAATAAAAATTTAGGTTGAGCCATGAGTGGTCTCTCTTAAAACATAAGTAAAACTGGGCTAGAGTTTTAAAAAAACCCTAATAAAAATAACGTTTTATTTATGCAAAGAGTGGTGGAGCACGCCCTTGGGGCAATAGAAATAAGCGTTGTAGTGCAAAATAAACATGCTTAAACGCTTGCTGATAAGCCACTAAACGGATTTGGATCCGGACCAGTACTTCTTTCACCCCCAATTCAGGCGGCAAGACCAGATTGGCATAGACCGTACAATACTGACATTGGTGATTAGGATCATGATGGTCATGATGCGGTAGCGGGGCCTGAGCTTGCTCAAGCTGGTGTTCATGCGAATGTGAACTATGGGCCGAATGGCTCTGTGTGCTTTGTACTTTGGGTAACAGCAGCGCCTGGGTGATGGTTTCACACACTGGCGCAATCTGGTATTGCTTCGGGAGCAGCGGCTGCAAGAAAACCGCAATCTGTAAACAGACCGCGGTCAAGGCCAGCAGCAAACCACAACGAAACAAAGACAACATCTTAAACAGTATCGATCACTTAACGTTTAACAGCGACTTTGTCTTTATCACGCTGGCGCACCACTTTTTCCACTTTCTCACGGGCACGCTGACGTTTTAAAGGCGATAAATAATCGACAAAAAGTTTGCCATTTAAGTGATCCATTTCATGTTGGATACAAACAGCGAGAAGTTCGTCAGCTTCTAACTCAAATGCTTGACCTTCAAGGTTAATTGCCTCGATTTTTACGCGTGACGGACGCTCAACTTTGTCGTATATTTGAGGCACAGAGAGACAGCCTTCTTCATAAGGCTGAGTTTCTTCGGTCAGTGGAATGACTTTGGGGTTAATGAACACCATCGGTTGGTTTTTCTCTTCCGAGATGTCCATAACAATAAGCTGAATATGATGATCAACCTGAGTTGCCGCCAAACCGATACCTGGTGCTTCATACATGGTTTCAAACATATCTGCTGCAAGCTGACGAATTTCATCAGTGACTTCTTCGACTGGCTTGGCAATGGTACGAAGGCGGGGATCAGGAAAACTTAAAATAGGTAATAAGGCCATACTGTCGTCCTCACTTATGCCATTGATCAAAAAACCAACTGAAGGGAATGCTTGATCAAAAAAATTGTGTGTAAAGTCGTTATTATAGCGCAACTACACACATAATTTTTAGGAATTATGATAATGAAAAAGGTTTTAAACGGCATACCATCTTTTCATGCCTTGGGGTTAAAAAAACAACTGATTGCGGCTGCAATTTGTGCGGGATTGGGAATGACTGTCAATTTTGCCCATGCTGCCAGCCCGAATGTCAGCCCACCTGCAGTTAAAGTAGGCGCTCCGCATGTTTATGTGGTGAAAAAAGGCGATACGCTGTGGGATATTTCCGGCAAATTTTTAAAGAAGCCCTGGCGCTGGCCTGAAATCTGGGCAAGCAACAAACATGTGAAGAATCCGCACTGGATTTATCCGGGTGATCGCTTATTACTTTGTAGCCTGAACGGTAAACCATTGATTGGTAAAGATGAAGGTGACGGTTGTGACGGTATCATTCGTCGCTATACCGGCAATACCGCGACCTTGCGCCCGCAAGTCCGTATTGAAGCACTGAACAATAGCGTCCCGGTTATCCCCTTGACCCATATTCAGCAATGGCTGGAACGCACTTCGGTACTGCCTGCAGAGGCAATTGCCAACACCCCTTATATCCTGGGCACCGCGGATAACCGTGTTATGGCCGGTAAAGGTCAAAGTGTTTATGTGCGTGGCCAGGGCCTTGAAAATGGTCAACGCTATGGCGTATTCCGTGAAGGCGAGCCTTATATCGTTCTGGATCAGAATGGCAAGAAGCAGAATCTTGGCATTGAGCTGACCCAAGTCGCTTCAGGTGTGGCCATTCGTAGTGAAAATGACATCACCACGGTTGAACTGACCGACAGTTATAACGGCGAAGTGCGTCGCGGTGACCGTGTCATGCTTGAACAGGATGCCATGCTGCCAACCCTGTTCTACCCAACCGATGCCAATCAGGTCAAAGACGGCGGTAAAATCATCCGGGTGATGGGTTCGATCGGTACAGCCGCAAAAAATGGTGTCGTGACTGTTGATCGTGGCACTGTGGATGGGATTGAGGTCGGTCAGGTATTCAGTATTTATCAAGATGGCGAAACCGTTCGTGATCCAAAAACCAAAGAGCAAGTGAAACTACCCGGCCAGTATTTAGGGAGTGCCATGATCTTTAAAAGCTTTGACCGTATCAGCTATGCCTATGTACTTGAAAGCGAATTACCGATCAAGCTGGGCTCAGACATCAAGCCACCACGTCTCGACGATTAAGGTCTCAAATGTTGAATCAATTATCGCCTCATCACTACCCTACCGTGCTGGTGTGGTACTTGGTTCAACATTCGCTTTCCAGCTTTCACAAGATTCAGCAGCATTTTGGCAGCTGTGAACAGGCAACCCAACCGCAGCGTTTTTCGGAATGGGAGCAACTGGGCCTGCATGCCAACCATTTAAAACGTCTAAAAGAATTTCAGACCGCACAAGGCCAGCAACAGTTTGAACAGCTGCTACAACTGATTTACCGTCATAGTGATTTTATTTTAACGCCCGAAGATATTGGCTATCCGACGCAGCTACTGCCTTATAGCGACCGCCCACCGATCCTGTTTGGACAGGGTCAGGCCCAAGCGCTATTACAACCCCAGATTGCCATGGTCGGCAGTCGTAAGCCGAGTCCTCATGGGCGACAGGTGGCTTATGATTTTGCTTACTATTTAAGTGAAAAGGGTTTTTACATCAGTAGTGGTCTGGCCCATGGGATTGATCAGGCCGCGCATCAGGGTGGACTGGCGCATCAGCGCACTATCGCAGTGACGGGTACAGGACTCGACAGCGTCTACCCTGCCCAGCATAAACAACTCGCGCAACAGATTCGCCAGTCAGGCGCGATTGTGACTGAATTTCTACCCACCACCATGCCTTTACAACAACATTTCCCACGACGAAACCGGATTGTCAGTGGCTTGAGTCTGGGCGTATTGGTGGTCGAAGCTGCGCTCAAAAGCGGTTCATTGATTACCGCCAATGAAGCAGCCACTCAGAGCAAAATGGTATTCGCCATTCCTGGACACATTTATAGTGAACATCATCAGGGCTGTCATCAACTGATTCGCGAAGGCGCGATTCTGGTCGATCATCCTGAACAGGTGATTGAAGATCTGGCTTTACCGACGCAATGGCAAGCGCAGCAGCAGCCAGCAACAGAAAGCAGCTCGGCACCGCCAACCCTACCCGCACATTTAATTGAGCTGTATCAGGTTTTAGACTGGGTCGGACAGGATCTGGATCAGCTGGCGCAACGCTATTCTGCACCTATTGCTGAATTAACCGCCCAATTAATGGAACTGGAATTACTCGGTTTAAGCATGCAACAGGCAGGACGCTATTTACGTTGCCGTCCAATGCATTAAACTACTCACATCTCCTTTTATCGTTTCATTCTCCCTATGATGACGTCCTCTATTGCTGAAGCAGCACAACTTTTAAAACAAGGACAGGTTCTGGCTTACCCGACCGAAGCGGTCTGGGGACTGGGCTGTGATCCCTACAATGAGCAGGCTTTTCAGGATATTCTGGAACTCAAACATCGTCCCGTTGAAAAAGGCGTGATTTTACTGGCCGGCCATTTAGATCAGGTCGAACATTTACTACAGGGTTTAACTTCCGATCTTCGTCAGCAAGTGATCAATAGCTGGTCTAACCGCCAGCCAACTGAACGTGCCACCACCTGGCTACTGCCTGCCGATCAGCACATCCCGACCTGGATAAAAGGCCAGCATCCGCTGGTGGCGGTGCGTGTCACCACGCATCCTTTATGTATGCAATTGTGTCAGGATTTTGGTGGGTTTATTGTCTCGACCAGTGCCAATCCCGCAGGTCAGACACCGGCCCATAGTCTGGCAGAGGCCCAAGCCTATTTTGGCGATGCATTACATTATCTTGAAGGTGATCTGGGACTCAGCCGTGAACCGAGTCGCATTTTAAACGCGCTCACGGGTGAAATTGTTCGCGCCTGATTAGGTGAATAGCGGACAAAAAAAAGCTCAGTTATATAGGGATAACTGAGCATAAAAAGGATGTGTATAATCACATCCAGAGGGTTCATCAATTCGGTGAGCAACTTATTCATTCTAAAATGAATGATCTTGCTGTGGCTGGTATTATGAGCTAATCATTTCATTTATACAAATATATTATTTATCTAACAAAAAAGGTGAAAAGCGTACCTTTTTTGTCACTTTCGCCTTTTTAATAAAATTATATTTTTATTTTTATTCAGCTTTTTTTGAGCATAAACTTCACTGATCTTTGAAAATATAGTTGCAAATCAGATACAAAGAACAATCATTTAAAAAATAAATTGGTGCGTTTGTCTATTTTTTAAACAAACACACCTTTTAAGTTCATCTTTACGAAGCAGACTCGGCCAATTTCACCGAAGCCTTTACGGTTTTCTTCTGGGCCATGATAATGCCCACCAGAATCATCACCCCACCAATGCTATGATAAATGGTCCAGTGTTCCGACAGCCACAGACTGGCAATAATGGCAGTAAATACCGGCATCAGGTTCATAAAAATACTGGTCCGGTTTGGCCCGATCGCCTGTACGGCAACCATCCACAATAACGGTGCAATTAATGACGGGAACACACCTGCATAGAGCACGCTGGCGGCATTCTCAGCATTGATGCCATCCAGCCCCAGCCACAGTAAAAATGGCAGATGATAGATCAGGGCAAACGCAATCTGTACATAGAGACTGGTCATCAATGGCAGCTGGACTTGCCATTTTTTCAGAAATACCCCATAGAAAGCGTAGAATCCTACCGCCAAGACCATGACTGCATCGCCCCAGTGACCGCCCTGCTCAAACAGGCTGGCAATACGGCCTTGGCTCATCACATAAATCAGACCGGCGAAAGACAGCAAACTGCCAAAAATTGCAAAGCGATTCGGTGCATCTTTTAAAATGAGATAGGAGATAAAGATGGTAAAAATAGGCACAAAGGCATTCACAATGCCCATATTGGTCGCGGTGGTATAATGTGCTGCGGTATAAGACAAACCTTGATAAAGCACCATACCAAATGCACTGAGTACCGCCAGCTTGGGGATGAAGGGGCGGATCAAAGCACGTTGCTTCCAGACCTTGGGCAACATAAATGGTGTCAAGATCAGGAAAGCCACAAACCAGCGATAAAAACTGATACTGACCGGTGAAATATAATCGGCCACATAGCGCGTTACCGCGATGTTAAGTGACCAAATCAACACCGCAATCAAAGGCAATACAAATGCCCATTTTTGGTATTTGCTAAACTGACCCATCATTTTTCTCACAATATCTCAGCAATGGATGTATTGTGGTAGATGTCCAAAATAATTGAAATATCGTATTTCAGACATTTATATCGCGCTCACGACATTGCTGCTTAGAACAGCTCCCAGGCTCGCATCGCATGCTCCACCACTTTATGCAGTTGCTCAACCGTTGCCCCATCTCGAGCCTGAATGGTTAGCCCCTGCACAACCGTTGCATAGAAGTCGGTCATTTCCTGTAAAGGCGCGGTTGCCGCCAAATCACCATCCGCGACCCCCTGCTCTAAACGCTCCAACAGTTTTTGCTTGGTCTGTAAACGTTTTTCCAGAATATTGTGTTGCACTGCCTGAGCATTATCCGAGCAGTTCATAGTCGCCACCACCAGCATACAACCTGCAGGTTTATTGGGTTGCGCCAAACGCTTGACGTTGTCATATAGATACAGCTCAAATGCAACTTTGGCGGTTTTGGCTTCTAAAAAGATAGGAACAATCGGACAGGCTTCATGGGCCAGATAATAATCAATGCATTTATAAAACAGCCCGGCTTTATCGCCAAAACTACTGTATAGACTCGGCGCAGTCAGTTCCAGAGCCTGAGTCAAATCACTGATCGAGGTCGCTTCATAGCCATGTGCCCAGAACAATAACATCGCTTTTTCCAGCGCCTGCTGTTCGTCAAAACACTTCGGACGACCACGCTTTTTTTTCAAGCTGTCATCACAGGGTGCTACTGTTGGCTCATGTGCATTGGTCATAGCTGTCACAAATATTTCATAATGATCACTATTAAATTAATTGACGACTCAACTTTAATCAACTATTTTATTTTATATCGATCGTTATAAAAACTAATGTTTTTTCAATTTTATTGTTATCCCTATAACAATAAAGGGAATTATTATGGAAAACTCCACTCCGGCAGACCTCAGTGCACTTGAATCCAATCCTTCTCAAGGGAACTGGTTTGCCTTACTTTCCGTCACCTTTAGTGCATTTGCCTTGGTGACAGGTGAATTCCTGGCCATTGGTGTCCTCAATGACATCGCACGTGACTTTCAGATTTCAGTCGGAACAGCTGGTCTTACCGTTTCTTTAACTGCGATCGTCGGCATGTTTGCTGCGGTACTGATTCCAGTTTCGGCGAAGACACTCGATCGGCGTACCTTGCTGTTGATGCTTACCCTGTTGATGATTATCGCCAATCTGCTAACTGCATTTGCACCTAATTTCATGATTTTATTGTTCGGGCGTATCATCTTGGGTGTGGCGGTGGGAGGCTTCTGGGCAACAGCCGTGGCATTAAGCGGTCGACTGGCACCACCGCACTTACCGATTGCCAAAGCGACTGCCTGGGTGGCTTTCGGGGTGACCTTAGCCAGTGTATTAGGGGTACCGATGGGGACATGGCTGGCTCAATATAATGGCTGGCAAACCTCTTTCACGGCGATTTCCCTTATGGGTGTCCTGCTTTTGATCTTCCAGTACCTTTATCTGCCTCAACTCAAACCGTCTTCATCTTTGCGCTGGAAAGAACTGCCGATTCTGCTGCAACACCCTGCCGCCCGTAAAGGCCTGATCATTTTTCTGTTTATGGGCTTTGCGCATTTTGCTGCGTATAGCTACTTTTCAGCCTTCTTTAAACATGAGCTCGATTTTTCGGATAGCCTGATTAGCCGTTTACTGCTGGTCTATGGCATTGCGGGAATTTTCGGGAATGTTTTTGCAGGCTACCTCGGCCAGATCAATATCCGTTATGCCTTTGCAGTCAGTGGCGCTGCGTTCTTGCTGGCATTTTTAGCGCTTCCGCTAGTCGGGGCCAATGTCATGCTTGCCATTGTATTAACGGCTTTATGGGGCTTCGCCTACGGGATTATTCCAACTGCGGTGAATATCTGGATGTTTACCCATGCACCTGAAGCGGTTGAAAAAGGCATGCCGATGGTGACTTTAACCTTTTTAATCCTGATTGCACTGGGCAGCATGTTCGGTGGCCTGATTGTTGACCATTTTGATGGCACCATCTTATTTTTTGCCATGCTCCCACTGGTACTTTGTTCACTCGTGCTGATCTTTACACTGGCACGGGGCTTAAATAATCCCAAAGTCACTTGTAAAAATTAGTCCTTAAGCTACAGATCAAACAGAAAATTAAACGACTTCTGGTTGATCTGTGAGAACAATCCAGAAATTTGCTTTTCCTCTTTTACAGTTCGCCCACTCCCATGATTCAGGGCGACTGTATTTTTCTTGAACAATCTCCTGCGTACGTATTATGGCAGCTCATGCACAATTTGCATAAGTGGTCCAGATATTTTCATAACGATCACTATAAAATTAATTGACGGATCTGGTTTTATTCTTTATTTTATTTCATAACGATCGTTATAAAATAAAATTTCATCTTTAGCTTTTATCCTTGTGCTGACAAATCAGGAAAATCCCATGCAAGCATCCACCTCATCAGACGAGCAGCCCACGCAAACTACACAAGGAAGCTGGTACGCCATTTTGGCGGTTGCCATTGCAGCCTTTGCACTGGTCACCAGCGAATTTTTACCTGTCGGCGTACTCAACAGTGTCGCAGCCGACCTACAGATCTCAGTCGGTACAGCAGGTCTGATCATTACCCTTCCCGGGGTGATGGCTGCGATTGCAGCACCACTGTTACCCGTATCGGTAAAACAGCTCGATCGACGCTATGTATTGATCTTGCTCACCGCAATCATGGTGATTGCCAATACCATTACCGCCTTTGCAGAGAGCTTTCATGTGCTGCTGTTGAGCCGTTTGGTGTTAGGCATTTCGATTGGTGGTTTCTGGGCAACTGCGATTGCTTTAAGTGGCAAACTGGCGCCGCCTCATTTACCCATCGCTAAAGCAACTGCCATCGTCATGGCAGGCGTGACTTTTGCCACTGTGCTTGGCGTTCCAATCGGCACCTGGCTTAGCGAGTTTTATGGCTGGCGCAGTGCATTCGGTATTACTGCTGCTATTGGTTTGATTGTATTGGTGGTCCAGCTGATTTGCTTGCCTGAACTGAAACCTGAATCTGCCATTCATTTCCGTGATTTACCTGCGTTATTGCGCACGCCAAAAGCACGTAGCGGCATGTTAATCGTATTACTGATTGGTCTCGCGCATTTTTGTGCGTATAGCTATCTGGCGCCATTCTTTAAAAACATTGCAGGCTTTAACGGTACTACCATCAGCTCGCTGTTATTACTCTATGGAATTGCAGGTATTTTCGGTAATGCATTTGCAGGCTATAGTGGTAACCTGAATGTACGCTATACCCTTGCCTTTGTCGGGATCTGTTTTGCGATCGTGTTCTTTGGCTTCCCGATCTTTGCGGTTCATGAGTTCGGTGCGATTGTATTAACCGCACTGTGGGGCTTTGCCTTCGGTGCTTTCCCTACCTCAGCCAATATCTGGATGTTTGTGCATGCGCCGCATGCGGTAGAAAAAGGCATGCCTTTGTTTGTCGGCATGTTTCAGGTCATGATTGCGACCGGTTCCTTACTCGGCGGTTATGTAGTCGATCATTTCAATGAAAATATCCTGATTTATGGCGTCATCAGCTTTGTGGCCCTGGCATTGATCAGTATCTTTACTTTAGCCAAAGGCTTAAATAATCCTAAAATGACATGTGAAAACTAACAGTGAGTCTCTCCGGATGAAGCAGAATGTTGCTGAACAATTTCCCTTGTTACGTGATATAGAAGTGCATGAATTTCTATATCAAAAGGATGATATTGTCAGCCCGCATTCTTCAATCTGGGGAGATTTTAACTTTAGTTTAAACGGGACTTTAGAATTTGATATTGAAGGGCAATATTACTTGTCTCCACCCAGCTATGGCTTGTGGCTGCCACCGCGTACCGAGCATCAGTCGCTGCCCGTCGAGCATGAAATTCACTATATCTGTATTCGCTTACATCCGCGGCTCGGCGCTTTTTTAGGCGATGTTTGTCGCTGTTTTAGTATTGAACCTTTTTTCCGTGCGCTGGTGATTCATATTCTGGAACAGCAAAAACTGGCTGCTGCACCCGAGTATCTGGAGCACCTGCTGCAAGTTTTATATGATCAACTCAAACAGGCCCCTGCTTATTCGCATTATCTTCCGCAAAGTACCCATCCCGTTCTCGCACCAATTCTGGAACAGCTGTCAGATCCAGCTTTATTTCAACTCAGCCTGCAGAAAGTCTTAGGAAATTTTGCGGTCAGTGAGCGTCATGTACTCCGTCTCAGCCAGCAAGAGCTGCAACTGTCATTATCAGAATGGCGTAATCGGGCAAAAATCATTTTTGCGATCAATCAGATCCGCCAAGGGATGACCATTAAACAGTTGGCTTTTGCTTTGGGTTATCATCACAGTTCCAGCTTTATTGAGTTCTTTAAACGCTATACCGGACAAACCCCGATTCAGCTAAAGAATGCTTCTCTCTAGAATAAAGACTTGGTTTTTCTGATTATTTGTATGGATTCATATCAAGAGCATTGCACTCTGCAGCAATAGCAGTTAAAACAATCGGGTATTGTCACAACAACAAATTAGGACCTATCTCATGAGTCAGTCGGTTTATCACATCCCTGTTAAGGATATTAAAGGTCAGGATGTTGATCTTGATCAATATCAAGGCAAAGTGCTCTTGATCGTCAATGTTGCATCTAAATGCGGCTTAACCCCGCAGTACGAAGGCTTGGAAAAACTTTATCAGGCCAAGAAAGATCAAGGTCTGGAAATTCTTGGCTTCCCTGCCAACAACTTTCTGGAACAGGAACCGGGCAGCAATGAGGAAATTCAGCAATTCTGTTCACTAAATTATGACGTGCATTTCCCACTTTTCGCCAAAATTTCGGTTGCGGGTGATGATAAGCATGCTTTATATCAAACCTTGACTCAAGCCATTCCTGAGCGTACAGGTGAAGGCCCTTGGTGGAAAGATCTGGTTGATTACGGCTTAACACCAAACAACCCACCTGAAGTATTATGGAATTTTGAAAAATTCCTCATCAATAAGAAGGGTGAAGTGGTTGCCCGTTTTGCACCAGATATCACTGCTGACGACGAACGCATTGTGAGCGCGATTGAAGCTGAACTAGCAAAATAAGCATTAAAAATATAGAGAAAAGAATAGTTTACCTGTTCTTTTCTTTTAACTTCCTAGACAGTTCCTTCTATTATTTTCTTAGATCAAACTGTTGATGAATTGCAAAAATCACTTTTTTCTCCACATTTTCTCATTATAGTGACGCTCTTCTCATAATCTGGTGTAGTTCAGCCATGATGGAACGTTTCTCTATCAAAGCCATTCTCTCAGTAACCACCTTGGTGAGCCTATTCACACTGGTAGGTTGCGATCAGGTCCCTCATGACAATGAGCAAGCTGAGCAAAACACTGAGATTGAACAATCAATAACAACTTCTGAAAATACAGAACGTGAAGCAAGTATTGCTCAGGACACTCAAAACCTGAGCAAGGGTAATATGCTGAATATCGCCCGCGATATGGCCAAGGTGCAAATTGAAACTGATGACTATGTCACCCTACTCAAGCAATCACAAAGTAATCTTGAACAAGCAATCCAAGATAAAAATGTCCAGAAATTACAACATACAACAGGCGATTTAAACCAGGAACTGCATGGCTTACATGACGCTTTATTATCGTTAAATTTGAAAAGTAATGAAGTCGATCAGATCCGCCAAAGTTTATTGAGTGCAAATCAGCAACTGCTCAATATGCCGTTATTGCATGGTCAAACCGATCTTTCCAAAATTGATTTTGCCAAGATCGAAAAACAGTTCAACACCATTCAAATGGATATGGTGAAACTGGCAACCTTGGTACTCGGCAATACAGATGATTCAAACGCTTAAACTATTTATTTTAATTTTTGATTCCGTATAAAAAAAGCCACCTGACGGTGGCTTTTTTTTACTTTTTATCTAGCGTGATCGTTGCTTTACTACACTTACCCGCTTGGGCAAGTTTATATTCACTCACCGCTTTTTCACCTGTTAAGGCATCGACTTGTTTTAAATTTGCTCCACCAACCATTACGCCAGGTTTCATAAATTGCTGAACAAAATAATTTTTACCTGCTTCAGTTTTCAATACTAAATGATTTGGTGAAAATTCTGATTCAGTTGAAATTGTATGCTCTTGATTTCCTAAAACTTCCTTTAAGAAAAATGTACCACGAGCAGTTTCACCTAAACATTCCCCATCCACCCATACATCTTTCTTGAGCGCCGCACCGACAATACTATTTGAACGATAAACATAAATTGCGGATTTGCCCTCTGAAGGCGCTGCAAGCTTCTTGGCTTGTTGATTCAGTTGATCGTTCACTGGTGGTACCGATGCACACCCGACAAAACCCGCAACAATCAAGAATGGAAGAATTTTTATCATTTTCATGATGATTTTTACTCTTTGGTTTAATAATTCTAAATATGCTTGGTAATTTATAGAAAATTTATAATTATTCAATACCTTAAAAATAAAAAAAGCCACCTGACGGTGGCTTTTTTTTAATCTCGAACCTGCAATAATTAAAGTGCGCGGTTTTTGATTTTACGAATCGTTTCAAGCTGAGCTGCAGTTTCTGCAAGCGAAGCAAGCGCAGCAGCAGAATCCAAGTCACTCTTTTGGTTGGCTAGCAATTGTTCAGCTTGTTTACGAGCTTCCATAATTGCTGCTTCATCCAAGTTGTCAGCGCGAATTGCAGTATCTGCAAGCACGGTCACAACGTGAGGTTGAACTTCTAACACACCGCCTGATACATAAACGATTTCTTCTGTACCATTTTCCAACTGAACACGAATCGGGCCCGGTTGGAGCAAAGTTACGAGTGGCGCATGTCCTGGTAAAATACCAAGCTCACCGCCCGCACCTTTTGCGATTAACATCGTAACTTGTCCAGAGTAAATCGACTCTTTAACACTTACAACATCACATTGCATCGTCGCCATGAGAATCTCCTTAAATTAGAGTTGCTAATTAAAGTTTCTCGGCTTTAGCAATCACTTCGTCAATACCACCAACCATATAGAACGCTTGTTCTGGGATGTGATCGTATTCACCAGCTAATAGACCTTTAAAGCCACGAATCGTTTCTTTAAGTGGTACTAATTTACCAGGTGCACCCGTAAAGACTTCAGCGACGTGGAACGGTTGAGAGAAGAAACGTTGGATTTTACGCGCACGGTAAACAACCAATTTATCTTCTTCTGCTAACTCGTCCATACCCAAGATGGCGATAATGTCTTTAAGCTCTTTATAACGTTGCAATACGTTCTGTACAGAACGTTCAATTTCATAATGCTCTTGACCAACAACCAATGGGTCTAACTGACGTGAAGTTGAGTCAAGTGGATCGATCGCTGGGTAAATACCAGAAGATGCGATGTCACGGCTCAATACAACGGTAGCATCCAAGTGAGCAAACGTTGTTGCAGGCGATGGATCTGTTAAGTCATCGGCAGGTACGTATACTGCCTGGATCGATGTGATCGAACCAGATTTAGTCGACGTAATACGCTCTTGAAGAACACCCATT
>PJTY01000239.1_pt1 | contig 33854 bp, 30 predicted proteins | sample 1512121 | NCBI WGS metagenome assembly PJTY01 (sample SAMN08177680, study PRJNA422409) | Soil metagenome, whole genome shotgun sequencing project. | isolation source: Soil enriched (2) on filter paper: alkali lignin treatment | place: USA: Madison | collected 2015-01-15 | reverse complement strand
GGCTGGCTCATGCTGATGGTGGCTGAAGCGCTGGGCAGCAAGGTGCGGGGCCTGATCGGCATTGCCGCCGCGCCGGACTTCACCGAATGGGGCATCGCCCAGATGGACAAGAACGTGCTCGCGGATGGCGAGACGATCTGGGAAGACAATCCCTACAGTCCCGAACCCACGCCGACTCATCCGGGCTTCTGGGCGGATGGACAGGCCAACCTCATGCTGGAAAAGGAAATCGCCTTCGATGGGCCGGTTCGCCTGCTCCACGGCCAGCGCGACGACGACGTGCCCTGGGAGATTTCGGTGAAACTGGCGGAGCATCTGCGTTCAGCCGACGTGCAGGTCTCGCTCATCAAGGACGGTGACCACCGCCTCTCGCGCGATTCCGACATCCACATGCTGCTGCGCACGGTGGCGGAACTGGTCCTCGCCCGCGAGCAGGTGGCCTGACTTTCCAAGGATCACCGACCCATGCCTATCCTTCTTGCGCTCATGCTGATGCAGTCCAGCCCTTACGCTTCCGCGCTGCCGCGCGAGATCGTCGAGAAGAAGGAAGACGAGGCGCGCAAACGTCGGACCGAATCGCAGCAGTTCGCCGGTCCCCTGCCGCTGCGGCCGGAGAACGGCTGCCTGCTCGCGGTTGAATCGGATCCCGAGCGCTCCGCCGAAGTCGCCCGCAAGGCGCTGGCAAGCGCGCAGGGGCGCGAGAAAGTGCGGGCCGGGCTTTGCCTTGGCGTGGCGCTGGCCGATCTCGATCGCTGGGGCGAGGCGCGCACGGCCTTCACCCAGGCCCGCGATACCGCCGACCCGAGCGATCATCTCAGCCGCGCCCGGCTGGGCGCCATGGCCGGCAATGCCGCGCTGGCGGACGGCAAGGCGGGCGACGCGCTGATGCTGCTCGGCCCCGCCGCCACCGAGGCAAAGACCGCCAGTGACGGCGCACTCGGCGCCTCGATCGCGCTCGACCGGGCCCGTGCACTCGTGTCGCTCGGCCAGAACGGCGAAGCGGCCGCGGCCCTGACCGACGCCCGCACCGCCGATCCGACCAACGCCCAGGCCTGGCTGCTCTCGGCGACGCTGGCGCGCCGCCAGAAGAACCTGATCGAAGCGCAGACCCAGATTGAAAAGGCCGCCCAGCTTGCCCCTCAGGACCCCGAAGTCGGCCTCGAAGCCGGTGTCATCGCGATTCTCGGCGGCCGCGACGAGGCCGCGCGGCGCAGCTGGACCTCGGTGCTGAACACCAGCCCGGACAGCCCCGCCGCCGTTACCGCCAAGGACTATCTCGCCCAGCTCGGGCCGGAAGGAACGCCAAAGCCATGATCCCATTTTCCGTCCTCGATCTCGTCTCCGTGCGCGAAGGCGGCACCGTCGCCGAAGCGCTCGCCATTTCCGCCCGCACCGCGCAAGTTGCCGAAAAGGCCGGTTATGCGCGCTATTGGGTGGCGGAACACCACGGCATGGACGGGATCGCGGGCGGAGCGACTTCGGTGGTGCTCGCGCATATCGGCGCGGCGACCTCCACCATCCGCATCGGCTCGGGCGGGATCATGCTGCCCAACCACAACCCTTACGTGATTGCCGAGCAGTTCGGCACCTTGGCGGCGCTGTTCCCCGGCCGCGTCGATCTCGGCCTCGGCCGGGCGGCGGGGGCCGATGGGCGGCTCGCCAATGCCCTGCGCAAGGACATCGTCGGCGCTTCGGAGCGCTTCCCGCAGGATGTCGTCGAGCTTCAGGCGCGTTTCGCCGGGCAGGCGGTGGGCGGCGTGTCCTCCCCTCAGGCGGACGGTGCCGACGTACAGATGTGGATTCTCGGATCGAGCCTGTTCGGCGCCCAGCTCGCCGCCATGCTCGGCCTGCCCTACGCTTTCGCCTCGCACTTCGCGCCGGCCCAGCTGGACGAGGCCGCCCGCATCTACCGCGAGCGGTTCGAGCCGGGCAAAGTGCTGGACAAGCCGCACTTCATGGCGGCGATCAATGTCGTTGCGGCGGATAGCGACGAGGAAGCCCGCTACCTCGCGTCCTCCACCGACCAGAGCTTCGTGGCCCTGCGCACCGGCAGCCCCGGCCGCCTGCCGCCACCGATCCGCGATTACCGCGCTGGCCTTCCCGGCGCCGCGCGGGCGATGCTGGAGCAGGTCCGCTCGGTCAGCGCGATCGGTACGCCTGCACGGGTGCGGGACGAGATCCAGGCCTTCATCGCCCGCACACAGGCGGACGAGCTGATCGTCTCGGGCGCGATCTTCGATCCCGACGCGCAAGTCCGCTCGCTGGAACTGACGATGGACGCTTTCGAAGCGGCCCAAGCCTAGTTAGGCCGGGGCGCTATCGAGCGCCGCCAAGTTCAAACGTCATCCTGAACTTGTTTAGCTGCGCTGGCCTTCGGCTCAGGATCCATTTCTGGCCATCAGCGGCGGCTTAATCGGCACGATGGATCATGAAACAAGTTCAGGATGACGCGGTGAAAACCCTAAGATCGGGTATATTTCGCTAGCCAATTGACCACCGCTGACTGGGCGCTCTCGGTATATTGCAACTGATGGCCGGTCTGTTCGAAGCGGAACAGGCTCCCGTGCGGCGCCGCTTTCGCCAGCGCCTCGCCCTGTGAGAAGGGGATGGTTCGGTCGTCCGCCGCATGGAGGACGAGGACAGGCGCCTCGATTCGGCGGATCGTCTCCAGGCTGGGAAAACGGTCGCGCATCAGCGTGTGGACCGGCGCCCAGGGGAACGCCGCAGCGCCGACATCCGGCAGGCTGGTGAACGGCGAAACCAGCACAAGCGCGGCCGGTCGATGTTCGGCGGCGAGGGCGGTCGCCACGCCGGTTCCCAGCGAAGCGCCCATGAACACGAGGTCGCCATCGCGAAGCCCCTGCGACCTTGCGAAAGCCAGCGCGGCGCGGGCGTCGAGCGCGAGGCCCTGTTCGCTGGGCTGCCCGGGATTGCCTGCATAGCCGCGATAGTCGGCCAGCAGCACGCCGTAGCCCGCCTGCGCCAGGGCCTGCGTGGCGAAGGCGGCGCCGGGAAGGCTGTCGCCATTGCCGTGGAAGAACAGCACCGTGCGGTAACCGGGAGCGGCCGGGCGCCAGGCAGCGATCAGCGCCAGGCCGTCCGCCGTGTTCAGCACGACTTTCTCGAAACCGGGCGGGATTTCGGCCGGTCCCTTGGGGGCGGGGTAGATCATCGCGCGCTGGCCGAAGAACAGCAGCAGCACGAAAGCCAGATAGAGGGCGAGGGCGGCGATGACCGCCGCCAGCAGCGCGATCTTCACGTACCTTGCCCCTTTTTGAGGCCTTGCCCCTCTTGAGGCGGCCTTCAGGCCCGTGCCTCGTTCACCCCGGCGCTGTTGTGGCGCAGGGCCTTGAGCACGGTATCGACGATCTGCGGGGCATTGAGCCCGGCCTCGTCATACTGCGCTTCGGGCTTGTCGTGATCCTGGAACACGTCCGGCAGGCGCATGGTGCGGATCCTGAGACCGGCGTCGGTCAGGCCTTCGTCGCTCGCCATAGTGAGGACATGCGCGCCGAGGCCGCCGATGGCGCCTTCCTCGACGGTGACGATCACTTCGTGGCTCAGCATCAGCTTGCGGATCAGGTCGGTGTCGAGCGGCTTGGCGAACCGCAAGTCCGCCACGGTGGTGGAAAGACCCTTGGCTTCCAGCACGTCGGCGGCCTTGAGCGTCTCGCCGAGGCGGGTGCCGAGCGAGAGCAGGGCGACCTTGGTGCCTTCGCGAACGATCCGGCCCTTGCCGATTTCCAGCAGTTGCGGGGTTTCCGGCAGGTCCACGCCCACGCCGTTGCCGCGCGGATAGCGGAAGGCGATCGGCCCGGCGTCGTACTGCGCGGCGGTGTGGACCATGTGGACCAGTTCCGCCTCGTCGGCCGCCGCCATGACCACCATGTTCGGCAGGGTGGCGAGATAGGTCACGTCGAACGAACCGGCGTGGGTCGCGCCGTCGGCGCCGACCAGACCGGCGCGGTCGATCGCGAAGCGCACGGGCAGGTTCTGGATCGCCACGTCATGGACGACCTGGTCGAAGGCGCGCTGGAGGAAAGTGGAGTAGATCGCGCAGAACGGACGCATTCCCTGCGCGGCAAGGCCTGCCGCGAAAGTGACGGCGTGCTGCTCGGCAATGCCGACGTCGAAGCTGCGGTTCGGGAAGAGCTGCGTGAACCTGTCCAGCCCGGTGCCCGAAGGCATGGCGGCGGTGATCGCACAGATGCGGTCGTCCTTCTCCGCTTCGGCGACCAGCGCCTTGGCGAAGACGCCGGTGTAGCTCGGCGGCCCGGCGGGGGCCTTGGCCTGCTCGCCGGTGACGACGTTGAACTTCTGCACGCCGTGATACTTGTCGGCGGCTTCCTCGGCCGGGGCGTAGCCCTTGCCCTTCTGGGTCACGACATGGACCAGGATCGGGCCTTCGGCGGCATCCCGCACGTTTTCCAGCACCGGGACCAGCGCGTCGAGGTCATGACCGTCGATCGGGCCGACGTAGTAGAAGCCGAGTTCCTCGAACAGGGTGCCGCCCATCGCCATGCCGCGCGCGAATTCATCGGTCTTGCGGGCGGCGGCGTGGAGCGGGCGGGGCAGGCGGCGGGCGAACTTGCGGGCGAGGTCGCGCAGGCCGAGGAACCGGCCCGAGGAGACCAGGCGCGCGAGATAGGCGGAAAGCCCCCCGACCGGCGGCGCGATCGACATGTCGTTGTCGTTGAGGACGACGATCAGTCGGTTTCCGGCCTCGGCGGCGTTGTTCATCGCCTCGTAGGCCATGCCCGCGCTCATCGCGCCGTCGCCGATTACGGCGATGCCGCGGCCCGGCTGGCGCTTGATCTTGTTGGCGACGGCGAAACCGAGCGCGGCCGAGATCGAGGTGGAGCTATGGGCGGTGCCGAAGGGATCGTATTCGCTTTCGGAGCGCTTGGTGAACCCGGAAAGCCCGCCGCCCTGGCGCAGGGTGCGGATGCGGTCGCGGCGGCCGGTGAGGATCTTGTGCGGGTAGGCCTGATGGCCCACGTCCCAGATCAGCCGATCGGTCGGCGTGTCGAACACGTAATGGATCGCGACGGTCAGTTCGACCACGCCGAGGCCCGAGCCGAGGTGCCCGCCGGTCTGGCCGACGGCGGATATCATCTCGGTGCGAAGTTCGTCGGCCAGTTGACGCAGATCGGCAGGCTTCAGCTTGCGGAGATCGTCAGGAGTGTCGACGGTGTCGAGGAGCGGCGTGGCCGGGTTGGCTGTCATGGTCTGCTTGTACACTTTACGTGTTCTGGTGTCGAATTAAGCAGTGGGCAATATGCGGGTGCGGTCCGAAAGGACAGGAAAAACGTGGGACCCGTGGCTCCGCTGCGACGTTTCGAGATGTAAAGTGCCGTGATTTCGGCCGAAATCGCAAGCTCGACGGATATTCACCCCATTTCGTCATTGCGAGCGTAGCGAAGCAATCCAGAGTCGCGCAGAGCCGCTCTGGATTGCTTCGCTACGCTCGCAATGACGAAAAGATGGCCCGCCGACGCTGGTCCGCCGACACTGGCATGATCGCGATGGAAGTGAGGGGCTCGGGTCCGCCTCAGCTACAGGCCGCGCAAGTGCCGCGCAGCTCCACCACCGGACGGACACCGGCAAATCCGGCCTGCTTCGCCGCGGCGATGAGCGCGCCGGTCAGCTTGTCGTCGTCGATATGGACGGCCTGGCCGCAGACGTCGCAGATCAGGAAGATGCAGTCGTGCTGGCAGCCGGGATGGCTGTTGGCGAGGTAGGCATTGGCGCTCTCCACCCGGCGGGCGAGGTTGGTGCGCACGAAAAGATCGAGAATGCGGTAGACGCTGTTGGGCGCCACGCGCTTGCCGCGCAGGGCCGAGACGCTTTCGGCCAGATCGTAGGCCGAGGCCGGGCGGTCGCGTTCTGCCAGCGCGCCGAAGACGTCGGCGCGCATCTCGGTCCACTGCTCGCCGGCCTTTTCAAGGGCGGCGCGGGCAGCTTCTACGAGGTTGTCGCCGGAGTGTTCGTGATGATGATGCGCATTAGCCATGTCGCCCATATGGGCATTGGCGCGGCGCTGCGCAATTGAAAGCTGGAAGAGCGTCCCGTGGTCGGCTGGCCCAGTCCGGCCAGCAGGGTCAGTCGACCTGCGCGGCAGCCTCGGCAGGCGGCACGATGCCATTGCCGAGCGAGTGATTGCCGATCCCCATCACGCCGAGCACCAGCAGCGCACCACCGGCGAAGCCGAGAGCGAAGAAGCGGTAGAAGTCGGCCTTGAAGAGTCCCATGACGAAAATCAGCTCTGTTGGTGTGGTACGATTGCGTGGCGCTCAATTGGAGCGAATCGCCTTGCCGTCCAGTGAATGGCGACGAACCGCGCCCCATTCTGCGACGAAGCGTTGATTCTCAGCGATGGAGCGGTGGAACCGTCACAATTCGGTCAATGAGTCGTGCCCGCAAACACTGCTGAGGCGACCGAGACGATCGCGAGACCCGCCACCGGCAGCGCCGCGCATCCGAACGGAAGAGCCAGCGCGCCGATCACGTGATACGGCTTGCGGATGCGGCCGAGGCGCACCAGCACTGCCGCCGTAGCCAGCCCGACGAGGAAGGCGACAGTGACGAGCGGTCCCAGCCACATCAGCCACATATTCGTCTCCTTCGCTTCGTCGGACCCCGGTTCAAGCTGCGTGCTTGCCGATCAATGCTTGAAGTGGCGCATGCCGGTGAAAACCATCGCCAGACCCGCCTCGTCGGCAGCGGCGATGACTTCGTCGTCACGGATCGAGCCGCCCGGCTGGATCACCGCGGTGGCGCCCGCTTCGGCGGCGGCCAGCAGGCCGTCGGCGAAGGGGAAGAAGGCGTCGGACGCGACGGCCGAGCCGACCGTGCGGGCCTGCGCCCAGCCGAACTTCTCGGCAGCTTCAGCCGCCTTCATCGCCGCGATGCGCGAGGAATCGCGGCGGTTCATCTGGCCCGCGCCGATGCCGGCGGTGACGCCGTCCTTGGCATAGACGATCGCGTTCGACTTGACGTGGCGGGCCACGGTCCAGGCGAACAGGCAGTCCTTCAGTTCCTGCTCGGTCGGCGCGCGCTTGGTCACCACCTTCAGGTCGCCCACGCCGATGGCGCCGGCGTCACGGCCCTGCACCAGCAGGCCGCCGGTGATCGGCTTCACGGTCAGGCCGGGGCGGCGCGGATCGGGCAGGCCGCCGGTCAGCAGCAGACGCAGGTTCTTCTTCTTGGCGAAGAAGGCGCGCGCTTCCTCATCGGCGTCAGGCGCGACGACGACTTCGGTGAAGATCTGGCAGATCGCCTCGGCCGTCGGACCGTCGAGCGTGGTGTTCACCGCAACGATACCGCCGAAGGCGGACACGTCGTCACAGGCCAGCGCGCCCTGCCAGGCTTCCAGCAGGCTGGAACCCTGCGCCACGCCGCACGGATTGGCGTGCTTGACGATGACGACGGCCGGGTCCTGACCCTTGAACTCGGCAGCGAGTTCGAAGGCGGCATCGGCGTCGTTGTAGTTGTTGTAGGACAGTTCCTTGCCCTGCACCTGCTCGCCCTGGGCCAGACCCTTGGTGAACGGGCCGACCGGCGTGTAGAGCGCGGCCTTCTGGTGCGGGTTCTCGCCATAGCGCAGCGTGGTGGCCAGACGGCCGTTGACGCTCAGCATCTCGGGGAACTCAAGGCCCTGATCGGCGAAGGCGAACCACTGCGAGATCATCGAATCGTAAGCGGCGGTCTGCGCATAGGCGCGCGCGGCCAGCAGCTTGCGGAAGGAAAGGGTGGTGCCGCCGTCGGTGGTTTCCAGCTCGGTCAGCAGGCCGGCATAGTCCTTGGGATCGGTGACGATGGCGACGAAGGCGTGGTTCTTCGCGGCCGAACGCACCATCGACGGGCCGCCGATGTCGATGTTCTCGATGATCTCGTCACGGTCGGCGCCCTTGGCGACGGTCGCTTCGAAGGGATAGAGATTGACGACGACCAGGTCGATCGCGCCGATCTCGTGATCGGCCATCGCCTTGGCGTGTTCCGGATTGTCGCGCACGGCCAGCAGGCCGCCGTGGACCTTGGGGTGCAGCGTCTTGACGCGGCCGTCCATCATCTCGGGGAAATTGGTGAGGTCCGAAATGTCCTTCACCTCAAGGCCGGCGTCGCGCAGCGCCTTGGCGGTGCCGCCGGTGGAGACCAGTTCGACCCCGCGCGCGACGAGGGCCTTGCCCAGATCGGCGAGGCCGGTCTTGTCGGAAACCGAAAGCAATGCGCGGCGGATCTGGACGGTATCGGTCATGAAAATGGCCTCGTTCTGAAACTGGCGGACAGGGATTTTGCGCGCCCTCTAGGTCGCCAAGGTCCAAGCCGCAAGGTCAGGGTGCCACAAGCCATGGGGCTCGTCGCGGCATTTCACCCCATTTTCTTGATAAGCCAGCCGAAATTACCGCCTCCGCGCGAGACGAGTCCCTGGATCACGAGTTGCTGGGTCGCCTGCGGGCGGCCTTGCCCGTCGACCCAGAGCGAATCCTCCAACGTCACTTCGCCCGCAGTGTTGCGGAACTGCCAGAGGCTGCCGTCCGGCAGGGCCATGCCCGCGCCCTGTCCATCCTCGGTGAGCAGCACTTCCACCTCGGCGCCAAGATGGAAGCGGATGGCGAAGCCGACCTTGCCGCGATGCCCCTTGCGTCCGGCGGGGATCAGCACGTCCTCGCCGCGCAGTTCGCTGCCGTCGTCGCGCAGGATCAGGATGCGGCGGTGGGTCAGGCCGTAGCGCGCCTCGTAGCCGTTGTGGCTGGCCTCGACGCGGGTGGCGTTGCCGCCGTTTTCCTGCACCAGCGTCTTGCGATCGATATCGACTTCGCTGACGCCGCCGCCGATCGCGCCGTTGATGAGGATGGCGGTGGAATTGGCATCGTCGAGCGTCAGGGTCGAATGGGCGGCGGTGGCGCGCAGGCCCTGTTCGAGGCGGACCGGCACAAGCCCGCCGCCGCTGGCGGAGCCGCCGCAGTTGACCACCAGGCGATGTCCCGAATGCGACATCTCGAAAGCGAGAGTCGAGGCGCAGCCGTAGCGCGCATGGGCGGGAAGCGGTGGCGGCGCGGTGTCGAACTGGAGGATCGTCTTGTGCGCGAGCACGCGCTGGTAGCCCCACTGGCGTACTTCGCGCAGCGGGCGGGTGCGCACGCCGGTCGCCTTGACGAGGGCCTCGACGTCCTCGCCGTCGACGGCCCAGCCGCCTTGCCAGGAACCCAGCGAACCGTCGCCGTGAGTCAGGGCGAGAAGCGGGGGGACGAGCAGCTCGATCACCCGCTCGACCGCCTTGGGCGCATCGCGGCGGGTAGCGTGGTAGCAGTTGCGCAGCCGGACCAGCAGCGCGATGGCTTCCATCTGGGCGAGCGGGCTGCGGGACAGCACGCCGCCGTCGTCGCCGATCAGTTCGCCCAGCGCCTTGATGAGCCCGGCCTCGCCGTAGAGGCGGCGTGGTCGGCCTTCGGGCAGCAGCAGCCCGGCGGCGACGATCGCGCTCCACCCGGCCACGGCGGCGAGTTCGTCCTCGGCGCGGCCGACATGGCGGTCCAGCCAGCGGGCGGTCTCGGAAATGTGGGCGAGGGTGCGGTTGCGCAGCGCCTTTTCGCCGGAGAGGATCAGCGGGGCATGGGCCAGCCAGTTCATCAGCCGCGCGCCGGTGTTGCCGACATCCCAGGCGGGACCTTTGCCGGGCTTGGCGGGCGGCTTGGGATTGGCCTGGAGCCAGGCGGTGAGGATGCGCTCGGCAACGGCGGTGCCCTGCTCGCGCGGGGCGCAGGCTTCGAGGTCGGTGAGCCAGGAGAAGCTGTGGACCACGCGCTCCAGCGGCGGCGTGACGCGTGACGGCCCGGCATAGTCGACCTGTGCGATCGGGGTCTTGGCGCCGTGGATCAGGAAGTGCCCGGCGCGCAGGGCGGTCCCGGCGGCGGCATGGCCGGGCAGGGTGTTGTTGACGGTGGCGAGCAGGCGCGTGCGGGCCTTCTTGCCCATCGGCGCGGACAGCATCGAACCGGGAATGCCGAGCTTGTAGGCGAAGCGGATCAGCCGTTCGCCCGCACCGACCGAAGGCGCGGAGAAATCGGCCAGCGCCAGTGCGCGGCCGCCGTCGATCTGGGCGATTTCGACCTGCGGTTCCGGGCGGGGCGGCAGGAAGTCGGAATCGTGGAGATCGGGGGCGAAGGCGGTGATGTCGGTTATATCGGGGTCGGCCCCGTGAACGGCTGCATTCTGGAGGGCCGGAGATCCGCTAACGCTCTGATTCAAGGCAGCCTCCTCGCTCCCGTTCGGTGTTGCATCCTCCGCAGGAATCGCCGGATGCCCGCCGGGGTTCCCGATCGGGAAACGCGGATGGGCGTCCAGCTTCATCGTTTCAGGCCCTCTCGTTTCAGGCGAGCCCCTTCAGGGCGCGGATATTGGCGGCATATTGCGAAGGGCCGCCGCGGAATGTCGCGGACCCGGCCACCAGCACATCGGCGCCCGCGGCAACGCAGAGCGGCGCGGTCTTGGCATCGACGCCGCCGTCCACTTCGAGGCGGATGTCGCGGCCCGACTTGTCGATCATCTTGCGCACGGCCTCGATCTTGCGAAGCTGGCTGGAAATGAAGCTCTGGCCGCCGAAACCGGGGTTCACGCTCATGATGAGGACAAGGTCGATCTCGTCGATCAGATAGTCCAGCATCTTGGCCGGGGTGGCCGGATTGAGCGAGATGCCCGCCTTCTTGCCGAGATTGCGGATCGTCTGCACCGTGCGGTGGACGTGGGGACCAGCCTCGGGATGAACGGTGATGTAGTCGGCGCCTGCCTCGGCGAAGGCTTCGAGGTAGGCGTCGACCGGAGAGATCATCAGGTGGACGTCGAAGACTTTGGCGGAATGCGGGCGCAGGGCCTTCACCACGGCGGGGCCGATGGTGATGTTGGGCACGAAGTGGCCGTCCATGACGTCGACGTGGATCCAGTCGGCACCGGCTTCGTCGATCGCGCGGACCTCCTCACCCAGGCGGGCAAAGTCGGCGGACAGGATGGACGGCGAGATCAGCGGCGTGGTCATGGTAAAGAACGGTACTCCTCGATGCGAAGGATAGGGCACCAGATATTGGGGGTACAAGCGGGGTGGAGCCGTTTTCCACACGCCATATGGAGGAAGTTCCTTATGGCCGCCTGCCGGGGCTTCCTGCCGGTCTTGTGAATTGCCAATTCAGAGTGCATTCACGGCCCCGATGGCAGTGCGGCGCCTGGAAATTTCACGGGCCACAGGTCCTTGAATGCATGATGGAACCGGAGATGAGATTGTCGTTCCCCAAGGCTTCCCCCAAGGCTTTCGTGGTGGTTGCAGCCGGGCTTGCCGCCCTTGCCGTATCGGCTCCGGCCGCCGCCGAATATCGCGAAGAAATCCGTAACGACATGAGCCAGTGCCGCTCCGGCGGCGGTCCGGCGATCTTGGTTACCGTGGACGGGATCAAGTCCTCGGAAGGACGCATGCGCGTCCAGTCCTATCGCGCCACTTCGGCGGAATGGCTCGCCAAGGGCAAGTGGCTGAAGCGGATCGAGGCGCCTGCCAAGGCGGGCACGATGACCTTCTGCGTGCCGGTTCCGGCATCGGGCACTTACGGCATTGCCGTCCGTCATGACGTGAACGGGAACGGCAAGACCGATCTCGGTTCGGACGGCGGGGCGATGTCGAACAATCCCTCGATCAACATCTTCAACCTCGGCAAGCCGAGCTACACCAAGGTCGGTGTGCCGGTGGGCCGTGAGGTGAAGTCGATCCGCATCCAGATGCGGTATATGTGAGATGCACTGACCTTGCATGGCATGGCGTCGTGCAAGGCTTTTTGAGCCTCAAAAAACACTCGCAATGACGGATGAGGGAGTGAACTACCGTGCGAACGGAGGGCACGGCCTCGCTGGCGGGTGACTAGCGCCGCTTCGCCAGGATCGCCCGGGCGTCCACGAGGTCGGAGGGCTTGTCCACGTCGACCGCCGCCAGCCCGTCCCGCGCGGCGACCAGGCGGGCGGTCACACCGATCTTCGTGCCCAGTCTCGCCAGTGCGGCCGAGAGGGTAAGGCGGCCGAGCGCATAGCTCGCCAGCATGCCGAGACCCAGCCGCGCGGCGATGCGCCAGGGGCGCTTGCGATCGGCCTCGACCAGCTTCCAGGTCTCGATCGCCGCTTCGGCGCGGGGTGTCTTCAGCAGGAACAGGTTGCAGCCGGACCAGTGGCCGTCGGCGAAGCGCAAGTAGGTGCGCCGCGATCCCGGCATTGCCGTCTCGATCGCCTCGCGCCGGGCCAGCAGTACGGAGACGTCGGCGTCCTCGGGCGTATCGCTCAGAAAATCGCGCACCCACTGGCCGCGCAGCAGGGCATGGTCGGAGGTCGTCACCAGCATCGGCGCGCCGAGCAGGGCGAAGCCTGCCGCGACGCTGGCGCTGGGTCCGGCCTCGGCGGGAATCGTCTCGCAGCCGAGCAGTTCGGCGAGGGCAACCACTGCCGGATCGTTGGCGACGACGGCAAGGCGCGCGATCCCGGCATCGCGCAGGGCCTCCACGACATGGGCGAGCATCGGCTTGCTCTCCAGTTCGACCAGAGCCTTGTGGGTCAGGCCTTCCGCCGCCGCGACCGGGTCGGGCGCACCGGGGCGGGAGCCTGCGAGAATCAGCGCCGAAAGGGTGTCGGTCGTCATGCGGTCCCTCGCTGTATCGCCTTCTTCGCCCGCCAGACGTGCCAGAGTACGCCGGGCGCCGAAAGCACCGGATGCCGTTCGCGCCAGGGCGTGATCGCCACCGGCACCCCGGTGTGGCGTTCGATTTTCCAGGCGGCATAGCGCGCGGCGCCTTCGAACGTCGTGGAGGCCTTGAGCAGGCGCAGGACATTGTAAGGCTTGCCGAGCCGCTGGCGGCGCTTCCACCAGTCCAGGGTGCGACTGCGGTCGCGCGCGGAAAGCTGCGGGCGAAGCGTGCCGGTGGGCAGGCGTTCGAAACGGATGCCGTCGGCGGTGAGGGCCAGCGGCAGCAGGCCGCCGAAGTGTTCGCGGTTCACGGAGAGGATCGAATCCTCCCGGCCCGCCTTTTCTACCCGGAACTCGGCGGCGTACGTCGCGCGGAACAGCGCGCGCCAGTAGTCCTCGGGCGTGCCGGTCTCGGGGCCGAGGGCGACGGCGAGCCGTGCGGCGGTGCGCGCCGCGCCGGAAACGGCGGCGGCGACGCGGCCGAGCGCGGCTTCGTCCCGCTGCCAGGCGATACCGCTCGGCTGGACGAATCGGGCCCAGATCGTGGTGTCGAGCAGTTCGCCGGCGGCGGCGGCGCGGAAGGTTTCCAGCGCCATCGTCGCGACTTTGGCGCGCAGCGGCACGCCTTCAAAGGTCCATTCGTGATAGCTGACCCGCGGCCAGATCTTCTCGACTTGCGGGCCTTCGGTGAGGACGTAGAAATCCAGCACGCCCTCGAGCGAGCCGGTGCGCAAGTTGGAGCCGTAGAACAGCACGGCTACGGCGTTGCCGGCGGCTGAAGCCAAACGCTCCGCAAATGCGCGGACTTCGGGCACGACGGAGCGTTGCAGCGCCTGGCTTACGCGCCCTTCCAGATCTTGGGTCATAGAGTCATGCTCGGGCACCGGCCGCGCGAAAGCAAGCGCGCCGGTGCCTTGAATGCCGGAAAGGTCAGGGGACCACGAAGGTCAGCTGCGGGCCTTCTTCGAGCACGTAGTTGCCGCCAGGGAAAGCTTCGCCATCGAGGATGAACGAACCGCCCAGTTCGAGGTCGACCGCGCTGGCGCTCAGGCGGTGGGTGCCGCGGCGGTCCAGGAACTCGCCGGTCAGGCCGAACAGGATCGCGGGAAGCAGCGCGACGATCCAGCGCACCGGCCAGTCGATCACGCCCAGCTTCATGCCCGGCGCTACGTCGCGGCCGAAGGGGCGCGCGCCGAGCGGGAACTTCTCGAAGGTGGTGGCAACGGCCATGAAGCGCTCGTCGGCATTGCCGGGGCCTGCATAGGGCAGGTCGCGGCCGGTATGGCGGTCGATCAGGCGCATCGGGGTGCAGGAACGCCAGGGGTTGCCGGTGCGGCCGAACAGGGTCTGGATGATGCCCCAGAGCACGCTCAGGCCGACCGCGAAGCTGTTGAAGGCGCCGCGGCGATGGGCTTCCTGGCCCGCCTCGGTGGCGAGCGAGAAGGCGCCGGTGCCGAGGATGAAGCCCTGCACGCAGCCGCTGCTGCCGTCCTGCGACGAGATGCGCAGCGGACGGCGGTTGACGGTCTTGCCCTTGTGCGCGGCGGCCAGCGCCTCGGCCAGCGACCAGTGGGTCGGCAGGCCGATGTCGATGGCAAGCGCGTTGGTCTTGCCCTTGGGCAGGACGATGAAGGTGGGCCATTCGTCGCCGAAGATCTCGGCGCCGCAGGTCAGAACGTCGCGAACCGTGCCGTCGCCGCCGTCGACCACCAGGTAGTCGATGCCGCGACGCGCGAAGCCGTCGAGCACGCCGAACAGTTCTGTGCGGGTGCGCGGGGTCTCGGTCAGGATGTTGGAGCAATCTTCCATCTCGGGCGCGTGGCCCTTGTTGCGATGGCTGCGGGGATTGCGGATGATGCCGACGAGAGGCACGGCACGGCCACGACGGGCCACGCGCGCAGGACCAGTGGCCTTGCGCTTGCCTTGCTCACCGAAAGTCGGCAGCGTTTCGAATTCGTAGATGGTTCCGTACACGGGGGCCTATGTAGGCATCCCGCGGCCAAAAATCATCAGGAAACATTCACTGACACATTAAGGTTACAGTTGTATGGCGTTTTTGCGCCACTTGCAAGACGGGCAAAATGTGCCGCATTTTCCGCAAGTCCCGAAGTTGCCTCACAGAGGGGGACGGATTACGGCCGCAAGCATGGTCGAACATGACAATCTCCCTCCCGTCGTCACACTCGGCGCCAACCCGGTCAAGCTCTGGGGTTTGACGATGGCCGAGCGCGTGGCGCGGATCGCCCGTGCCAATGGCGCGCAGTCCGATTCCCGCTCTGCGGTTGCCGGCGGCGAAGGCCCCGCCATCCTGTCCAACGCCGCTTTCGCGTGGGATCCGGCCTGGTTCAAATACGTCACATCGCGTCCCGGCATGGTCCTGACGCTGGGCGGCGTTCCCGCATTGGCCCATGCTGCCGACGGAACGCAGGCCGCCCGAATCGCCGAGGCCATGAGTGCACGGCGGCCGCTTGCAGAGAATGCCGGGCTCGAGGTGGTCGCCTATGAAAGCGGCCCGACGATCGAGAACAAGCAGCTTCGCAAGCGCGAAACGCCGTTCCTGATGGCGCTGACGCCGCAGAGCGTCCGCACCATCGAGCGGGCCAGCTACTTCGGTGCCTACAAGGGCGTGACCGACGTGCTGACCAAGTACCTCTGGCCCGAATGGGCGCTGGTGCTGACGCGCATCTGCGCAAAGCTGCATATCACCCCGAACATGGTGACGGCGGTGGGCGCGGTGTTCTGCGTCGCCGCCACCGTGCTCTTCGCTTATGGCCATTACTGGCTGGGCATGGCGCTGGGGCTGGTGTTCATGGTGCTGGACACCGTGGACGGAAAGCTCGCGCGCTGCACGATCACGTCGTCGGAATGGGGCAATGTCGCCGATCACGGCATGGACCTCGTCCATCCGCCGTTCTGGTGGTGGTTCTGGGCGACCGGCCTGGCGACATGGGGCCTCGCCTATGACGAAGTCACGTTCTGGTGGGTGCAGGGCGCCATCCAGGGCGGCTATATCGTGCAGCGCCTGATCGAGGGCCTGTTCATGAAGCAGAACGGGTTGATGCACATCCACGTCTGGCGCCAGTTCGACAGCCGGTTCCGCCTCATCACGGCGCGCCGCAATCCGAACATGGTGATCCTGTTCGTGGCGATGCTGTTCGCGCGGCCCGACCTCGGCCTGGTCGCGGTCGCCTGGTGGACGGCGATTTCCTGCCTCATCCATGCGGTGCGGCTGGTTCAGGCCTGGATCGTCCGTGCACGGGGCGGTACGATCACGTCCTGGCTCGCGGATGCCTGAGGGAGAGACGACGATGAACGCGACGATCGAGAAGTTCGGCTTTCCCCATACGCTCGTCGCGGAATTCGCGCATTGGGTGGTGCTCGCCCGGCCCGCACAGCCCACGCTGGGTTCGCTGGTCCTGGCCGCCAGGTCCGATGCGACGGCCTTCGGCGATCTTCCCGTTGAGGCCCATGCCGAGTTGAAGACCGTCACTGCCGCCGTCGAGGCGGCGCTGGCCAGGGCGGTCAGCTATGAACGGCTCAACTACCTGATGCTGATGATGGTGGACCCCCACGTCCACTTCCACGTCATCCCCCGTTACGAAGGCGCGCGCGAGTGGCAGGGGCGCGAGTTCGTCGACTGCGGCTGGCCCAAGGTGCCCGATCTCGGGCACGCGGTGGCACTGGAGGGTGACGACCTCGCCGGGCTGGTGGCTTGGTTGAAAGGCGCGTTCGCCTGATACGGGGTGTCCAGCCGAGGGGGCTTCGACAGGCTCAGCCTGAGCGGTTTTGAAAGCAATGTGCCCGATACCCGCTCAGGCTGAGCCTGTCGAAGCCCCCTCGGCATGGCCGACATGGCCCGAGCCGTCCGAACCCAGTCCGGACGGCGCAAACCTTCTCACCAGGTATCGGTCAGCTTCGTTGCGATCTCGATATCATTGAGGAAGTCGACTTCCGCCCAGTCCAGACCCTCGATCGAAACGGTGCCGACCTTGCCGGTGGGCGCGATCGAATCGATCACCTTCAGATACCAGTGCTGGACGCCCTCGGGCGTGCGCATCGCCTGGCGGACGGTCTCGCGGAACAGGTCGGCCCCCTCGCCGCGGAAGGCGAGGAAACCGATCGATTCGGAATTGGACTGCGCCGCCGTCAGCGTCTTGCCGATATGGACGAGGCGGCCGTCCGCTTCGCGCTCCACCTTCATGTCGTCGCTGTCGTAGCCTTCCGTCTTCACGTCCACGGTGACGGTGATCGGCCAGGTCTTGCCCTCGGCATCGGTCGCGCCCTGCTGGACCTTCCGCACGATATCCTCGGACACGAGCGTGTCGCCGTTGAGGATCAGGAAGTCTCCGCGCATGGCTTCACGCGCGATCCAGCAGGAGCCGAGGTTGTCGGCCACCTTGAAGAAGGGGTTGAAGCGGATGTTGATTTCTACGCGGGGATCGCGAATCGCGCTCAGGTGCTCTTCCAGCATGTCGGTCATGAAGCCGGTGACGACGTCGATCCGCTTCACGCCGCCGCGCGCCAGCATCTCGATCTGCCATTCGATCAGCGACTTGCCGGAAAAATCGATCATGCACTTGGGCCGCTCGGCGGTGAGCGGAAGCAGGCGCGAGCCCTGGCCGGCGCTGAGGAGAATGGCGTGTTCGATCATGGATTATCACGTTTCGTCAAAGGGGAGATGCCCCGCATCTAGGGGCTGCGGGGCGAAAGGAAAAGGTGCGTGTCCAAGGCTCCGGCGGGAGCAGGTCTGCGCGAAAGTGGCACAGATAGGTTCAGCATGGGGAAATCCCGGGTCGCCATAGCTTGCAAGTCCCTTCCCCCTCGTTCACATGCAGCCGCAATGTCCGCCAAATTTCACCGCCGCGAGAGCAAATCTCCGCTAGGGCGGATCATACAGAACACGGCCTGGCTGCTGGGCGGCAAGGGCTTCGGCGCCGTCTGCGGCCTGGCCTATCTCGCCATCCAGACGCGCTCGCTCGGTCTCAAGGATTTCGGCCACTTCTCGCTGATCTTCGGGACGGCGCAGGCGCTGATCGCGCTTGCCAGTTTCCAGACCTGGCGCGTCGTGGTCCGCTACGGCAGCGAACACGTCCACCAGAAGGACTGGGGCAAGCTCGGCCGCCTCGGCATGCTCTGCGGCCTGCTCGATGGGGTGGGCGCGGTGATCGGCTGCGGGCTGGCGGCGATCCTGATCTACGGGTTCGCCCATAAGCTGGAACTCAACCCGCATTTCGTGGACGTGGCCTTCTGGTTCTGCGTCGGATCGCTCTGGGCGCTGGTATCGGCCCCGACCGGGATCGTGCGCGCGCTCAACCGCTTCGACATGGCCGTCTATGTCGAGGCGATCGTGCCGAGCGGCCGCCTTGCCGCCTCGCTCGTCATCTGGCTGACCGGGCCGAGCGTCGGCCGCTTCCTGTTCGCCTGGGCGGCGATCGATATCCTCGAAGCCCTGCTCTACTGGATCATGGCGAGGCGGCTTTGCCCGGAAGCGGTGAACCTCTCGAACTTGCGCAACTGGCGCAAGGCGATCGATGAGAACCCCGGCGTCACCCGCTTCTTCATGCAGACTTACGCCGCCTCCACGCTCGATGCGGCGATGCGGAACGGCCCGCTGCTGATCGTCGGCGCCTGGGTCGGCACCAAGGCGGCAGGTCTCTACCGCCTTGCCGCGCAGCTTTCGCAGGCGCTGAGCAAGCTGTCCTCGCTGCTGACCCGCTCGGTCTATGCCGAAGTGGCGCGCGCGCGGGTTTCCTCGGCGGCGGCGGAGTTCCGCAAGCTGGCCTTGCAGACCAGCAAGATCGCCGGCCTTGCCGGAATCGTGGTGATCACGGTGGCTGTGCTGCTGGGCAAGCAGATGCTGGAGTTCATCGGCGGCGAGGACTTCGAACAGGGCGCGGCGATCCTCGTGCCGCTGACCCTGGCGGCGAGCTTCGACCTCGCGAGCGTCGCGTTCGAGCCGGTTCTCCACGCTACGGGCCGGGCGCGTCATTCGCTGGTCGCTCGGCTGATCGCGCTGGTCGCGCTGGCGATTGGCCTGGTGTTCCTGCTGCCGGTCGGACCGAGCGGCGCGGCCTGGGCCGTGGCTCTGGGCGGCGCGGTGTCCTACGTGGTCATGGGCCTCATGGCATGGCGCACGCTCCAGCAGATCGACCGCAACGAGATCAGCATCGCGCCCGATCCGGAAGACGATCTGCCGGTGGCGGACTCGGCTACCTGAGGCTCGACAGGGGAGGAAGCAGGGCTATCATGCCTTCATGTCCTCTTCCGAGACCCTGATCGAACAGGCCCATGGCCTTGCCGACCGCATCGTCGCGCTGCGCCGCGCCATTCATGCCGAACCCGAAATCGGCCTGCACAATCCGAAGACGCGGGACAAGATCCGCGCTGCTCTGGCCCACCTGCCGCTGGAATGGCGGGACGGACCCTCGACCACCGGCCTGATCGCCACGCTGAGGGGCGGCGCGGGTGAGGGTGGTAGCGTGCTGCTGCGCGGCGATACCGACGCCCTGCCGATGCCCGAGGAAACCGGGCTGCCTTTCGCCTCGACCATTCCGGGTGCGATGCATGCCTGCGGTCACGACACCCATGTCGCCATGCTGGCCGGTGCGGCGGAGATTCTCGCGGGCCGGGCGGAGAGCCTGCGCGGCGAGGTGCGCTTCATGTTCCAGCCGGGCGAGGAAGGCCACCACGGCGCCCGCTTCATGCTGGAAGACGGATTGCTTGGCGGCGAGGGCTTCGATCGTGCGCTGCCGGATGCCGCCTTCGCGCTCCACATCATGCCCAATGCGCCGCACGGCGTGATCGGCGGCCGGGCCGGACCGCTGATGGCGGCGGCGGACGAGCTGCGCATCGTCGTGACCGGGCGCGGCGGCCATGCCTCGATGCCGCACGATACGGTCGATCCGGTGCCGGTCGCCTGCGAGATCGTCCTGGCCATCCAGACGATGGTCGCGCGCCGCTACAGCGTGTTCGATCCGGTCGTGGTGACGATCGCCAAGGTCGAGGCCGGCAGCGCGCACAACGTCATTCCCGACACCGCCCGACTTACCGGCACGATGCGCACGCTGTCGGCGGCCAATCGCGCGCGCCTGAAGGAGGAACTGCCGGTGCTCGTCGCCGGTATTGCCGGAGCGCACGGATTGAAGGGCGAAGTCACGATCCTCGAAGGCTTCCCGGTGACGGTCTGCGATCCGCGCGCGGTGGACTTCGGGGAGCAGGTGGCCCGGAATCTCTATGGCGAGGCCGCGTTCCAGCGCCTCAAGGACCCGATCATGGGCGCGGAAGACTTCGCCTATGTGCTGGAAAAGGTGCCCGGTGCGATGTTCTTCCTTGGCGTTGCGGAAGACGGCGCCGACTGGAAGCACTGCTGCGGCATTCACTCGACGAAGATGATGGTCGACGAAAAGGCCCTGCCGCGCGGCGCCGCCTTCCTGGCCGGATTGGCGCAGGACTGGTTGGCGCGAGGTTGGGGATAGGGTTCCGTTTCCCCGCACACAGGCCGCCTACTCCTTCGTCATTGCGCCCCCTGCGCGAAAGCGTAGCGAAGCAATCCAGAGTCGCGCAGAGCCGCTCTGGATTGCCGCGTCGGCTTCGCCTCCTCGCAATGACGAGAGAGCCGAGGTGTCAGGCCTTCACGTCTTCCCATTCCGGGTGGCGCCTGAACGCGGCGACGACGTAGCTGCACAAGGGTGCGATCTTGAAGTGGTTTTCCCGTGCGTCGGCGACCATTGCTTCGACCAGCCGCGCCGCCACGCCGCGATTGCCGATCTCGGTGGGGACGAGCGTGTGGTCGGCATAGTGCACGCCGTCGCGGGCCTGCCAGGTCAGGTGGCCGGTCACGTCGCTGTCGGCGAGGTGGGCCTGGTATTCGCCGCCGGTGGCGGTTTCGTGCTTGGTGATGGTCACGCCGACCATGGGCCAATCTCCTTCTTGGCTGCGCCTGCTTGACGGCGCCTGTGTCCGCTCGCAGTGCATATGGTCATGAAATTCCTCTCCGACAACGCCGCCAGGGTCCATCCGAAGGTATGGGACGCCATGAAGGAGGCCGACGCACCCGATTCGCCCTATGACGGCGATGCGCTCAGCCGATCGCTGGACGAGCGCTTTTCCGCGCTGTTCGGGCGGGACTGCGCGGCGCTCTGGGTGGCGACCGGGACGGCAGCGAACTGCCTTGCCCTGTCCGCCATGGTTGAGCCGCACGGCGCGGTGATCTGCCACCGCGAGGCGCATATCGAGATGGACGAGGGCGGTGCGCCGGGGTTCTACCTGCACGGCGCCAAGCTGCTGCTGGCCGATGGTGAAAGCGCGAAGATCGCGCCAGAGGCCATTGCGCGGGTGATCGATCCGATCCGCGACGGCGTCCATCAGGTCCAGCCCCACGCGATCTCGATCACCCAGGCGAGCGAATACGGCTGCGTCTACCGGCCCGAGGAACTCACCGCACTGGCCCGGTTCGCCAAGGACAAGCGCCTCGACCTGCACATGGACGGCGCGCGTTTCGCCAATGCGGCGGCGTTTCTGGGCGGCGACGCGGCTGAGGCGGCGGGCGAGGTCGATGCCCTGAGCTTCGGCATGGTCAAGAACGGTGCGATGAGCGCGGAGGCGATCGTGTTCTTCGATCCGGCCATGGCCGACACGGTGCGCTTCCGCCGCAAGCGGGCGGGGCACCTGCAGTCGAAGGGCCGTTATCTCGCCGCGCAGATCCTCGCGATGCTGGAAGGCGATCTCTGGCTGGACAATGCCCGCGCCGCCAATGCCGCGGCCGGTGAGATCGCGGCTGCGGCGAAGGACCGCCTGCTCCATCCGGTGGAGGCGAACGAGATCTTCCTGATCTCCACCGCCGTGGAGCGGCTGGCGCTGCGCGGGCAGGGCTTCGAATTCTACGACTGGGGCGACGATGCCGCGCGCCTCGTCACCGCCTGGGATTCGCGCGAGGATCACGTTTCGGCGCTCGCCCGCGCGATTTCCGCATTGTGAGCGAGAGTTCCGATTCCGCGCCGGGCTTCCTGACGCCCGCGGTGGCGTTGCCGTTCCTGCTGGTCGCGCTGATCTGGGGATCGACCTGGTTCGTCATCACCGGCCAGATCGGCGATGTGCCTGCAAGCTGGTCGGTCGCCTGGCGCTTCGTGCTGGCGACCCCGGCGATGTTCCTGGTCGCGGTGGTGATGAGGAAGAGCCTGAGGCTCGGCGCGGCGGGCCAGTGGCTGGCACTGGCGGTGGGCGTGGCGCAATTCTGCGGCAACTACAATTTCGTCTACCGCGCCGAGATGCACCTGACCTCGGGCATCGTCGCGGTGATGATCGGGCTGCTGCTGGTGCCCAATGCGGTGCTGGCGCGGCTGCTGCTGGGCCAGCCGATCACCTGGCGTTTCGCGATCGGCAGTGCCATCGCCATTGCCGGGCTGGCCTTGTTGCTGCTGCACGAGGCGCATGAGGCGCCGCTGGGCGGCAAGGTGCTGCTCGGCACGGTCTTCGCGCTGATCGCGATGATCTGCGCTTCGGTTTCGAACGTGATCCAGGCCAACGAGACCGGCAAGGCGCTGCCGATGGTCAGCCTGCTGGCCTGGGCGATGCTCTACGGGACCCTTGCCGATCTTGCCGTGGCCTGGGCAACCTCCGGGCCGCCGGTGATCCCGCGCGACGGGATGTACTGGCTGGGCACCGCCTATCTCGCGATTCTCGGCTCGGTGGTGACTTTCCCGCTCTACTACACGCTGATTCGCCAGCTCGGCGCGGGCAAGGCGGCCTACAACGGGGTCATGGTCATCATCATTGCGATGCTGATCTCCACCGCCTTCGAGGGCTACCGCTGGTCGCTGCTGGCGCTGGCCGGAGCGGCATTGGCGACGGTGGGGCTGGTCGTGGCGCTGAGGGCGCGCAGCCCTTCGCGGTAGGTCGGGAAGCGCGGGCGCCAGCCGAGCACGCGCCGGGCCTTGCCGTTCGCCACCCGGCGATTCTCGGCATAGAACCCGCGCGCCATGGCGGAAAGCCGCGCCTCCTCGATCGACTGGAGTGGGGGAAGGGGCAGGCCGAGCAGGCGGCAGGCCTCCTCCACCAGCGTGTTCTGGCCGCAGGGCAAGTCGTCCGCGAGGTTGTAGGCGCCGGTCGGCCCTTCGAGCCCGGCGATCACGCCTGCGGCAATGTCCTCGACATGGGCGCGGCTGAATACTTGCTGGGGCAAGGCGATGCGGTGCGCGCGCCCGTCCCGCACCCTGTCCAGCATCGAGCGGCCGGGGCCGTAGATGCCGGGCAGCCGATAGACCCGCGCGCCCAGCTTCAGCCATTCGCCGTCCGCCTCGGCCCGCGCGGTGCGGCGGCCGGTGCCGACCGGCGCGCTCTCGTCCACCCAGGCGCCGCCGGTATCGCCATAGACCCCGGTGGAGGAGAGGTAGGACAGCGGCATGCCCTTCAGCGCATCGCCGTAGCGCTCCAGCACCGGGTCGAGCGGCTCGCCCCGGCCTTCCTTGCCGGGCGGGACCGAGGAGAGCACATGGTCGGCGTCGGCCAGCGCGAGGCGCACATTGCTCTCGTCGCCGAAGGAAAGCGTGCCGTCGCTGCCGGTGGAGACCACCTCCCAGCCGCGAGGCGCGGCCTGCCTGGCGATCGCTTTCGCGGTATAGCCCAGTCCGAAGATGAACAGGCGCTTCGGCGGCACGGCAGGCATGAGGCATTCCTCTCGTTTCGGCATGAATTCGTCTCGGCGGTGAATTCGTCGCGCCAAGTCTGGCATTCGAGGGACAAGGCTCTAATTTAGCGGCATGGACATTGCCAGCACCCCCGCCTCGCCCGACGCCGAAACGCAGATGGCGGATGCCGCTCCCGCCCCTCAGGCGCCGCCGGTCATTCGCCGCGAGGACTATCAGCCGCCGGCCTGGCTGGTGCCGCAGATCGCGCTCGATTTCCGCCTGGGCATCGACGAGACCCATGTGCTCTCCATGCTTTCGGTCCGCCGCAATCCCGCAGGAAACGGCGCCTCGGCGCTGCGGCTCAACGGCGACCAGCTCACCCCGCTGGCCATCCGCGTCGATGGCGAGGCAGTGAACGACTGGCGCATGGACGGTGCCGACCTGCTGGTCGAACTGACCGGCGATGCCCATGAGGTCGAAATCGAGACTTCGGTGAATCCGGCGGCGAACAGCCAGCTTATGGGCCTCTATGCCTCGAACGGCATGCTCTGCACCCAGTGCGAGGCGGAAGGCTTCCGCCGCATCACCTTCTTCCCGGACCGTCCGGACGTGCTCTCGACCTATTCGGTGCGCATGGCGGGCGACAAGACCCGCTTCCCGGTCCTGCTCTCCAACGGCAACTGCACTGCGACGGGAGAGGGCGAGGACGGCACCCACTGGGCCGAATGGCACGACCCCTGGCCCAAGCCGAGCTACCTCTTCGCACTGGTCGCGGGCGATCTGGTGGCGAACCATGCCGCGTTCACCACGCGCTCGGGCCGCAAGGTCGATCTCAATATCTGGGTCCGCGCCGGCGACGAGCAGCGCACCAGCCACGCGATGGATTCGCTGATCCACTCGATGAAGTGGGACGAGGACACCTTCGGGCGCGAGTACGACCTCGACCTGTTCAACGTCGTCGCCGTGTCGGACTTCAACATGGGGGCGATGGAGAACAAGGGGCTCAACGTCTTCAACACCCGCTACGTCCTCGCCGAGCCGGAAACCGCCACCGACGCGGATTACGACGGCATCGAGAGCGTGATCGGCCACGAGTATTTCCACAACTGGTCGGGCAACCGCGTGACCTGCCGCGACTGGTTCCAGCTTTCGCTGAAGGAAGGCTTCACCGTCCTGCGCGACCAGCTGTTCAGCGCCGACATGGGCAGCGAGGCGGTGAAGCGCATCGAGGACGTGCGGGTCCTGCGCTCGGCCCAGTTCCCCGAGGATTCGGGGCCGCTCGCCCATCCGATCAGGCCTGATTCCTATCAGGAAATCAGCAATTTCTATACGGCAACGGTATACAACAAGGGCGCCGAGGTGATCCGCATGATGCGGACCATGGCCGGACCCGAGACGTTCCGCCGGGGTACCGACCTCTACTTCGATCGCCACGACGGCGAGGCGGCGACCTGCGAGGATTTCGTCAAGGCCATCGAGGACGGCACCGGGCTGGACCTCACGCAGTTCCGTCTCTGGTACTCGCAGGCAGGCACGCCGCAAGTCGCCGTGGAACTGGCCCATCGAGGCGAGACGGCGACGCTCACGCTGACCCAGACGGTTCCGGTCACGCCGGGCCAGCCCGAAAAGCAGGCCGTGCCGATTCCCCTGCGCGTGGCCCTGTATGACCGCGACAGCGGCCGCCATGCAGGCGAGCAGCTCATCGTGCTCGACAAGGGCAGTGACAGCTTCACGTTCGAAGGCTTCGCGCGTCCGCCGGTGGTCTCGATCAACCGCGGCTTTTCGGCCCCGGTCGCCATCGACATCGAGCGTTCGAACGAGGACCTCGTGTTCCTCGCCGCCCATGACGACGATCCTTTCGCCCGTTACGAGGCGATGCAGAGCCTGGTGGTTCAGCATCTCGTGGCCGCCGTCGGTGGCGGCCTGTCGGATTCCGCCCGCGCCGAGGGCCGCAAGGCGATCGGCGAGGCCTTTGCCGCCGTGCTGGCGGACGAGGCGCTCGACGACCTGATGCGCGGCGAACTCATGGTCCTGCCGGGCGTCGCCTATCTCGCCGAACAGGTGCTGGTGGCCGATCCCGCCGCGATCCATGAGGAGCGCGAGGCGCTGAAGGCATGGCTCGGCGGCGCGCTGGCGCAGCCGCTGGCGGTGCTGCACGATCGGGTTTCCGTCGTGCCCTATGGCCGCGATGCCGCCGCGCGCGGCGCGCGCAAGACCAAGGGGCAGGCGCTCGTGCTGATCGCCTCGGGCGACGCTGCCGAGGGCGCCCGCCGCGCCATCGCGCAGTACCGCGCGGCCGACAACATGACCGACCGCCAGTCGGCGCTGACCGTGCTCTGCAACCTCGAAGGCCCGGAGCGGGAGGAGGCCCTTGCCGACTTCCACCGGCGCTACGAAGGCAATGCCCTCGTCATCGACAAGTGGTTCGCGCTTCAGGCCGGTTCGTTCCACCCGGACGTGTTGGAGCATATCGAGGCCCTGGCCCGGCATCCGGACTTCACGCTGAACAACCCCAACCGCGCCCGCGCGCTCTACATGACGGCGGCGGTGAACCCCAAGGCGTTCCACGATGCGAGCGGCGCGGGCTACCGGATGATCGGCGAGCTGATCCGCAAGCTCGACCCGATCAATCCCCAGACCACTGCGCGTTTCGTGCCGCAGCTCGGGCGCTGGCGGCGAATCGAACCCACCCGTGCCGCGATGATGCGCGCCGAACTGGAGAAGATCGCCGCCGAGCCCAGCCTCTCGCGCGACGTGCGGGAACAGGTGAGCAAGAGCCTTGGTTGATACCGGACACGAGGCCGTCGAGGTCAATCGCGCCCGATTGCTGGACGGCCTGCCGCACGGCTTCCTCGGCCGCCGCGGCGGGGTGAGCGTGGGCGAGGTCGCGGGCCTCAATGTCGGCCTCGGTTCCGGCGACGAACCGGCGGCGGTGGCCGAAAACCGCCGCCGCGCCGCCGACGCGGTCCTGCCCGGCGCGCCGCTCGTTTCTGTCTATCAGGTGCATTCGCCCGACTGCGTGATTCTCGGCGCGGACATGTGGAGCGACGCCGAGCGCCCCCATGCCGATGCCCTCGTCACGGACCGGCCCGGCGTGCTGATCAGCGTCGTCACCGCCGACTGCGCGCCGGTCCTGCTTGCGGACCGCGAGGCCGGTGTGGTCGGCGCGGCCCATGCGGGATGGAAGGGCGCCATCGGCGGCGTGACCGACAGCACGATCGCCCGGATGATATCGCTCGGCGCCGAGCGGGCGCGGATCGTCGCTGCCGTCGGCCCCTGCATCTCCCGGAATTCCTACGAGGTGGACACGGGTTTCCGCGACCGCTTCCTGGCCGAGGCTGCCGACAATGCACGATTCTTCGCCGAAGGGCGCGAAGGGCACTGGCAGTTCGATCTGGAGCTGTATGTGGCCGCGCGGCTGGAGGCTGCGGGGATCGCCGAGGTGGAGCGTCTCGGCCTCGATACTTATGCGGCGCCCGAGCGTTTCTATTCCTATCGCCGGGCCACGCACCGGGGCGAGGCCGCCTACGGACGCCAGATTTCGGTGATCGCGGCGGGCTGATACAGGCCCGTCCGGCCTGCCCGCCGAGCGGTTATACCTTGAATTCCTTGACGACCATCCTGCCCTGTCCGACCAAAAACACGGTTGGCAGGCCAGATTTCCCTGTATATCAGTTCGGCAAAGTCGGTATTCGCTTCGGCTACATCCCGGGGCATCTAACCGTCAACGGGGGGCCGTTACGGGGATACCAGACAAAAAAATAGAATTGGTCAGGAATCTGGGCTTGCTACCGGAATCCCGGGAGTAGGTTGTCAATAACAAGGCAAGGGCAATCATGGCAGAAGCAGATGGCGTGCGGCGGCGCGATTTCATCAATATCGCCGCAGTAAGCGCGGCGGGTGTCGCCGGCGTGGGCATCGTCGTCCCGCTGGTCAGCCAGATGTCCGCATCGGCGGACGTTCTTGCGGCGTCTTCCACGGAAGTCGACATTTCCTCGATCCAGCCCGGACAGGCGATCAAGGCGATCTTCCGCAAGCAACCGGTCTTCGTTCGCAACCTCACACCGCATGAAATCGCGGAAGCCAACAAGGTCGACGTTTCCTCGCTCCGCGATCCGCAGACGCTTGAGGAACGCACCAAGGAAGGCAAGGAAAACTGGCTGATCACCATGGGCGTGTGCACCCACCTGGGCTGCGTTCCGCTCGGTGCCGGCGAAGGTGAGCCCAAGGGCGAGTTCGGTGGCTACTTCTGCCCCTGCCACGGCTCTTCCTACGACACGGCAGCCCGTATCCGTAAGGGCCCCGCGCCCAAGAACCTCGAGGTTCCGGAATACGCCTTCACCACCGACACGGTCGTAAAGATCGGTTGAGGCCAAGAGAGAGGATCAAGAACATGAGCTTTCCCTGGGCCAAGGAATACAAGCCGAGCCACCCCTTCATGCAGTGGATGGACGACAGGCTGCCCCTGCCGCGCCTCGTCTACAACTCGGTCGGCGGCGGCTATCCGGTTCCGCGCAACCTGAACTATTTCTGGAACTTCGGTTTCCTCGCCGCGCTCTGCCTCGTCCTGCAGATCGTCACCGGTATCGTCATGGCGATGCACTACGCGGCCAACACGCAAGTGGCGTTCGACACCGTCGAGCAGACCGTCCGTGACGTGAACTGGGGCTGGATGATGCGCTACGCGCATGCCAACGGCGCCTCGGCCTTCTTCGTCGTCATATACGTCCACATCTTCCGCGGCTTCTTCTACGGTTCGTACAAGGCCCCGCGCGAGATGGTGTGGCTGCTCGGCGTCGTGATCTTCCTGCTGATGATGGCCACGGCCTTCATGGGCTACGTGCTGCCCTGGGGCCAGATGAGCTTCTGGGGCGCCAAGGTCATCACCGGCCTGTTCGGCGCCATTCCCTTCGTGGGCGAGCCGCTCCAGCAGTGGCTGCTTGGCGGTTTCGCGCCGGATAACGCCGCGCTCAACCGCTTCTTCTCGCTGCACTATCTCCTGCCCTTCGTGATCGTCGGCGTGGTGATCCTGCATATCTGGGCACTGCATATCCCGGGTTCGTCGAACCCTACCGGCATCGAGGTGAAGAGCGAAAGCGACACGGTTCCGTTCTACCCCTACTACGTCGCCAAGGACGGCTGGGCGATCGGCGTCTTCGCGATCCTGTTCTGCACCGCGCTGTTCTTCTTCCCGAACGCGCTGGGCCACCCGGACAACTACATTCCGGCCAACCCGATGAGCACGCCCGCGCATATCGTTCCCGAATGGTACTTCTGGCCGTTCTACGCGATCCTGCGCGCCTTCACCCAGGACTTCTTCTTCATCCCGGCCAAGCTCATGGGCGTGCTGGCGATGTTCGGCGCGATCCTCGTGTGGTTCTTCCTGCCCTGGCTCGACCGTTCGCCGGTCCGCTCGGGTTCGTACCGCCCGCTCTACAAGAAGTTCTTCTTCTTCGGCCTGATCCCGGCGATGGCGGTGCTGTTCTACTGCGGCGGCGCCCCGGCCGAAGAGCCTTACGTAATGCTCAGCCAGATCGCGGCGCTCTACTATTTCGCGCACTTCCTGATCGTCATCCCGATCGTCTCGGCCATCGAGAAGCCGGACCCGCTGCCCTTCTCCATCACCGAGTCCGTCCTCGGCGAGGATGAAGCCGCCAAGCTCAACCCCGCGCCTTCGGCGACGGTTGCCTGACAACAGCTGGAACGAAAGACGACAGACATGGCACGCTTTCTCTCTATCGCCGTCGGGCTGTTCTTCACGGTGGCACTGGCCTGGTCCTTCGGCAAAGGGGCCTACCAGCAGATCACCGAACCACCCGCCGCAACCGCCGAGCATGAATTCCACCTCCACCCCAAGGACGTGAGCTTCGCCAGCGACGGCGCCTTCGGCAAGTTCGACCGCCAGCAACTCCAGCGCGGCTTCCAGGTCTACAAGGAAGTCTGCGCGGCCTGCCACGCGATCCGCCACGTCGCCTTCCGCGATCTTGCGGCGCTGGGCTACAACGACGCCGAAGTGAAGGCGATCGCCAAGGGCTTCCAGGTTCCGGTCTACAACAATGCCACGGGCGAAGTGGAAACCCGCGAAGGCGTGGCGACCGACTACTTCCCGCCGGTGATGTACGGCGGCCAGGGCACTCCGCCCGATCTCTCGCTCATCACCAAGGCGCGTCATGACGGCCCGGCCTACGTCTACTCGCTGCTGACCGGCTACCAGGACCAGCCCGCCGAGCTGTTGAAGAAGTTCCCGGATTCGAAAACGCCGGACGGCCTGCACTACAACCCGTACTTCGCGAACCTCAACCTCGCGATGCCGCCGCCGCTGACCGGCGAGGGCCAGGTAACTTATGGCGACGGCACCAAGGCGACGGTGGATCAGATGTCCAAGGACGTCTCGGCCTTCCTCATCTGGACTGCCGAACCCAAGCTGGAAAAGCGCAAGCAGACCGGTTGGCCGGTGCTGGGCTTCCTCCTCTTCGCGACGATCCTGGGCTATATGTCCTATCGCAACATCTGGGCCGGCAAGAAGCACTGAAGCTTCCTTTCCGGAACCGAGCGAAGGGCCTCCGCCATCTTGTGATGGCGGAGGCCCTTTCGTTTGGCGGCTCGACCCCGTAAGGACGGCCACCATGACCCTCGATGAGATCAAGGCGCTGGTGCGCACCGTGCCGGACTTTCCCAAGCCCGGTATTCTGTTCCGCGACGTGACCACGCTGGTCGGCAACGGCCCGGGCTTCGCCGCGGCAGTCGATCTGATGGCGGAGACGGTCAAGGCCTCGGGCGCGGATGTGATCGCCGGCGTCGAGGCGCGCGGCTTCATCTTCGGCGCAGCGATCGCGGCGCGGCTGGGGCTGGGCTTCGTCTCGATCCGCAAGCCGGGCAAGCTGCCGGTCCCGGTGATCGCCATCGACTATGCCCTCGAATACGGCACGGACACGTTGGAGGTTGACCCTGAGGCCGTGGGCGAGGGGCACCACGTAATTCTCGTCGACGACCTTCTGGCGACCGGCGGCACCGCGCTGGCCGCAGCCGAACTGCTGCGCCGGGCCGGAGCGAAAGTCGAACACGCGCTTTTCGCCATCGACCTGCCCGATCTGGGCGGCGCCGAGCGCCTGCGCGGTGCGGGCATCACGCCCCATGCACTACTGGATTATCCGGGGCACTGATCCGCTATCCACCTCTTATGGCGGAGAAGTCGTAAGGAAGGCGTTGACGAGGCCCTTCCAATCGTGGCAAGCGGCAGCCACGACGCAGCTGGACATCGTCCCTGAAATTGGGCGGGTATAGCTTAGTGGTAAAGCTCCAGCCTTCCAAGCTGGCTATGCGGGTTCGATTCCCGCTACCCGCTCCAGTGCGCGTCTCATACGTGCCCATAAAGGGCCGTGAATGGCTGTTTTCTGCGGTTTTTGACTGATACACTGTCCGGGCAGTTCCGGATATGTTCCATGCCGTCTCAGTCAAAGTTGGCGCCATATGTGGACCTGCAGTTCTCAAGAGCTGACGAAGGTCCCCTCATTATGGCAAGCGAATCACCCAAATCCGGTCTCTCCCCAACGACGGTCGATCGAGCCCGACCACGCGAAAAAGCGTACAAGCTTTCCGACCGCGACGGGCTCTACCTGCTCGTGAAGCCTTCCGGCGCCCGCTATTGGCGGATGAACTTCAAACTGCACCAGCTCCAGCGTACGGCTTCCTTTGGGCGTTACCCCGAAGTCACCCTTGCAGAAGCCCGCCAGCGGTTGCTTGAAGCGCGGCGCCTGCTGAAGCAAGGCATCGATCCTGTCCACCAGGCCAAGCTGGACAAGGTCGCCGCCTCCATCGCTGCCGGGAACACCTTCCGGCTTATCGCGGAGGAGTGGCTGGAAAAGATGCGGCTGGAAGAGCGATCGCCCAAGTCGATCAGGAAATGCGAATGGCAGGTCAGCCTGGTTCTGCCCGATATCGGCAATAGGCCGATCTCGCAGATCACCGCGCATGAGGTGCTCCTCTCCCTCAAGAAGATCGAGCGGACCAGGAAATTCTACACCGCCATGAGCGTGCGGGCGCTGTGCGGCCAGATCTTCCGGTTTGCCGTCGCCACGGCGCGAGCAGAGCGGGACGTGTGCGTCGATCTGCGCGGCGCACTGGTCACGCCCAAGGTCGTGCATCGCCCGGCTATCACGATGCCCAAGCACGTCGGCGCCTTGATGCGCGCGATCCATGATTACGACGGCGCGCGCTACACGAATATCGCGCTGCGCCTGCTCGCTCACACTTTCGTCCGTCCGGGCGAACTGCGACATGCCGAATGGAATGAGTTCGATCTGGAGCGGGCGGTCTGGATCATTCCGCCGCACAAGATGAAGATGCGCCGCCCGCACACGATTCCCCTTTCGCAGCAGGCCTTGGCAATCATCGGGGAGATCGACCACGGGGAGAACTTCAGCTCGTATCTCTTCCCCTCGATTCGCTCGACCAAGCGGCCGCTGTCGGACAACACGATCAATGCGGCATTGCGCCGGATGGGTTACGAGAAGGATCAGATGACGGCGCATGGCTTCCGGGCGATGGCCGCGACCCTGCTCAACGAGATGGGCAACTGGAATCCCGATGCGATCGAACGGCAACTCGCTCACGCGGAGCCGAACTCGGTGCGCCGTGCCTACACGCGCGGTCAGCACTGGGACGAGCGCGTGCGCATGATGCAGCACTGGTCGGATTATCTGGATCAGCTACGCGGCGGTGCGGAGATCATTCGCCCACAATTCGGCAAAAGAGAGCCGAAGCTGACATTGGTCTAGTGAGGAAAAACGGGGCGTCGCGGTGACGGCGCCCCCAAGGCTGCCGGGATTCATACCGAAAAACCGATCCATGCCCTTAAGGCCGATCGTATTGTCACTTATCCCGCAAAACCATCCTCTCGTGGATGGCCGAACGGCATGATTGCAATGCCAGTGCCGCCATCGACAGCAAGACCGCACAAGTCCGCCTCGCCTCGCTTGATACGGAATTCGGTAGAAGAAGCCGAAGCAGATCCATTTGGTGAACGGAAAAATGGACACCGCCAGCCAGTTGGCAAATTCAAAGTCGTTGCAGCGTGCTTCCCCCTCCCACCCGATAACGGTTACGATCGGAACGGGAGAGAGAAGGCGTTAAAAAGTTCAGGACAAGAAGCGGAGGGAACGCCGGGCGTTCCCTAGCGCTATCACTTCCCGGAGCACGTGACTCCGCCCTGCATTTGGCAAGAAACCAGAGTGGACGATGCGTCCGATCCGCCTTCCTTTGCGGGGCTGAGAGTGACCAGATTGGTCGCCGGACGCAGGTTGGGCGTAAAGATGTAAGGCAGGAGGTTGCCTGCCGTGCTGCCCGGGGATCGCGGAGTGACGGTAAGGTCGGCGCCGTCATAGGTCACGGTGTAGTTTTCGCCCGCCGAGAGTGTGCCCTGGCCGATGGCATAGCTGCCGACATTGCTGGTTGCGACGGCCTCGGTGGCTAGAGCCCCGCTCAGGGCGTCGCCGTTGACGAGACCGTCGCCGCCGAGGGTGTAGGTCAGCGCCGGGTTGGCATTGCCGTACAGGCGCGAGAGTGCGTCTGCGGTTACGGTGAGGCCGCGCGGAGTGACCGTGAGGTCGGCGCCGGTAAAGGCGAGCGTGTAGTTGCCACCGGCCGAGAGCGAACCCTGATCGATGGCGTACTTTCCGACATTGCTGGTTCCGGTCGCGTCGGTGGCCAGAATACCGCTCAGGCTGTCGCCATTGACGAGACCATCACCGCCGAGGGTGTAGCTCAGCGCCGGGTTGGCGTTGCCGTAGAGGCGCGAGAGCGCATCGGCGGTGACGGTGAGGCCGCGCGGGGTTACCGTGAGGTCGGCGCCGGTAAAGGCGAGCGTGTAGTTGCCACCGGCCGAGAGCGAACCCTGACTGATGGCGTAGCTGCCGACATTGCTGGTTCCGGTCGCGTCGGTGGCCAAAGCACCGCCCAGGCTGTCGCCATTGACGAGACCATCACCGCGGAGGGTGTAGGTCAGCGCCGGATTGGCATTCCCGTAGAGACGCGAGATTGCATCTGCGGTGACGGTGAGGCTGCGCGGAGTGAGGGTAAGATCGGCACCGCTGAACGCCAGGATGTAGTTCGAGCCTGCGGACAGCGAACCCTGCGAGATGGCATAGCTGCCGGCGTTGCTGGTGGCATCCGCGCTGGTGGCGAGTGCGCCGCTGAGGGTATCACTGCCCGCGAGGCCGTCGCCGCCGAGCGTGTAGGTCAGCGCCGGATTGGCATTGCCGTAGAGACGCGAGAGTGCATCTGCGGTGACGGTGAGGCTGCGCGGAGTGACGGTGAGGTCGGCGCCGTTATAGGCAATGGTGTAGTTCCCGCCTGCGGAGAGGGTGCCCTGGCCGATGGCATAGGAGCCGACATTGCTGGTGGCGCCTGCAGCGGTGGCGAGTGCGCCGCTGAGGGTATCGCTGCCCGCGAGGCCGTCGCCGCCGAGCGTATAGGTCAGCGCCGGATTGGCATTGCCGTAGAGACGCGAGAGCGCATCT
>PJTY01000236.1_pt1 | contig 34688 bp, 33 predicted proteins | sample 1512121 | NCBI WGS metagenome assembly PJTY01 (sample SAMN08177680, study PRJNA422409) | Soil metagenome, whole genome shotgun sequencing project. | isolation source: Soil enriched (2) on filter paper: alkali lignin treatment | place: USA: Madison | collected 2015-01-15 | reverse complement strand
TGAAGTCGCGCCAGAAGGCTTCGAGCAGCGCTTTCCATTCCTGGCGACCGCCGGAAACGTCGTCCAGTTCGTCTTCCATGCCCGCGGTGAATTCGTAGGCGACGTAGCGCTGGAAGAAGCGTTCGAGGAACGACGTGAGAAGGCGGCCCGATTCCTCTGCGAAGAAACGGTTTTTCTCGGTGCGGACGTAGTTGCGGTCCTTGATGACCTGGATCGTCGCCGCATACGTCGAAGGGCGGCCGATGCCCAGTTCTTCCAGACGCTTGACGAGGCTGGCTTCCGAGAAGCGCGGCGGCGGCTGGGTGAAGTGCTGTTCGGCGGTGACGTCCTTCTTGGCGGGCATGTCGCCCGACTTCATGAAGGGCAGCAGGCCGCCGTCGTCGTCGTCGGACTTGTTGTCCTGGCCTTCCTCGTAGACGGCGAGGAAGCCGGGGAACTTCACGACCTGGCCCGAGGCGCGCAGTTCGTGTTGGCCGGTGCCGTCGCGCAGGGTGACGGTGGTGCGCTCCAGCGCGGCCGAGGCCATCTGGCTGGCCATCGCGCGCTTGAAGATCAGGTCGTAGAGGCGGCCCTCGTCACCCGAACCGTAGCGGTCCTTGGTGAAGTCGGTGGGGCGGATCGCCTCGTGCGCTTCCTGCGCGTTCTTCGCCTTGGTCTGATAGACACGCGGCTGCTCGGGCAGGTAGTGGCCCGAGAAGCGGTCGGTGATCGCGGCGCGGGCGGCCGAGATCGCGCTCGGGTCCATTTGCACGCCGTCGGTACGCATGTAGGTGATCGCGCCCGCCTCGTAGAGCGTCTGCGCCACGCGCATGGTCTGGCTGGCCGAGAAGCCCAGCTTGCGCGCGGCCTCCTGCTGGAGCGTCGAGGTGGTGAACGGCGGCTGAGGGTTGCGCCTGTGCGGCTTGGTCTCGACCGATTCGACCGTGAAGGCGCCGCTTTCGACGGCGGCCTTGGCGCGCATCGCGGTGCCTTCCTCGCCGATGCTCAGGCGGTCGAGCTTCTTGCCCTCGAAGGCGACCAGCTTGGCGGTGAAGTCGGTGCCGTCATGCGCCATCTGCGCCGCGACCGACCAGTATTCCTGCGGCTTGAAGGCTTCGATCTCACGCTCGCGGTCGACGATCAGGCGCAGCGCCACCGACTGCACGCGGCCCGCGGACTTGGCGCCGGGCAGCTTGCGCCAGAGCACCGGCGACAGCGTGAAGCCGAACAGATAGTCCAGCGCGCGGCGGGCGAGATAGGCGTCGATCAGGTCCTGGTCCAGCTCGCGCGGCTGGGTCATCGCCTTGGTGACGGTGTCCTTGGTGATGGCGTTGAAGGTCACGCGCTGCACGTCCTTCGGCAGCGCCTTGCGCTTGGCCAGCAGTTCGCGGACGTGCCAGGAAATCGCCTCGCCCTCGCGATCAGGGTCAGTCGCGAGAATCAGCCGGTCGGCCCCCTTCGCGGCGTCGGTGATCGCCTTCACCTGCTTCTGCTTGTCGCCGTAAAGCTCCCAGTCCATCTCGAAGCCCTCGTCCGGGCGGACGGAGCCGTCCTTGGGCGGAAGGTCGCGGACGTGGCCGTAGCTGGCGAGAACCTTGTAGTCCTTGCCCAGATACTTTTCGATGGTCTTCGCCTTTGCCGGCGATTCTACGATGACTAGCTGCATACTTTCAGACTCTGTGTGCCCCTGGGCGCCAATGCGCCCTTACGTGTGCGCATATACGTGTACGCATAGGGTGGGAAGCCATTGGGCGCTTCGTCAAGCCCAGAGATATGGCTCGGATGTGCCGCGATCGTTTCCGCGCCCCCCGCCCCGGAAACAAGGCCTCATGCGAGACTGACCCGGCCGCCCGCATGACGCACGAGCCTGCCGCCGATCTCCAGTTCCAGCAAGGCCATGTGGATTGCCGGTGCCCCCGCGCCCGATTGCCGAATCAGTTCGTCGACGGCGACGGGCGCCGTGGAGAGCAGATCGGCGATCCGGATCTCGGTGTCCTGCGCGGCTGCTTCCGCCACGGGATGCCACGAAGGGCGGCTCTCGCGAACACTCGCCCTCGGCAGGCCGTCGAAGCCAGAGAGCAGTTCCACCACGTCCTCTACCGATTGCACCAGCACGGCGCCGTCGCGGATCAGCTGGTTGCAGCCGTGGGAGCGCGGATCGAGCGGCGATCCGGGAACCGCCATCACTTCGCGGCCCATCTCCCCCGCCAGACGCGCGGTAATCAGCGACCCCGACTTGGGCGCCGCCTCGACGACGATCGTCCCGGCGGCAAGCCCGGCGATGATGCGGTTGCGGGTGGGGAAATGACGCGCCAGCGGCTCGGTCCCCGGCGGCTGCTCGGCCAGCAGCAGGCCTTCGGCCGCCACGCGCTCCTGCAAATCGGCGTGCTCGGGCGGATAGGCCACGTCGATCCCGCTGGCGATGACGCCGACGGTCGCTCCGCCCGCCAGCGCGCCCTGATGCGCCGCGCCGTCGATCCCGCGCGCCAGCCCGGAAACGACCGTGAAACCGACTTCCGCAAGCGCATGGGCGAAGTCCCGGGCCAGACGCACCGCCGCCGCCGAAGCATTGCGCGCGCCGACGATCGCCACGGTGGGGCGCCCAAGCAGGCCGGTATCGCCCCGAAACGTCAGGATCGGCGGCGCCCCTTCCGAATAGGCGAGCAGCGCCGGATAGTCGGGAGAATCGTGGAAGAGGTAGCGCGCGCCGGTCTTGCGGGTGGCGGCGATCTCCCCCTGGATACGGCGCTCAGGCGCCGCCTCGTAAGCCTTGCCGGCCCGTCCGGCGAGACCCGGAAGCGCATCGAGCGCGGCGCGGGCATCGCCGAAACGCGCCAGCAGCTGCATGTAGGTGACCGGGCCGATATGGGGAGAACGCAGGAGCCGGATGCGCGCGAAAGCTTCCTCCTGCGAGAGATTCGCTGCCGCCTTTCCGTCCTGCTTCCCCCCGTGCCCCATCACGGTTTCTTGCCGCTCCCGACTTTCGGCTCGGTCCCGGCGCGCAGGCGGGCGATGTTCTCGCGGTGCTGGAACAGCACGATCGCCGCGATCACCGCCAGCACAGCGGCGGCCTCACCCCGGCCAAGCAGCAGCGCCGCGATCGGTGCGGCAACGGCGGCGATCATCCCGGCCACCGAAGAAATCCGGACCGTCAGCAGCAGGCCGATCCAGGTCAGCGCATAGACCAGCCCCACCGGCCAGGCGAGGCCAAAGGCGATGCCCGCCGTGGTCGCAACGCCCTTGCCACCCTTGAAGCCCAGCCAGACCGGGAAGCAATGGCCCAGGAACGCGCCGAGCGCCGCCAGCCAGGTCCATTCCGGCAGGAAGTGCGCGGCGATCAGCACCGCGGCAAGGCCCTTGAGCAAGTCGAGCAGCAGCGTCGCGGCGGCCAGCCCCTTGCGGCCGGTGCGCAGGACGTTGGTGGCTCCGATGTTGCCCGAACCGATCGCGCGCAAGTCGCCCGCGCCCGCTATCCGGGTGATGAGAAGGCCGAAAGGCACCGAACCGAGGGCATAGCCCAGCACAAGGGCGAGAATCCATTCCATCCCCCGCTCTTAGCGACTTGTGCGGCATTGGCGAAGCGGCTTGCAGCAATGAACATTGCCCTTTCCCCTCCCGAGCGATTAACAGGGTGCAAGGTCCAGGAATAAAGCCATGCCCTCCCCCGTTCTCGCCCCCGTTCACTCCACGCTCCATCGGGTTCCGGACGCCGCTTCGGTCGATCCGGCCGCACCGATCCTGCTGTTCGATTCGGGCGTCGGCGGCCTCACCGTGCTGGGCGAGCTGCGCAAGGTGCTGCCCCAGGCCCCGGTGATCTACGCGGCGGACATGGCGGGGCTGCCCTACGGCACCAAGACCGAGGCCCAGGTGACGGCCCGCGTCGCCGGGCTGCTCGGCCGGATGACCGAGCGTTTCGCTCCTCGCCTCGTCTGCATCGCCTGCAACACCGCCTCGACGATCGCGCTCGGCATGGTGCGCGAAGTGTTGGAAGTGCCGGTGGTCGGCACCGTTCCCGCGATCAAGCCCGCTGCGGCGATGACCCGCAGCGGGGTCATCGGCCTGCTCGGCACCCAGGCGACGATCCGCCAGGCCTATGTAGACCGGCTGGAACAGGAATTCGCAGGCGGCAAGCGCCTGCTGCGCTACGGCGGCCCCGGCCTGGTCGAGGCGGCGGAAGCCAAGCTGCGCGGCGAGCCGGTCGATCCTGCCGCGATAATCCGGGCAGCCGAGGCGCTGCGGGCAATGCCCGGCGGCGAAGACATCGACACACTCGTGCTCGCCTGCACCCACTTCCCGCTGCTGGAAGAGGAACTGACGCAGGCTTTCGGCCCCCACGTGCGCTTCGTCCACGGCGCCGAAGGCATCGCCCGGCGAATCGCCCAGCTCACCGCCGGACAGGAATTCACGCGCCGCGTCCCCGACCGCGCCCTGTTCACCGGACCGGGCGAATTCCCCGGCGCCTACGGCGAGGCCCTTGCCCGCTACGGGCTGCCCGAAGGCGGAAGGTTTTGACGCCGCGCTTCAATCTGCTGCTGCTCATTCTCCTGCTGCTCGTCGGCGTACCGCTCTACTGGTTCCAGCTCGACGACAGCGCCCCCGGCGCCAAGGCCTATCCCCTCGACATCGCCCGCCTGCGGGACCTGGCGGCCAGCATACCGGGCCAGGCACCTCGCGAACTGCGGCAGGAAGTCGTCGGCTACCGCACCCTCCTCTCCAACCGGATTGCCGCAGGCAGCGGCTTCCGCCCGGTCCGGCTGGCGGTCCGCGCCTTCGAGGCGGTCGTTCCCGGCGAGCCGCCGATCCTGATCGACGCCGGAACGACGCCCCGCGACGCGAAGAAGCGCGATGTCGAGGACTTCGACGCCGCTGCGCAGCACCGGGTCGATCGCCGCGTCGAGATTGCCGCGATGAAGCTCGTGCTGCTGGACCGGCCGCTCCATCGCGGCAATCCGGCCCTGTCCTCTCCGGAAGCAATCCCGCTTCCCGACCTCGGCAATGGCGAGCCCCGCGCGGTGGCGCCCGGTGTCGTCGTCATTCCGCTGCCCGGCCTGCCCGACCGGGCCAGGATGGTCTATATCCGGCTGGAGGACGGCCGCGAGTTCCTCTTCACCGGCGATGTCGCCACGATCGACGCGAACTGGCTGCAGCTTCGCCCCCCGGCCCGTACTTTCAGGTCGATGACCGATGGCGACGAACGCCGCGAGACGGTATCCTGGCTGATGACGATCAAGGCGCTGAAACGCGCCGCTCCGGCGATGAGCATCGTCGCAGGTCACGAACCGCGCGATGTGGCGGGCATAACAAGCGGTTTTGCGCAAGCGGATTTGCAAAAGATCGATCATAGTGTGCGAGACAAGCGACTGGCCATGTCCCGAACGATCATGTATTTGCCCGCAGCAACGGGTAATAGCCCAAGGACGTGAAGTCCCCCAAAGGCGAACGCAGGAAGTGCCCAGGTGAACTACGAACACATTTTCGATCAGGCGATCGAGCGCCTCCACTCGGAAGGCCGCTACCGCGTCTTCATCGACATCCTGCGCAACAAGGGCGCCTACCCGAACGCCCGCTGCTTCGCCGGGCACAACGGCCCCAAGCCGATCACCGTGTGGTGCTCCAATGACTATCTTGCGATGGGCCAGCACCCCAAGGTGATCGAGGCCATGGAAGAGGCGCTGCACGACGTCGGCGCCGGTTCCGGCGGCACCCGCAACATCGGCGGCAACACGCACTATCACATCGAGCTTGAAAGCGAGCTGGCCGACCTGCACGGCAAGGAAGGCGCGCTGCTGTTCACCTCGGGCTACGTCTCGAACGACGCCACGCTCTCCACGCTGGCCAAGCTGCTGCCGGGCTGCGTGATCTTCTCGGACGAGCTGAACCACGCCTCGATGATCGCGGGCATCCGCAATTCGGGCTGCGACAAGAAAGTCTGGCGCCACAACGACCTCGAACACCTTGAGGAACTGCTGGCCCAGACCGATCCCGCCCTGCCCAAGCTGATCGCCTTCGAGTCGGTCTATTCGATGGACGGGGACGTCGCGCCGATCCACGCGATCTGCGACCTTGCCGAGAAGTACAACGCGCTCACCTATATCGACGAAGTCCACGCGGTCGGCATGTACGGCCCGCGCGGCGGCGGCATCACCGATCGTGACGAGGCGGCCCACCGCATCGACATCATCGAGGGCACGCTGGGCAAGGCCTTCGGCGTGATGGGCGGCTATATCGCCACCAACCAGAAGATCATCGACTGCATCCGCTCCTATGCGCCGGGCTTCATCTTCACGACGTCGCTGTCGCCGGTGCTGGTCGCGGGCGTGCTTGCCTCGGTGAAACACCTCAAGGGCTCCAGCGTGGAACGCGAAGGCCAGCAGCGCTCGGCCGCGATGATGAAGCAGATGTTCCGCGACGCCGGCCTGCCGGTCATGGATTCCACCACGCACATCGTGCCGCTGATGGTCGGCGATCCGGTCAAGGCCAAGAAGATCAGCGACATCCTGCTCGCCGAATATGGCGCCTATGTGCAGCCGATCAACTTCCCGACCGTGCCGCGCGGCACCGAGCGCCTGCGCTTCACCCCCGGTCCGGCCCATACCGAAGCGATGATGCACCACCTTACCGAGGCGCTGGTCGAGATCTGGGAACGCCTGGAAATGCGTCTGGCCGCCTGAGCCTTTCGCAAGCGCAACAAAATCTTTCGTATAGGGCTCCCCGTTCTCGCGGCGGAGCCCTTTTCATTTGCCCGGCCGTCCCCAAGTTCAGCCCGTCGCTCACTCCGCGCCCTCTCCCGGCGCCCTTCTCCCGCGACGACGTGACCAGAAGGACTTCCATGGCCAAGCTGTTCGAGCCGATCACCCTCGGCAACCTCACCCTCGCCAATCGCATCGTCATTGCCCCCATGTGCCAGTATTCCGCCGAGGACGGGCGCATGACCGACTGGCACGCCATGCACCTCGGCAATCTCGCGCAGTCCGGCGCGGGCATCCTCACGATCGAGGCAACCGCCGTCAGCGCAGAGGGCCGCATTTCCTACGCCGACGTCGGCCTCTGGAACGATGAGACCGAGCAAGCGATGGCCAAGGTCCTGGACAGCGTGCGGCGCTGGTCGGACATGCCGATCGCCATCCAGCTCGCCCATGCGGGCCGCAAGGCCAGTACCGCCAAGCCCTGGGACGGCGGCGGCCAGATCGCCCCCGATGCCGAAAACGGCTGGCAGACGGTCTCTGCCTCCAACTTGCCCTTCCTGCCTGACGAGAACGCCCCTGAAGCCCTCGACAAGGCCGGGCTGGATCGTATCCGCGAGGCCTTCGCCGATGCCGCACGCCGCGCCGCACGCCTCGGTATCGACGCCGTCCAGATCCACGGCGCCCACGGCTACCTGCTCCACCAGTTCCTCTCGCCGCTCTCCAACAAGCGCGAGGACGAATACGGCGGCAGCCTCGAAAACCGCATGCGCTTCCCGCTGGAAGTCTACGATGCCGTGCGCGCCGCCTTCCCCGCGGATCGGCCGGTGACGATGCGCGTATCCGGCACGGACTGGGCCGAAGGCGGCTGGGACATCGAACAGACCATCGCCTTCGCCAAGGCGCTCGAAGCGCGCGGTTGCGCCGCCTATCACGTCTCCAGCGGCGGGCTGGACGCCGGGCAGAAGATCCCGGTCGGCCCCAACTATCAGGTTCCGCTCGCCCGCAAGGTGAAGGAAGCGGTCTCGATGCCGGTGATCGCCGTCGGTCTCATCACCGAACCGGAACAGGCAGAGGCCATCGTCGCCACCGGCGAGGCCGACATGATCGGCCTGGCCCGCACCGTGCTCTACGATCCCCGCTGGCCCTGGCATGCCGCGGCCGCGCTCGGTGCGACGGTCAAGGCCGCGCCGCAGTTCCTGCGCTGCCAGCCGCGCGTCTACAAGGATCTGTTCGTACAGGCCTGATCCCGCACGACGGACAAGAAAAAAGCCCGCTGGAACCGAAGTTCCAGCGGGCTTTTTCATAACGGTTCCGACAGGATCAGCGCAGCGAGACCACGTTGTCCGAAACGCGCGGGTCCTTGCGCTCGCCCGTGTAGAGGCTGGCCATCGGCTCGTCCGAGACGTTCAGCACCTCGCCGGTGCCGAAGCCGTTGAACGCCGTGCGCATGGCCGCTCCGTAAGCGCCGAGCATGCCCACTTCGATCCAGTCGCCCGCCTTGATGTCGGCCGGGAGCATGAACGGGCCTTCCATGAAGTCGGCATCGTCGCAGGTCGGGCCGTAGAACGAGAATTCCTGAAGCTCTTCCGAACGCTCGCCGCCGACGGCGGTTTCGCGCGAGATGCACTTCACCGGGAAGCGCCAGGCGACATGGGCCGCATCGTATAGCGCGCCATAGGCACCCTCGTTGATGTAAAGCTCGTCACCGCGACGCTTCTCGACCTTGACGATCATCGAGCTGTACTCGGCCGAGAGCGCACGGCCCGGCTCGCACCACAGTTCGGCGTTGTACGCGATCGGCAGGGCTTCGAAGTGACGGTGGATCACCTGGAAATAGTCTTCCAGCGGCGGCGGCTCCATGCCCGGATAGACCGAGGGGAAGCCTCCACCGACATCGATCATGTCGATGACGACACCGGCATCGGCGATCGCCGCGCGGGCACGCTCCAGCGCCTGAACATAGGCGAAGGGCGTCATCGCCTGCGAACCGACATGGAAGCACACGCCCAGCCAGTCGGCGACCTGACGGGTCGCCTGCAGCAGCTCGCCCGCATCGGCCAGATCGACGCCGAACTTCGAGGCCAGGCTCAGTTCCGAATATTCGGAAGAGACGCGCAGGCGCACGCAGAGACGCAGATCGGTGGCGCGGTTGCCTTCGGCATCGGTCGTCGCGTCGAGAATCTTCTCGACTTCCTCGATGGTGTCGAGGCTGAAGGTGCGAACGCCGTGTTCGAAATAGGCTTCGCGGATCGCGCTGGCGGTCTTGACCGGGTGCATGAAGCACAGGGTCGCATCCGGCAGTGCCGTGCGGACCATGCGGACTTCGCCGATGGAAGCCACGTCGTAGTGGGTGATGCCGTTCGCCCAGAGGATCTTGATGAGATCCGGCGACGGGTTCGCCTTCACGGCATAGAGCGCCTTGCCCGGAAACTTCGTGGCGAAGAAACGGGCCGCGCGCGCAGCAGCATGCGGGCGGTTGAGGATAACGGGTTCGTCGGGCGCGATTGCGCGCGCTACAGCCGGTGCGTCAAGAAATTCGAGCAACTCAAGGGACCCCCAAACGGAATTGTTAACGACAAGAGCTGCCTTGCGGTTTGGAAGTCCCCATGGGGCAGCGAGGGGCGGGATATAGGCCCCCCAAGCTGAATCGCAAGTGAAAAAAATCCAGTTTCACAGAAACGTCACATAAGGGATTTGCGCAAGATTTCATGCCGCTCCTCCATTCAACTTTGTCGCCATTTTTCAGACGGTTGATCGAGAAAACTCCAATCCGCCACAGCTCGAAAGAGGATGGCCGGATCAAGCGGGTTTCATGCCTGAAATGCGCGGGGGACCGTTCCGGTTCTTTCGAGTCGGGAAAACGGGGGCCGGGAGAGGCAAGCGCGGGACGGATCGAGCCGTCCCGCGCCTGTTTCATCAGCTCAGACGGCCGCGGAAATCCTCGTAATCGAAGCGGCGGATGCAATCGAGCGCGTCGGTTTCCGAGTCCCACATCCAGATCGAAGGCAGCGGAACGCCGTTGAAGGTCGTGGTCTTGACCATCGAATAGTGGGCCTGGTCGAGGAAAGCGAAGCGCGCGCCCGGCTCGGCATCGACCGGCAGTACATAGTCGCCGATCACATCGCCCGCGAGGCAGGACGGACCGCCCAACCGCACCGGCTCGCCCTCGCCTTCCGCCTTTTCGCCCAGCATGGCCGGACGGTAGGGCGCCTCGATCACGTCGGGCATGTGGCAGGTCGCCGAGACATCGACGATGGCCACCGGCATGCCGTTATGGGCGACATCGAGAACCGAGCCGACAAGAATGCCGGCATCGAGGGCAACCGCCTCGCCCGGCTCGATGTAGACTTCGGCCCCGGTGTCTTCCTGGAGATCGATCAGGAATTCGACGAGTTCGTCACGCTGATAGTCGGCGCGGGTGATGTGGTGCCCGCCGCCCAGATTGATCCACCGGATTTGGCCGAAGAACGGTTCGAGATAGTCGAAAGCCTTGTCCCAGGTGCGACGCAGCGGCTCGAAGTCCTGCTCGCACAGGGTGTGCATGTGGATGCCGTCGATCATCTCGACATGCTCTTCGGTGAGCTGGTTGATCGGGAAGCCCAGCCGCGAATGCGGCGCGCAAGGGTCGTACTTGGGCACTTCGCCCTCGGCATGCATCGGATTGACGCGCAGGCCGATATCGAAGTCCTCACCGCGCGCACGGGCGGCCTCGATCTGCGGCCAGAAGCGCTCGATCTGCATCGGCGAATTGAAGATCACATGATCCGAAAGCCGCAGGATCTCATCGAGGTCCTGCTCCTTGTAGGCAGCGCAGTACGTGGCGATCTCGCCGTCGTAGAACTCGCTGGCAAGGCGCGCTTCCCACAGGCCCGAAGTGCAGACGCCGTCGAGGTACTCGCCCACGATCGGCGCCGTGGACCACATCGAGAAGGCCTTGAGCGCGGAAAGCACCTTGGCGCCGGAACGCTCGCCGATCTCGGCAAGAATGCGCAGGTTGTCGCGCAGCTTCGCCGCATCAACGACGAAGCTGGGGCTGTCGACGCGCGACAGGTCGAATTGGGCAAAGGCTCCCGGATCGCCGGCGCGGGTTTCCATGTTCGTTCAATCCTTTTCGGGTGACTCCATGAGGAGCCGAATTTTTCAACCAAGTGGCCTTGGCAGATGGTCCTGCCGAACCACAGCTTCAAGAATGCGTGTTAAACGACACTTCAGGCAAACGGCCCCTTGAAGATAAACCACGCCCCTGCCCCGACCAGCGCGAAGCCGACGATCTCGTTCAGCCCCGGTTTCTGCCCGAACAGTGCCCAGGCCACCAACACGAAAGCGGTGAGCGACATGGCCTCCTGAAGGACCTTGAGCTGCCCCAGCGAATAGACCTGGCTGCCGATCCGGTTGGCGGGCACGGCCAGGCAATATTCGAAGAAGGCGATGCCCCAGCTCATGGCGATCGCCACCCACAGCGCCTTGCCCGGCATCTTGAGGTGCAGATACCACGCCGTGTTCATGAAGAGATTGGAACCCGCGAGCATGGCCACGGGTGCAACGAAGGTCCAGTTCACGGCCGGCTCAGTCGACGCAGATGGCGTTTACGGCCTTGCCCTGCCTGACCTCGGCATAGCAGCCGTAGAGCCGGTCATCCGCCTGGCAGGTGCCGCTGGCGGGCTTGTCGGGCGAGACCGCACCGGCGCTGCCCACGCATTTGCCCTGGCACTCCGAAGAATCGGTGCACTGCTTGCCCGCATCCGCAAAGGCATGGACGCACTGCTCCATGCCCAGCATACCGCGGCGCTGCACGGAGCCGCCTTCGGCCTCGCAGGCCGCGCGATCCGCCGCGCCCATGTCGCGGCTGTAGCTCTGGTTCTGGCCCTTTTCGCCGCCCACCGGCGGCGTCGGCGGTTGCGGACCGTCCTGCGGCGCGCACCCCACCAGCGCGAGAGCGCCGAAGGCCGCGACGAGAACGGTCCGCAAGCCGCGCATCAGAACGCCAGAGGTCCGTCGAGTTCCTCGACCGTCCACGGCAGGCCATGCTGGTTCAGCATGTCCATGTAGGGATCGGGATCGAACTGCTCCATGTTGAACACGCCCGCACCAGTCCACTTGCCGGTCAGCAGCATGGCCGCGCCGATCATCGCCGGGACGCCGGTGGTGTAGCTGACGGCCTGGTTGCCGGTTTCGGCAAAGGCGTCTTCATGGTCGCAGATGTTCTTGATGTAGAACGTCTTCTCGCCCGAACCGTCCAGCGCTTCGCCGGTCGCGATATCGCCGATGTTGGTCTTGCCCTTGGTGGTCGAACCAAGCGAGCTGGGCTCGGGCAGCACGGCCTTGAGGAACTGGAGCGGGATGATCTCGACGCCGTTGTAGATCACCGGATCGATGCGGGTCATGCCGACGTTCTGCAGCACGGTGAGGTGCTTGATGTACTCGTCGCCGAAGGTCATCCAGAAGCGCGCGCGCTCCATTTCCGGGATGAACTTCGCGAGGCTTTCCAGTTCCTCGTGGTACATCATGTACATGTTCTTCGGGCCGACGGCCTCGAAGTCGAAGCTCTGCTTCACGCCCATGGCCGGGGTTTCGACGAATTCGCCGTTCTCCCAGTGGCGGGCCGGCGCGGTGACTTCGCGGATGTTGATTTCCGGGTTGAAGTTCGTCGCGAAGGCCTGACCGTGATCACCGCCGTTGCAGTCGAGAATGTCGAGCGTGCGGATGGTCTTGAGCTTGTGCTTCTTGAGCCACATGGCGAAGACCGAGGTGACGCCCGGATCGAAGCCCGAACCGAGCAGCGCGGTGAGGCCCGCTTCCTTGAAGCGCTCCTGATAGGCCCACTGCCAGTGGTATTCGAACTTGGCCACGTCCTTGGGCTCGTAGTTCGCGGTGTCCATGTAGTTCACGCCGGTCGCCAGGCACGCATCCATGATCGCGAGATCCTGGTAGGGCAGTGCGAGGTTGACGACGAGCTTCGGCCCGATCGAGCGGATCAGCTCGCTGGTTGCCGCCACGTCGTCGGCGTCGATCGCATAGGTGCTGATCGAGACGCCGGTGCGTTCCTTCACCGACTCGGCAATCGCCTCGCACTTGGAAACCGTGCGGCTGGCGAGGTGAATATCCGAGAAGATGTCGGGATTCATCGCCATCTTGTGGACCGCGACCGAACCGACGCCGCCTGCGCCGATCACCAGAACCTTGCTCACCAATCTGTCTCCTTAACGCGATACTCGCGAACAGCCGCATATAGAGGCCCTGTGTGACAACTCAACTGTGAGAGTTTTCGCCGGGCACACCATCCCCACCATCCGAAGAACGGAAGATCGCCTCCACGCAGGACGGACGGCCCCTCATGAAGGCGCCGACATTCGGCCAAGAGTGTCACAATCCGCCATCGTCCCGTCATCGGGCGGTCACCCGGCGGAGGCATTGGGGCCGCACAAGCTTCACACGGCCCGGGGGACCGCCGCACGATGTCCAATGCCCATCCCGCTTCCAAGCTCATCGAAGGCGCCGTCGTTCGCCAGGAAACGAAAGCAGGCGCCCGCCTGCTCGACAAGGCCTTCGCACTCGCCTTCAAGGGCCTCGTCTACGCGCAGATCTGGGAAGATCCGGTTGCCGACATGGAAGCGCTCCAGATCGGTCCCGACAGCCGGATCATCACGATCGCCAGCGGCAGCTGCAACGCCCTCTCCTACCTCACCGCCGATCCGGCCGCGATCACCTGCGTCGATCTCAACACCGCGCATATCGCCCTCGGCCGACTGAAGATCGCTGCGATCCGCAACCTCACGGACTACGCCGACTTGCGCCGCTTCATCGCCGAGGCCGACCAGCCGGGCAATCTGGCCACCTATCGCGACCGGCTCGCACCCCATCTCGACGAGACCACCCGCCGTTACTGGGAAGGCCGGGACCTCGTCGGCCGCCGCCGCATCCGCGGATTTGCCCGCGGCATCTACAAACAGGGTCTGCTGGGCCACTTCATCGGCGCCGCCCATGTGCTCGCCAAGCTCTACAAGATCGACCCCAGCGAAATCCTCGGCGCCGAGACGCTGGAAGAGCAGCGCCGCGTATTCGACGAGCGCTTCGCGCCGATCTTCGAGCGCAAGCTGGTGCGCTGGCTGACCGACCAGCCCGCCTCACTGTTCGGCCTCGGCATTCCGCCCGCGCAGTACGATGCGCTGGCCGGCGGCAACCGCATGGCCGACGTGCTGCGCGCGAGACTGGAAAAGCTGGCCTGCCACTTCCCGCTGGGCGACAACTACTTCGCCTGGCAGGCCTTCGGGCGCGGCTACGGACGCCAGCCCAAGGCGCCGCTGCCGCCCTATCTCCAGGAAGCCAACGTGCCGCTGGTCCGCGAGCGGCTGAACCGCCTCACCTTGCGCCACGCGAACTTCACCCAGGTTCTCAAGGATAGCGCCGAAGCCTCGCTCGACCGCTACATCCTGCTCGATGCGCAGGACTGGATGAGCGACGCCCAGCTCACCGAACTCTGGAGCGAGATCACCCGCACCGCCCGTCCCGGCTCGCGCGTGCTGTTCCGCACCGCCGCCGAGCCGACGCTGCTCCCCGGCCGCGTACCGGAAGCGATTCTCGCCCGCTGGGACTACCGCGAGACGGAATCGCTGGCAGCGACGCGCGCGGATCGCTCGTCGATCTACGGCGGCGTCCACCTCTACGTCCTGCGCTGAGGGAGCCGAAATGACCGGCACCGCCCTGTCGCAGGACCACGCCGCGCTGATGGACAAGGTCTATCGCGGCCAGCGCCACATCTACGACTTCACCCGCAAATACTACCTGTTCGGCCGCGACCGCCTGATCCGCGAACTGGATGCCGCCCCCGGCATGGGCGTGCTGGAAGTGGGCTGCGGCACCGGGCGCAATCTGGAACTGATCGCGCGGGCCTGGCCGGACGTGCAGTGCCACGGCTTCGACATCTCCAGCGAGATGCTCAAGAGCGCAGGCGCCCGGCTCGGCCCACAGGTCCGGCTGGCGCTGGGCGATGCAACCCGGTTCGATTCGACGGCCCTGTTCGGCCGGTCCGGTTTCGACCGGGTCGTGCTGTCCTACACCCTTTCGATGATCCCCGACTGGCAGGCGGCACTGGGGCAGGCGGCTTCTGCGCTGGCGCCGGGCGGCGTGCTTCATGCCGTCGACTTCGGTGATCTCGCCGGGCTGCCCGCCCCCTTGCGCAAAGCCTTGCGGGCATGGCTGGCGAAGTTCCATGTCTCCCCTCGCCTTGACCTGCCGATGGTGGCCGCGCGGCTGGCCGGGGAACAGGGTCTGCGGATCGCGGTGAGCCGTGGTCCGCTCGGCTATTACCAGATGGTGCGGCTCTCCCGATAGGGCTATGCCCGCGGCCATGACTCAGGCCCTCCTCCACCGTCCGACCGCGCAAGGCGTTGCGCTTGCTGCCCGTAAAGTCTCGGAAATCCTGCCGAGAACCCCGCTGCTGCCGCTGGAAGTCGACGGCCGCACGATCTGGTGCAAGGCGGAAAGCCTCCAGCCGGTCGGCGCCTTCAAGATCCGCGGCGCCTGGCACCGCATGACGGCCCTGACCGACGAGGAACGCGCGCGCGGCGTCGTCGGCGTATCGAGCGGCAACCATGCACAGGGCGTGGCCTGGGCCGCCCGCAAGCTGGGCATCAAGGCCGCGATCGTGATGCCGGTCGATGCCCCGGAAGTGAAGCTCGCCAATACCCGTGCCCTCGGCGCCGAAGTCGTGCTCTACGACCGCCCCGGCGGCGAGGACCGCGAGGAAGTCGCCAGCCGCCTTTGCGAGGCACGCGGCGCCACGCTCGTCCATGCCTATGGCGACCCCTGGATCATCGAGGGCCAGGGATCGGCTGGGCTCGAAATCGCGGAGCAGCTGGCCGAGCAGGGTATCGCCTCGCCGGACCTGATCCTTGCCCCCTGCGGCGGCGGCGGACTGACCGCCGGACTGGCCCTTGCCCTGCCGGACGCGCGGGTGATCCCGGTGGAACCCGAAGGCTGGGACGATGTCTGCCACAGCCTGGAAACCGGCGAAATCCAGCGCATCGGCCCCAACGCCCCGCCGACGCCCTGCGATGCGCTCCAGACTCCCGGCACCTGGCCGATCAACTTCGAGATCCTCAAAGCCCGCTGCCCCTTCGGGCTGGTCGTTACGCCCGCCGAAGTGCGCGCGGCCCAGCGCCTGGCCTTCGCAAAGCTGCGACTCGTCGTCGAACCCGGCGGCGCGGCGGCTCTGGCGGCGGTGCTCGCAGGCAAAGTCGAGCCGACCGAGCGGACGGCGGTTATCCTCTCCGGCGGCAACACCGATGCGCAGGCCTTCGCAAAAGTGCTGCAAGGGCTGGATTGACGCCGCGACGGTCCGGCGGGGTCCGTCGGACTGTCGCAATGCGGCACAGGGATCCGTAAAAACAGGTCTGGACGCGCCCGCCTTCCGTGCACTAATCTTGCCGTAACAAGACAGGATGCTTTCGGGAGATAATCGTGATCGTTCACCGCGAGTCACATTCCATCGCCATTACGCGTTGGGCCTTTGTCGCCCTGGAAACCCTGCTCGTACTTGTTACGCTCGCGGCACTGACCAATAATCTGCTCGATGCCGACTGGGGACTGAGCTGGTCAACCTTCTTCATCGGAGTGATCGGCAGCACCTGGGCTTTGGTGATCTACCAGCTGATCGCCGCGCACATGGCGCGAAACGAAAGCGATTCCTGACCCTCTTCGCGACAGGGCTTCACGCTGCTAGAGCGTGTCCATGGATTTGGACGATCAGCTTCGCCGCTATTTCGGCACCGACGACTTTGCAACCATCGCCCCTGCCGCGCTTGAGGCCGGTATCGAACGGATGCGCGTCGATTTCGGCATGCAGAAGGACCCCGCCCGGCGTTTCGCGCTGTGGTCCCTGCTCTACATGTTCGGCGCTTCACCCGATCTCGACATCGCCTTCGACAACGAGGACGACCGCAATGCCGCGCGGGACTTCATGGACATGATGGCCAAGGCGCAGGGGGTCGACTGACTTCAGGCGCCTGAGGTCAGTCGACTGGGGTTCCTCTCAGTCGCGCTCGAAATAGCTCGCCAGTTCGACGTGGGTGGACCAGCGGAATTGCCCCACCGGGCGCAGTTCGACCAACCGGAAGCCCGCCTCGACCAGCCGCGCCGCATCGCGCGACCAGCTCGACGGGTTGCACGAGATATAGACCACCCGGCCCACGCTGGAATCGGCGATGCAATCGACCTGCTCGCGCGCACCGGCGCGGGGCGGATCGAGCACGACCGCATCGAACTTGCTGAGTTCGTCGGGCTGGAGCGGGTTGCGGAACAAGTCGCGGTGAGCCGAGAAAACCGGCAATTGCGCGCGATCAGCAGCGGCCTTGCAGGACAAGTGCGCATCGCGCGCCGCTTCGGCGGCCAGCACCCTCGTCTGCGGCCCGGCCAGCGCCAGCGCAAACGTCCCGAGGCCGGAGAACAGGTCGGCCACGGTCGCCGCGCCTTCCAGCCAGGTCTTCGCCGCGTCGACGAGGGCTTCCTCGCCATCGACGGTTGCCTGAAGGAACGAACCCGGCGGCAGCGGCACTTGAACGCCGCCCAGCGTCACCGTAACCGGCACCGGCTCCCACACGGTTTCGAAACCGTAGCCGCCATCCATGGTCAGGCGGGCAAGCTTATGCTCGCGCGAGAAATCGAGCATCGCCTCGGTCGCGGCGAGCCCTTCTGCGGTAAGGCCCTTCACGCCCAGATCGACGCCCTGATCGGTCAGCGTCATCTCGATATCGGCAGCCATGCGGGTCTGCTGGTGCTTGCTCGGCTTGCCGTGGCGGCCCTTCTTGGCCGGGGCCGCCTTGCCCATGGTGATGAGCAGCTTGCGCAGCGGACCCAGCACCGCGAACAGCTCCGGCGCCATGACCGGGCATTCTTCCAGCTCGACCAGCCGGTGCGACTTCGCCTCGCGGAAGCCGATCGCCACGCGCCCGCCCGAGCTTTCCGCACGCAGCGAAACGCGGCGGCGTGCCCCCGGCGGCGAAAGGTACGGCGGCGCGATCTTTTCCGCGCCCAGTTCCTGCGAGGCCGAGGCATTGGCAACGCGGCCCTCGACGAAATCGGCGAGCATCTGATCGTTCAGCTGCTGAAGCTGGCAGCCGCCGCAACGGCCGAAATGGGTGCAGACCGGCTGGATATGGTTAGGCCCCCATTCCAGGGTGCCATCTGCATGCAGCAAGTCGCCCGGCGCAGCGCCCCAGGCGAAGCGGCCGGATTCGGTTACGCCATCGCCCTTGGCGGCGATGCGCAGAATCGTTTCGGGGATTTCTTCGGTTCCAATAGTCACAGGCAGGCCGCTAGCGCAGCCGGGACCATTTGTCCAAGCTGACCCGCAGTAAAGGCGGGCGGAGAGCGCCGCGCGGCCTCTCCGTGCAGCCATACGCCCTCGCAAGCCGCCGTGAAAGCATCGATACCGGCAGCAAGGCGACTGGCGATGCATCCGGCCAGCACATCCCCCGTCCCGGCAGTCGAAAGCCACGAAGTCGCACGCGGCGCGCAGGCAAGACGACCATCCGGCGCGGCGATCACCGTGTCCGGTCCCTTGGCCACCACGACCATGCCGCTCGCCTCGGCCAAAGCCAGAGCGCGGGCCGGTTTGCTGCCGCTGCCGTCAAGATCGAAAGCGCGTTCCAGCGCCATCAACTCGCCCTCATGCGGGGTTGCCACGGTGGCCGCCGACCGTTCCGTCAGCGCGCGCGGCGCCAGCAGGATCAGCGCATCGGCATCGACCACCACCGGCACCGGATCGGCCAGCGCCACCGCCAATCGCTCGCGCGCGGCGGCATCTCGGCCAAGCCCCGGCCCGACCAGAACCGCCGTGTTGCGATCGTCGGTCAGCACATCGGTCAGCACGCCCTGATCGACCACCAGATCGGCAGGCACATTGCGCTTGCTGTCGGCAAAAAGCTTCACATAGCCGGCACCGGCGCCTTGCGCGGCAAGGCTCGCCAGTACCGCCGCGCCGGGCATCGCCCCACCGACCACCGCCAGCAGCCCGCGCCGATACTTGTGGGAATCCGCGTCCGGCGCGGCGATCCGGGGCTTGGCGACTGAAACGGCAGCTCCTTCCACTGGCGCGACGCCGATCGGCACCTGTCGCAGCGTGCCCATCATGGCGGCCGCGGGCATCAGGAAATGCGCGAATTTCCATGCCCCCAGCGCCAGTGTCGCATCGTAGCACGGCAGTCCCTGATTGAGCAGCATCCCGGTGTCCGACTGCACCCCGCTCGGCAGATCGAGCGCGATGCGTTGGTGATGCGCCTTCGCCAGCCGCACCAACAGCGCGAAATCCTTCGCCGACAAAGGGCGCGTCAGGCCGCTGCCATAGAGGCAATCGACGAAGACATCGCCATGCACCTCCGCATCCCCGCTCAGTACCGCGCCCTGATAGCCGGCACGCGCGTCACGGGCCGCGTCCGTCTTCGGATCGACCGGCGCGACGACCGTCACCTGCCCGCCGCGCTCGCGGATGGCCTCGGCGATCACATAGCCATCACCGCCGTTGTTGCCGGGGCCGCACAGGATCGTGACGGAGCGCCCTGCCGAAACCCGCCAGACCCACTCCGCCGCGCCCGATCCAGCGATCCGCATCAATGCTCCCACCGACGAGCCCGCAGCGATCAGCGCCTCTTCGGCGGCGCGCATCTGGGCGACGGTCAGGATCTGGTCATTTTGCGGCAGCAGCCTATGGGGCATGGGACTTCCTCGTGGCCGGGAACAGGTAGCGGTCGGCCCCGACCGAAACGTCGAGCCTGTCGCCTTCCAGCTTTGTTACCGCCACTTGCGCCCCATCGGCAACCTCAAGCCCGCGCCCGTCGCTCACCACGGCGAAGCGGCGGAAGCCGCCATCGGGATGGCGGACCAGGAGCATGAGGCCATCCGGCCCTTCGTGCCGCTCGACCGCACAGATCGGTTTGAGATCGCCGGAACCGGAAACCGCGCAGGAAATGTGCTCGTCCCCCTCCGCCACTTTCGGCGCTTCGTGCCTGGACGAGCAGGCCGTGAGGGCCAGAACAAGGGCTGTAGCGGGGAACAAGCGTACCATGTGCCCTGGCTACAAGGACTTTCCTGCCGACAGCAAGCGTCTGTCCGGCGCAGCCCGAGAATGGGACACTTACGCAAGCCTTCACGTGATGTTACGCTGCCCTACAATCTGTCGAGGGAGAGCATAACGATGCCGCTGATCGAACGCGCCGCCCGGGCTCTGGCGAAGGCCGAACACGGAACCGACGACTGGAATGCACTGACCCCACAAGATCGCGAACAGTTCAAGGAAACCGCGCGGGAAGTCGTAAAGGCACTGCGCGTGCCGACGCCCGGCATGTGCCTTGCCGGTGAGCACCTGCTCAAGAAGGATCGCGGCCTGTCCGTCAACATCAGCGACGTACACGACGCCTGGCAGAACATGGTGGACGAAGCCGTCCGTCTCGCCCCCGTCAGCGACGGCTAACCCGGCCCGCAAGTGTTGCGCCCACCGACAGGCCGGGCGCAACGAAGACGGTAATGGGGTGCAGGGGTAATAACCCCTGCTCTTCCCCTTGAACCTTACTTCCGCTTGAGCTGGGTCACATCCCGCACCGCGCCCTTTGCCGCGCTGGTGGTCATCGCGGCGTAAGCCTGAAGCGCCGCCGAAACCTTGCGCGGACGCGGGTGAACCGGCGACCATGCATCGGCACCGCGCGCTTCCTGCTGGGCCCGGCGGTGAGCAAGCACTTCGTCCGAAACCATCAGGTTGATGGTGCGGCCGGGGATGTCGATCTCGATGGTGTCGCCGTTCTCGACAAGGCCGATGGCGCCGCCTTCGGCCGCTTCCGGCGAGGCATGACCGATTGACAGGCCCGAAGTGCCGCCCGAGAAACGACCGTCGGTCAGCAGCGCGCAGGCCTTTCCGAGGCCCTTCGACTTCAGGTAGCTGGTCGGATAGAGCATTTCCTGCATGCCCGGTCCGCCGCGCGGCCCTTCGTAGCGGATGACCACGACGTCACCCGCGCCGACCTGCCCGCCGAGGATACCGGCAACGGCTGCATCCTGCGATTCGTAGACGCGCGCGGTGCCGGTGAACTTCAGGATCGAATCGTCCACGCCTGCCGTCTTCACGATGCAGCCGTCCTGCGCGATATTGCCGTAGAGCACCGCAAGGCCGCCGTCCTGGCTGAACGCGTGTTCCTTGCTGCGGATGACGCCGTTCTCGCGGTCGAGATCGAGTTCCTCCCAGCGGCGGCTCTGGCTGAACGCGGTCTGCGTCGGCACGCCGCCCGGCGCGGCCTTGAAGAATTCCTGCACCGAAGGCGCGTTGGTACGCGAGATGTCCCAGTGGTTCAGCGCGTCGCCCAGCGTCTTGGCATGGACGGTCGGCAGATCGGTGTGCAGCAGGCCCGCACGGTCGAGCTGGCCGAGGATCGCCATGATGCCACCGGCACGGTGAACGTCCTCCATATGGACGTCGTTCTTCGCGGGCGCGACCTTCGACAGGCACGGCACCTTGCGGCTGAGGCGGTCGATGTCCTCCATCGTGAAGTCCACGCCCGCCTCCACGGCGGCGGCCAGCAGGTGGAGCACGGTGTTGGTCGACCCGCCCATGGCGATATCGAGACTCATGGCATTCTCGAACGCGCCGAAGCTGGCGATATTGCGCGGCAGGACGCTTTCGTCCTCCTGCTCGTAGTAGCGGCGGCAGAGATCGACCGCGAGGCGGCCCGCTTCGAGGAACAGGCGCTGGCGGTCCGAGTGCGTCGCCAGAGTCGAGCCGTTGCCCGGCAGCGAGAGACCCAGCGCTTCGGTCAGGCAGTTCATCGAGTTGGCGGTGAACATGCCCGAGCACGAGCCGCAAGTCGGGCAGGCCGAACGCTCGATCGCCTGGACTTCCTCGTCGGTGTAGCTCTCGTCGGCGGCGGCGACCATGGCGTCGACCAGATCGAGCGCCTGCTCCTTGCCGCGCAGCACGACCTTGCCCGCTTCCATCGGCCCGCCGGAGACGAAGACGACCGGGATGTTGATGCGCAGCGCGGCCATCAGCATGCCCGGCGTGATCTTGTCGCAGTTGGAGATGCACACCATCGCGTCGGCACAGTGGGCGTTGACCATGTACTCCACGCTGTCCGCGATCAGATCGCGGCTGGGCAGCGAATAGAGCATGCCGTCGTGACCCATGGCGATGCCGTCATCGACCGCGATGGTGTTGAATTCCTTGGCGACGCCGCCCGCCGCCTCGATCTCGCGCGCGACCATCTGGCCCAGGTCCTTGAGGTGGACGTGGCCGGGTACGAACTGCGTGAACGAGTTCACCACCGCGATGATCGGCTTGCCGAAGTCCGAATCCTTCATGCCCGTCGCGCGCCAGAGGCCACGCGCGCCCGCCATGTTGCGGCCGTGGGTGGAAGTGCGGGAACGATAGGCGGGCATTGTGCGAACTCCGGGATTGGTCATGGGCACGGCGCTGGGTTCGCGCCATGTCGATCATGGATATGGGGCGCCCCTACGCCAAGTGCAGGGCTTTTGCGAGGTATAAAATTTCCTGAAATGCGCTTTTTGCTTTTATGATCGTGCGCGATCAGCTTTTCGAGACCGGGCCGTAGCGGTTTTCGTCCGCCTTTCCCGACAGGGAGAGCAGCAGCACCAGCACCCCGAGAGCGCCAAGGTAACAGAAGTTGTTGAGGAACAGCAGGCCGAACAGGCGCGTATCGAAAGCGGGATCGGCGAAGAGCACCGGCATGCGCGCGAAGCCGAAGAACAGGAACGGCAGCGGCAGAAGTCCCCAGGCGCCGGAACGCCCGGTGTCGTGAAGGCGCCTGACGACGGCGGCGGCGATCAGCACGATCAGCAGGGCCATGATGCCCTCCATCGCCGTGAGGAACGGCGCGATATCCGGCATCAGTTCGGGATGATAGCCCTCGATCTCGATCTCGTAATGGCCGGGTCCCGAGGAGATCGTGGCCTGCTCCGGGTGCTCCAGCGCGAACCGGCGCATCTTCGCCATCGAGGCGAGCACCATCGGCATCGCCGTCGCAAAGCCGCCGACCATCGCGATTCCCGCGACCACCGCTGCCCATGGCCAGAACTGGGCGCGGGTCTCTCGGCCGGAAAATTTCGCCAGCCGTACAAGGTGATAGCCGATCATGTTGCCCCCTGATCCATCGCCGCGAGACTATCGCCGCATCCGGGGGACCACAAGCCGGGAGGGGATCAACCTAGCCCGGCGACGACCGCGTTGCAGAGCCGCGTCATCCGCTCGGCCCAGAGCGCCTGCCCCGCCGCATCGGCGATCTGGTCCTGCCGGATCTCGATGCTGAGATAGGGCCGGCCATGCGCCTCGGCATGGCGGTTCATCGAGGCGTTGAGAATGCGGCCCGAGTAAGGCTCCTGATCGCCGACGGTCAGCCCTTCCGCTGCCAGCAGCGGGATGGCGAGGCGGGCGGCGCGGTCGTCCTCATTATAGAGAATGCCGATCTCCCAGGGGCGCGGCTTGTCGCAAGTTGCCAGACCCGGCGTGAAGCTGTGCAGCGAGACGATCAGTGCGGGCGGCGCCTCCCCCAGCAGCTTTTCAAGCGCGGCATGATAGGGATCGAAATAGGCGGCCACGCGCGCCGCGCGGCCCTCGTCGCCGATCCGGTTGCCGGGGATATCATAGCCGTCCGAAACCTCGGGAAACATGCCGGGCATGCCGATATCCCGGTTGAGATCGCAGACGAGGCGGCTGATTCCGGCGAGCCAGGCGGCAGTACCGGGCGCGATCATCCGTTCCGCCACGGCCGCCACGCCGATATCGACGGCGATGTGCTGGTTCATCAGTTCGGCCGGAATGCCGAGGTCAATGCCCTCGGGCACATGGTTCGAGGCGTGGTCGGCAATGACGAGGATGCCGCCCTCGGCCGGGGTGCCGAGCAGGGTATAGGGTTCGGTTTTCAACGCAGTTTCCCGGATAATTGCCACCAGTCGGGGTGCTCCGCGGCGATCCTTGCCGCGGCCCGGCTTAAAACTTCCTGACTTTCGTAGAGCGCAAAGCACGTCGCCCCGGAGCCGGACATGCGGGCGAGGAAAGGCGCGGTCTCGTTCAGCGCAGCGAGCACGTCCGCAATCACCGGGCAGATGGCGATGGCGGGGCTTTCCAGATCGTTGCGACCCGCCAGGGCGATCTCGCGCAAGCTGCCGCCCGGCATGGCGCCGCGATCGCGCCCGTCCCAGGCCTTGAACACCGGCCCGGTCGGCACCGGCGCGCGCGGATTGACCAGCAGGACCGGGCAACCTTCGAGATCGTTCTCGGAGACTTCGGCAAGCTCGGTGCCGGTGCCGGTGCCGATGCAGGGGCGCGAAAGGACGCAGGCGGGCACATCCGCACCCAGCTTCGCCGCGCGCTCATGCCAGTCATCGGGAAGGCCGTGGGCGCGCTCGACCATGCGGAACACCGCCCCGGCGTCGGCGGAACCGCCGCCCAGCCCAGCCGCGACCGGCAGCCGCTTTTCAAGGTCGACAGTCCAGCCCGTTCCGTGGGGAAGCGCCGTCAGGGCCTTGGCGACGATATTGCCGAAGGGATCGTCGATCTTTCCCGCGAATTCACCGTGGGTGGTCAGGCTGTCCATGGCGGCAGGCGCTGCCGTCAGCTCATCCCCGGCATCGACGAAAGCGAACAGGGTTTCCAGCTCGTGATAGCCGTCCTCGCGCCGTCTGCGGACGTGAAGCGCGAGGTTGATCTTGGCATAGGCAGTTTCGGAAAGCATCGCGCTTCCATGACGCGGCGCGGACGCAGAGGCAAGATGAGCCTTGGTCCGCCGCACCTCACATCTCACCATAAAGCCGCGTCATCCTGAACGCGTTTCAGGATCCATCGGGCCGTTCGCGCCGAAGCGTCGTTTCACCAACGGCACCCGCAGCAAGCTACCTAAAGCACCGCCCTTGCTGCGCGATGGACCCTGAAACGAGTTCAGGGTGACGCGGGAAATTGCGCGAGGGTCGGGGCTTTGAAAAAATGGGAAGCTCTCGCCTCCCCTTTTCCGGATCACATATTGGGATAATTCGGCCCGCCGCCGCCTTCGGGAGTGACCCATTCGATGTTCTGGGTCGGGTCCTTGATGTCGCAGGTCTTGCAGTGGACGCAGTTCTGCGCGTTGATCTGGAGCTTCATGCCCGAACCGTCCGGATCGACGAACTCATAGACCCCCGCCGGGCAATACCGCGCTTCCGGCCCGGCATAGAGCGGCAGGTTGATCGCGGTGGGAACCGAGGGATCCTTGAGCTTCAGGTGAACCGGCTGGTCTTCCTCGTGGTTGGTGAACGAGTAGGACACGCTGGTCAGGCGGTCGAAGCTGATCACGCCGTCCGGCTTGGGATAGGCGATCGGCTGGTAGAGATCAGCGCGCTGGAGCGTCGAGGCATCGGTGTGATGCTTCATCGGCTTGGCAAGCCCGAAGCCGAACAGCGTGCGCAGCCACATGTCGGCGCCCGCCAGCACCGTGCCGATCTCGCCGCCCCACTTGGCGACCATCGGCTCGGCGTTCTGCACGAGCTTCAGTTCCCTCGCGATCCAGCTTTCGCGCACGGCGGTATCGTATTCGCCGAGCGTGTCCTGCTCGCGGCCCGCCTTGATCGCGGCAGCGATCGCCTCGGCCGCCAGCATGCCGCTCTTCATCGCGGTATGGGTGCCCTTGATGCGCGGCACATTGACGAAGCCCGCCGAGCAGCCCGCCAGCACGCCGCCCGGGAAGGCAAGCATCGGCACCGACTGCCAGCCGCCCTCGTTGATCGCACGCGCCCCGTAAGCGACGCGCTTGCCGCCTTCGAGGATCGCGCGGATTTCCGGGTGCTGCTTCCAGCGCTGGAATTCCTCGAACGGATAAACGTAGGGGTTCTTGTAATCGAGCGCGGTCACGAAACCGAGCGCGACCTGGTTGTTTGCCTGGTGGTAAAGGAAGCCGCCGCCCCACGAATCGCTCTCGCTCATCGGCCAGCCCTGGGTGTGGATCACCCGGCCGGGGACGTGCTTTTCCGCCGGGATGTCCCAGAGTTCCTTGATGCCGATGCCGTAGATCTGCGGCTGGCAATCCGCCTCCAGATCGTACTTCGCCTTGAGCCGCTTGGTCAGGTGGCCGCGCGCGCCTTCGCAGAACACGGTGTACTTGCCCAGCAGGTTCATGCCCGGCTGGAAATCGCCCTTGGGATTGCCCTCGCGGTCGATGCCCATGTCGCCGGTCTGGACGCCGATCACGGCGCCCTTGTCGTCATAGAGAATCTCGGCGGCCGGGAAGCCGGGGAAGATCTCGATCTCCAACGCCTCGGCCTGTTCGGCCAGCCAGCGGCAGAGGTTGCCCAACGAGCCGGTGTAGTTGCCGTCGTTCGACATGAACGGCGGCATCACCAGATGCGGCAGGGAGAACTTCTTCTTCTTCGTCAGGTGCCAGTGCCAGTTGTCGGTCACCGGGGTCTCGGCCAGCGGGCAGCCGTCCTCGCGCCAGGTCGGCAGCAGTTCGTCGAGCGCCTTGGGATCGATCGTCGCGCCCGACAGGATATGCGCGCCGATCTCCGAACCCTTCTCCAGCACGCAGACCGAAAGCTCCGGATCGACCTGTTTCAACCGGATCGCCGTCGCCAGGCCCGCAGGCCCTCCGCCCACGACGACGACGTCATACGGCATCTCTTCGCGTTCAATCATGGTGTCCACTGAGCCGGCCCCTAATTTAGTCGCTCGATTAATTTTCTCGAATTGCCTTGATTGGTGGAAGCCAAGAGGTCAAGACCCAGCCGATGGATCAGGCCCCAAATCGGCAATTTCTGGACGATATCACAGGTGCGCTAGGCTGGTGGCGCGAAGCCGGGGTCGATTTCGACTTCCTGGACGCGCCCCGCCAGTGGATCGTGCCCGAGGACGAGCAGGACGAAAACGGCGAGCGCCTGCCGCCGCGTCGCCGCCCGCCGGTGGAGGAAAACGCGCCTCCGCCGATGCCCACGCGCATCGATCCGGCGCTGCTCCCCGCCGACCTTCCCGCCTTCCGCGACTGGTGGATGCGCGAATCGCTGCTCGACGATGGCGGTCCGACCGGACGCATCCTCCCGCGCGGCGAGGCCGGTGCGGCACTGATGATCGTCGTCGAGACTCCCGAACCGCAGGACCGCGAAGAGCTGCTGACCGGCGCCCAGGGCAAATTGCTGGATGCCATGCTCGCCGCGTTCGGCACCCGCCGCGAGGACGTCTATCTCGCCAGCGCCCTGCCCCGCCACGATCCCTTGCCGGACTGGCGCGCGGCGGAGAATCGCGGAGTGGGCGATGCGCTCGCCCGCCACGTTAACCTTGTCGCGCCAGAGCGACTCATCGTGCTCGGCGGAAACGTCCTGTCGCTCGTTGGCCACGAATTGCCGCAACGCGCTGCCGTTTTAAGACAATTTCAGCATGAAGGACGTGTTATACCGCTTCTGGCCGGGTGGGGTCTCGCCGCGCTGATGCAGCAACCGCGCGCGAAGGCGAGCTTCTGGAACGCCTGGCTGGAGTGGACACAGTCTAAAACTGACACAAGAAATTAACCGTGCCGGAGGCTTCGACGTCCTGAAAGGACCGATCTTTCCCGGCAAAGCGGTCGCACGATGCGGGGAATGAATTTGAAACGATCCGGCAGGGAGAGAATCAGCAAGGGAGCATGGCGCAGCAGCGCTGCTCTTGCCGTTCTCGCCGTCCTATCCGTCGCAGGCGCAAGCCCGGCTTTCGCCAACAGCGCCGCCGTGGAATATTTCCGCACGCGCGCAGACAATACGGCGGTCCCCTCGCTCCTCAGCCAGGACGACCGCACTTACTACAAGCAGGCTTTCGACGCGGTCGATTCCAAGGACTGGTCCACCATACAGCGCATGTTGTCGGACCGCCCGGACGGCCCGCTCCACCAGCAACTTCGCGCCGCCTATTACCTCGCCTCGGGCTCGCCCAAGATCGAGCTGCCCGCCCTTGAATCGTGGCTGGCACAGGGCACCGAGCTGCCGGGCGCCGACCAGATCAGCCGCCTCGCGCTGAAGCGCGGCGCGGCCAGCGTGCCGTCGCTGCCTTCCGAGCAGCAGTTCGCCCGCCTCCCCACCATGGTCAAGCGCGTGCGCCCCTCGACGATCAACGACGGCACGATGCCGGCGATGATCGCCAATGGCATCAACGACCGCATCAAGGCCGACGATCCTACCGGCGCACGCGTGCTGCTCGATGGCATCGACGCCGGGCTCAGCCCTTCGTCGCAGGCCGAATGGCGCCAGAAGGTGGCGTGGAGCTTCTACATCGAGAACCAGGACGCGCAGGCCTATCAGCTGGCGCAGCTGGCCGCGATGGGCGCCGGCCCGTGGGTCGGCGAGGCCTGGTGGACCGCGGGCCTCGCGGCCTGGCGCCTGGGCGACTGCGACGGCGCGGCGGATGCCTTCGACAAGACCGCAAAGTCTTCCGAAAACGCCGAGCTGACCAGTGCGGCCCATTACTGGCGCAGCCGCGCGCTGATCCGCTGCCGCAAGCCCGAGCAGGCCTCGGCCGCGCTGCGCCTCGCCGCCGCGCGGGACGAGACGCTCTATGGCATGCTCGCCGCCGAACAGCTCGGCGTGAAGCTGCCCGAGCAGCACGCCGCCGCCGACTTCACCCAGAACGACTGGCAGGTGCTGCGCGGCAACACCAACATCCGCACCGCCGTGGAGCTGGCCGAGATCGGCAAGGACAGCCTGGCCGACGAAGTGCTGCGCCATCAGGCCCGGATCGGCACGCCCGACCAGTACGCCTCGATCACGCGCCTCGCCCGCGATCTCGGCCTGCCCTCGACCCAGCTCTGGATGGCCTACAATGCGCCGTTCGGCGGCAAGCCCGAGCCCGCAAGCCGCTTCCCGACGCCGAAGTGGACGCCGGTCGGCGGCTGGAAGGTCGATCCGGCGCTGGTCTATGCCCATGCCCTCCAGGAATCGATCTTCCAGACCAGCGTGGTGAGCCCGGCGGGTGCACGCGGCCTGATGCAGATCATGCCTGCCGCCGCCCGCGACCATGCCGGTTCGCTCGGCTACAACGGCAATGCGTCGGACCTCAACAGGCCCGAAGTGAACCTCGCCTTCGGCCAGCGTCATCTGGAAACGCTGCGCAACGATCCGGGCACGCAGGGCCTGCTGCCCAAGGTCATGGCCGCCTACAACGCCGGACCGCTGCCGGTGCGCCGGTGGAACACCGAGGTGAACTGCCAGGGCGATCCGCTGCTGTGGATCGAATCGCTGCCGTACTGGGAAACGCGCGGCTACGTGAACATAGTGCTCCGCAACTACTGGATGTACGAGCGGCAGGCGGGCGGTCAGTCGGAAAGCCGCATGGCGCTCGTGCAGGACATGTGGCCGACCTTCCCGGGGCTCTCCGGTTCGCAGGCCGTTCGCATGTCCGCGAACGGAGCGATTGTGCGTGGCCATTGATCTCGAGCGTGTCTTCAAGCCGATCCAGATTGCCGTCCTGACCGTCTCGGACACCCGAGGCCCGGAGGACGATACTTCGGGCGATATTCTCGCCCAGCGCGTCGTCGATGCCGGACACGCGCTGGTCGACCGGGCGATCGAGAAGGACGACGCCGATGTGATCGCCGCCCGGCTGAATGCCTGGATCGACGATCCCAACGTGGACGCGATCGTCTCCACCGGCGGCACCGGCCTGACCGGCCGCGACGTCACCCCGGAAGCGATCGACCGGGTGAAGGAACGCGACATTCCGGGCTTCGGCGAACTGTTCCGCTGGCTATCCTACAAGACCATCGGCACCTCGACGGTGCAGTCGCGGGCCTGCGCGGCCGTCGCGCGGGGGACCTACATCTTCGCCCTGCCCGGCTCGAACGGCGCGGTGAAGGACGGCTGGGACGGCATCCTCGCCGAACAGCTCGACAGCCGCAACCGGCCCTGCAATTTCGTGGAACTGATGCCGAGGCTTCGGGAGAAGTAGGAGTTATCCCGAGTGCCTCACGCCTCATACGTACACTAGCCACCCCACTTTTCGTCATTGCGAGCGTAGCGAAGCAATCCAGAGCGGCTTGAGATCGACTCTGGATTGCTTCGCTACGCTCGCAATGACGAAGTTGTAGTGCGCCGACGATCAGCGGAAAATCGGCAGGCGAGCGGCTTCGGCCTCGCTCAGCGCAATGCCGAACATTTCGCCCAGCAGACGCGCATATTCGGTGGCGGTCTCCACCTGCCGCACCTCGCTGGCACCGTTCCGGCTGAGCGTGAACTGGCGGTCGCTCAGCGAGGCGAAGCCGCCTTCCAATACCACACTGGCAACGCAGGCCGTCGTGAAGCGCGTGGCCGGTCGAGTCGAGGTCCAGTGGTTGCTCAGTTCCAGATCGTCCTGCGCCACATCGGCGAGGTCGAAGACGTATTGCGGCTGCCAGTCGCCGTGCGGCGCCGCACGACCATCGGTGCCGCTAACGGGTCCGGCCCGCTCCAATCGCCATTCGCCGCCCAGCGAACCACGCTCGCCGCTGCGCTGGAGGCGGTGCCAGGCGCCGTCGCCGGTCTGGACTTGCGCGCCGTCTTCCAGCGGCAATGGCGGAACGTAGGAACCGCCGAACCCGGCATCGGCAATCCACGCCGCGCCGCCGAGATTCACCAGCAGCAGCGTATGGGTGCGCGGCGGCACTTCGCCGTCGGACAAGCCCAGCAGCACCCGCGCCAGCAAGGGCCGGTTGACCAGCCCCATGGCCAAGAGAACATCGGAAAACAGGCGGTTCTGCTCGAAGCAATAACCGCCGCGCCCGCGCAGCACGAGTTTTTCGAACACGCTCTCGCTATCGATGCGGATGCCCTCGCCCAACAGGATCGCGAGGTTCTCGAAGCCGATGGATCGTCGGTGCGCTAGCTGGAGGCTGGCCAGCCCCTCGGGCGAAAGTGCAGGCGCTTCGGAAAGGCCGATGCGGGCGAAGTAACGAGCGAGATCCATGCCCCGTCTCTGCACCCCGCCGGGCGCCGGGGCAAGCCTGTGGATAAGCTGTTCAGAAACAGGGGATGGAGGGTGGAGACTATGTGGAGAAGCGGGGGAAATCCTGTGGATCACCCCCGGATGCTCCGCCCTACCGTCAGCCCTGAACGGCCGCCATCGCCTCGTGGAAGGCCTTGATCGCCGCCACTTCGTCGCCGTTCCAGACGGCGCCCGAGACCGCGAGGAAGTCCGCACCCGCGGTGACCAGCTCGCCGCAGTTTTCCGGCGTGATCCCGCCGATGGCCACACAGGGAATCTCGAAGATCCCCTGCCACCATGTCAGCAGGTCCACCCCCGCCATGTGCTTCACCTGCTTGGTGGTGGTCGGGAAGAAAGCACCGAAGGCAACGTAGTCCGCCCCGGCCTCGCCCGCATCCATCGCCAGGTGGCGGCTGTCATGGCAGGTCACGCCGATCTGCGCATCGCGGCCGAGAGCGTTGCGGGCTTCCTCGACCGTGCCGTCTTCCTGTCCGATATGCACACCGTCGGCGCCGAGGCGCTTGGCGAGGCTGATCGAATCGTTGACGATGAAGGCCACGCCGCGGTCGCCGCAGATCTTCTGCAAGGGCTCCGCGAGGCGCGCGGCCTCGTGCTGGTCGAGGTCCTTGACCCGGAACTGGAACGCCGCGACCGGCGCCGCGTCGAGCGCGCGCGCTAGGCGTTCGGGAAATCCGCCGGCCACTTCCAGCGGCGAGATCAGGTAGAGCTGCGTCGGTTCGCGTTCGATATCGTCCATGGCTGCCGCCCTAGAGCATTTTCAAGTCAGGTGAAATCACCTGACGGCTCGGAAAATGCGACCTGCAAAGAAAAGATCGGGCGACTAGGCCCGATCCGTTCCATCGACGCAGGAAAAGGCTTCGTCATTCGCACAAAGGCGATAGTTAGGACGAGGTTCAGCCGCGATGCGGTTTTCTGCCGGAATCGCCGTTCGGCCAAAACAGACACGTGTGAGGATCATGAGACGACGCGCCTTATCGACCGCCCTTTCGCTCATGACCGCCCTCGTCGCGCTTTCGGCCTGCCGGATCATACCGGAAACGCCGGGTGGAGCGCCGCCCCGGCCTATCGAGGCCCCACCGCCCCCCCAACCTGACGTTCGCGGCACCGATCCTCGCACGCTGCCGCCCCAATCGCCGCCCGACGCTGCGCCGCCCACCGATTTCTACACGCCGCAATCACCTGATCCGGCCCCCACGTCCCCCGCTCCGCCGCCCGGTCCCTACAATGGCCCGCCTCTGGCCTATACCCGCATCGGGGAGACCATCTCCGTAGGTGGACCAAAAGTGACCCCCCTGGCCTTGCTGGAAGACAGCCGCTGCGCCGAGGGAACCCAGTGCGTCTGGGCCGGACGCCTGCGCGCGCGGGTCCGCGTGGACCTCGGTTCCGGCCCCCGCGAGATGGAGATGACACTGGGTCAGCCGGTGCAGGTGGCGGACGGCCAGCTCGATCTGCTGGATGCCCTGCCCCACCCCGTCGGCGGCAAGAAGCCCGCGCCGCTCGCCTACCAGTTCGGCTTCCGCTTCATGGGCGGTCTCTGAGAAACGGGAAAGGGCGGCGCCTTGCGGCACCGCCCTTTCCTTCAAGCGACAGTCGCAACCGCCGATCAGGCCGTCGCCGCAGCGCCCACCTTCTGGGTCGAACCCTTGAAGATCTCGTCGATCGCCTCGCCCAGCGCGGCATCGAACTCGGCATCGCTCATCTGCGCGCGCAGGTCCTGGAGCAGCGCGCGGCTGAAGCTGGCGATGATGCCCTTGTTCTTCGCCAGTTCGACGCAGGCCTCGGGACGCTCGTAGCCGCCCGAGAGCGCCACGACGCGCAGCACATTGGGATGCGCAACCAGCGGGTCGAAGGTGCCCGGCACGATCGGCAGCGAGAGCTTGAGCATGACGCGCGTGCCTTCCGGCAGCGCATCGAGGTTCTTGAGAAGCTCGGCCAGGAGCAGCGTGTCGCACTCGGCGCGCGTCTCGCTCTTGATGTTCACTTCGGGCTCGATGATCGGCATCATGCCGTGCGACAGCACCTGCTGACCGATCTCGAACTGCTGCTTCACGACGGCGGCGATGCCCTCGGCATTGGCCGAGTGGATGACCGAGCGCTCCTTGGTGCCGTAGACGCCGAGGGCCTTCGACCGTTCGAGCAGGGCGTCGAGGGTCGGCATCGGCTTCATCAGCTGTACGCCGTTGGCCTCGTCCTCAAGACCCTTGTCGATCTTGATGAAGGGAACCACGCCCTTGGCGATCAGCGCCTGCGGAGTGGGCACGCCGGCGACTTCGCCATCCATGGTCCGCTCGAACAGGATCGCGCCGATCACCTTGTCACCGGTGAAGGCCGGCGAAGCGATGATGCGGGCGCGCATCTGGTGGATGAGACCGAACATCTCTTCTTCGGTCGACCAGGCGCCTTCCTCGATGCCGTAGCCCTTGAGCGCCTTCGGGGTCGAACCGCCGCTCTGATCGAGCGCGGCGATAAAGCCGTTCCCGCCGGCCACCTTGGCCGTCATCTCTGAAAATTCCATGGTTTTTCTCCTCCTAGATTGTGTGAGCAATCATGAAACGGGCTTATTCTTCGAGGCTCCGTTTCGCAACTGCGGCAAAAGGCTATCCGTCCGTTGGGCGACCCGTTCCAGCGAAGAGCCGCGCATGCCTGCGGCGTCGCAGCATGTCGGACAGCAAGGTGCGGGCGGGCACGTCGATCCAACGCACGCAGAACCACGCGGTGGCGAGGCAGGCGCCGAGATAGACGAAGGCCATCAGCACTTCGTTGTAATGCAGGTCGTCCTTGAAGTAGCGCATCGGCTCGATCAGCGCCCAATGCACCGCATAGAGCGCAAAGGAGACCTCGCCCACGAACCAGGCCGCAGGCGCCAGCTTGCGCGAGGGTTCGACGCGCGAGCCGAACCAGACCAGCAGCGGCGAGATCACCAGCGTGCAGGCGAGGTCGAAATGGCTCTCCGCGATCCACTTGGGATCGGCCAGCAGCATCGCGGCGATGGCGGCCAGACAGAAGAGCCCGCCCAGCGTCGCCGGTCGATGCGCGGGCTGGCGGAGCCGGGCAATGAGCATGCCCGCGCAGAAAGAATATAGCGTCCGTGCCAAGGCCAGCGACCACTCGTGCCAGACCGCACCGATATTGCCCGAGCCGTTTTCCAGCACGGCGGGCACGAACCGCCAGGCCGAGACCGCGCAGACCGCCAGCAGCGCCAGGCGCGGCAGACGGAACAGCACGAGGATCATTACGAGATTGGCGACCAGTTCGTAGAACAGCGACCAGGCCGGAACATTGAGCGGGAACAGCGTGCCGGTCAGCGGAGACGGCAGCATGAACGCATTGATCGCCGTACTGATGACGATCGTCGGCAGCCTTAGCGAGGTATCGCCGCCGGTATAATGGCGCACCACGCCCACGGTCGTCGTCAACACGATGCCGACGAGGAACAGCGGATAGAGCCGCACGAGGCGCTTCGTCATGAAGTCCCCGGTGCCCATCCCGCCCTGCCAGCGCGGCAGGTAGCTGGTGCAGAGCACGAAGCCGGAAAGCGCGAAGAAGAAGTCCACCGCGACATAGCCGTGCGGGGCCTGCGAGATATTGAAATGGAACAGCGCGACGGCAAGCGCGGCGATCCCGCGCATGCCGTCGAGCGTTACATAGCGGCCGTGCCAGGGCAGTTGCCGCTCAGGACGAGCGGCAGGCATCGAAGTGTTCATGCGTGCCGCCCCTCCCCAGCGTGTCCGTCCAATCAGACCGAAAGCGCAGCCACGCCGGGAAGTTCCTTGCCTTCCATCCATTCGAGGAAGGCACCGCCCGCCGTCGAGATGTACGAGAAGTCGCCCGCCACGCCTGCATGGTTGAGCGCCGCGACCGTGTCGCCGCCGCCCGCCACCGAGACCAGCGAACCTTCGCGGGTCAGCGCCGCTGCCGTCTTTGCCAGGGCAACGGTCGCCGCATCGAAGGGCACCGTCTCGAAGGCGCCGAGCGGACCGTTCCACACGAGCGTGCGGCAGGTCTTGAGCACGTCGCTCAGCGCTTCCACCGCGAGCGGACCGACGTCGAGGATCATCTCGTCC
>PJTY01000235.1_pt1 | contig 34847 bp, 41 predicted proteins | sample 1512121 | NCBI WGS metagenome assembly PJTY01 (sample SAMN08177680, study PRJNA422409) | Soil metagenome, whole genome shotgun sequencing project. | isolation source: Soil enriched (2) on filter paper: alkali lignin treatment | place: USA: Madison | collected 2015-01-15 | reverse complement strand
GGGCTGTGCCTTGGGGCTGTGCCTTGGGGCTGTGCCTTGGGGCTGTGCCTTGGGGCTGTGCCTTGGGGCTGTGCCTTGGGGCTGTGCCTTGGGGCTGTGCCTTCCAGGTCGGGATTGGCAGTCGATCTTTGCGGGCTGGTGCTTGAAGGCGCGGGGCTTTTGGGAAGCCGGCGCCGCGATGCGATGCTGACAGATATTGCCATCAGGTGAGGCGAAAGGGGCTGGTCCGGTTGGGCCGGCCCCTTTTGCGTTGGGCGTTGGGCGTTGGGCATGCCGGCGAGGTCGCGCGGCGGGGCGATGGTTCGGGACAATCGGGGGAGAGGGCGATGGGCGCGCGAAAGGGGGCGGCCGGGCGGTCGGGCCGGGTGGTGCAGCGGCAGGCGGCGGGCGACGGGGTGCGGACGCAGGTGCGCAAGGCGCGGCGGGATGCGTGGAGCAAGGCGGTGCGCGGCCGTTTCCTGGCGGAGCTGGCCGAGACCTGCAATGTCAGCGAGGCGGCGCGGACGGTGGGGAAGAGCCGGCAGGCGGCCTATGGGCTGAAGCAGCGCGACGCGGAATTTGCGCGCGACTGGGATGCGGCGATCGAGCAGGGCTATGGCGAGATCGAGGCGATGCTGATCCGGCTGGCGCTGCATGGCTGCGAGAGCGAGGAAGTCATCGAGGATGGCGAGGGGGCGGTGAAGACCCGCAAGGTCAAGCGCGCGCCCAATCCGTCGCTGGGGCTGCAATTGCTGAAGCTGCATGCGGCCCAGGTCGCGGCGCGCCGGGCGGCGCGGGGCGATGCGACCGGGCCGGGCAGCCCCGAAGCGATCGCCAGTGTCGAGCGGGTGCTGGCAGAGATACGCCGACGCCGCGCGGCGGCGGGGACGTGAGGGGGAGGCGTGGGTTGCGGAGGCGGAGCGGGGCGCTGCGGTGCGTGGACAAATTCGGATGGCCTGAAAGCGACCATTTTCGGAAATTATTGCTACTGCCCCAACACTTCATCATCAGTCATAGAGAACAGTTGCGTTGCGTCCTTAAAACCCAGTGACCGCCATATCCGAATGGCATAACGCCCCACTTCATCTCGATCCTCAGTTGCGAATGAGCCTGTTTGATCAAGTAGGCGATTCAACCTCTTCCGCACGGCCTCCTTATCGATTGGGTCAGTCATCATGCGAATATCTTCAATTGCCTCGTCTACTGCGCCTTGGAGGGGTTTTCGATCTTCCGGAGTATCTGCGCCAGTGTAATAACCATATGGCTCAAATTTCGGTTGTTGAAGAAGTTTAATGAGCGCTGGTCGGACTGGCGGTGGCGGCGCTTCAGAGCAGCCGGCCACGAAGAAGAATACCGGAACTGCATATTTGCATAGATGTGCCATGCGTCGACACCTAACAGTTCAAATATCAGCTTTCTAGCGAAACGCATTTGCAAGCCGACAGTTCGCTTCTCACCCCTGATAGACGCTCATCGCGCCGATCGGCACGAGGCGCACCCGTTAGCGGTCGGTCCGCTACTGGGCGAAAAGCCGTCCGACGCGAAGCGACTAATTCCGGACGTTTCCTACTCCCCTCCCTTCCAGGGAGGGGCCGGGGGGTGGGTGCGCCGCGTAGCGGCGGTCTACGGTCGATAGGGTAGAAGCTCGCTACGCTCGCCACCCACCCCAACCCCTCCCTGGAAGGGAGGGGCTACGTCCAGCATCCACCCTCGATCGCCGTTCACCGACGCGCCTGGCGCCCCGCTCCCCCGAAAGCTGCCCGTCCACTCCTAGGCGGGAAAGCTGCCCGGCGCGAAGCGACCATTTGGGGTCGTTCGTGACAATGTTTACGATGCCTGTTTGCGGACGTTCCGGTAGCGGCCATCGCCAGAGGCAGTTATGCTGCGAAAATGGAGAATGACAGACTGGCGATCTTCGAGGGGCTGACAGGCGCACTACGTCTTGAGGTGGAGGGCTACCAATTTCCTGATGTCCCCAATGACGAGTGGGATTCGAACTGGCTTGTAATCATTGGCGATGCCGTTCTCGATGGCCGATCGTGGCGCTTCCGCGACCCATGCCTCACTACATTTGAACTACAGCGTCTGGCTGATTGGCTCGATCAGGTCGCGGCGGGAACCGCAGAACAGAATTTCTGCGGTTTTACTGAACCGAACCTAGACTTTGAGAGAGTGTCAGACGCGTCGATCCGAATTGGACTTTCTTTGGAAGCATCGCCCCCTTGGGCGAACCGAGATGGTGACTTTGGCGATGTTGGGTTCGAGGTATCGATTGGAAGCCAGCTCAACGTAGCCGCTACCAGCCTTCGTCGGTTCCTCGGGCAATTTCCTGTGCGAGCGACCGGCCGCTGATAACGACCAGCAGCGGACATTCCTCCCCGGTACGGGGAGGTGGCAGCGCGAAGCGCTGACGGAGGGGCAGGTGCCTCTTAGCGCTGCGCTATCCGGCCTGTGCCCCTCCACCACTCGCTACGCGAGCGGTCCCCCTCCCCGTGACGGGGAGGAATGTCTTGTTTCCACCCATCCCGGCCATTTGACGGGTACCGAATGTGTCCACACGGCCTAATGTTCCCCCATGGGCGATCAGGCGATGCTGACGAAAATCAATGAATGGATGTTGGCGGAGGCATTTGCGCCGGCGCATCGCTCCATGGCTCTGTCGGCCGGGGAGGCTGTGGTTCGGGCGCTGACAAGTCGACAATGGACGGAGCGATTTGCGGTCCGGACTGAAGGACAGGCTGTGCTGATTCCAGCGCGCCTCTATTTTGCGACGGACCGGCTGCGATTGAGCAAGGGCGATCCGGCCTGGGGTTATGCGCGTGCGTTGCAGACGCGCAGCAGCGATGGCTTCCTGCGCCAGGCCGCCGCGCGCGATCTGATCGGCGATTTCCGGCCCTGGGCCGCCCCGTTCATCGTCGCGCTGATCGGCGAATATATTGTTGAGATACTGGAAGACATAGCGGCCGGTCTCAGGCCTGAAATGACGCTGGCGCTGGCCGCTTTCATTGCTGAAAATCCAGCCTATTGGCGGACCACCAAGTGCCGCGTGATGAGCTATTGGGACGCCTATTATCGGCATGGCGGCTATGACATGCCCGTCACGCATGGGCCCCCCATGGAAGAGCCAAGCTGCTGGAGCCGGGTGAAGCGCCGCATGCTGCGCTATTGCAATGTCGGCTATCGACATGATCGCGGCCATGGGATGCGCCGCAGCTATGGACGGGACGAATATATCGGTTTCAAGCTGATCGATCGCCTCGACCGGGCCGTGGCTGGCAAGGGCTGACGATGGAGGTGATGGCGCGTTCTGGCGGTGAGGCTCTCTGCAGGCTTTCGTGAGCCGCGCTTTCGCAAGCGAGAATGACGCTGCGCCTCGGCTCAAGCCCGACCCCAGCCTGTGAAAGCGGCAGCCCCGAAGCGATTGCCCGCGTCGAGCGGATGCTGACCGAAGTGCGCCGGCGCCACACGGCGCGAGTCTCTGCAAATACCCAGAATATCCGGCGACGGCCGCGCGCAATTTGTGTGCGTGTGCGCCGCTTTGGCGCGGCTCGCCCCTTTCATCGTTGCAATCAGAATATGTTGAAGGAGTAATTTCAGGAAGGTTTTGTCTAGTTAAATCATTACATTAGGAGTTTTTGCATGGCGGTTGTTTCTCCCATCAGTTATGGTGCTGTCGGCGATGGCGTGGCCAATGACAGTGCTGCTTTCAACAGCGCCATTGCGGCGCTGCCGTCTGGCGGTGGCGTGGTCGATATGCAGGGGCGGCCCTATGGCCTTCTGAATAGCGTCAATATCGACAAGCCTGTTCGCTTCATCAATGGCGGCAAATTCATTGCCCTTTCGGCGACGGGTGACCTGTTGAAGGTCGGTAGTGGCGTGGAGGGCTTTTCCTGCTCGGAAGTGATCTTTGATGTGTCGAGTGCCATCGCGCGGACCAGTGGCGCCGCCATCAATATTGCGGGCGACCCCAACCTGCTGGGCGCCGTCATCGGCCCGGTGATCACCAACAATATCTTCCGCAACCAGTTCCTGGCGATTAATGTCGATTATGCGCAGCATCCCGTCATTTCGGGCAACACGATTTTCGACACCGTGCGGACCGGTTCCGGCATCGTCATCGGCAATCAATATTATGTCCATGGCGCGACGGTGAGCGGCAATCATCTGCAGGTCTCCGACGACGAGGATAAAGCGGCGGTCGGCATCCGGATCGGCTGGTGCGATGTCTATTTCATCGGCTTCAACAGTTCCGTGCGGCACGCATCGGCGTGTCGATCAAGCCTGTCGGCAGTGGTCAATATGCCGGAACCGGCAAGTTGATCGGCAATAATCTGGATACCTCCACCATCGCCGTCCTGGTCGAGCCGGAACATGGCGGGCGGGTCTATACGCTGCTGGTCGATGGCAACTGGCTGTCGGCCAGCACGGCGGCTGCGGCGAAGATCAGGTCGAACAGCGGCATCGTGCGCGGCGTTTCCATCACCAACAATGAAGCCAAATATGGCAGCGGCAATGGGATCGTCTGCGAAGGGCCAGCGTCGGGGACGGCGTTCGACGGGCTGTTCATTCGCGGCAACGTCGCTGCGTCGAACCCCAGCGGACGGGGTATCGACCTGAGCGGGGTCATCACGCATGTCAGTTCGTCCAACAATTATTGCGGGGTGGAATTGAACCCCGCCGGGATCGCGGACGCCAATCACACCGGCTATCATGTCAATGTCGGGGTCAGCGGCAAGTCCTGCTGCGACGATGTTGCGGGCAACAGCGTGGCGCAATTCCAGAATCTGAGTTCGACCTTCGCTGTGGCTGCCTGATTGAGCAAGGGCGGGGGCCATGAATTTGGCCCCCGCCCGATTGGGCGAGGCAGGGGGATGGTGATCGTTTAACGCCGCTGCACCGCGGGCTTTTGCCGGTGCGCGGTTCTTCTGGTAGGATCGGGGCGCGGTTTTGGAGATCGGGCTTTGGAGATCGGGCGATGCTGGTTGGGCTGATCCTGTTGGCGGCGGTGGGGGCGATGATCGCGCTGTCGGTACGCGCCGATCGGCGGTTCCGGGCGATCGACCGGTTGCCGATGCAATGGACGCTGACCGGGACGGTGAGCTGGCATGCGCCGCGGACCGTGGCGCTGGCCTTCACGCCGGTGCTTGGGACGATCCTGATTCTGGTCATTGGCGCGATGGCTTTGTGGGTGCCGCCGCGCGCCGGGCAGGAGGGGCTGGTGATCCCGGTGCTGCTGGCGATCGCGGCGGGCATGGTGGCGATCCATGCGCTGCATATCTGGATGATCGGGCGCTGGGCGAAGGCGCGGCACTGAACCGGCATTGGGGCTGAGGAGGCGAGGATGCGGCGTGTGACCCGGAGCAGGATGGCGCTGATGCTGATGGCGCCGATGCTGGTGATGCTGCCCGCTGGCGCACGCGCCGCGCCGCCGACAAGCTGGGCCAAGGCGGGCGTGTCGCTGGCCGACTATGCCGGCGACGCGGGGGCCTGCGCGGAGGTGACGCGGGACAGGGCGGTGACGGTGCGACCAGAGACGGCGCAGGCGCTGGATGCGCTGAGCATGGTCGACCTGACGATGATCCTGCGGACCTATGGCGGCGATAGCGATGCCAGCCCGCTGATGGCGGCGGCGAATATCGGCATGCATCATGACGACGCCAATGTGGCGCGGCGGACGGCGAATTTCGGGTCGAAATATCAGGCGATGACGCGCAGTGACGTGCGCGCGCAATTGCAGGCGGCGCTGGACCAGTGCCTGGTCGATCGCGGCTATGTTCGGATCATGCTGACGCAGGAGCAGGTGCGCGGGCTGGCGAAGCTGAAGCGCGGGACCGCCGAGCGCACCGCCTATCTGCACGCGATCGACAGCGATCCGGCGGTGATCGCGGCGCAGCGGGTGGTGGAAGAATGACGGTGCGGATCGGGATCGTCCTGGCCAGCCTGGCCTTGTGCGGGGCCTTGTTTTGGGGCGGGACGGCGCTGGTCGCGCTGATGATGGAATGGCTGGTCGCGCATCCATGGGTAGCGAAGGCGATGGCGGCGCTGCCGATGCTGGTGCTGCCGCTGATGGCGGTGATGGTTTCGCGCGGGCGAGCGGGCGCCGGAGCAGCCTGACCGGCGGGCGGTCGCGGGCGACCTGCTGACGCCCCCTAAGGGCATTCAGGCGCCGCGCGGGGGGGGGGGCGATGCCGAGCCTTCCATCCTCTTTGTAGCCTTTGGCCCATCGGCACGCGGCAGAGTCGCGTGTCCAACCTGGCATGGGACGAGGTGATCGGCATGGCTCTCAAGGAATATAAGTCCGGACAGGCATTCAAATATAAGTCCGGACAGGCATTCAACGGCGTGTTGGGTCGCACCTATGACGTGTCCGAGCCGGCCTGGCCGGCGCCGCTGCGGGCGAAGGAGGGGGCGGCCAATGTGCTGTTCATCGTGCTGGACGATACCGGTTTTGGTCATCTGCAATGCTATGGCAGTCCCATCAACACGCCCAACATCAACGAATTGGCGAAGAATGGCCTGCGCTATACCAACATGACCACGACGGCGCTCTGTTCACCGTCGCGGTCCTGCTTCATCAACGGGCGCAACCATCATTCCAACGGCATGTCCTGCATCACCGAAGGGTCGATCGGCTTTCCCGGCGGCAATGGCATCATTCCCTTCGAAAATGGCTTCCTGTCGGAAATCTTGGTCGAACAGGGCTATAATACCTATGCGATCGGCAAATGGCATCTGACGCCGTCGGAGCAGACCTCTGCGGCGGGGCCGTATAGCCGCTGGCCGCTGGGGCGCGGGTTCGAGCGCTATTATGGCTTCCTGGGCGGCGACACCCACCAATATTATCCCGAGCTGGTGCGCGACAATATGCAGGTCGAGCCGGAGACGACCCCGGAGGAAGGCTATCACCTGACCCCCGACCTGGTCGAGAAGGCCAAGGCGATGATCGCCGATGCCAAGCAGGTGGCGCCCAACAAGCCCTTCTTCATGTATTTCTGCCCCGGCGCCCAGCATGCGCCGCACCATGTGCCACGCGAATGGGCCGACAAATATGCCGGCAAGTTCGACAAGGGATGGGACCATTATCGCGAGGAGACGTTCAAGCGGCAGAAGGAACTGGGCGTCATCCCCGACCATACGGTGATGTCGCGCCATGACCCGGACGTGCAGGACTGGGACAGCCTGTCGGCCGACGAGCGCAAGCTCTATGCCCGGATGATGGAAGTCTTTGCCGGCTTCCTGGAGCATACCGACCATTATGTCGGCGAGCTGATCCAGTTCCTGAAGGACATTGGCGAATATGACAATACGCTGATCATGCTGGTGTCCGACAATGGATCGAGCGCCGAGGGCGGCCCGACCGGGTCGGTCAACGAGAACAAGTTCTTCAACAATGTGCCCGACAATCTGGAGCAGAATCTGAAAGCGCTGGAGGATATTGGCGGACCCAAATATTTCAATCACTTCCCCTGGGGCTGGACCCATGCCGGCAACACCCCCTATCGTCGCTGGAAGCGCGAAACCTATCGCGGCGGCGTGTCCGACCCGTTCATCATTTCCTGGCCGGCGGGCATCAAGGCCAAGGGCGAGGTGCGGACCCAATTCTGCCATGGCATCGACATGGTGCCGACCGTGCTCGATTGCCTGGGCATCGAGCCGCCCGCGACCATCCGCGGCGTGACCCAGGCGCCGATCGAGGGCTTCAGCCTGAAGAACAGCTTCGAAGCGGCCGATGCGGTCGGGCTGCACCAGACCCAATATTATGAGATGTTCGGCCACCGGTCGCTCTATCATGCCGGCTGGCGCGCGGTTTGCCCCTGGCCGGGCACGTCCTTCGTCGAATCCGGCCGCGCCTTTGGTGACGAGATCACCCATGACAAGCTCAACGAGCTGGATGCGAGCGGCTGGGAACTATATAATCTGAACGATGATCCGGCCGAGACGACGGACCTGGCCGACAAGGAGAAGGCCAAGCTGATCGAGATGATCGGCATGTGGTATGCCGAAGCGGGCAAGTATAAGGTGCTGCCGATCGACAGCCGGGCGACCATCCGCCTGAGCGAGGAACGGCCGACCATTGCCGGCGCGCGCGACAAATATGTCTATTATCCCGGCACGCAGGTGGTGCCTTCCAATGCCGGCCCGCGCCTGTTGAATGTCGCCCATTCGGTATCCGTCCATGCGACCATTCCGGCGGGCGGGGCGCAGGGCGCGCTGTTCACCATCGGCGGTAATGATGGCGGCTTCTGTTTCTACATCAAGGATGGCAAGCTGACCTATGGCTACAACTATGTCGCCGACCAGCGCGTCGCGATCCGTTCGGACAGTGCCGTGCCCGAGGGTGACCATGTGCTGAGTTTCGAGTTCGAGCCGACCGGCAAACCCGACATCGCCAAGGGCAAGGGCGCGCCGGGCACCATCACGCTGCTGGTCGATGGCGAGCCGGTGGGTGGCGGCGACCTGCCGGTGACGGTGCCGATCCAATATGGCCTGGCCGCCGGCGTGGTGGTCGGATGCGACAATGGATCGCCGGTGATGCTGGAGGATGAATATCTGCCGCCGTTCAAGTTCAGCGGTACGATCCACAAGGCGCTGGTCGACGTGACGGGCGAGAGCCTGGAGGACAAGGAAGAGATGATCGCGGCCTATCTGAAGGCGGCGATGGCGCGGCAATAGGGCACAGGATGCCGGGCGGGGGCGACCGACAGCGCCGTCGCCCGGCATGATGCTTTACAGGGCGGTGCAGGCGGGTAAGACACTCGGCCCATGAAGAAGATCATCCTGCTCGCCGCCGCTTCGGCCCTTGTCACCCCCGCTCTGGCGGCACCCGCCGCGCCGGCTGCGCCCGATGCGGCGCGGTTGAAGGCGACGGTCGAGAAGCTGGTCAGTTTCGGCACGCGTCATACGCTGTCGAGCGCGACCGACCCCAAGCGCGGGATCGGCGCGGCGCGGGCCTGGGGCAAGGCCGAGTTCGAGAAGATCGGCAAGGGCTGTGGCGGCTGCCTGAGCGTCGAGACGGTGGCGGATCGCTTCACCGGGCCGCGCGCGCCCGATGGCGTCGAGGTGGTCGATGTGCTGGCGATCCAGAAGGGCAGCGGTGATCCCAATGAGGTGGTGATCGTCGCGGGGCATATCGACAGCCGCGTGACCGACGTGATGAACGTTACGAGCGATGCGCCGGGCGCCAATGACAATGCGTCGGGCACGGCGCTGGTGATCGAGGCGGCGCGGGTGCTGGCCGGGCAGAAATTCAACGGCACGATCGTCTATGCGCTGCTGTCAGGCGAGGAGCAGGGATTGTGGGGCGGCAAGCTGCTGGCGGCCACGGCCAAGGCGCGCGGCTGGCATGTGCGGGCGATGCTGAACAATGACATTGTCGGCAATACCGTTGGGCAGAATGGCCAGGTGGTGGCCGACCGGGTTCGGGTGTTTTCCGAGGGGATTCGCGCGGGCGACGATGAAAAGGCCAATATGACGCGCCGGGCGATCGGCGGCGAGGATGACGGCCCGTCGCGGGCGCTGGCCAAGGCGATCGACGGCATCGCGCAGGCGGACCCGAAGATCGGGCTGGAGGTGCTGGCGGTGCGGCGGTTCGACCGGTTCGGGCGCGGCGGCGACCATTCGCCCTTCCTCGACCTGGGCTTTCCGGCGGTGCGCTTTTCGGTCGGGATCGAGAATTATGATCGGCAGCATCAGGACCTGCGCACCGAAAATGGCCGGGTCTATGGCGACACGGTCGACGGCATGGACTTTCCCTATCTGGCGAAGGTGACGGCGCTCAATGTCGCGACGCTGCGGCGGCTGGCCGATGCGCCCGCCGCGCCGGCGACGGTGTCGCTCGATGGCGCGCTGTCGATGGACACGCGGGTCTTCTGGGACGCGGTGCCGGGAGCGACGGCTTACAAGGTGTATTGGCGGCGCGCCGACAAGCAGGACTGGAGCGACAGCCGGGTCGTGACCGGCGGCACGCAGACGGTGCTGAAGGATATTGTGGTCGACGATCATTTCATCGGCGTCGCGGCGGTGGCCAAGGACGGGGCGGAGAGCCTGGTGACCTTTGGCGGGATGGCGCCGCGTAAATAGGATTTTGGTTCGCGCGGAGACGCGGAGACGCGGAGATTTTTGGAAGGCCGCCTGCGGGCGGCCTTTTTTGTTGCGCGTGGTTTGGGGAGAAGGGGCGGGGATGCAGATGGCCGATTGCGACTGGGTCGAGCAGGCGGCGGCCTGGCCCGAACTGGCGCGCTGGCTGAGCGACGATGCGGCCGAGCGGCTGGGGCAGGATTGGGATTTCCTGGCGCGGCCGGCGCAACTGGCCCCGGCGGGCGACTGGCGCATCTGGCTGATGATGGCGGGGCGCGGTTTCGGCAAGACGCGGGCCGGGGCGGAATGGGTGCGCGCCATTGCCGAGCGCGATCCCGAGGCGCGGATCGCGCTGGTCGGTGCGACCCTGGGCGAGGCGCGCAGCGTGATGGTGGAGGGGGCGAGCGGGGTGCTGGCGGTGGCGCCCTGGTGGGCAAGGCCGGCCTATGCCCCGGCGTTGCGCACGCTGACCTGGCCCAATGGCGCGCAGGCGCGGCTGTTCGGCGCGGCCGAGCCAGAAAGCCTGCGCGGTCCGCAGTTCAGCCATGGCTGGGCCGACGAGATCGGCAAATGGCCGGGTGGGCAGGCGGCCTGGGACAATATGATGATGGCGATGCGGCTGGGGCGTGATCCGCGGGTGGTGGCGACGACGACGCCGCGCCCGGTGCCGCTGGTGCGGGCGCTGGTGGCAAGGGATGGCGCGGATGTGGTGCTGACGCGGGGGCGCACGGCGGACAATGCAGCGCATCTGGCGGCCGGCTTCGTCGATGATGTGACGCGGCTTTATGGCGGCACGCGGCTGGGGCGGCAGGAACTGGACGGCGAACTGATCGAGGAGGCGGAAGGGGCGCTGTGGACCCGCGCGCGGCTGGAGGCGTGCCGGGTGCGGCATGTGCCGGGCCCGCTGGCGCGGGTGGTGGTGGCGGTCGATCCGCCAGCGACGGCCGGCGGCGATGCATGCGGCATCGTCGTGGTCGGGCTGGGCGGGGACGGGCGCGGCTATGTGATCGCGGACGCGAGCGTGGCGGGCTGCTCGCCCGAAGGCTGGGCGCGGGCGGTGGCGCAGGCGGCGCAGGGCCATGGCGCCGACCGGGTGGTGGCCGAGGCCAATAATGGCGGCGACATGGTGGCGAGCGTGCTGCGCGCGGCGCAGGAGGCGCTGCCGCTGCGGCTGGTCCATGCCAGCCGGGGCAAGGCGGCGCGGGCCGAGCCGGTGGCGGCGCTCTATGAGGCCGGGCGGGTGGCGCATCGCGGGGCTTTCCCGGAGCTGGAGGACCAGATGTGCGGGCTGCTGGCGGGGGGCGGTTATGTCGGGCCGGGGCGCTCGCCGGACCGGGCAGATGCGCTGGTCTGGGGGCTGAGCGAGCTGATGCTGGGGGCCAGGGGCGAGGCGCGGGTCAGGGAGCTTTGAGATGTATTGTAGAACCGTTTGCTGTCGTTAATGGTAAGATTCTTAATTGTATCGATTTTCTGCTAGTTTTTCATCAATTTGTAGAAGCCAGCGCAAATAAGAGCTGCCTGAACTCAAGATGAATATTGCAAGATCGAGAGGAGGGCCGCTCGGATCGGTTGCTCCGGGTGCATGTCTGTATTGTTGCATGCCATTTACCCATTCTGAAAGCGACGACAGCATCAGCTTGGATGAATCTAGATCATGGCCATTATAAAGGGATGTCATTTTCGGCTTCAGATATTTGTCTATCTCTGTTTTGCCTAGGCGCGAAGCTTGACCCGCCAGCATCAACTTGAAGAGGTTTTCGATCGCCTCGTACATGGCCCTGACGGCGTGGCGCGTATCTGCAGGACGTTCATCTAGGGCTGCGTAAGCTTGATCGAAAAAGTCAGTCACTCCATTATATCGCGTTTTATTTAAAGCGGCGATCGTGGCTTGGCGATTGAGTGCAAACTCCTCGTCCACAGCTAGATGTATTCCGCCTAAGTCATCTATTCTCAGGGATATCCGCTCTTCCGCAAGAATTCGTGCAATCTGATCTCTCCAAATGATAGCAAGAGAATTAGATTTTCCCCCTAGGGCGACAAACATGATTGTAATCATGTCGAGAAAATCATCTCGACCCATTGCCTCGACGGCACTCACGAGGTCACTGGTGTAATATGCGCTAACAGGCACCCCCAGTTCTCGCCGAATTAACCCAGCTACCGCACTTGCATCAAAATCAGATGAACGCTGGATGATGTGCCTAAGGAGTTCTGCGATACGAAGGCGCATTTTGGTGGAATCTTCTACCAGAATCGAACGATCCCGATATGCGAAGGTGAAGCGCTGTCCATCTGGCTTACTATTCATAGTTGTTCGTAATGCTAGCAAAGCGATTCGCGCAATGCCCGGCTAACCAGCGGCCCGGTGATTAGTCCAGACTCATGCAGGCCTGCGTTCCTCCACCGTCTTTGGCGGTCCCCCTGCCCGTGCTGTGGCGGAATAGGCCAAGGATGCGCGGCACAATATTTGGTTTCAATGTGAGACCTTTATTCCTGGGGCGGTGGGCGCTACATCGAAGCGTCATGGGCCGGGCTTAGGCTGGCGCCGTTGCAATATAAGGATTTCTCATGCTGATCGACCGTCTGAACTGGCGTTATGCTACCAAGAAGATGAACCCGGACAAGCTGGTGGCCGAGGACAAGGTGGAGCGCATCCTGGAGGCGGTGCGGCTGGCGCCGACGTCGAGCGGGTTGCAGCAGTTCGAGGTGATCGTGGTCACCAACAAGGAATTGCGGGCCAAGATCCGGGCGATCGCCTGGGACCAGGCACAGGTGACCGACGCGTCGCATCTGGTCGTATTTGCCGCCTGGGACAATTATACCGCCGACCGGATCAACGGCATGTTCGACCTGGTCAATGACGAGCGCGGTTTCCGCAACGAGGGCTGGGAAGCCTATCGCCAGATGCTGCTCAACACCTATCCGCAGCGCGACGCGCAGACCAATTTCGAGCATGCCGCGCGCCAGGCCTATGTGGGCCTTGGCATCGCGCTGACCGCCGCCGCCTTTGAAGAGGTGGACGCGACGCCGATGGAGGGCTTCGACCCGGCCGCGCTGGACGAGATACTCGACCTGCGGGCGCGCGGGCTGCGCTCGGTGATGATGATGCCGCTGGGCTATCGCGCGGACGAGGGCGACTGGCTGGTGAACCTCAAGAAGGTGCGCCGCCCGGCCGCCGACTTCATCTCGCGCATCGACTGATCGGCCCCCGGATCGGGATTAACCGCAATAGGCGGCGGTTCGTCACGGCCCCTATATGGGGCTGTGAACAAGGAGGATGGGCGCCGGAACAAGGCGCTCTCCTGCTTCGTTTCGCACCGATCAGGAGTGACGGACATGAAGATGGTCAGGATGATCGCGGCGGTGGCCGCTGTTACGATGGTCGCAACCCCGGTGCTGGCGGCAAGCCTGAACAGCAAGGATCGCGAGCGCATTGCGCGGGCCAATCCGCGCGACCGCGACGATGTGCGCTATTGCCTGCTCCAGGGCAAGAAGGGCCGCGACAAGGGCACTGCGATCGGCGCGGGCGTGGGCGCGGGTGCGAGCATCATCGCCGGCGGCGGCGTGGGCGAGACGGTGCTGGCCGGCGCCGGCGGGGCGGCGGCGGGCCGGATCATCGGCAAGGGATCGGGCACCAATTCCCGCTGCGACGAGGTGCTGCGGCGGAACAAATGATCCGGGCGTGAGGCCGGACGAAAGGGGCGCGGATTTCCGCGCCCCTTTTCGTGGGCGACGTCAGAGGCTGGCGGCGAGCGCGCGCAGGGCGGCGTGGGGCGAGGCGGTAAGATGGTCGCGCATCATGGTGCGGAAGGCCGGGGTGGCGCTGGTCGCGGCGGTCTGCATCCAGTGGGTGGCGGCAGCGATGTCGCCGGCGTCGGCGCACAGCCGGCCATGGTTGAACTGGCCGCGAAAATCGCCGCCCTCCGCCGCGATACGATAGCATAGGGCCGCGCGGTCCATGTCGCGGGGGAGGAGGCGGCCTTCCTCATGAAAGGCGCCGAGGAAATTGATCGACTTGGCATGGCCGAGCGCGGCGGCCTTCTGGAACCAGCCGAGCGCCGCCTGTTCATCCTGGGCCACGCCCGCGCCGAGGCCGAGCGCGCTGCCCCAGTTATACATGCCCCAGTCGAGGCCGGCTTCTGCGGCGCGGCGATAGCAGGTAGCGGCAGCGACCGGATCGACCGGTGTGCCCCAGCCCTTTTCATGGCAGCGGCCGACCATGTTGATCGCCATCACATGGCCCGAGGCGGCGGCGAGGCCGAACTGGCGGAAGGCTTCGGCCGGATCGGCAGCGACGCCCTGACCGTCGAGCAGCAACTGGCCATAATAGGCCTGGGCATCGGGCAGGCCGGCCTGCGCGCCGGCGCGGATCAGCGCGGCGGCGGCTTCCGGCGAGGCGGCGAGTTGCGCGCGCATCTGGTCGGCGGTCTGGGACAGGAGGGGCGAGGCGGCGGTCATCAGGGCAGGTCTCTGGCTTGGATATTGCGACTGATTAGCAGGATGGGGCGGCGCTGGAAACAGGGCGGCAATATTTTGGGCGGGCCGGTTCGCAAGGGCGTGCCCCTCTCCAAGTTCCGGTAGGCGGCTGGGCGCCGCCAACCTTCTCTATCCTCTCCCCAAAGGGGCGAGGATTTTTTGCATAGGGGGATGCTCCGAAGCGGAGGGGGCGCCGGCCCTCTATCGATCTGTGAACCGAACCCAGGATTTTACCTCGGTTTCTCTTGGTCGGCCCTGGTCGTCGAGCGCCGGCAGATAGCGCTGGCCCATCGCCACGAAGCAGGCGGTGTCGTCATATCGGCGCGTGCCGGATGATTGGGTGATGCGGCAGGACCGGGGGCGGCCGGTGGCGTCGAGCCGGACGGTATAATCGCTTTGCAGCGCGGTTGCTGCCTTGTCCGGGTCGCTTGCGATCGGCGCCTTGCCGTCGAGGGCGATCGGCGTGGCGCCGCCCATGTCGCCCTGGAAAGTCGATGGTGCCGGCTCCCAGAATAGGTGGACGACCGGGATCGTCCCATCCTGACCATTTCTGTCCTTCACCGCTGCCATCCAGCCCATCTTCATCATGGCGAGCCGGCAGCTTGCCACGGCGATGGCGGTGCCGCCGGTGATGGCCGAGGGGGTGCAATCCAGCTGGTCGCTGTTGGGGCGGCGCGTGATGCGGACGGTGGCGGCACCGGTCGATGCGGGCGGCAGGGCGACGAGCGCATAATCCTGGGGCGTGGGCAGGACGAGGGGCGTGACGACCGGCCCGCTGGCCTGGGCGAGTATGAGCAGGATTGGTGCGAGGGGCATGGGCGCAGATTTGATCGCCGCCCGGCTTTTGTAAAGGCGGGTCGGTCCGCAAGGGCGTGCCCCCTCCAGGTTTCGGTAGGCGGCTGGCGCCGCTTTCCAGCTTTTGGCAGGCGGCTGGCGCCGCGGGCCTCCACTATCCTCTCCCCGGCGGGGCGAGGATTTTTGTCTATGGGGACGATCCGATGAAATGGTTCGGGATGAAGGCGGCAGGAGAAGCCGGGCGGCCGGTGCTGGCGCGGGCCTGGGGATCGGGCGCGGTAGCGCTGGGCGAATGGCCTGCCAGCTATGAGGCGCAATTGCGCGCCGGGGTGATCGGCAATCCGGTGGCGCAGCGGGCGATGCGGCTGGTGTCCGAAGGGGCCGGGGCGTGCGTGTTGAAGGTCGGCGGGGTGGATGGTGCGGCGGCGGCCCGCATCGGGGCGCTGGTGGCGCGGGCGTCGGCAGGGCAGGGGCTCATTGAGACGCTGGCGAGCCATGTGCTGCTGCATGGCAATGGCTATGTGCAGGTGATTGCGGGGGCGGACGGGATGCCGGCCGAGCTGTTCGCGCTGCGCCCCGAGCGGGTGAGCGTGGAGGCGGATGCGCGCGGCTGGCCGGCGGCCTATCTCTATCGCGTGGGCGAGAGCGTGACCCGGCTGTCGCCCGAGGATGGCGCGGGGCGGACCAGCCTGCTCCATATCCGCGCGCTCCATCCGCTCGACGATCATTATGGCCTGGGCTGTGTCGGCGCGGCGGCGGGGGCGGTGGCGATCCACAATGCTGCCACGGTGTGGAACAAGGCGCTGCTCGACAATGCGGCGCGGCCTTCGGGCGCGATGGTCTATGCGCCGGGCGACGGATCGGTGCTGAGCCCGGAACAGTTTGAGCGGGTGCGGCGCGAGATGGAGGCGGCGTTCAGCGGCGCGGCCAATGCCGGGCGGCCGATGCTGCTGGAGGGCGGGCTCGACTGGCGGGCGATGAGCCTGTCGCCGGCCGAGATGGACTTTGTCGGATTGAAGGCCGCGGCGGCGCGGGAGATCGCGCTGGCCTTCGGCGTGCCGCCGATGCTGATGGGGCTGCCGGGCGACAATAGCTACGCCAATTATCGCGAGGCGAACAAGGCGTTGTGGCGGCAGACGATATTGCCGCTGGTCGGGAAGATCGGCGCGGGGCTGGCGCAGGGACTGCAGGGCTGGTGGCCGGGGCTGAGCCTGGCGCCCGACCTGGACGCGGTGCCGGCGCTGTCGGACGAGCGCGCGGCGCTGTGGGAGCGGGTGGCGGGGGCGGACTTCCTGACCGCCGAGGAGAAGAAGGCGATGCTGGGGATTTGAACCCTATTGGCCGATCGGCTGGGCGAGGCTGTCGAGACGGCAGAAGCCGTTGTCCATGTTCCAGCTGCCGCCCTGCAACAGGCAGTCGCCGGCGCGGAACAGGCCGAAATGCCAGGCGATGAGGCCGAGCGCGAGGATGACGAGGGCGATCAGCAATTTGCGAGGGGTGCGCTTCATGTGCGCCCAGATAGGGGCGCGCGGCGCCCAAGGGAAGGTGGGGCCATGAAAGAGGAGATGCTGGCGCGGCTGGTGGCGCAGGCCGAGGGCGCAGGGCTGCCGGGGCGGGGGGATATCGTCATGATCCGGGCGCTGATCGAGGAGGCGAGCGAACTGGGCGCCGGGCGGGCGCTGGCGCGGCTGGGGCTGGAGGACCGGCGGGCCGAGGCCGACATGCGGGAATTGCGCGAGCTGCTGCGCGCCTGGCGCGACGCGAAGAAGGCGGCGCGCGGTGCGGTGATCGGCTGGGCGGTGCGGATCATCATGGCGCTGGTGCTGCTGGGCATGGCGGTGAAGATGGGGCTCATCGGGCTGGTCAAGGGATGAGCGGGCGGGCGGAAGCAGGAGCGCTGCGCTTTGCCGGCTATGCCGCGATCTTCGACCGGGTGGACCGGGGCGGCGATGTGGTGCGGCCGGGCGCGTTCGGCGCGGTGACGGCGGCGCAGGTGCCGCTGCTGTGGCAGCATCGGCCCGGCGCGCCGATCGGCCGGATCGAGATGGCGTGCGAGGACCGGCGCGGCCTGCGGGTGATTGGCCGCGTATCGCGGGCGAGCGCGGCCGGGCGCGAGGCGGCGGCGATGCTGGCGGCCGGCGCGATCGACGGGCTGAGCTTCGGCTATCGGGTGAAGGCGGCGCGGGGCAGGGGGCCGCGCGAATTGCTGGCGCTGGAGCTGGTGGAGGTGAGCCTGTTCACGCACCCGATGCAGCCGCTGGCGCGGGTGATCGGAGTGGAGGGAATGGCTTTACAAAAAGGAGATGGCCGTTGAACATCGGCGCATGGATGAAAGTCGCTACCGTTCACCGCGTAATTTGGATGAAGCCATCGCATCTGTGCAGCCGGCATGGTCCAAACGTATCGCCAAGATCCTTTTGCCCCTGAATTTCCTGCTGGCGGTATTTTGCGTTTCGACCCAGTCCACCAGGCTGTTCTACGTCTGCTTGATCGTGACTGCGATCGTCATGGCCATTCATATCGGCTTTGCGGTGCGCATCTTTTTCGATCGGGATTGATGAATCACATCCCCAGCCATTCCAGGCCGCCGGGTAGCGGGTCGGCGCTGTAGTCGAGTTGCAGGACGCGGCGGTGGCGCGGGTTGGTGGCGGCGTCGGAGGCGTGGAGGATCGGCGTGGCGTAGAGCCAGATGTCGCCCCGCGCCGCGAGGCAGGGCTGGGTGCCGCAGCTTGCGACGAGGGCGGCGACATCGGCTTCGGCGACGCGGCCATGATGGTGGGAGCCGGGCGCGATCAGCAGCGGGGCATTGTCCGCATCGACGGGATCGAGATGGATGCGCAGCGTCACCATCGCATCGAGCAGCGACTGGGGCGGGGCGACATGCTGGATGCCGGACTTCATCGTCCAGGGGCCAAAGCCCGCCATGTCGATGCGCTGGCGCACGGCGATGGTACGGTCCTGGTGCCAGCCCAGCGCCCAATTGGTGGTGGCGCTCTTGTCGAACAGGATGGCGCGGACCGGGCGGCTGGCCGCGCCCTGATGCGCGGCGGCGTGGCGGCCGATTGTGCCGGTCGGACCTAGTAGCGCGGTGAGCGCGGGCAGGCTGGCGAGGCGCAGGCCCGGCTGGTCGGGCGGCAGATCAGCGAGGGCAGCTTCGATCGTGGCGAGATCGGCAGGGGACAGGGCGGCGGGGAGATGCTGGGCGCCGTGGGTGGCGAGGGTAAGGGGCATGGTCTTCTCGTCGCAGTTCAGGCAGGACGGGGGTCTTTACCGAAACGATTGGGGCCTTGCGTGCCGGGCCAGAAGGTGAAGACCAGCATGGCAATGATGGCCAGACTTAGAATGATGGTCAAAGGCAGCGGCAGTGACGGGATTTGGCCGTCGTCCGCCCATCTATGGTAATTATCCGTCATGTTGAACGCGATGATCACCGGGAGGGGCAATGCCCACCATCCTGATCGATCTTGATCGTGCAGGCGGCGTGCAAAGAGAGCGAACAGGGGGATTGCGGTCACGATCTGCATCAGGCTTAACAGAAGAACCCTTTGCTGTAGCGACATTATGGTCATGCTTCCAAAGCCGATGACGATTCCGAGCAGGGCAACGGCGATCTGATAATAAAGCAATTCCGATCTGCGGGCGCGGCCGTTGAAATCCAACGTGCGTTGGATGCTGTGCAATATCAGGCTGAACTCGGCCCTTGAGCCGGCTGGATAACTCATTTGATCGTCCCCCGTTTGATGGATGGGCGGAAGGCGTGGAAAAGGCAACAGGGGGAAGCACTCCCCTCTCCAATTGCGCCTAGGCGGCTTTGCCGCCAAGGCTCCGTATCCTCTTCACGATGGGGCGAGGATTTTCTTTTTGTGGGCGGTCCCATCGGGGCCGCCCTTTTTCGTTTTGGCAAGCGGGAGATGGTTATGACGGAAGTGGTGACGGACGGGCTGGAGGGCGCTTTCGAGGCGGTGGCGCAGGACGAGCGGATCGCGGTGCTGGAAGCGCAGCTGGGGGCGATGCGGGTGCAGATGGGGCGGCCGGCGCTCGATGGGGTGAAGGGGGGCGAGGTCGACCCGGCGCGCGGCGCCTTTGTCGAGCGCTATCTGCGGCAGGGACTGGAAGCGGGCGTCGAGCTGAAGAGCTTTTCCGGCGCCAGCGGGGCGGCAGGCGGCTATGCGGTGCCGCGCGAGATCGACCAGCTGATCGGGGCTACGCTGAAGGCGATTTCGCCGATCCGCGGCATCGCCAACGTCGTGCGGACCGGGACGGCGGGCTATCGCAAGCTGGTGACGGCGGGCGGCATCGTGTCGGGCTGGGCAAGCGAGACCGGGGCGCGGGCCGAGACCGGCACGCCGAGCTTCAACGAGATCGCGCCGCCATCGGGCGAGCTTTATGCCAATCCGGCGGCGAGCCAGGCGATGCTCGACGACGCGCAGTTCGATGTCGAGGGCTGGCTGGCGGGCGAGATTGCCCGCGAGTTCGCGGCGGCGGAGGGGGCGGCCTTCGTCAACGGCAACGGGACGAACAAACCCAAGGGCTTCCTGACCTATACCACCACCAGCGAGGCGGACAGCGTGCGGGCGTTCGGATCGCTGCAATATGTGGCGTCGGGCGCGGCGGGGGCCTTTGCGGGCAGCAACCCGCAGGATAAGCTCATTGACCTGGTCCAGAGCCTGCGCGCGCCCTATCGCCAGGGGGCGAGCTTCGTGATGAACTCGGCGACGCTGGCGGCGATCCGCAAGATGAAGACCAGCGACGGCGCCTTCATCTGGCAGCCGGGGCTGGCGGCGGGGCAGCCCGCGACCCTGCTGGGTTATCCGGTGGTCGAGGCGGAGGACATGCCGGATATCGCCGCGAACAGCCTGTCTATCGCCTTCGGCAATTTCCAGGCTGGCTATGTCATCGCCGAACGTAGCGAGACGAGCATCCTGCGCGATCCGTTCAGCAACAAGCCGTTCGTCCATTTCTACGCGGTGAAGCGGATCGGCGGCGCGGTGGCGAACAGCGAGGCGATCAAGTTGATGAAGTTTGCCGCCTCGTAAACGAGCCAGCGGCAAGCTGATGAAGTTTGCTGCTTCGTAACGGTGTCGGGGGTGGGGGACAGCCCCCACCCCAACCCCTCCCCTGAAGGGGAGGGGCTTTTTTGGCTTTGTGGGGGAGCGGGGCGTGGCGATCAGCGAATGGGTGATGGCGGACCTGGTGCGCGAGGTCTGTTTCGATGTCGGCGACGGGCCATTGCTGCTGGGCGGGGCGCTGGCAGGCTACCGGGCCTTTGCCGATGCGCTGGGGACGGGCGCGCGCTTTCCCTACATGATCGTCGGGGTCGATGATCCGGCGGCGTGGGAGGCGGGCAGCGGCACGCTGGATGGCGAAGGGCGGCTGGTGCGCGAACCGTTGGCGTCGTCGGCCGGGGGCGGGGCGGTCCGTTTCGCGCCGGGCGAGAAGCGGGTCGGGCTGGTGCTGCATAGCGGCTGGATCGCGGCGGTCGAGGGCCATGGCCATGGGCTGGCAGCGATCGACGGGCTGGGCGATGCGCTGGCGGGCAAGCAGGATGCGAGCGCGGGGCTGGACGCGCTGGCGGGCCTTGGGATCACCGGGTTCGGGCTGGCGCTGCTGGAACAGGGGGACGGCGCGGCGGTGCGGGCGCATGTCGGCGCCGGGACCGTGACCGCCGTGGCGGCGTCGGGCGGGACCACGGGACTGGAATTTGACGGCGGACCGGTGAACGGCAGCGGGACGCTGACGCTGGGCGGGACGCTGGGGATCGGCCATGGTGGCACCGGGGCGAGCAGCGCGGGCGCGGCGCGCAGCGCGCTGGGGCTGGGCACGATGGCGACATTGGCGAGCGAGGCGATCAGCGCGGCGCTGGTGCCGGCGAGCGATGGCGCGATCGACCTGGGCAGCGCGGCCCGACGCTATGCCAATGCCCATGTCGTCGTCGCGAGCTTTGGCGGTGGCAGCGCCAACCGAACGATGAAGATCGACGCCAATAGCGGCTATACCACCTATGTCGAGTTCGACACCGGCGGTGTGCGGCGCTGGCTGTTCGGGCGCAATTCCAGCAATAATTTCGCGATCACCGCCTATGACAGCGGCAATAATCTGGTCGGCGTGGCCTGTGGCTTCAGCAATGCCACGCTGGACGCAAGCTTTGCCGGTCATGTCGTGCCGGCGACCGACAACAGCCGGACATGCGGCGCGGCCGCAGCGCGCTGGTCGGTCATCTATGCCGCGAGCGGCACCATCAACACGTCGGACGCGCGGGCCAAATGCGATGTCGGCGCGGTGCCCGAGGCGCTGCTGGATGCCTGGGGCGATGTGCAATGGCGCGAGTTCCGCTTCGTCGATGCGGTCGCGGCCAAGGGCGCGGATGCGCGCTGGCATGTCGGGCTGGTGGCGCAGGCGGTGCGCGATGCGATCGATGCGCGGATGGGCGAGGGGGCGGCGGTGCGGCTGGGGCTGTTGTGCCACGACGCCTGGCCGGCCGAGGCGGAGGAGCGCGACGGGGAGGGCGCGTTGATCCGGCCGGCGCGGGCGGCGGGGGAGCGCTGGGGGCTGCGCTACGAGGAGTGCCTGGCGCTGGAGGCGGCGTGGCAGCGGCGGCGGATCGACCGGATCGAGGCGCTACTGGCGGGAGGTGGCGATGCTGGCGGGTGAGGCACTAGGGGCGGCGTCGCTGGGCGATGCGCGCGGCGTTGTGGTGCGCTGGGACGGGGCATGGGCGGCGGGGATGCGGCCGGGACAAGGCGCACGGGTGCCGGCGCCACCGCGGACCGAGCGGCCGGAGGCGAACAGGGGGAGCGACAGGGCATGAGGCTGAACATCAAGGATCCGCAGGCGCGGATCGACCATGGCATCGACTGGTCCGCCTATCTGGCCGGGCAGGTGATCGTTGCCAGCGCGTGGAGCGTGGCGCCGGTGGAGGCGGGCGGCATGGCCGTCGAGGCGAACGCTTTCGAGGACCAGCGCAGCAGCGTGCGGCTGGGCGGCGGGATTGCCGGTCATGTCTATCGGCTGACCAATCGCGTCACCCTGTCCGACGGGCAGGTGGATGAGCGGTCGATCGGCTTTCGGGTGGAGGAGCGCTGATGCTGGCGGAAGCGGACGATGGGGCGGGGCTGGCAGCGTCGATGGCGGAGCTGAAAGCCTATCTGCGGATCGAGCGCGATGACGAGGATGCGGTGCTGGCCGGACTGCTGCGCGGCGCGGCGGCGCTGTGCGAGCAATTTGTCGGCCAGTGGCTGATCCGGCGCGGCGCGCGCGAGACTGTGCCGGCGGACGGGCGCTGGCACAGGCTGGCGGCGCGGCCGGTGGTGGCGATCACCATGGTCGCGGCGGTGGACGATGCGGGGGCGGTCACGCCGCTGCCGATCGAGGCCTATGCGATCGACATCGATGCGTCGGGCGATGGCTGGGTGCGGGCGGTGCGGCCGGGGGATCGGCTGGCGGTGGACTATCAGGCAGGGATGGCGACGGACCTCAATGGCGTGGCCGAGCCGCTGCGCCAGGGGATCATGCGGCTGGCGGCCGAGCATTTCGTCGCGCGCGGTGACGAGGGGGCTTCCCCACCGGCCGTCGTGAGCGCGCTGTGGCGGCCGTGGCGGCGGATGCGCCTCTCATGACCGGCGATGTCATGCGGGTGACACTGACGCGGCGGATGGAGGAACGGGCGGTGCGGCGGCGGGCGGAAATCGTCGATGCGCTGGACGCGCAGGGCGTGGCGGCGGCGATCGAGGGCGAGGCGGTGCGGGCGTCGGCGCCGGGGCTGAAGGCGCGCTGGATGGCGGACCTCAGCCTGCGGGAGGCAGGAAGGAGCAGGACATGAGCGCGGAGGTGGCGATACGCAGCGCGGTGATCGCGGCGCTGAAGGCCGACAGCGGCCTGATGGACCGGTTGAACGGCCTGTTCGACGGCGTGCCGGCGCGGGCGAGCGCGCCCTATGGCGTGGTCGGCGAATGCCTGGGCAGCGACTGGGGCGCGAAGGATGTCGAGGGGCGCGAGTTGCGCCTGTCGATCAGCCTGCATGACATGGCGGAGACGGCCGGGCGGCTGGGCGAGCTGCTGGCGCGGATCGACCCGGTCATCCGCCTGGCGCAGGCGAGCGGCTGGCGGATCGTTACCGCCAGCCTGTTGCGGTCGCGGATTGCCCGGACGGGCGTGCGCGGCGAAGGCGGCTGGCTGGCGGTGGCGGATTACCGCATTCGCGTGGTGCGCGAGGCTATCGGCGCCTGATCAGGTGCCGGGCTTATTATATTCCTCATATTCGCCGATGATCTTGTCGACATATTCAGACACCTGATCGTCGGCATCGGCCTGCGCATCCTTGTCCGACATGCCGTCGGCCTTGTCCTGCGCGAGGATCGCGGCGCGGAACGCCGCTTCCTTGTCGGCGCAGGTCTTCTTGAGCTGACCCTGAAATTCGCCGAGCGGCACTTTCTTGTCGAGCGAGGGCTGGACCTGGGCCGAGAGGCAGCCGGCAAAAGCCTTGCGGGCGGCGCCGATAGCGTCGGCCGACGGCGCGGCCGCGAGCATCATCAGAAGGGGAGCAACCACGAGCATCAGACCTCTCCTTTAATCCGCGTTTTAGAACGCTTTGTCTGACGGGAGAATGCGCCATGGGCGTCGAAAAAGGAAGTGCGTTTCTGTTGAAGGTGGGAAATGGCAACGTCCCGGCAACATATGAGACGGTGGCCGGGATGCGCACCACCCAGCTGTCGGTGAATGGCGAGGCGGTCAACATCACCAGCAAGGATTCGGGCGGCTGGCGCGAGCTGCTGTCGGGCGCGGGGGTGCGATCGGTCAGCGTGTCGGCGGCCGGCATCTTCACCGGATCGGCGGCCGAAATCCGGGTGCGCAACCATGCGCTGGCCGGCACGATCGAACAGTATGAGCTTAGCTTCGAGAGTGGCGAGCGGATGCGCGGCCGCTTCCTGGTGACGCGGCTCGACTATGCCGGCGACTATAATGGTGAGCGCAACTATGCACTGAGCCTGGAAAGCAGCGGTGCGGTGGTGAGCGAATGAGCGGCGCGGCGGCGAACCCCGTGCGGGGGGAGGCGGCGCTGGACCTGGGCGGCGAGACGCTGGCGCTGCGGCCGAGCTTTGCCGCGCTGGTGGCGGCGGAGGAAGAGCTGGGGCCGCTGTTCGCGTTGGTCGAGCGGGCGGCGGACGGCAAGCTGACGCTGGCCGAGCTGGTCGGGCTGTTCTGGCATTGCCTGGTCGAGCGCGAGGCGCTGAGCCGGGAGGCGCTGGGCGAGGCGCTGCTGGCGGCGGGCCTCACGCGGGCGACGCCGGTGCTGAAGGCGATATTGCAACAGATATTGGCGGGGCGATGACGCGCTTTGCGGATGGGGCAGGGCGGCTGGCGGGGATCGCCGGCTGGCTGCTGGGCTGGCGGCCGGACGAGTTCTGGCGCGCCACCCCGGCGGAACTGCGCGCCGTGCTGGCAGCGATGCGCGGCGAGGATGCGCCGGTCGACGGGGTGGATGCGGGCGCGCTGGCGCGGCTGATGCAGGCGATGCCGGACTGACCAGATCAGAAAATGGGGAGCGCCATGGACGAGGACATCGAGACATTGGTGGTGCGGGTGCGGGCCGATACGCAGGGGCTGGCCCGCGATGTCGAGACGATGCGCGCGGGGCTGGAAGGGCCGTTGGGCGATGGTGCCGACCGGGCCGGGCGGCGGATCGAGCAGGGGCTGTTGCGCGCGGTGCGCACCGGCAAGTTCGGCTTCGAGGATCTGCGGCGGATCGCCCTGTCGGTGCTGGACGAGATTGCGGCGAGTTCGCTGCGATCGGCCTTGGGCGGCGGCGGTGGCAGCGGGGGCGGGCTGGTGCAACTGGGCGCGTCGCTGCTGACCAGCGCGCTGGGCCTGCCGGGGCGGGCGACCGGCGGGCCGGTGGCGCCGGGACGCGCCTATATGGTGGGCGAGCGTGGGCCGGAACTCTTCGTGCCGACGGCGAGCGGGCGGGTGGTGCCGGGCGGTGGCGGCGGGCGCGACGTGCGCGTGAACATCGCGGTGCAGGGGCGTGGGAGCGAGAGCGAGGCGCGGCTGCTGGCGCGCAGCGCGCGGCAGGTGGCGCGGGCGGTGCGGGGGGCGCTGCAATGAGCGGGATCGATTATTGGCTGGCCGACGGAGGCCCGGCACATGGGCGGGGGCAGGAGAGCCGCTTCATCAAGCGGTTCGATCCGATGTGGTGGACGGTGAATTTTCCCCGGCCGATGATGGCGAGCGTGGTGACGACCGGGCCAGACGCCATGCGCGCCGATGCCGTGTTCTATGGCTCCGGCGATCTGGCGGGACTGATCTGGGACGCGGAAGACCAGTGGAGCCATCCCCTGCTGGCCTATGAGACGGCGCGGGATTTCCGCCAGTGCGTGCTGCGCTTTCGCTGGCGCAGCGGTGGGCTGCGGCGGCTGGACGAAACGCATGGACCGACGCTGACGATCGAGGGGCGCGATGCCGATGGTGCTCCGCGCGCCTGGTATGTGCGGCTGTGGAACTATGCCAGCGGCGGGCCGGAAGATGCCGAGATCGTGCTGGATTTTGCCGCGCTGGAGGGCGGGTTTCGGCTGCCCGACGATAGCGATCCGGTCTGGGCCGGCGATGTCGACCGGATGTTCATTTCGCTGGTGCCGCCCGCTTATGATGCGGGCGATACCGGCTTTGCCGTGCCGGTCGAGGGCTGGGCGGAACTGAGCGAGATCGTCTGCGACGGGGCGGGATCAGTGCTGGCGGTGGGTGACGTCATGCTGCCGGAGCATGGGCTCAGCATGGCGACCGGCTATGACGATTGTTTCAACCAGACGCCCGAGCGGCTGGTCGCGGCGATCCATGCGCTGGGCTATCGCGGGGCGATCAACCATTATGTCGGGATGAGCCATTATTTCCGGCTCGAACGGCTGGGCGCGGGCCTCTATGTCAGCCTGGCCGGCGGGGTGCTCAATGCTCCCTGTGCGGCCTGGCATGCGGACTTTGCGCGGCGGGCCAAGGCGATGGGGCTGGGCGTCATCTGGTCGCTATCCTATGAATTGTTCGACGCCCATTGCTGGAACGACTGGAAACAGCGGGCGGAAAATGGCGATCCGGCGCTGACCGGCTGGTCGCCGCCATCGACCCTGCTGTCGCCGGCCCATGGCGGGGCGATGGGCTATTTGCAGGCGGTGGCGGGCGCCTTTGTTTCCATTGGCCTGGACGCGGAGATTCCGATCCTGTTTCAGGTTGGCGAACCCTGGTGGTGGGTGATGCCGGCGGATGGGCGGATCTGCATTTATGACGATGCGGCGCGGGCGGCGCTGGGCGGGAGCCCGGTGTCGATCCCGGATGTGCGCGGCCCGCTGAGCGCGGCGCAATGCGATCTGCTGGATGAGGCGGGCGCGCTGCTGGCGGCGTCGACGGCGGCGCTGTGCGGCGCGGTCCGGACATTGGCGCCGGACGCGGTGACACATCTTCTGGCCTATCTGCCGACCGTGCTGGACCCGCTGGCGCCCGAGGCGAAGCGGGCGAACATGCCGGTCGGCTGGGCAGCGCCGGCGTTCGATGTGCTGCAACTGGAAGATTATGACTGGGTGACGGAGCGGCGGCCGAGGCTGACCGGGCGGGGCATCGAAATGGCGACCGCGCGGCTGGGCTATCCGGTCGAGCAGCAGCATTATTTTTCCGGCTTCGTGCTGTTGCCCGAGCAGGCCGACCAGTGGTGCGCGATCGCGGCGGGCGGCGCAGGCGTCGGTCGGGCGCGGCACGGCGGCGACCTATATCTGGGCGCTGCCCCAGGTCGCGCGGGACGGCTTTACCTGTTTCAGACTGGATGGGGAGGATGCGATGCAGGCCTTTGACGATGTGCGCTTTCCGATCGCGATCGGGCGGGAGGCGAGCGTGGCGCCGACCTTTTCGACGCAGGTGGCGGAAAGCCCGTCGGGCCATGAGCGGCGCAGCAGCGACTGGGCCGACGCCCGCCTGTCCTTCGACGCCGGGCCGGGGGTACGGTCCGACGCGGACATTGCCGACCTGATCGCCTTCTTCCGGGCAAGGCGCGGCGCGGCGCGCGGCTTTCGCTTTACCGATCCCTATGACGACCGGAGCGGGCCGCCGGGCATCGCGCCGGGGCCGCTGGACCAGCGGCTGGGCAGCGGCGACGGGGTGACGACCGACTTTATGCTGACACGCCATTATGGCGGCGGCGCGGATGCGCAGGCGCGGCGCATCACCCGGCCGGTGGCGGGCACGATCCGGGTGGCGATCGACGGGGTGGAGCAGGCCGACGGCTGGCAGCATGTCGGGCTGGGGGTGATCGCGTTCGATGCGGCGCCGGGCGATGGCGTGCTGATCACCGCCGGCTATCGCTTCGACGTGCCGGTGCGCTTTGCCGAGGATCGGCTGGAGATTAATCGGGCGACCTTCGCTGCCGGGGAAGCAGTGTCGGTGCCGCTGGTGGAGATACGCGAATGAGCGGAGGACTGGAGGAGGCGCTCTGCACGCTGGCCTTTTGCTGGCGGCTGGAACGGCGCGACGGGGTGACGATCGGCCTGACGAGCCATGACCGCGACCTGGAGATTGACGGGCTGCGCTATCGCGCGGCGCCGGGCATGACGCCATCGGCGATCCGCAGCAGCAGCGGGCTGGAGGGCAGCGACAGCGATGTCGCCGGCGCGCTGGTGGCTGATGCGATCAACGAGGCGGATCTGATGGCCGGGCGCTGGGACGGGGCGGCGCTGGAATTGCGGCTGACCCAGTGGGAGGCGCCGGGGGCGCTGTGGCGGCTGCTGGCGCGCGGGACGATCGGCGCGGTGGCGCGCAAGGGTGGCACGTTCAGCGCCGAACTGGTGGGCGCGGCGGCGGCGATGCTGGCCGAGCCGGTGGCGCCATCGACATCGCCCGATTGCCGCGCGACGCTGGGCGACCGGCAATGCCGGGTGGCGATGGCCGGGCGGCGGCAGATCGTGGCGGTGACGGGCTTGGCGGACATGGTGGTGGATGCGGCCGGGCTGGAGCCGGGCATCTATGCCTATGGCATGGTCCGTTGGCTGACCGGTGCCAACACCGGGATCGTCCAGGCGGTGGTCGACAATGATGCAGGCGCGCTGCGGCTGGCCGATCCGCCGCCCTTTGGCGTGGAGCCGGGGACGCTGGCGCTGTTGACGCAGGGGTGCGACCGGCAATTGGCGAGTTGCGCGGCGCGTTTTGGCAATGCGGTCAATTTCCGCGGCGAGCCCTATCTGCCGGGCACCGACCTGTTGACCCGCTATCCCGGCGGATGAGCGGAGCAGCGATTGCGGCGGCGGCGCGCGCGCTGGTGGGCGTGCCGTTCCGGCTGCAGGGGCGCGATCCGGCGCTGGGGCTGGACTGTGTCGGGCTGGTCGGCGCGGCGATGCGGGCGGCGGGATATGCGCCGATGATGCCGGGAGATTATGGGCTGCGCTTTGGCGATGATCGGCGGGCGAACGACTGGGCGCGGGCGGCGGGATTGCGGGCGGTGAAGGCCGGGGCGGCGGGCGACATGATGCTGGTGCGGCCGGGCGCGCTGCACCGGCATCTGCTGATCCTGGTGCCGGGTGGCTTCGTCCATGCCCATGCCGGATTGCGGCGGGTGGTGGAGACGCCGGGCGCACCGCCCTGGCCGATACTGCGCATCTGGCGGGCGTGAAGGGGAGGGAAAGCTATGGCGACGATGGTGCTGACCGCGGTGGGGACGGCGCTGGGCGGGCCGATTGGCGGCGCGATCGGCGGACTGATCGGGAATGTGCTGGACCGGGAGGTGCTGTTCAAGGCCAAGGGGCGGGAAGGTGCGCGGCTGAGCGATCTGCAATTGCAGACGTCGAGCTATGGCACGCAGATGCCCCGGCTGTTCGGCAGGATGCGGGTGGCGGGCACGGTGATCTGGGCGACCGACCTGCGCGAGATCCGCACGAAAAGCGGCGGTGGCAAGGGGCAGGGGAGCAGCACGAGCTACAGCTATTCGGCGAGCTTTGCGGTGGCGCTGTCGGCGCGGGGCGTGCGATCGATCGGGCGGGTGTGGGCGGACGGCAATCTGCTGCGCGGGGCGGCGGGCGATTTCAAGACGCAGGTGGGTGCGTTCCGCCTGCATGACGGGGGCGAGGATCAGGCGCCCGACCCGCTGATCGCGTCGGCGCAAGGACCGGGCATGACGCCGGCGCATCGGGGCATCGCCTATGTGGTTTTCGAGGATCTGTTGCTGTCCGATTATGGCAATCGCATCCCCTCGCTGACCTTCGAGGTGGAGGCGGATGCGGGGGCGGTGACGATCGATGCGATCATTGGCGCGCTGAGCGAGGGGCAGATGGGGTGCGCGGCGGCCGAAGAGGTCGAGGGTTTTGCCGCGAGCGGCGCGGATCTGGGTGAGGCGATCGCGCCGCTGGTCGAGGCCTATGGGCTGGGGCTGTGCGGCGAGGGCGCGCAACTGGCGGGGGACGCCGGGCCGGCGGTGGCGTCGCTTGAGCCGGCGACGCGGTGCAGCCGGATCAATGGCCGGGCGATCGACCCGGTCGAGCGATCCGGCGCGGGCGCGGACAGCGTCGCGCTGGCGCTGTCGGTGCGGCATCATGATCCGGCGCGCGACTATCAGGCCGGGGTGCAGCGGGTGACGCGGCCGGGGCCGGGGCGGATCGAGCGCGGGATCGAACTGCCGGCGGTGCTGAGCGGCGGGGCGGCGCGGTCGCTGGCGCGGCAAAGGCTGGACGGCATCTGGGCCGGGCGCGACCGGATGATGGTGCGCGGCGACTGGCGGGCACTGGAGCTGGAGCCGGGTATGATCGTGACGCTGGCCGATGCGCCGGGGCTGTGGCGGATCGAGGAACGGGAATGGGAGACGATGGCGGTGCGGCTGGCGCTGCGGCGGCTGGCGGGGACCGGCGGGAGCGCGCCGGGCAGCGTGTCGTCGGGCCAGATCGTGCGGCAACTGGATGCGCCGCATGGCCCCACCCGGCTGATGCTGGCGGACCTGCCGCGCCTGACCGAGGGGGTGGCGAACGGGGCGCAACTGGTGGCGGCGGCGAGCGGCGGGCCGGGCTGGCGCAGCGCGGCGCTCTATGCGCTGGATGCGGGCGGGACCGCCGAGCCGATCGGGCGGACGGCGCCGCGCGCGGTGATGGGGCAGATCGACGCCGCCTTGCCGCCGGGCAGCACGCTGTTGCTCGACATGGTGAACAGCCTGTCGGTGACACTGCTGGCCGAGGATATGGAACTGGCGAGCGCGGACGGCGCGGCCTTGGCGCAGGGGCGCAATCTGTGCCTGGCGGGGCAGGAACTGATCCAGTTCGGCCGGGCAGTGCGGACGGGGCCGGCCAGTTATCGGCTGGAGGCGCTGCGGCGCGGGCTGCGCGGCACGGAGTGGGCGATGGCGGGGCAGGGTGCCGGCACGCCCTTCCTGCTGATCGAGGCGGACCGGCTGGTCGATCCGCTGGCGGCGGCGGGGATGGAGGGGGATATCGGCGCGGCGATGCGGCTGCTGGCGATCGGCATCGGGGACGTGGAACCCGCGACGGCGGAAATCATGATCGGCGGCGCGGCGCTGGTGCCGCCGGCGCCGGTGCATCTGAACGCGGCGCCGGACGGGGACGGCGGATGGCGGATCGGCTGGACCCGGCGCAGTCGGGCGGGGTGGCGCTGGACCAGCGGTGGCGACGTGCCACTGGCCGAGGAAAATGAGCGCTATGAACTGCGGGTGCTGGAGGGCGAGCGGCTGGTGCGGCGGGCCGAGGTGACGGAACCGGGCTGGACCTATGATGCGGCGATGATCGCGGCGGATGGCGTGAGCGGGCCGCTGACCATGGAAGTGCGGCAGGTCGGCACGCGGGCGCTGGGGCGGCCGGGGACGATCGAGATGCTGCTGTGAGGAGGCGAGGATGACGAACGAGACGAGTGATCGCTGGGCACTACCGTTGTTGCATGCCGGTCAGGCGCAGAAGGAAATCATGCATAATGAGGCGCTGGCACGGATCGACATGCTGCTGCACGGGGTGGCGGAAAGCGCCGACCTGGCGGTGCCGCCGACGGCCCCGGTTGCCGGGCAATGCTGGATCGTGGCGGCGGGGGCGAGCGGGGCCTGGGCCGGGCGGGAGGCGCATGTCGCTGGCTGGACCGAAGGCGGCTGGCGTTTCGTTGCGCCACGCGCCGGATTGCGGTTGGAGGTGGCGGACCGCGGCCATGCGATGCTGCATGACGGTAGGGCATGGCGGAATGCTGCGGTGCGAGATGACGGATTTTTTGTCGGTGGCCAGCAAATTGTCGGCGGGCGCCAGGCGGCAATCGCCGCGCCGATGGGCGGTACGACTATCGATATCGAGTGTCGTGGCGTAATTGCCGCGATATTGGCGGCTTTGCAGGGCCATGGCCTGATCTCCATGTAATTCTGGAGTATCGGCGATCTTTTCATGGAGAGGCGCAGCTATTAGCTTGGAGAAGAGCCTCGGGGTTGTCCCTACTGCGTTATTTTTGCAACGGTTTCACGAATTGTGGACTTGCCATGAAACCTTCTTGCCGATACATGGTTTCAGCAGTCCTTCGTGACACTTTTGAAAGGGGAATCCAAATGCGGAAGCTTGCCCTCGCGGCTGCGCTTGCGACCAGTGCCCTGGCCACCCCGGCCTTGGCGCGCGATAATAGCTGGTATGTTGGCGTGGACGCCGGCGTGCTGCTGGTCGAAGATCAGGACCTGACCTTCTCTTCCATCCCGCCGGGTGGTTCGACCGTTCCGTCGATCGACTACCACAAGGGTTATGATTTCGACGCCAACATCGGCTATGACTTCGGTGGCTTCCGCCTCGAAGCCGAAGCTGCTTACAAGCGTGCGAAGATCGACTTCGATGCCACCGACGGTGGTTTCGGTGGCGCCGCTTCGGCTCTGTCGTTCATGCTGAACGGCCTGCTCGACTTCGGTCCCGATGATGGCCTGCAGGGCTTCGTCGGCGGCGGCGTCGGCGTGTCGCGTGGCAAGCTCGCCAGCGACATCGTGAACGACAGCGACACCGGTTTCGCCTGGCAGGCGATCGCCGGCGTGCGTTACCCGGTCAGCAACAATGTCGATATCTCGCTGAAGTATCGCTACTTCAACCAGGACGACATCAAGCTGATCCCGGCTTACCAGAGCATCTACGGTCAGGCTGGTTCGGAAGCCGAAACCAAGCTGCGTACCCACAGCCTGCTGCTGGGCATCACCTACAACTTCGGTGAACCGGCTGCTCCGCCGCCGCCCCCGCCGCCCCCGCCGCCCCCGCCGCCGCCTCCGCCGCCTCCGCCGCCCCCGCCGGCGCCGGAATGCTCGCCTGGGCCGTACATTGTCTTCTTCGAATGGGACAAGTCGGACATCACGCCTGACGCCGCCACCATTCTGGACAACGCGGTTTCGGCCTACAGCGCTTGCGGCAACGCCCAGGTCATGCTGGCCGGTCACGCTGACCGTTCGGGTGCCGCGTCGTACAACGTTGGTCTGTCGCAGCGTCGCGCTGACGCCGCCAAGGCTTATCTCGCCTCGAAGGGTATCCCTGACGGCGTGATGACCACCCAGGCCTTCGGTGAATCGAAGCCGCGCGTCGACACCGCGGACGGCGTTCGCGAAGTCCAGAACCGTCGCGTGGAAATCAGCTACGGTCCGGGTTCGGGTCAGTAAGAAATTTCCGTCCTTCGGGATGGAATATGAAGAGGGGCCGGTCGCAAGATCGGCCCCTTTTTCGTGTGTTGCCGATGTCGGAGCGCCATGTTCTGATCGGATCGCGCGGGGCTTGTCGGTGGTTCGATTGAAGGTCGCTCGCTGCCCATCGAACGAGGTTGGACGCCGTCATATTCCCTCATTGCGCGCTTAGCGACGCGCCTCATGGTGGCGCTCAAGTGCCATTGTCCCATTTTGTTATTCCAGACCCCAGGCCAGGTTCAGGACTGGCTTGTTCCTGAAGCAGGCCGAGGCCTCTTTGAATCACGGAGTTGAATGGGGCGCTGCATTTACAAGCGGAGGGGCAATGCGAGGCGGGTATTATTGCCAGCATATCGTCACTCCTGGCGAGCGCTGGTCGATTGTCTGGCTTCGTGAAAAGGGAAAGGATGGCGTGAGCAGATGGCGACAACCCTGGTTCGCTCGGCATCGTCGATCTCTCGGGCACCAAAGCGCAACAGCGATCGCACGATCGGCTACTGTCACGTCCATATCTGCAACCTGACCGTAACCCGGTGCCGGTCTGGCCCATGAAGAATTCGGGAAGGTGGATGCTGATGGTAAGGCGATCATCACCCATGCCCAGGCCGACGACTACAAGAGCGACCCGGCCGGCAATGCGGGCGACCGCGTTGCCTGTGGTGTGCTGAACGTCGGCTGAGGCTGATTGCCCCGGCGTTCGAGTCAATCGTTGCGGGGGCCGGGATGACCGTCTGCGCGATAGGTTTCGACTATATGATAGCTGGAGCCGGCATGGCCGAGCCGGCTTTCATAGAGGCTGAATTCGTCCACGGTGAAGGCGGGCGATACAAGGCCGGCGTGCAGCGCCAGGAAAGGCGCGATATTGCCGCCGTGCCGGCTGAAGCGGGCGAGGGTGATGTGCGGCAGATAGGTGCGGGCTTCGGGCGCGATGCCGGTCGATGTGCAGGCGCGATCCACCTTGGCATGAAGATGGGCGATCGGATCGCGCGGCTGCACCCCGGCCCATAAGGTGTCGACCACGCCGCGCCGGTCGAAATAGCCCGTGCCGGCGAGCGCGATGGCGAACGGCGTGAAGCGGACGCCGGCGAGCGCATCGGCAATATCATCGGCCCGATGGCGATCCACTTCTCCGATGAAACGCAGGGTCAGGTGCAACTGGCCATCATCCTGCCAGCGCGCGCCGGGAACGCCGGCCATCTGGGCCAGAAGCTGGCTGCGGATCGTGGCGGGCGGACGGATGGCGACGAACAGGCGGTGCATGAGGAGTAGATAGGGAGAAAGCGGGCTTGCGGATAGGGGCGGGGTGGCGCGGGGGCAATGGTCGCGATGTCGGCGTCGAGCTTTGACGGCTAACGACCATTTTCGGCTGCTCGCGGAGCCTTTCGGGAATCGTTGAAGGCTGCCTTAGGGCTTCACTGATCTTCTGACATTACTCCCATTGGATATGATGAATGAAAGGATGATGGAACTTGCCCTCCTTTCTCAACGAAATCGTCGATGACCGATCGTATTAGAGCAATCGACAAGCAAATAGACTGGAAAGAGTCTCCTCCGGCAATGGGTCTGACCTTGTTTAGGAATGGAGACAAATGCACAGGGCACCACCAAATTCCTTCGTGATCTTTCGCCGGAATTTCCAGGCCGATTGATATCTCAAACTTCTCACCTTGAGGGTTGATTGCCGAGAAAACATGCGAGGCGATGAGAGTTTTCATATTTTCATATCCATCGAATGGCTAATTTTCTTGCAAAGTAGCCAGAAGCGGATGAGGTGGATGGCTCCCGCTCACGGCATCTAAGTGCCAAGATGGGTTGCTGTCATGCAAACCCGAGCAAGGAACCATCCGCCATGGAGATTAGCACGATCGGCCTGGATTTGGCC
>PJTY01000234.1_pt1 | contig 34918 bp, 51 predicted proteins | sample 1512121 | NCBI WGS metagenome assembly PJTY01 (sample SAMN08177680, study PRJNA422409) | Soil metagenome, whole genome shotgun sequencing project. | isolation source: Soil enriched (2) on filter paper: alkali lignin treatment | place: USA: Madison | collected 2015-01-15 | reverse complement strand
GATCGGCTGGGTGACCCGCTCCAGGTAGGTTTTCAGTTGCGATTTAAGCGTGGCGTCCAACATACGGGCGATTCCTTTTTCAAAACTCGGATACAAAAACGCCCAGGCGAGGTCGCCCGGGCGTTTGACGGGGCGGCAAGTACTTCAGCTTTGGCGGCTGCTTACCGCCCGCGACTGGCACATGGACTCAGATCTTGCCGACCAGGTCCAGCGATGGCGCCAGGGTGGCTTCGCCTTCTTTCCACTTGGCCGGGCAAACTTCGCCTGGGTGAGCGGCAACGTACTGGGCAGCTTTAACCTTGCGCAGCAGTTCGGCAGCATCGCGGCCTACACCACCGTCGTTCAGTTCGACGATCTTGATCTGGCCTTCCGGGTTGATCACGAAGGTACCGCGATCGGCCAGGCCGGCTTCTTCGATCAGCACGTCGAAGTTGCGCGAGATGACGTGGGTCGGGTCACCGATCAGTGGGTACTGGATCTTGCCGATGGTGTCCGAAGTGTCGTGCCAGGCTTTGTGGGTGAAGTGGGTGTCGGTGGACACGCCATAGATTTCCACGCCCAGCTTCTGGAACTCGGCGTAGTTGTCGGCAAGGTCACCCAGCTCGGTCGGGCAGACGAAGGTGAAGTCGGCCGGGTAGAAGAACACGACAGACCACTTGCCTTTCAGGTCGGCTTCGCTGACCTGGACGAACTCGCCCTTGTGGTAGGCGGTGGCGTTGAACGGTTTGACCTGGCTGTTGATGATAGGCATGAGAGACGCTCCTTCATGGGGTTGGAATCAGTTGATGGAGAGAATCCTAACCGCTGGTCCCGATAAAGGCTCATTGGCAAAGCTCATGCTTATGATTGGTTTTGGCTATAACCGAGGTTTATTAATAGAAGGGAATGGGCTGAGCAAAGGATTGCGGGGGTGCGTGCTCGTGCAGGACCAGCTTTTTGTGGGAGCGGCCTTGTGTCGCGAAAGGGCCGCGAAGCGGCCCCAGCAATCTGTGCATCATCGCCGTGATCTTGGGGCCGCTTCGCGGCCCTTTCGCGACATAAGGCCGCTCCCACAGGGACCGTGCTCAGCGGGTGGCTGTGCGCATGGTCACGAACTCTTCGGCTGCTGTCGGGTGCACGCCAATGGTTTCGTCGAACTGCTGCTTGGTCGCACCGGCCTTCAGGGCAATGCCCAGGCCCTGAATGATCTCGCCGGCGTCAGGGCCAACCATGTGGCAGCCCAGTACCTTGTCGGTCTCGGCATCGACCACCAGCTTCATCAGAGTCTTTTCCTGAATATCGGTCAGCGTCAGTTTCATCGCACGGAAGCGGCTCTCGAATACCTGCACCTTGTGCCCGGCCTCCAGTGCCTGCTCCTCGGTCAGGCCCACGGTGCCAATGGGCGGCTGGCTGAACACTGCGGTCGGGATGTTCTGATAGTCCACCGGCCGGTATTGCTCGGGCTTGAACAGGCGCCGGGCCACGGCCATGCCCTCGGCCAAAGCCACCGGAGTCAGTTGCACGCGGCCAATCACATCGCCAATGGCCAGGATCGACGGCGCGGTGGTCTGGTACTGCTGGTCAACACGAATGTAACCACGGGCGTCCAGCTCGACGCCGGTGTTTTCCAGGCCCAGGTTGTCCAGCATCGGGCGCCGGCCGGTGGCATAGAACACGCAATCGGTGACCAACTCGCGGCCATCCCCGAGGGTGGCCTTGAGGCTACCGTCCTCGAGCTTGTCGATGCGCTGGATGTCGGCGTTGAACTGCAGGTCGAGGCCGCGCTTTTCCAGTTCTTCCTTCAAGTGCGTGCGCACCGAACCGTCGAAGCCACGCAGGAACAGGTCGCCACGGTACAGCAGCGTGGTAGCGGCCCCCAGGCCCTGGAAGATGCCAGCGAACTCGACAGCGATGTAGCCACCGCCCACCACCAGCACCCGGCGTGGCAGGTCCTTGAGGTAGAAGGCTTCGTTGGAGGTGATGGCCAGTTCCTTGCCCGGAATGTCCGGCACCTGTGGCCAGCCACCGGTGGCGATGAGGATGTGCTCGGCAGTGTAGCGCTGGCCTTCCACTTCCACTTCATTGGCACCGGTCAGGCGCGCATGCCCCTGCAGCAGGGTGACCCCGCTGTTGAGTAGCAGGTTGCGGTAGATGCCGTTGAGGCGCTCGATTTCCCGGTTTTTGTTGGCAATCAGGGTGCCCCAGTCGAAATGCCCTTCTTCAAGTGTCCAGCCGAAGCCTGCGGCCTGCTCCAGTTCGTCAGCGACGTGTGCGCCGTACACCAGCAGCTTTTTCGGCACGCAGCCGACGTTGACGCAGGTACCGCCCAGGTAGCGGCTCTCGGCCACTGCCACCTTTGCGCCGAAGCCGGCGGCAAACCGCGCCGCGCGCACACCGCCGGACCCGGCACCAATCACGAACAGATCAAAATCGTAGGCCATGTATTCACTCTCCTAGGCAGGCGCCCAGCATAACGCCGTTGGCCGCCGCAAACAAAAAAGCCACCCCGAAGGGTGGCTTTCAGACCAGCAGGGCTTATCAGTAAGCCTTGCCAGTCTTGTAGTAGTTCTCGAAGCAGAAGTTGGTCGCGTCGATGTAGCCTTCCGCGCCACCACAGTCGAAACGCTTGCCCTTGAACTTGTAGGCAATCACGCAGCCGTTCTGCGCCTGTTGCATCAGGGCGTCGGTGATCTGGATCTCGCCACCTTTGCCCGGCTCGGTGTTGGCGATGATGTCGAAGATATCCGGGGTCAGGATGTAGCGACCGATGATCGCCAGGTTCGACGGGGCATCTTCCGGCTTCGGCTTCTCGACCATGTTGGTGACGCGGAAAATGTCGTCACGGATCATGTCGCCGGCGATCACACCGTACTTGTTGGTTTCCTGCGGATCGACTTCCTGGATGGCGACGATCGAGCAACGGAACTGGTTGTACAGCTTGACCATCTGGGTCAGTACGCCGTCACCTTCCGGGTTCACGCACAGGTCGTCCGCCAGCACCACGGCGAACGGCTCGTCACCGATCAGCGGGCGGCCGGTCAGGATGGCGTGGCCCAGGCCTTTCATTTCGGTCTGGCGGGTGTAGGAGAACGAGCATTCGTCGAGCAGGCGACGGATACCAACCAGGTATTTTTCCTTGTCGGTGCCCTTGATCTGGTTTTCCAGCTCGTAGCTGATGTCGAAGTGGTCTTCCAGAGCACGCTTGCCGCGCCCGGTGACGATGGAGATCTCGCTCAGACCGGCATCCAGTGCCTCCTCGACGCCATACTGGATCAGTGGCTTGTTGACCACCGGCAGCATTTCCTTGGGCATGGCTTTGGTAGCGGGCAGGAAGCGGGTGCCGTAACCGGCTGCCGGGAACAAGCATTTCTTGATCATATACGTCCTTACAAAAGGCTAGGCCTGTGGAATTCGGCGCAGTCTAATCAGGCGGCAGTCACCTTACAATGCCCTACCTGTGGCCGATCGATGGGAAGATAGAGATAACCCAGTGTAGATAGTTCCGATGGATCGTAAATATTGCTGTCATCAATGACCGTTGGATGACAGCAGATCGGGGTTGCCTTTACCGGCCTCTTCGCGGGTAAACCCGCTTCCACAGGTACTGCACAGCATTCAGAGCCTGTGGCGATCCTTGTGGGAGCGGGTTTACCCGCGAAGAGGCCGGTACAGGCAATACATCAGCTACCAGTCCCCTGCCCGATCAACACCCCATCGACCTTCTGCCCATACAGGTTCACCCCGTCGTTGGCATGGAACTTCGCCCGCGTCTTCTCGATGGAGCCTTCCACCAACCGCGGATCCTGCGGCCGTTCATGGCGGTTGACCCAGGCCGCCACATCCCAGGCCTGCTGATCACTCAGGCTGCCAGGCTTGCCCAGCGGCATGTTGTACTTGATGAACGACGCCGCAGTGTTGATGCGGTGCATGCCGGCGCCCCAGTTGTAGGAGTCTTTGCCCCACAACGGCGGCATCACATACTCGCCCGCCACCTTCTGCCCCTCGCCGTTGTCGCCGTGGCAGATCGCACACTGCTCGCGATAAACCTGCTGACCACGCTTGAAGTCGTACCCGCCCTTGGGTTGCGGCACCTCCGGGTACCCGCGCCCGGCAATTTCCACACCGGTCGGCGCCTTGGTGGAAAGCCAGTACGAATACACTGCCAACGCCGTCATCTGCGGGCTGTCTGCAGCCGGTGGCTTGCCGTTCATGCTGAACTGGAAGCAGCCCTGGATACGCTCGGCGTATGTGTTGACCTTGTCGTTTTTCTTGCGGTACGGGGGGTACATCGGGTACGCCCCCCACATCGGCGCGGAATGCGCCAGCCGCCCCTGGTCAAGGTGGCAGTTGCTGCAGTTCATGCCATTACCCACGGCCTCGGGCATCAACCTGCGGGTGTCGACGAACAAGGCGTGCCCCTCGCGCACCATCTTGCCAAAGGCATTGTCAGGCAACTCGCTTTCCGCTGGCGGCACGAACTGCGGTGCAGCCTGCACGCCAGGCACTTTCAACTGTGACTGGTCTTCCATGGCGATCTGGGCGGCCTGGGCGCTGCCCATGGCCAGCAGCAGCAGGGCTGGAATCATCGGTTTCATGGCTTGACCTCCTGGCTGGCTGGGCGGGCGAAGAACTCGGCGACGGCCTTGATCTCGTCATCGGTCATGGCCTTGGCCACACCGACCATCAGTTGGTTGGGGTCATTGCTGCGGGTGCCGTCACGCCAGGCATTGAGCTGCGCCACCAGGTAACTGGCGGGCTGACCTGCCAAGGGCGGGAAGTGTTCGCCAACCCCGCCGCCGCCCGGGCCATGGCATTGCACGCAACCAGGAATCTGCCGGCTCCAGTCGCCGTACAGGGCCATGCGGGTGGTGGGGTCATCGGCGATCTGCTGGCGACGCAGGTCGCCTGCTGGGTCTGCCGGCAGGCTGGCCAAATAGGTGCTGACCGCCTTGATCTCATCCTCGGTCAGGGCCTTGGCAAGTGGCTCCATTACCGGCTGCTTGCGGCTGCCGCTGCGCCAGTCATGCAATTGCTTGCTGAGGTAAGCGGCCGGCAGCCCGGCCAGGCGCGGGAAGCCGGCAGCGGCAATGCCCTTGCCGTCCGGCCCATGGCAACCCAGGCAAGCCATGGCGGCGGGGTTGGCCCCGCCCTGGGTGAAGACTTTCTGGCCATCGGCGGCATGCGCCGCGGGCCAGGCCAGGATCAGCAGGCTGCCGATCACGACGCGACTCAACGGTGTCATCACGAATCTCCTTTTCTATTGTTATATGCTTAGGCCTAAAACATATAAGCAAAAGGAGCGCGATCAGTTGCCCTGGATCAACTCCCGGAGATGCATTGGGTGGCTGCAGTGCGCACATCGCCCAGGCGCAGCGGGAAGTTGTTCAACCGCTCGTGCAGCTTGATGCTGCTGCCGCTGCCACGCTTGTCGATATCCACCAGCGCCGCCGGGCCCACACCCGAGCTGATCTTCTGCGGCACGATCAGCCGCAGGCCATCGCCACGCTGCTCTTCCACCAGCGGGTCGCGGGTATCGGCCAGCTTCTGCTTGATGCAATCGGCATACGCCCGCGGAGACTTGCCGGAAATCACATCCAGCGTTTCACGCGACTGTTCCAGTTCCGTAACACTCACACAGCCACCCAGCGTCACCGCCAACGCCGCCACCATCCACTTCATTTGCAGCACCTCTGCCTTCAAGAATCCGCTTCGACCACAGCCAGGCCATTTTGCTCCCTGCTTTGGCAGATTTATCTACGCCTGGCGGAACAGCGCGGCAGTGTAACCCGACATCGTGGTATCTTTCGCGTTTGCAGAACCAATCCTTGCGGAGCATCACATGAAATTCGTACACCAGCGCGAGCACTTGAACGAGGACGACATCGTCGTCATCGAGTGTTCCCAGCGCTGCAATATCCGCCTGATGAACGACGCCAACTTCCGCAGCTTCAAGAACGGCGGCCGTCACACCTACCACGGTGGCCATTTCGAAAAGTTCCCGGCGAAAATTACCGTGCCCAGCACCGGTTTCTGGAACATCACCATCGATACCGTGACAACCCGCCCGATCTCGGTCACCCGCAAGCCAACCTTGACCCACAAGATCAAGATCATCCGTCGTTCATCGTCGAAACTCAGATAAGGCCACCATGACCCAGACCACCAAGTACGTCATCAAGTACAAGCTCGACGGCCAGCGCCGCTGGGACTTCGCGCTGATGCCCGACGCCTCCCGCGAACAAGCCCTGGAAGCCCTGCGCAAGATTCATGGCGAAGATGCCGAGAAGATCAGCGACATCCAGGTCAGCAAGGCCTTGTAAACACCCGCCCCGCCCTACAGTTCGCCCGCGCAAGGAGAATCGCATGAGCCACTGGCCCGATAGCCGCATCCTCGACCTGCTGGGCATCGAGTTGCCCATTCTGCAGGCCCCCATGGCCGGTGCCACGGGCTCGGGCATGGCCATTGCCGTAGGCCAGGCGGGCGGCCTGGGCGCCCTGCCCTGCGCCATGCTCACGGGCGACCAGGTGCGCGCCGAGATCACCGCCTTCCGCGCCGGCTGCCCGGGCCGCCCGTTGAACCTGAATTTCTTCTGCCATCAGCCACCTGCGTCCGATACCGAGCGCGATTTACGCTGGAAGCAGGCACTCGAGCCCTATTACAACGAAGTAGGTGCCGACTTCGCGGCGCCCACGCCGGTGTCCAACCGCGCGCCTTTCGACGAACAGAGCTGCCAGCTGGTCGAGCAACTGCGCCCGGAGGTAGTGAGCTTCCACTTCGGCCTGCCCCAGGCCGACCTGCTGCAACGGGTAAAGGCCAGCGGTGCCAAGGTACTGTCCAGCGCCACCACCGTGGAGGAAGCCGTGTGGCTGGAGCACCGCGGCTGTGATGCGATCATTGCTATGGGCTATGAGGCGGGCGGCCATCGCGGCATGTTCCTCAGCGACGATATCACCAGCCAGATCGGCACCTTCGCCCTGGTGCCGCAGGTGGTTGATGCGGTCAGCGTGCCGGTGATTGCCGCCGGCGGCATTGCTGACCACCGCGGCCTGTTGGCGGCACTGGCCCTGGGTGCTTCGGCCGTGCAGATCGGAACGGCTTACCTGTTCTGCCCCGAAGCCAAGGTCTCGCCGGCACATCGCCAGGCCCTGGACAGCGCACCCGCCAGCGACACGGCGCTGACCAACCTGTTCACCGGCCGACCGGCGCGTGGCATCAACAACCGCATCATGCGCGAACTGGGGCCGATGAGCGACCTGGCGCCGCGCTTCCCACTGGCCGGCGGGGCGTTGATGCCTTTGCGGGCGATTACCGATCCGCAGGGCAATAGCGACTTCAGCAACCTGTGGTCGGGGCAGGCGCTGCGGCTGAGCAGGCATATGCCGGCGGGTGAGTTGACCCGGGAGATTGCCGAAAAGGCGCTGGCGATGATTGGCCGACAGGCATCTGCATAAGCAGGCTAGGCCCCTTCGCGGGTGAACCCGCTCCCACACATTCGAATAGTGTGCCGGCCCTGTGGGAGCGGGTTTACCCGCGAAAAGGCCTGGCCTGCTTGCGCATTACCTTGCCTCTTCCCGGCCCAAGGCCTATCGCTATATAGTTAAGGATATAACGATAACCTCCCAGGAGTTGTGTTGATGTGTACCCGCCCTTCCTATGTAGCCGCGGCCACCCTGGCCACCCTGCTCGCCTTCAACACTGCCTGGGCCGATGAAGTCCAGGTCGCGGTCGCTGCGAACTTCACAGCCCCGATCCAGGCCATTGCCAAGGACTTCGAAAAGGACACCGGCCATAAACTGGTCGCCGCCTATGGCGCCACCGGCCAGTTCTACGCACAAATCAAGAACGGCGCGCCGTACGAGGTATTCCTCGCTGCCGACGACAGCACCCCTGCCAAGCTCGAGCAGGAAAAAGCCATTGCCCCGGGCTCGCGCTTCACCTACGCCATCGGTACCTTGGCCCTGTGGTCGGCCAAGCCCGGCTATGTCGACGCCAACGGCGAAGTACTGAAAAAGAACCAGTTCAAGCACCTGTCCATCGCCAACCCGAAAACCGCACCTTACGGCCTGGCCGCCACCCAGGTGCTGGACAAGCTGAAGCTGACCGAAGCCACCACGCCCAAGCTGGTCGAAGGGCAGAACATCACCCAGGCGTTCCAGTTCGTCTCCACCGGCAACGCCGAGCTGGGCTTTGTCGCCCTGTCGCAAATCTACAAGGACGGCAAGGTCGAAAGCGGCTCGGCCTGGATCGTTCCCTCGTCCCTGCATGAGCCCATCCGCCAGGACGCGGTAATCCTCGAAAAAGGCAAGGACAACCCCGCTGCCAAAGCTCTGGTCGACTATCTGAAAGGCCCGAAAGCCGCGGCAGTGATCAAATCCTACGGTTATGAAATCTGATGCCACTGGACGCCAGTGACCTGGGTGCCATCTGGCTGACCGTGAAACTGGCCAGCCTGACCACCCTGATCCTGCTGATCGTCGGCACGCCCATCGCCTGGTGGCTGGCGCGCACGCGCTCGTGGCTGCGCGGGCCGGTAGGCGCGGTAGTGGCCCTGCCGCTGGTGCTGCCTCCCACGGTGATCGGTTTCTACCTGCTGATCGCCCTCGGCCCGCATGGCTGGCTGGGCCAGGCGACCCAGGCGCTGGGCCTGGGCAGCGTGGTGTTCAGCTTCACCGGCCTGGTGATCGGCTCGGTGATCTACTCCATGCCGTTCGTTGTCCAGCCACTGCAGAATGCCTTCGGCGCCATTGGCCAGCGCCCGCTGGAAGTAGCCGCCACGCTGCGCGCCGGCCCTTGGGACACCTTCGTCCACGTAGTGCTGCCGCTGGCCCGCCCAGGCTTCATCACCGCCAGCATCCTCGGTTTCGCCCACACCGTGGGCGAATTCGGCGTGGTGTTGATGATTGGCGGCAACATCCCCGACAAGACACGCGTGGTCTCGGTGCAGATCTTCGACCATGTCGAGGCCATGGCCTATTCGCAAGCACACTGGCTGGCCGGTGCCATGCTGGTGTTCTCGTTCCTGGTGCTGCTCCTGCTATACGCTGGACGCCGCGGCAAAGCCGGTTGGAGCTGAAATGAGCGCATCGATTGTGGCGCGTCTGAAAATGGCGCGCGACGACTTCACCCTGGACGTCGACCTGCACCTGCCCGGGCGCGGCATCAGCGCGCTGTTCGGCCACTCGGGTTCTGGCAAGACCAGCTGCCTGCGTTGCCTGGCCGGGCTGGAGCGGGCCGCCAGCGCCTACATCGAAGTCAACGGCGAAGTCTGGGAGGACAGCGCCCGCGGCGTCTTCCAGGCACCGCACCTGCGCCCGGTGGGCTACGTGTTCCAGGAGGCCAGCCTGTTCCCGCACCTGTCGGTACGCGGCAACCTGGAATTCGGCTGGCGGCGGGTGGCCGCTGCCGAGCGCAAGGTCAGCCTCGACCAGGCCTGCCAGCTGCTGGGTATCGGCCATTTGCTGGCACGCCGCCCGGCAACCTTGTCCGGTGGCGAGGCGCAGCGGGTAGGCATTGCCCGCGCCTTGCTCAGCAGCCCGCGCCTGCTGTTGATGGACGAGCCGCTGGCTGCACTCGACGGGCCGCGCAAGCGCGAGATACTGCCCTACCTGGAGCGCCTGCACGACGAACTGGAAATCCCGCTGGTGTATGTCAGCCATGCTCAGGAAGAAGTGGCGCGGCTGGCCGACCATCTGGTGTTGCTGGAGCAAGGCCAAGCAGTGGCCAGCGGCCCGATCGGCGAAACCCTGGCCCGCCTCGACCTGTCGCTGGCCCAGGGCGAGGATGCCGGGGTGGTGTTCGAGGGCCTGGTGGTGGGGCACGACCCACACTACGACCTGCTCGACCTGCGCCTGCCCGGTAACGACGGGCCACTGCTGCGTATCGCCCACCCTGCCCAGGTGACTGGCAGTACCTTGCGGGTCAAGGTGCAGGCCCGTGACGTCAGCCTGGCCCTTGCAGCCGACAGTACCTCGAGCATCCTCAACCGCGTGCCGGTACGCGTGCGCGAAAGCCGCCCGGCAGCCAACCCGGCTCATGTGCTGGTCAGCCTGGATGCTGGCGGCAATGCCTTGCTCGCGCGCATCACCCGCTTTTCGGCAGACCAGCTCGGCCTGCACCCGGGCCAGGTGCTGTTTGCCCAGATCAAGTCGGTAGCGCTGCTGGGCTGAGCATCGGCCCCGTCGCTGGTGTCCATTGATCAGTGACCTGATCGAGGCCTGCCAGCCATGCTTGAATGCCCCCTGCCGCCCACCTTGCACTATGTCGACGACAGCCAGCCGGGCCTGACCCGGCGCCGCTGGAGGGGCCGTTTCATCTACCTGGATGCCGACGGCCAACGGGTGCGCGACAGCGATACCCTCGCCCGCATCGCTGCACTGGTAATCCCCCCGGCCTATACCGAGGTGTGGATCTGCGCCGACCCGCAAGGCCACCTGCAAGCGACAGGTCGCGATGCCCGCGGCCGCAAGCAATACCGCTACCATGCGCAGTGGCGAGAAGTACGCGACCAGCACAAGTACGGGCGCATGCTGGCGTTTGCCCAGGCCCTGCCAAAACTGCGCGCGCAGCTGCACGCCCACCTTGCCCGGCCCGGCCTGGACCGGGAAAAGGTGATGGCGCTGGTGATCAGCCTGCTGGACCACACCCTGATCCGCATCGGCAACCAGCGCTACCTGCGTGACAACCAGTCCTATGGCCTGACCACCCTGCGCAATCGCCATGTGGAGGTGAAGGGCAGCAACATCCGCTTCCAGTTCCGCGGCAAGCGCGGCGTCGAGCACAACGTCAGCCTCAACGACAGGCGCCTGGCCAACCTGCTCAAGCGCTGCATGGAGCTGCCCGGGCAAGCATTGTTCCAGTACCTGGACGACAACGGCCAGCGCCACAGCGTCGGCTCCAGCGAGGTCAACCAGTTTCTGCAGCAGCTGACCGGCGCCGACTTCACCGCCAAGGACTACCGTACCTGGGCCGGCAGCAGCCTGGCCCTGGACCTGCTCAGGCCCTTGGCCTGGGAGCCCGAGAGCGAAGCCAAACGCCAGGTCGCCGCGATCGTCCGCCAGGTAGCATCACGCCTGGGCAATACACCGGCGGTGTGCAGGCGTTGCTACATTCACCCGGCTGTACTTGAACACTATGCCCTGGGGCGGTTGGCCAACTTGCCGAAGAACCGTGTGCGCAAAGGCCTGGACCGTGAAGAAGTAGCCTTGCTGTTATTTCTTCAGGCACTCGAGGAACAGGATGACCATTAACCCGGTCTATTCAACCCATCATGCGAAGAAATTTCCCATTGGCCGCCAAGCACCCTATTCTTGCCACCGAGCACCTTGGCCGACAACCCGCTGGCGGTTTGCTTCGGCACCTGCGACTGAAGACACGCAACAGAATTTGTCTGTCGGGGAATTACTATCCGCCGAAAGCGTCTTTAATGAGAAGGAAGAGGGACAAGCTCCCGCCGCCGTGGCAACTAGCCCGACGGACTTTTACATCACCAAGGAGAACTACATGCTGATACTCACCCGCAAGGTTGGCGAAAGCATCGTCATCAACGATGACATCAAAGTCACCATTCTGGGCGTCAAAGGGATGCAAGTGAGGATCGGTATCGATGCACCGAAAGACGTCCAAGTCCATCGCGAAGAGATCTTCAAGCGCATCCAGGCCGGCAGCCCGGCCCCGGAAAAGCACGACGACTCGCACTGAGCGACCTGCTTCACGTTGCCTCAAGCCGCACGGACGCGCTTGATCGCCCCGCGCCTCAGGTGCCCAGCAGTTCGCGCACCTTGGCGATCATACAGTCCATGTCGAACGGTTTGTCGAACACCGCGGCGAACAGTTCCGGGCATCCTTGGTTGGCCTGCGCGCCACTCATGAGGATGACCGGCAACTCGCTCAACTCCGGGTCTTCACGCATCGAGCGCACCAGCTCCTCGCCGTTGAGCAGCGGCATCATGTAGTCGGTGATCACCAGCTGAACGCGCTTTTCCTTCAGCGCCTCAAGCGCCTTGCAGCCGTTGCTCGCCTTTTCCACCAGGAAGCCTTCGTCCTCCAGGGCGAAACCGAGGATGTCGGCAATCAGGTACTCGTCATCGACGATCAGGATGGTGTTCATCGTCCGCCCCGTCACCCGCTCCCCTGCGGCACCGGCGTTCCCGAGAGCACACCACAGGCGCCTTCGAACGCTTTGCGCAGGGTAATGCCCTGCGGCCTGATCAACAGTTCGTGCAAGGCAGGGTCATGGTGGCTGTCACGCACTTTGAGGATCGACAGCATGCGTCGCAGCTGCGAGTCCAGCTCGACGAAGCGCATCAGCATCAGGTTGTCGACGATACTCGACAGGTCCGGGGCCGGGGCGCTGATTTCCGCGCCGAAGATGTCGCGCATTTCCCAGGTCAGCATCACGCTGACATTGCGCGCGCGCAGCTCACCGACCAGGGCGCGAAAAAACGCATTGAGCCGCGCCGGGTCGCTGGCCAGACGGCTGAACGCCCCCAGGCTGTCGATCAGCACACGTTTGCTGCCTTGCGCCTCGACCCGCTCGAGCAGGCGTGCACCGACCTGGTCCAGCAGCCCCTCGGTGGTCGGCTGCCAGCACAGCTGCAGGCTGCCGCCCTGCTCCAGGGCGGCAAAATCGTAACCCAGCGACGCGGCCTTGATACGCAGGCGCTCCGGCGTTTCGTAGAAGCCGAAATGCAGCCCCGGCGCCTGCGGGCTGCTGGCGCCGAGGAAGGCAAGGCCCAATGATGTCTTGCCAATACCCGAAGGCCCGATCAGCAAGCTGACCGAGCCCGTGGCCAGCCCGCCACCTAGCATTTCATCCAGGGTTGCCACCCCGCTGCCGATGCGCTCCAGGGTGGCGTTGCCCGCCTGGCTGGGGTGGCTGAACAGCGACTCCAGGCGCGGGTATACATGCATGCCGCCTTCATCGATGAGGCACTCGTGGCGCCCCGACAATGCCGCACTGCCACGCGTCTTGCGCAGCTGGACATGGCGCACGGCACGGCTGCCGTACAGTTGCTCGCCCAGCTCGATCACGCCGTCGACCATGGTGTGCTCCGGGCTGCCTTCTTCCAGTCGGGCGCTGGTCAGCAGCAGTAAGGTGCAACCGGCAAAGGCCGCATGACCCTGTAGTTCGGAGACGAATTTCTTGGTGTCCAGCGCGGTTTCCGCACGCACCCGGGCATTGAGCACGCCATCGACGATCAGCAGGCTGGCCTGCTGGCGGGCGATTTCCTGGCGCAGCAGCCGCACCACAGCGTCCAGGCCTTCCTGCTCCAAGGTGTCGAAGGCACTGACGAACTGGATCGTGTCGCCGACCAACGCCGGGTCGAAGAACTCCAGGGTCGCCAGGTACTGGAACAGCCGCTCGTGCGACTCACTCAGCAAGGTAGCCACCAGCACCCTGCCCCCACTGCGCACATGCGCACAGGCCAGCTGATTGGCGAGGATGGTTTTGCCGGCCCCCGGCGGGCCCTGAATGATGTAGGACGCGCCAGCCACCAGGCCACCCTGGAGCAATGCATCGAGCCCGTCAATACCGGTAACCAGCCGCCTGAGTGCCTGTGCCATGATGTTCTACCTGTGGAGTTGGCTATCGGTCTGGCCCTGATAGATTGGCAAGTAAAGCTGCATGCAAGTTCCCCGGCCGGGCTCACTGTCGACGCGAATGGCACCACCGCTCTGCCTGGCAAAACCATAGACCTGGCTAAGGCCCAGGCCAGTACCCTTGCCAAAGGGCTTGGTAGTGAAAAACGGTTCGAAAATACGCGGCAGTACCGCTGGCGCGATGCCCTCGCCGCTGTCTTCCACCTCGAAACGCACAAACCCGCCGTGCAGGCCTTCAAACTTGCCGGTCAGTTCGACCACATCGACGGTCAAGCCGATCCGGCCCTGCCCCGTGATGGCATCGCGGGCATTGAACAACAGATTGAGCAACACCATCTGCAATTGCCCGGCATCCACCTCGATCAGGGGCAGGTCCGGTTGCAACAGCACCTTCAGCTCAATCGAATCAGGCAGCGCATGCTCCAGCAGACCACGAGTGGCTGCAATAAGGTTCTCCGGGGCGACGCAAGCCACATCAAGCTTGCGGTGGCGGGCAAAGCTGAGCAACTGCTGGGTCAGTTCGGTGCCACGCTGCCCGGCATCGAGAATGTGTTGCAGCATGCGCTTGGCGCGTGCCGGGTCCTGGGTGGACAGCGCCAGCCGCGCCGAGCTGATGATGATGGTCAACATGTTGTTGAAGTCATGTGCCAGGCCACCGGTCAACTGGCCGAGGGCCTCCAGCTTCTGTGCCTGGAACAGCTGGGCGCGCACCGCGTCCAGTTGCAGCGCCGACTCGCGACGGTCGGTGATATCCCGGGTCACCTTGGCCAGGCCGACGACCTGGCCCTGGTCATCGCGGATCACATCCAGGGCGGCCAGCGCCCAGAATTGCGTGCCATCCTTGCGTACGCGCCAGCCCTCATCCTGCGCCACACCCTGCTCCAGCGCCTGACGCAGCAAGCGTTCCGGGCGGCCCTCGGCGCAATCCTGGGGGGTGAAGAACAATGAGAAATGCTGGCCGATCACTTCATCGGCACGGTACCCCTTGATGCGTTGAGCGCCTGCGTTCCATGACACTACATTGCCGGACGGGTCGAGCATGTAGATAGCGTAATCCACCACCGACTGAACCAGCTGTTCATAGCGGTGGGCGGGCATGATGGGGTGGTCGAGGCAATCAGCTGAAACCATGCGAGCTCCACCGGCACAGCAGGAGAGAAAAGAGAGCGAAGTTCAACGCCCGGGCTCAACCAGCACCGGGCTGATGCGCCGTGGCATCGCCACTTTCAGCAACCATAAGCCGACCAGCAGGATAAACCCGCCACCGGCCAGGGCCATCAGCCGCTGCGGTTGAAGGTGTTCGGCATCGAACCCCAGCATCAGCAGGTAAGCGCCCAGGCTGATCAGGCTGAGGTAGAGAAACGCCCCCAACACGACCACCAGCACGAACAACAGTCGCCAGAACAGCCGCGGGCGCACGATGCGCTCGGAAGTACCGGACTGAGCCATCACTGCACACTCTTGGATCCAATAAAGGGGCAACAGTGGCGTAATGACAGCAAGGTGTCAATTGCCCGTTCGATCGACCCTTCATTCTGTTGATCATAGGCGCTGTGGTTGACTCAACTATAACAATGGGTTATAAAGCGCGCTTGATTGCGAAGCCCTTCTGCTTAGAAGCGAGCTGGTCGTTACGGCCCATTCAAGCGTGCGAGTGTGGTGGAATTGGTATACACAGCAGACTTAAAATCTGTCGGCGTGAGCCTTGCGGGTTCGAGTCCCGCCACTCGCACCAAACTTCTAGCGAAGGCGCCCGTGTGGCGCCTTATTGCTGCCCGCCAGCAATCCTTTGCGCAGCTGCTAGAGTGGAGCTTGTACCCGTCCACTGGAACGCCGCCATGCGCTACTCCCTGTTCGATGGTCAACGCGACATCATTATCCTGATTGCCCGTGTGCTGCTGATGATCCTGTTCGTCTTGTCTGGCTGGGGCAAGTTGACCGGGTTCGAAGGCACGGTCGGCTACATGACTTCACTCGGCGCCCCTGCCCCCATGCTGGCAGCGGCAGTTGCCGTGCTCATGGAGTTCGTCGTTGCCATCCTGCTGATCCTCGGTTTCTACACCCGGCCGCTGGCCTTCCTGTTTGCGCTGTTCGTGCTGGGCACGGCGCTGCTGGGCCACCCGTTCTGGAGCATGGTCGACCCTGAGCGCAGCGCCAACATGACCCAGTTCCTGAAAAACCTCAGCATCATGGGCGGCCTGCTGATGCTGGCAGTGAGCGGCCCAGGGCGTTTCTCGGCAGACCGGCGCTGAGTCAGTCGTCTTCGCAGTCGTCGAACCAGGCTGGGTGATCGCGTTCCTCGTCATCGAGGTCATCCAGCGTTTCCTCGTCTTCTTCCACTTCGTCCTCGGCGCCCTGGGCATCCGCTTCAGGCTCGATATCGTCGTAGAGGAATTCGTGGTCAAGCAGGTGATCGTGCTCGGGTTCGTGCAAGTCGTCTTCGTCGTGCATGCTGGCTCCTGGGCGGGTGGCAGGCCTGTATAGGCTGATCGGCTGCGCAGGTCAATGCGTTACCGCTTAATGCTCGGTTAACCCGCGAGGTCCAGTCTGCAGGCTCTCCCTTCAAACGTCGCTTGCCCGCCTCCCATGGCGGGCTTTTTTATCCCCTGGTTTTGCCCTTCGTCCAGCCTTGGCAAATCACAGTGACCGCGCCCATGCTGGCCAGGCTCGCAAATGATGCAGGACCTGTCGTTTTTCAAGGAGAAAGCCCATGGCTGTATATATCGACAACCTCATCATCACCACTCCCGTGCCGAAGTCCGCGACCAACCCGGTAGCCCTGGAATTGACCGGCGCCCAGGCGCTGGCGACCCTGCCTGAAGTCATCGCCCAGCTGAGCGACGGCTCCATCCGTATGACCGCCCCCACCAAGGGCGCCTCCAGCAAAAGCACCCACCGCACCCGCTGCGAGTGGAAGGAGCCCGCGTACTGGGCGCTGAACAGCGCCGCCAGGCATCGCAATCATCAGACCATGACACTGCAGAAAGTGAACCTTGCGCAAAAGGTGGTCATTGCCCAGATGCACGTAAAAGACGACGACAACCCGCCCATCAAGGTGTTCTGGAACAAAGGCAAGATCACCGTGGGCTTTCGCACCGACTTCAACCAGACGGCCACGAGCAGCAGCACGGTGCTGGCCGACGTACCGCTCGGCGCCCGTTTCGATGTCAGCATCGATGTGACAAACAACGGCGCCTGCACGGTCAGCGCAAGCTGCAACGGCCGTATTGGCAGCACATCGCCCCAGCAACTGGGGGCGACCTGGGCGACGCGCACGCTCAAATTCCATGGGGGGGTATACAACCAGGTGGACTACACCGACACCACGCCTGCCGAGGACGGTTCGGTATGCGTCATCAGCCAACTGGAACTGAGCCATGCATGACAAGCTCATGACCTGACCTTCACGAAATACTGACATCCGGGTGGGCACACTGGCCCTGCTCCGTATGTTCTTGCAGCCCGCCGCATTATTGCCGCGGGCTTTTCTTTTTGTGGCGAGCCTAACGCAGAACCCCGTAGGAGCGGCCTTGTGTCGCGATGGGCTACAAAGCAGCCCCAACAAAGTTATGCGCCCCGCTGAAATCCCGGGGCCGCTCTGCGGCCCTTTCGCGACACAAGGCCGCTCCTACAAGTGCCCGTGCAGGGCAGGTACCTGCTGCGTACAAGCCTCCAACCCCAGACCATGACCTGAAGCAGTTTTGCCCCACCAGGCAAGGGCTATGCTAACCCCTGCGATAACCCAAGCTTATTCGGATGACACGGAGGCTCATATGAAAGCTGCTGTTGTTGCACCAGGCCGTCGCGTGAATGTGGTTGAGAAAACCCTGCGCCCCCTCGAGCACGGTGAAGCGCTGCTGAAAATGCAATGCTGCGGTGTGTGCCACACCGATCTGCATGTGAAAAATGGCGACTTCGGTGATAAGACCGGTGTAGTGCTAGGCCATGAAGGCATCGGCGTGGTCCAGGAAGTAGGGCCAGGCGTCACCTCGCTCAAGCCGGGCGACCGTGCCAGTGTGGCATGGTTCTACCAGGGCTGTGGGCATTGCGAGTATTGCACCAGCGGCAACGAAACCCTGTGCCGCGAAGTGAAGAACTCCGGCTACACCGTGGACGGGGGTATGGCTGAAGCCTGCATCGTCAAGGCCGACTACTCGGTCAAAGTGCCCGACGGGCTCGACTCCGCTGCCGCCAGCAGCATTACCTGCGCCGGCGTAACCACCTACAAGGCGGTAAAGATATCCAACATCCGTCCCGGCCAATGGATCGCCATCTACGGTCTTGGCGGCCTGGGCAACCTTGCCTTGCAATATGCCAAAAACGTTTTCAACGCCAAAGTGATAGCCATCGATGTCAACGAAGAGCAACTGCGCTTCGCCAGCGAGATGGGAGCCGACCTGGTCGTCAATTCACGCACCGAGGATGCCGCCAAGGTCATCCAGGCCAAGACCGGTGGCGCCCATGCCGCCGTGGTTACCGCCGTTGCCAAGGCTGCCTTCAACTCGGCCGTTGATGCCCTGCGCGCGGGTGGCCGCCTGGTTGCGGTCGGCCTGCCGTCGGAAGCCATGAACCTGAATATCCCGCGCCTGGTGCTGGACGGTATCGAAGTGATCGGCTCGCTGGTCGGCACTCGGCAAGACCTGCAGGAAGCTTTCCAGTTTGCGGCGGAAGGGAAAGTGGTGCCGAAGGTGACCCTGCGGCCGATCGAGGATATCAACCAGATCTTCGAGGAGATGCTGGAGGGCAAGATCAAAGGGCGGATGGTGATTCAGTTCGAGGAGTGATGGCTCAAGTGCGCTGGCTGTTGGCGCAGCGCACGCTACCCTTTTGCATTCAAGCGCAGGCGGTCAGAAATGGCTTCCGGCCCACCAGATAAAGCGAACCAATGGGCGCACCTTGCTCTCTAGTTACAGGTAAGCGCTCGAATCCCCGCCTGGCAACCAGCCTGGCATGGGGTAGCACGTGGTTTGGAAGGGAGTGGCCAATATGACGGAAGAAGAAGCAAGGGATGTTCTTGAGCGAATCGAGTACGAACTCAGCCTTCATCAACCCTGCACCGCTACGCGTATAGTAATCCACGACCTCGGCTTATGGGCTCGCCTTGAGAAGGCCAGCGGCGGGCCCATCAGCATCGCCAATGGCTGTACGCTATTCGACAGGCCCGTGTTGCTGGAGCCGAAATGCGATGCCTCATTCACGGTTTTATCCAGGTCTTGAGTTTAGGTTGCTACATAAGCAGAGCTGGTTAGCCCCCCGGAGTGAACATGAGCATCCGCAGCTTGGCGAAAAACCTGCCACCCGATCCGGACAATGACGGCTGGGTGCTTGGATGGGGCGTACTGAGAGACCGGCATCCCTGGCATTTCGTCGATGTTTATGCCGACCAGAAGACTGCCAGGGCCGAGGCGGAGTGCCGCGGGGTTGGCTATGTTGTGGAGTTCGGCTCACACCGCCTGGGATCGGATGAGTTCGTGTGCGGGAGGTGCCCGCCTGAAGGCTAGCGTGTACCGAGTTCATCACCGGCCTGGACGCCGACCAGCCGGCACTCTACAGGCACCTCCTTGGCCTCACATGTCCGTGAACCGCCGGCGCGTCAGGAACAATACTACGCCCAACGGCACAGCTAGCAACGTCAGCAGCTCCAAGTCAAAACCCAGGACCTGCTGCTGGCCGACGCTGAAGATCCCGACCAGTCCTGCTGCAAGTAGTACCAGACCCAGCCACTTGCGCAGCCGGTATGGTTTTAAAAACTGAACGAGGATCGCGCCCAGCATCATCAGGGCGACCGTCTGCAGGATGTAGGGCATGTGCAATTCCTCAGACCTTGATGACCAGCGTCACGCCAGAGCGTTGTGGGCCAATCCCGCCATGAACCTCTCCCTCGATACTGATCAGCACATCACCTGCATGCAAGCTAGGCAACGCCCCTTTCAAGTACCAGTTCATACCTGTCGTCACGACTGCACCCGAGGCCCAGCCAATGACCGGCCCTGCCAACGCGCCCACCTTCCCGGCAGCACCACCGGAGGCCGCAGCGATCCCCTTGGCAACGTTGCCTCGCACGGTGTTGATGGCATCAGCCTGCTGTCGAGTCAGTGGATTGGAAATGCGGACTGTCAGCAGACATGGCAGATTTCGGGCCTGCATCCGGTCGTACATATCGACGACCATGCTGTTGACTTGATAATGCGCGCGTTTCGCCTCACCAAAGTGCAGCTCACGCAGTCGGCCTCGATCGCTTTCCATGAGTGTGATTTTCGAGAGACTGAAGACGATCCCTTCATCCGTCGTGTATTGCGTAGTCTTCTCGACCTTCATGCGCGTATCCATTCGTGCAAAAGGGGGATTTTCTACAAGCGATGGGTGAGATGCAAATGGTCTTTTGGTGGGTTTCTCTTGAACGATTCACGAGGACCTGCACTTGTGGCCGATGCCTTGCGCATCGGCCGACATGCTCCGGCCGGCGCTACCCCTTGGTCAGATCAACCAATGGCGTCTGCCGCACCTCGGTTTCGTGCCCACCTTGTATCTCGCCAACCTGCTTCAAAGCCTTGTCCACTGCCATTTTGTCCGCCAACAAGCTGTAGCTGATATGGAACTGCCTGTTTTCCTTCGGCCCGATCGTCGGCACCAGATTCAGTGGCCGCTGGTAACGGCGGTTGTAGGAGAAGCTCGTCCCTGGCTCCAGCCCCGTCACATAACCCTGGCCTTGGGTATCGGTATTTTTCCACAGGGAAAATACAGGCAGTGTCCGAGTATTGAAGCCGACCGAAACGCCCAGATTGCCAGCCTTGTCATGCAATACGGCCAACGTATTGCCCTGGGCGTCGGCATACGGCACCACGTTATAAACCGTTTCGTCATAGTCCCTGGTGGGTGCTCGGTAGGTTTGCCAATCAGGCAAATCGGCCCTGGCCTTGTCGTTGAACGGTGACACCTGTTTCACGGGTGCGGCGAACCGTGCGCCCTCCTCCAGAAACGGAGTGCTGAAATTACTGTGATACAGCGCTTGGTATTCCTTCGGATAATCACCGTTGTTGGTCAGGGTGTCGTTGAGGGCGAACATCACGCTGCCCGGCTCGGTGACCAGTTCGGTCGCGACGGAGAAGTCGACTTTCTTGAACGCCTGCTCTTTCAGTTCACCACGCAAGCTGATGGCGTATGGTGGTTTCTCATCGATGTGCAGGGTGACTTTGTTCGCAGGTATGTTGGCGGCCCGGCCGTGCAGGGTCAGCAGCTCGCCATTGTCGACGCCGGGGTGGCCAACCCATTCGTAACCGCAGCGGGCGACCAGTTCGTTGAAACCCTCCAGCCAGCCAAGACCATTGCGCCCATTGAGTTCGATGAAGGACGGGTTGACCACTTCCTTGACCGGCGAATCCCAGCCCATGCGCACATTACCGACCGACGCCTGCAGGACGTTCATTCCGCGGGTCGGCACTACCGAAATTTTCATCGTACCGTTATCGATGTCGACGATGCTGACACCCTCTTGCCGGCCTCCGTGCAAAGTGCGCAGGGTAACGCTGAAGGGCTTGTCGGTTTTTACGCCAAGTTGCTGGCTGGTGATCTGCCAGTTCTGGGCGGCTTTGTCGGTGTCGAGCAGAACGTAATCCCAGACCATGGTGTGGGAGGCCGCGGACAGGGCGCCGAGAGCAACGAAGAATTTGAGGAGGGGCATGACAGGTTGCCTTTCTTGGAGTTGTGCCCCTTTTATAGACACGAAGAAACGTTTCAGCAAGCTAGCCAAGCGATGCTTTCGATCGGTACGGGTTTCGCTAGCCATTTTCAGGGAGTAGCCTCGGCACAGTGAATCTTTCGAACCCGATCAGGTAATCAACCTTGTGAAGGCATCAGAGAGACAGAAAAAATTGCCCCACTCGATAGAATTTTCATTGCCATGCCAGACGGTTTCCCTGATTTGCCCTCGCTGAACGCGTTGCGTGTTTTTGAAGTGGTGGCTCGCCGCTTGAACTTCCGTGTTGCTGCCGAGGAACTGGGCGTGACCCAGGCGGCAGTTGCCCAGCACATACGCGGGCTGGAGGCGAGCCTGGATCTGCGTTTGTTTGAACGCCTACCCCGGGGCTTGGCGTTGACTGATGCGGGCCGGGGTTACAGCGCAAGCATCCGCAGTGCACTGGCGATGATCGACGAGGCAACACGCCTGCTCAGGCCACAGACTTCTCACCTGACAGTCAGCGTTACACCTACCTTCGCCTCGAAATGGCTGATTCCCAGGCTCGGCAATTTTGCGCAGCGTCATCCAGACATCGATTTGCGTGTGCTGGCAACCGATCGACTGTCGCACTTCAGCACCGATGGCGTGGATATCGCTGTCCGCTACGGCAAACCCGAATTCGGAGCAGGTTTGAATAGCGAGCTGCTGATGGAGCAGCGAATCGTTGCGGTGGCCAGCCCTAGGCTGTTCGAAGGCAGCGAAATACCTGCCAGTTTTGCTCAGTTGCAGGACTTCGTCATGTTGCACGATGCCCATAATTTCTGGCCTCAGTTCCTTGCAGAGCTGTTCCCGCATCACCTGCAACCCACCGCCAGAAACTTGCGCTTCAATCAGACCTCATTGGCCATTGAGGCGGCAATCAGCGGCCAGGGCATTGCCTTGGCCAACCCTGCGTTCGTCGGAGATGACATTACCGCAGGCCGGCTGATGCAGGTTTTTACCCAGCAACTCAGGGTCGACAAGTCGTTTTATCTGGTCTGGCCACGCAAGATGAAACAGCCGGACTCATTGAGCGTCGTACAACACTGGCTCAAGCAGCAAGCTGCCGATAGTTAATCTATCGTAACAGTGAAGTTTAGCTGTCTCCCTCACCAATGGTACTGCTGCTAAGGTGAATGCACCTGAAAAACCAGCATTGAGAGATTGGAGGCAGCATGTCAGTAGAAAAAGTTGCGATCATCACGGCAGGCGGCAGCGGCATGGGCGCTGCGGCAGCACGACGCCTGGCCGCCGAAGGCTTCAAGGTGGGTATCCTCTCCTCTTCGGGCAAGGGCGAGGCGTTGGCTGCCGAACTCGGCGGTATTGGTGTAACCGGTAGCAACCAGTCGGTTGAAGACCTGCAACGCCTGGTCGACGCTGTCGTGGAGAAGTGGGGCCGCATCGATGTGCTGGTCAATAGCGCCGGCCATGGTCCGCGCGCGCCAATCCTGGAAATCAGCGACGAGGATTGGCACAAGGGTATGGATACTTACCTGCTCAATGTCATTCGCCCGACTCGCCTGGTGACGCCTTACATGCAGCGTCAGAAAAGCGGAGTGATCATCAACATCTCCACTGCATGGGCGTTCGAACCCAGCGAGCTGTTCCCGACTTCTGCCGTATTCCGCTCGGGCCTTGCCGCGTTCACCAAGATATTCGCCGACAATTTCGCCGGCGATAACGTGCGCATCAACAATGTCCTTCCTGGCTGGATCGACAGCTTGCCGGCCACCGAACAACGCCGCGATAGCGTGCCGCTCAAACGCTACGGCACCAGCGAAGAGATCGCTGCGACCATTGCGTTCCTTGCTAGCGAAGGCGCGGCCTACATCACCGGGCAGAACATCAGGGTCGATGGCGGCGTTACACGCAGCATTTGATCGCCCGTGGACGCAGCTGGCGATCTCGGTCGGCCCCGTGCGCAACCCTTATCGGCTCATGCAGCTGTCCACCTTGGACGAGCAAGGATAGCTCGCTTCCAGGACGGTGAGCGCTCAACAGTTCTGCCAAAAGAAAAGGCACCCGAGCAGACTGTGTGAAAACCTAGCAATCTGCCCGGCCCTTTAAGAGAATGCTCCGTATCGAAAGATACGGAGCATTTTTCGTTATGGCCTACATACAAGGAGAGTCTCGCAGCCAGACCAGCCTGTTCCCGGTCTCGCTGGAGGAATTGATCCCTGAAGATCACCTCGTACGGGTCATCGACCTGTATGTAGCCAAGCTGGATCTGGGCCTGCTCGGCTTCGAAAAAGCCCAGCCGAAGGCCACTGGGCGCCCAGCCTATGACCCCGCCGATCAGTTGAAGCTCTACCTCTATGGCTATTTTCAGCGCATCCGTTCATCGCGGCGCCTGGAAGCCGAGTGCCAGCGCAACATCGAAGTGATGTGGCTGATCAACCGGCTTAAACCCGACTTCAAGACCATCGCTGACTTCCGCAAAAACAACAAAGCTGCTTTCGTCACGACATGCCGGGCTTTTGTGCAGTTCTGTCGAGCTGCCGGTTTGATTGCCGGTGACCTGGTTGCGGTCGACGGCAGTAAGTTTCAGGCAGTCGCTTCCTCGCGACGTCACCTGACTTGAATCAGCTCAGCCGTCGCTGCGGGAGCATCAGAGAAGAAGCGCATAGAAGCAGTGGAAGAGGATGTGATCATCCTTCCCGACAGCTTCTACGACATGAACACCTGGGACCTCGATGCAGCGCCCGAGTCGACCAGGCGCCGGTGGCGGGCGGACATCAACGAAAAGCTGAACGGAATGGTGGAAGAGGCACTGGAAAAGGTGAGGATGATCCTAGAGGTTGAGGGCTTGCTTATGAGTCATGCGGCGTAATCGCCTATTGACATCAGTGAGCGACTGAGCGAAATTACTCCCATCCTGTCATTCCTGCGCGTGTTGAGGAGTGGCACACCAGAACCCGGCCACTGAGCCGGGTTTTTTATTGCCCGAAGAGGGCCTCAAGAGGCACAGAACTGCGCCGGTCTTATTAATTGTCCCGATGGTCTGTTATTTTACCCTATGTCAGGCTTAGGGCGCATACTCGCTTTAGCTCAGATTTTCTGAGTTATTGAGAGGTACTTATGTCTAGTGACATTACCAAACCAAATGGATCCCCGGGACTTGAATTGGAAGTTGAAGAAGGTACAGAAAAGCGTGAGGGGTTGGACAAATCTAGCCCAGAGGATAGGGACGACTATATCGATCCCGACGCTACACCTAAACAAGAACCTGATTCCCCTGAACGTCAAAAAGCTTCAAATATGGAAAAGTTCAGTAGTCAGCAGACTGGTTGGACTTATCCTGGGCGCCGTTGGTAGAGGCACCCAACCACGTACGGCTCTTTCACCACATAAGCTCCTCGAAGCTGGCTACCCTCTAGTCTACACCCCAGATGATGACAAGCCAGGCCTTGATAAAGGTCCGGAGAGTGACCGGAGGCAGATGCGTACACATGATGGATCACTCGCTGAGTAATTCATTTATTTGAGCTCGGAAAACCGGGCTCATCAGAGGTTTATATGACAGATAAAACATCGCACCAGGGTGAAAGAAGCTCTGGCGAAAATACATCTCCCCAAGGCCCAAGGGCGGAAGGAAGTAAGGGTGCCAACACCGAGCGGGCTTCAAAGGCAGAGCTCTATAGTCGGCACGACAAGGTTGCTGAGAAAGATGTCAAAAATGATCCGCGAAAGTCGTGAAGTAGAACATTTGAGCTGATTGAAGCACCCAATAAATTGGGAAAGCGCTAATAAATCACTTGCTAGCCGCCTTCGGGCGGTTTTTTGTTCTGGTGAATTGTCTTCCCATCAGATCAACGGTTGGCCATGAGCAACGTCACACGAATTCGCCATGAGCTTCCGGTAAGCACGGATATCGACCATGCGGTGGCAGAGTTCGATGCCGCTCTGGTCAAAGCCATTGATGCAGCCAAGGATGCCGGGCTGCCGCAGGGACTGCTGGTCGGCCTGTTGCACGGCCACGCCCACGCCGAATCACACAAGATGGTGGCCAAATGAACGTGGTTGAGCGGAAACGGCGGGAGCGAGAGGAGCCGCACGCCTCCGGCGAGTGCATCTGCGCGAACTGTCAGCATGAATGGGTAGCGACTGCCCCGGTAGGTGTCACGCAGATGGAGTGTCCGGAGTGCGGTACCCATCGCGGCGCCTTCAAGTATCCATTTGGTCCGCAGCCAGGTGACGAGGCATTCCACTGCAACTGCGGCTCAGAAACGTTTTTCATCATGCGCAAGCCAGGCCAAGCCAGTGGCGCAGTGCACTGCTATGGCTGTGGTGTAGAGGCGACCGGCTGGTTTAAGTAGGTATCCCATGACAACGAAGCAACCCGACTGGGAGGCGATGGAACGAGCCTACCGGATCGGGTCGCCCAATGCTGCATGAGCGTGCTCACGCTCAGACCAGCATCATATTCATGATTAACGCTTCAATGCAGTGGATTGATCTGTTGGCACCGGCTACCTTGATGCTTCACGCAAGGAGTCCGGACATGGCAGATAAATATGTTGGAAGAATAGTTGGGCTTGGCACGGATAATGTCGAGTACGTCATCTACATCTACCAAGACGAGACGGTCGAGCGCTCTTCGAGCGGCATGGTTCGACATGAAGGCTTGAAGCATTTCGAAATGCAAATGGGTGGTGCCGTGAACAAGATCTCCGAAACGGAGTACGAGATCGTTGCTACTGGAGTGAGGGTCACTGTGCATGATGATAAGAGCTAATCGGGTCGGCCTCTCGTGCGAGCGCTTGAAATGGAATGCCGCATGGCAGCCAGATGGAGCAATCACCATGCATAGCTTGCGTTGAGCCAATCGCCTTTCGGCTAGTACTCCCTCCTGCACTGAATAGACTCCTGCCGTCCCGGCACCGCAACATCATTTCAAACACAAGGTGACCTATGGATAGGCCGTATCCTCCATCGTCACTGCTTGAACTGTCCGAGCTATCCGACTTCGGTATCCGCTTGGCTCCTGCCCCTGAAATATGGGATTGGCTTAAGGCCGAGATTCTTGCCGACACCGGCAGCATCCATAACCCAGAGCACGCCCACCTGATCGACGCCAACATCGGCGTGCTCTGGGCATCGACTGGGTTCGCCAAACAGGGGCGGGTCGTCCTTGGCCAGGCCGAGCAGCTGATGTTCCGCGCTGGCGGATGGCAGAAGGCCCGGCAAGAGCAGCAGATGCGAGAATGGTTCGGCGAGGAGCCGGACTACCTCATCACCCTGGCCGCCGACTACTGCTCCCAGTGCACCGATGCTGAGTTCTGCGCCCTGGTCGAACACGAGCTGTACCACATCGCCCAGGTAACTGATGAGTACGGCGCACCCAAGTTCACACAGGACGGGCTACCCAAGCTGTACCTGCGCGGCCATGACGCCGAAGAGTTCGTCGGAGTGGTACGGTGCTACGGTGCCAGCGAAGAAGTCCAGCAGCTGATCGACGCTGCAAGCCGGCCGCCCGAGGTGGCCAAGATCAACATTGCGAGGGCCTGCGGAACCTGTCTACTGAAGTCGGCCTGATTTTTGGACAGGTTTGGACGGATGAACGCCTATGGCAGCCCTATCAAGTGAGGTGAAGGTCTTCGTAATTCAGGCCTTGGCCTGCTTCGATACGCCTTCCCAGGTGGCCGAGTCGGTACAAAAGGAATTCGGTTTGACCATCACCCGGCAGCAGATCGAGTCGCACGACCCCAGGAAGGTCTCTGGGAAGGGGTTAGCCGCCAAGTGGAAGCAGCTCTTCGAAGACACTCGCAAGCGCTTCCGCGAAGACATCACTGAAATTCCCATCGCCAACAAGGCCTACCGTTTGCGCGGCCTCAATAGGATGGCTGACAAAGCCGAAGGAATGCGGAACCTGGCTCTGACGGCGCAACTGTACGAGCAGGCGGCCAAGGAATGCGGCGACATGTACAGCAACCGCAAGATCGAACCCGACAAGCCCCTGGGCTCCCAGGCGGACCAGCAGCACGCCGTTGCTGAGTACAAGCTGGAGCCAGACGAAGGTGTCCCGACTACCCCGTACCTATGACCCGCCGGTGAAGTTGACGCCGAAGCAGGCGAACATCTACGTTTGGGGCTTTCAGCCCGAGGCGCGTTTCCGTGATGCGGTGTGCGGGCGTCGATTCGGCAAGACCTTCCTCGGCAAGGCAGAGATGCGCCGCGCGGCCCGGCTGGCTGCGGAGTGGGGCGTGAGCGTCGAGGACGAGATATGGTATGGCGCGCCGACGTTCAAGCAGGCCAAGCGGGTCTTCTGGCGCCGGCTGAAGCAGGCCATCCCAGAGGCCTGGCGCGCAGCCCGGCCGAACGAGACCGAGTGCTCGATTACCCTCAAGTCCGGCCACATCATGCGTGTGGTCGGCTTGGACAATTACGACAACCTGCGGGGCTCCGGCCTGTTTTTCGTCCTGGTGGACGAATGGGCGGACTGCCCGTGGGCAGCCTGGGAAGAAGTGCTCAGGCCAATGCTCTCGACCTGCCAGTACAAGATCCCCCAGACCGGGGAGTCGAGAAAGGGCGGGCATGCGCTGCGGATCGGGACCCCGAAGGGCTTCAACCACTGCTATGACACCTACCGCGACGGGCAGCCGGGCGGTGAGCCGGATCACAAGAGCTGGCAGTACACCTCGCTGCAGGGCGGCAACGTCCCGGCCGATGAACTGGACGCTGCCCGCCGCAAGATGGACCCGCGCACGTTCCGTCAGGAATACGAGGCCGGCTTCGAGAACTACGCCGGAGTCGTGTACTACACCTTCGACCGGGCCGAGTGTCGCACCAGTGAGCGCATCAGGCCGGGTGAGGCCGTGCACATCGGCATGGACTTCAACGTCATGAAGATGGCTGCGGTCGTGTACGTGGTCCGGGAAGGCCTGCCGCTGGCGCTGGATGAGTTCCACTCGGTGCGGGACACGCCCGAGATGATCGAGAAGATCAAGGTTCGCTTCTCTGGCCACAGCGTCTCCGTGTACCCAGACGCTAGTGGCCAGAACACCAGTAGCAAGAACGCTAGCGAATCGGACCTGTCCCTGCTCAAGAAGGCCGGCTTCTCCGCGAACGATCTTTCCAACGGTGCCGCGGTTAACCCCTGTCACTCTGGCGATATCCAGTTGGGAGTTCTTTTGCGCGTGAAGCCGGCGGATCTGGCGAACCTGATCCGGCGTTACCTTGGCGTTCGGGTGAAATACCCCCTCAAGCTTTGTGCCGTGCCGAACCTTGTCAGCCTCATTGTCTTTGTGAGAGCCCCAGGCCAAGTTCTCAGCCCTTGAGTTCATTTGATCCCCGTCAAGGTGCCTGACAACCTCCCCCTCACCAGGAACGAAAGCCTCTGCGACCAGCCGGTGGATGTTCCTTTTGGATTGATCGGGACCATCGCAGAGGCAAACCGCTGGATATCCTGCGCTCATGCTTTGAGCCAGGATCCGGCCTTCAATCAACTTTTCGCCACGACCGAACTTCACGTATCTGCTGATCGAGCGGACGCGGCCCAGGTTACTCACCTCGTAGAGGCCTACAAAGCCCCGAACCGGACGCCATCTTTCTTCCTGATCATTGACAGTGCAGTCCTGGCCGCGGGCGCTATCGCGCACCTTCTTGCTAACGACCTTCATGCGTAGCTCCCCATCATGTCGGCAGCATCCAGCGCAGCAGCCTCGGTTTCGAAGTGAGCCGACAGCACCAGCCGCCAGCAGGCGTTGAACACGTCGCGGTACAGCGGCTCGAATGCGGTGTCGTCCATGTTCGCCCAGCTGATCGACTTGGCTTCCTTGCGCACTCCATCTGGCGTCTGCACCAGGTGAAAGTGGCCAGCCTCAATGGTCACCCACTCGCGGAAGGCCTCACGGCTCTTGTCCACCACTGGGAAACGATCGGCGCGGTCAGCCTCGAGCTTGGCGATGTAGCACTCCACGGCGTTTGTGAGCTGCCCAGGGCGCTGGTTCAGGTCTTCGAAGTACTTGGCCAAGCCCCAGATGCCTCGCAGCTCCTGCCGAGGCACAAGGCCTCCCGCAGGCTCCCAGTACTCCCATGCCAGATCCAGCATGGAGAAGAACTTGCGGTGGAATTTGGCGTTGCGCATCTTGGTGAACTTGCCGTGGATGACCTGGCCAGCCTTCCAATGCTGGATGGTTTCGCGGTCAGCGTCGGTTGCCGGCACCAGGCCATGCGAGGTACGGATCAGTGCGAGCTCAGCCATTGGCCTTCTCCTCGATCTTCACGCACTCGAAAGTGCGCTTGCCGACGTAGAACTTGCCCAGGCGCTCACACTCGGCAGCGACTGTGTGATGTGCCCAGACCCAGCCGATGGAGATGCCAACGATCAGCGCGAAGAGGAGACCGAATTTATCCATGGGATGCCTCCTTGGCCATGGCCGCCCGGTATCCGGCTAGCTCCGCGATGTCTCGGTGGTAATCGCGGAGCGTTACCGGATGCATGTCTTCCGGTTTCTGCCCTGCATACTTCTGGTTCATCTCGCCAGCCAGCGAAGCGATGCACTCGCTCAGTGCCGTGCGCAGCGCCTCATTCTCGGCCTTGAGCTGGTCGCGCTCTCGATTGGCGTTGATGAGCTGGGCGGATAGGCAATCGCATTCGCCTCGCCACTCCCCGGTGATGTCGTGCACGTCGCCGGTGTCGCCGCAGGTCCAGCAGAATGGTCCGTGGCGCCAGGTTTCAAGCTCTTGTTCAAGCTCTCGCTCTTTTTTGCTGCGACTGGTCGACAACCGCTCGATTTCCGCGAGCAGGGCCAAAACGTCGACTGCACGAACGGCGAGAGCAGGGAAAGGATTGCCGTTGCCGCCAGGATGGTTGTTAGCAATTGCGCGCTCGGCCGAAACGCGGAGCTCACTGCGCATCTTGTTGGTGTCCATCAGTGCTTCTCCTCGGCAGCTTCCATCTCGTCGAGCTTCTTCATGACCCGGGCGAGCAACTGCGCGTGCTCTTCCTCGGTCTCGCAGATCACCGGCACGAACAGCACGCCGTGCTTCGCGAACGTCTGCGCGAGAATCAGAGCGGCGCGGATCTTCTTCATCGGGCTCATACACCCTCCCCGGCCGGCTGCCCGGCGCGCTTGATGTTCAACTTGGCCAGCAGGTGTGCACGGTTCATGCTGCCTCCTTGCGAGCATTGAGCTTCTCGACGAACTTGGTTAGTGCCCATTCACAGCGGCTCATTTGGCTGTGCATGGCGGTCTTCTCTGCATTGGCCTCCCGGCTCACCCCGGCCAGGTAACGCTCTCGCACGCTGCGGTCCATAGCGGCCACCGCTGAGCTCTGGGCGATTTCGTAGATATGCAATGCGCCGGGGTGTGGCTGCTTCATGCCGACACGCAGGTAGCCGTGGTATGCGTCTTTCCCGAGCCCATGCTCGATCAGGCCATGCAGCTCGTGAGTGCTGAACTCGACGGTGCGCCCGGCATACAGGACAAGCAGCCGTGCACCGCCGACGCCTGGGAACATGAACTGCATATCGCCATAGGCGATAACCACCGGGCATCCGGTCGCGGCGCTAGCGTCCATGGCCTTTTCGCGCTCGATTTCCGTTGGGTGAGGGCCTTTCACCTCAACGAACAGGCCGGCCCGAGGCAGGTAAAAGTCAGGCAGATAAGCGCCATGCCGGGTTTTCACCAGGCGCGGCTCGTACAGCCAGTCGATATTCAGGGCGTCCATCATGTCGGCCCAGCGCGTTTCGGAGTGGGAGCGCATGAGGTAGCCGCCACGCGCGAAGATTGTTTGACCCATCAGAAGCTACCCCCTGGCTTGAAATCGTTGAGCATCGAACGAGATGACCGCCGTGCCGGCTGTGCGGAAGCCTGCTGCTGTTCACGCGATCCGGCGTAGTTGGTGAAGCGGGCGAATTCACCCTGGTGCTGCAATAGGCAGTGCCCGGTCGACGCGTGGCGGTGCTTCACTACGTCGATTTCAGTAACGCCGCTTTGTCCAAGATCGGAATCTGCATCCCGGTGCGCGATCAGGATGATGTCGGCGTCCTGCTCGATCTCGCCGGAGTCGCGCAGGTCCGACATCTGCGGCTTTTTGGTTGTGCGGGTCTCGATGCTTCGGTTGAGCTGGGCCAGAACGATAACTGGCACGTTCAGCTCCTTGGCCATGCCCTTGATCCCGCGGCTGATCGCTCCGAGCTCGAGGTTGCGATTCTGCTGGCGGCTACCTGCCTCTGGCGCGATCAGCCCGATGTAGTCGATGACGATTAGGTCCAAAGGCTTGGCCTTGTGCTGGAAACGCGCGATGTTGCGGATGCGGCTCAGCGGAAGGCCGCCCTTCTGGCAGATACGCAGGTCGGCGTCACGCATACGCCCGACAGCGGCAGTGATCTTCTGGATCTGCTCACCGTCACCCATGGCCTTGCCAGTGTCGATGTTGCCCAGCGTTACAGCCGAGGCAGACGCCAGGCTTCGCTTCGACAGCTCCTTGCCGGACATCTCGAGCGAGAACACCAGCGCGGACTTGCCGTTGCGGATTGTCAGATGCTCGGCAATCCCCAGGCCCAGGGTTGTTTTGCCAGTCCCTGGCCGCCCGGCGATGATAATTACGTGAGAGCCGCGCAGGCCCTGCAGCAGCTCATCAAGATCAGCCAGCCCGGTGGAGTGGCCATTGATGCCCTGTCCGTTGAAGCGGTCGTCCATTTCATCGATGACGGGGCCCAAGGCCTCGGCCAGGCTGATAACGTCCGGCTCGTCATCTTCGCTATTTAGCGTCATGACGGTTTGCTGGACATCCGCGATGATTCCGGCGATGGGGCGCGCATGAGTCGCCATATCGATGATCGACTGCCCGATCTCGCTGATCTGGCGCGCCTTGTAGCGCTCAGAAACGATCCTGGCGTACTCATGGACGTTGGCCACGGACGGAACAGAGCGCATGAGCTCAGAAGCTCGAACGATGGTGAGCTCACCGCTGCTGAGCGTTGGGCGGATGTCCGACAGGGCTACCGGGTCAACTGGTCGGCCTGCCGACCGAGCGCCCAGGATCATGCTGAATAGGTCGGCGGCATCAGGGTCGTAGAAGTGCTGGACGGATACCTTGGCGCCGATAGATTCGATCAGGTCAGGCTGGTGCATCAGGGCGCCGACGACGCCGTGTTCGGCCTCCTCGGAGACCAGTGGGCGAGTCTCGATCATTGCTGAGCCTCCAGAACCTTGAGCACCTTGTCCTGGCGGGTCAGGAACTCAATATCGGCGGTCCAGCCACGGTCGTTCTGGCCAACCCAGTGCTTGTTGGCCAGGCAGAGCATCCAGACGAAAGCATGCACGTCGACCACATCAATCGCATACGCGATGACAACCGGTGGAAAAACCTGCGGCTGCTTACACCGAAAGACAACCGAGCGCATCGAGTTGTTACCAGGAAGCCGCCAGCGAGCGGTGTTACAGGCGTGTACTGGGATGGCCGCAAGAACAAGTGGGTCGTTCAGATATTTCGAAACCGCAAGGTTCACTACGGCGGTTACCACAGCACCATAGATGCCGCCGCAGTAGCTGCGGACGAACTTCGCGCCACGCTTGATCAGCAAGCCGCAGCCTGACCACCAACCTGCCGCGACCGGCGGCGTGGAGACCATCCATGAACCTGATCGACTGCTACGTCACGAAGATCCTCGGCGAGCCGTACCGCAAGTTCGGCTACTGGTGGGTTGATGTCGAGTACGAATCGGAAGGCCGCGCCGGCACAACAAAACTGATGTTTGGAACCCGGAAATCTGCTCGCGAGGCGAAGGCAGGATTCCAATTCTTGGCCTGAGGACGAGACATGATCACCCCATTCAAGGCCTACACCCTGGGCGAGGACTTCGCCGTCAGGGAGGTCACCATCGTGCGAAAAGGTCTGTTCTGCACGGACAGCAAAGGCGTGAAGCACCCGAAGCCGAAGCTGTTCACCAGCCCCAAGGCTGCGCAGGACAAAGCCAGGAAGTGGCTGGCTGACCGAGAGGTGCAGCTTGCAAAAGAAAACGCGCTGCACGAGCAGCGGAAGAAGATCGTCGAATCCTACTGATCACCGCCGGGTACGGCAGGAGCCCTATATGGAACCAGAAATCATCCACATCCCGGAGCTGGCCAAGATCCTCGGCAGGTCAGAATCGGCCATCCGCAGCGCGCGCCAGGCCGGCGCCGCCTGGCTGCCACCATTTTTCAAGCAAGGCGCCAGGGTTTGCTGGAGGGTCAGTACTGTCCGTCAGTTCCTGCAGGAGTACGAAAGCGGCCTGCACGCGCCGGCCCGGCCCGGGCGAAAGCGTCAACCACCACCCACGTTGGCCAGCGTGCGCTAGCCCAGCTTGTCGGCCAGGGTGTCGGGGCACAGATGCGTGTATCGCTTGAGCATGCTCAAGGACTTGTGCCCCGTGATTGCGCTCACTTCCATCATGGACAGCCCCTTTTCGAACAACCTGGACGTGCCCTCATGCCGCAGGTCGTGAAAATGCAAGTCGCCAACATTGGCTGCTCTGCACGCGCGGGTGAAGTACTGACTCACCGAATGCGGCGCCAACGAGAACACCTTGCCATCCATGCGGGCTGGAAGCGACTCGAGCAGCTGCCGGGCACGAACCGATAGCGGAACGAGGCGCCGGCTACCGTTCTTGGTGTCTTCCAAAATCGCGTGCTTCGGCTTCACGTTCTCCCGGCGAAGCGTCAGCAGCTCACTACGACGCATTGCCGTTTCAACCGCGATACCGATGATCGCCGGCATCTCAGCGTGAATATCGCCTGCCGCTTTGATCACATCCTTCAGCTCTTGGGCACTGGGCCGCCGATCGCGAGACTTCGCGCCCTTCGGCATCCTCAGCTTCGCCACCGGGTTGCTCAGCCCCTCAATACCCCAGTCCTTGATGGCCACCGTATAAAGGTGGCTGATCACCGCCAGGTCGAGCTTGACCGTTGCGGTGGACTTCCCTTCCTTGAGCTCATCATCCCTGTATGCAGCCATATCGCTTGACCGGATCGCGGCCAGGCCTTTATTCGCCAGCTTGTTCAGCTTCCACCTGTTGATGCGGGTCTGCTCTTGCTTGGCTCCCTTCTTCATCGAAGTCACCTCCCGCGAGTATCGGTCGAGCGCTTCCTTCAGCGTGGTGTTCTCCGCCTCTCGCATGTCGACGAACCGCGCGCGCGACATGTCGCCCTCGATCTCGGCCGCCCAGCGCTGGGCCTCTGCCTTGGTGTCGAAGGTCGCGGATAGAGTGGGATATCCTTTTCGGCGGATCTTGGTCCGCCATGCCCGTTGGGGCGCTGCTCGATAGTGGCCATGCACCGGATTTTGCCGGGGACACCGGGGACATGCAATTTCTTCCGGTGTCCCAGGATTGTCCCAAAAGCGTGGGAATCAAAAATCCGCAGGCACAAAAAAACCCCGCAACCTCAAGGGCTGCGGGGCTTTCGAATATGGAGGCCGAGGTCGGAATCGAACCGGCGTAGACGGATTTGCAATCCGGAGCATAACCACTTTGCTACTCGGCCTCAAAGGTCGGATCTAGCAGCTTGCGCTTCGCTATCTCCTTGAAACGCTGAACCTTTTTCAAAGTTTGCTGCGTTTCGATGGGCGCCATTATGTCTTCATTCCTTTAACCTTGCAACCCCCTGAACGAAAAAAAATTTCAACGGGTTCAAGGT